>ERZ773214.28-NODE-28-length-103579-cov-10.194583_pt1 | contig 103579 bp, 86 predicted proteins | sample MGYA00511238_ERZ773214 | MGnify/ENA primary metagenome ERZ773214 (study PRJEB29015, sample SAMEA2738157) | human oral metagenome | biome: human oral; feature: human-associated habitat; material: saliva | place: China | collected 2259 ... | reverse complement strand
CCCTCTCTTCCACGCGCACACAGCAGCGGGAGAAGCAGCGCCACCACACTGCATGGGGCGGGACAACCATGTCCCGCCCCATGCTAGTCGCCCACGCGCACACGCACACGCCAACAACGCCCACACCAAGTCGTGAGCGCCAAAAGCCCACCCCACCAAAGGACGGTGAGCGAGAGAGGGGCGGCGGGAGCAACCACGCCCCACCACCCCAAGCAAGCGCGCCAACACCCAGAAACGCAAACACCCACGCGAACACGAAAAAGCGCAACCCAGCCACCCGCGAGCAAACACGCCCACAACAAGCCTCAGCAAGGTACGCCCCCAAGCGAACACAAGCAAGCGTGCCCACACCAACACGTGTGGGCACGCCAAGTGTGAGCGCAGGAGGACCCGCGTACTTGCAGAGGCGACCGGCACGAACGAAGCGCAGACACACGACGCGGGCACGCAGACAGGCGCACACACAAGAGCGCGCAAACAATGGGGTTTGCGCCGTGTGCCGTCTGCGCCCGCAAGGGAGGACAGCGCGAGAGAAAGGCCGCTCACAATAGCCCACGCCAGAGTGCGTGGGTTGTTGTGTTTGTGGGCGTGTTTGCGGACGTTTGTCGGCGTTTTTGGGCTGGTTGGCTTGGGGGTTTGGGTGTTTTTTGGGGGCGTTTGGCGTGTTTTCTTGTTTTTTGATATTTTTGGGTTGTGATGGTTGCGGGCTTTTTGGGTTCGTGTTGGTTCGTTTTGGTTGGGGTTTGTTGTGTCTGATGTTGAGGGTTTTCGTGGTTCTAACCCGTTTGTTGATTCTTTGATTGAGTCTGGGTTTACTGCTGAGGGCGTTGCGCGTGATGCGGATGGTGTGGCGTGGACGTGTGTGTCGCCTGTGTGGGCGGTGGGGTGTCCGGGGGTTCGTCGTGTTGGTGGCGTGTGGTGGCCTGTTGTTGATGCTTCTAGTGTTGATGCGGCTTGTGAGGGGCGTTTGTCTGCTGGGTTGACGTTGCGGGTGTTGGGTGGTTTGTGTGCGTGTGTGGGCGTGCGGGCTGCGTGGGCTGCTGGGGTGCGCCTTCCTGCTGGTGTGGCTTCTGAGGCTGTGGCTGGCGGTGCTTCTGTTGATGGTTGTGTGGGGGTGTTGCCGGTGTTTGCTGGCGGCTGCCTTGGGTTTGCGTGTGTTGGTGATGGTGGTGTGATTGTGGGGTGGGTTGATAAGCATGGCCGCGAGTGTGGTTCGTGGGTGGAGTGTGGCGGTCCGGCCCCTGTTGGGGTTGGTGTTGATGGTGATGGTGTTCTTGTTTTGGGTGAGGGCGCGGCCTTGTTTGCGGGGGTGTCTGCGTCTCATGTGAGTGATTGTGTGGAGGTTGAGGTGCCGTTTGGTGAGGCTGTTGTGACGGGTGACAGGGGTAAGGTTCCTGCCGTGGGTGGGTGGAGTGTGCCGGAGTCGTTTTATCGTGAGCCTCGGGGTGAGCGGGCGTTGGCTGCGTTGCGTCGTGAGCGTGAGTTGAGGGCTGAGGGTGAGGCTGCGTTGCGGTGGGGCGCGGGTGGTCCTGGCGTGTTGTTGGAGCGTTTGCGTGGGTTGAATGTTGAGGATGTGTTGCGTGGTGGTTCTGGCGGGTGGCGTGAGGCTGTTGCTGTGGACCCGGAGGGTGAGGGCGCGCCTGGTAGTGGCGTGGTTGCTGTTGAGGGTGGCCTCGTGGTAGCTGACGGCGGTGCTGGTTTGGTGGGGTCTGATGGTTCCCCTCTGGCTGGCGTTGTTTCTTCTGCTGCTGGCGCTTCTTCTGATGTCTCTCCTGCTGCTGGTTCTTCTGGTGGGTTGAGTAAGGCTGAGAAGGTGCGTCGCCGTAGGGCTGTCGGTAGGGTGCGTCGTGGCGGCTCGTGGTGGGCTGAGACGGGCGGCGGTAAGAAACAGTCCGTGGGCGATGCGGATGCGGTTGTGTTGCGGCTTATTCGTCGCCTGCGCGTGGTGTCCCCTGGCGTGGTGGCGAACATCCTGGGTTCCGATAACGCTGCTACTGGGGAGCGGTGGCTTGCTCGTATGGCTGCGGCTGGTCACGTGGAGGCGATTTACGGCGGCGGCTGGGTGCTGTCCGCCCCGTCGCTTCTCATGATGGGTGGCGACTTGAAGTACGAGCACGTGACGCCAACGAAGTTCAGCGCTCACATGTTGATGCACAGTATGGTGGTGAACCATGTGGCGGCGTGCGTGTGGGGTGGCACGTTGAATGTTTTGGGTGCGGACGAGTGGCCGCTGCGCGGTAGGGTGGACCCCGTGAGTGGGGGTTTGAGTGTTGGCTGCGGGTTCGTGACCGAGCGTGAGATGAACCGTAGCAAGTATCACCTGTTGGGGAAGGCGACCGCAACACGCGAGGAGGTTGTGCGCGTTCTGGGTGCCGCCAGGGTGGATGCTTTCAGCGAGTGGGCTGAGGCGGGTGGCGCGGCTTCCGGCCTGTTGTCTCCTGAGCTGAGGGCTGGTAACGAGCATATGTTTATTCCGTTGCGTGACCCTCAGTTGGACGCGATTTCTTTCCACTTGCCGGACCTGGTTGTGCCGCGTTTGCGCGCCGAGGACGGGAGCGCGCGTAGTATCGCGGTGGAGGTTGAGCTGGGGCATAAGCCCGATTCGTTCCGTGAGAGCCTGGCGGCTTACGCGGATGCCGGGGGCAGGAGCATGTTTGAGAGCGTCGTGTGGGTGTGCTTGCGGCGTAGGACGATGAACACGTTGGAGCGCATCTGCTTCGAGATGGGGCTTGACGATTACGTGAAGGTGGTGCCCGTCTGGTCGCATGGCGATGATGGTTTGCCGGTGACGTGGGAGGACAGGTCGGGCTTGTTCACGTCGCTGCACTAAACGAGCGCTGCTCGCTTGGCTTCTCGCTTCGAGCGCGTGGGGGCGGGCTTCCCCTCTTACCAGGGGGTGCCCGCCCCATTTGTCTACCCTCTCGCCTCGTTGTTTCCTCTTTCGCTCGCCCTAGCGCGTCGCCGCTGTTGTCGTTTTTGTGGTCCCGGTTTCTCGTTGTGTTGCCTGGCGGGTGGTTATGCGCCGCCCTGAGTGTTACCCCCGTGTTTTTTGATAGTTTATGCGCTCGCTATGCGCAGCATTGCATAATATGTTCTCGGCGTGGGGGTTCGTGTGCGCGTCTCGCGGTGTGGCGTTGTCGTGCGAGTCGTGTTGTGGTGTGTGGGGTTTCCACGTGTGGGTGTGTGGTCCGTCTGGCGTTCTGCTAGGCTGCGAGCGCGTGCGTGCTGGCAGTACACTTGCGTCCTTCTTCGAGGCGGCTACGATGCCCGAGCGGAGTGCGGGCGCATCAAGGGCGCGGCCAGGCTCACCTCCGGGTGTTATTGGGTGAGCGAACGGTGTGGCACCACAGGTTGAACACTGGTGCCAACAAAAGGGAGAAACGGAAACAGGGAGGGGCAGTGACATGCCGGTAATGGCATACGATGAGCGGCTACAATCTATGAAACAGGCTCGGGACGCGGCGGGCGGCACCAAGGGGCTGTACCACGCGAACGTGAACGTTCTCGATGAGAGCACGCTACGCGACGCAATGGAACACCCGGAGGCGTACCCGCAGTTGACGGTGAGGGTCAGTGGCTACGCGGTGAACTTCGTGAAGCTCACAAGGGAGCAGCAGGAGTATGTGCTCGCGCGAACGTTCCACGCGGGCGCGTAAACGTCACGGCGCGCGTCGTAGCGCGTATATAGTGAAGTCCCGCCGGTAAGGACATGTCTTTGGTGTCCTACCGGCGGGCGCATAATATGCCGTCAACTGTTTACTGAGTGCATAAAGTATCGTCTCGCGCGGGGGTGAGACGCGCGGGCCGTGTATAACTATGCCGCTTGCGATGCGGCACGCTTGCGGCGCGCACGAATCTCCTCTGGGTTCGTACCAAACACATCCAACCACTCCTGGGGAATGAACACGTCAATGATCGCGGGCTTCCCGAAACGGTCCACCATAATGCACCTGCCCTTACCGCCAGGGAACGACGCGATAGCCGAATCGTACCCCTCACCCTCTGGCAACCCCGCGTCTTTCACGAACTTAGCGGCCTCTTTCTTATCCGTGCGGAACTGGAACCTGTAGGCAAACGCGTTCTCGATACCGCCCTCGCCGTTACTGTCGGACAGCGAAATGTCACTCGCCCGCTGCGACGCGAGAAGCAACGCAACGTTACGAGACCGGCCCATGCGCGCAACATTATGGATAAGGTCGCGCCCCTGCTCAGTTTTCGTCACCATGTGCGCCTCATCAATCACCAGCGTCTTTTTCACCTCAACGGGCAGACGGAACATCAGGTAACGCACGTACCAAGCGAGCACATACAGGAGGGCAACGCTCACCCTCTCTTCATCGTTCTTGGGTTTATCGGCAGGCAACGCCACGCCGCGCATTGTGGCGATGATCGTACCGCTCGCCTCACTCACGGCGGGCTTCGCCGTGCTACCCAACGGGGCGAACATGACGCGCCCGAATGAGGTCTGCGAAATCGCCGACAGTGTTTTGCCGATCACGCGCACACTCTCGTCCGGGGCGTGCGCGAGAGTGCGCGTCAGGATAGTGAGCGACGGATACTGCTCACGGTCCAGCATGTCCTGCGCGTAAGCAAGAACTGTCGCCATGACGTTACGGGTGAGCGTCACCCCGTCGTCAAAAATGATCTGCAACATTCCGACAAGAAGCTCCATCTGGTCCTCGCGCCTACCAGACAAACGCATCGGGTCCAAAGCTCCCACACTCTCGGACGCCGACAAGTCCCACACGCGCACCACACCAAGCGGACCCCTCGACATGATTGTGCCCGCATCGTCTTTCACCCAGTGGCCGCCCAACTGAACGTTCAGCTCTGCAATCGAGGCGAGGTCACCTTTCGGACAGATACCGAAAACGGTCTTACGCTTGTACCCGTCGGCGACCATCACGCCCTCGGTAGCCATTGTCTTACCGCTACCCTGAGTGCCCGTGAACGTCGTCACGTTGCCGCCATTATTAGCTTGGCTCGAATGAGAGTCATAGAAAACGGGAGTCTGCGTCCCATCCAACGACACGCCAATCAGTGTAGAATCAACCAGAACAGTATCAGCCACCAGAAAACACCCTCACACTCACGCCCCACCGAAAGACAACAAGCCAGACGGGGTGCAACATACAATACCAAGAAACAATAGCCCACCAATAGCCGCACGACCCAAACCCGTGATACAATATGCACATATGGGACGCCCCAAACCAGGGGTGAGCGGAAACAACAGAGAGGGAGAGAAACACGTGATCTACCACATCATCCAAGAAGGCCCCGGCACCGGCATGGTCGCCGCCTGCACCAGCGACCCCAATGGTGAACGCAACCGCGAACCGGAAGAGCGCTGCAACATCCCACACGCACCCCACTTCACAACACTACGGAAAGCCCACAAGTACCTGCGCGACACGGTAGGTCGCGAACCATCACCTATGGAACTGGAAGGGAGCATCCTCGTAGACGAGGATGAACGCTCACGCAACAACAGTGCCCGCAGAGCCACCAACCCGACCTACTTCGGCCAGAACGGCAACACCCTCCACACCATCGCACACAGCACGCGAGCCGACACTCGTATGTTTGTTGCCATGAGCCACAAAACAATGGCTCACACCATCCACATGCTGACGCGCGACCCCGACCCGCTGGTGCGAGCCTACGCCATCGCACACCCCAACGCGCCACTAGAGGATACGGAAACAGCAATCAACGACACAGACTACAGGGTAGTCGTAGCAGTCGCACGCGTCACAGCTAATCGCGTCAACCTCGCAAAAGCCGCAACACACGAACGTTGGGAGGTCCGTCAAGTCGCGGCAGAAAACGAGCGCACACCCAGTGGAGCACTCCACGCGCTCGCGCGAGACCCACAGGTGGGAGTGCGCGCCTCAGTCGCCCGCAACAAGACACTCACGGAAGATGTGCGAATGATTCTCGCGCGAGACCCAGACCCGCGCGTGCGCACTATCAATGCGGAAAATGCCACACAGCCGCGCGTTCTCGCAATCGCCGCACGCGACACGGAACCGGACGTGGCGGTCGCAGCCGCCATCAACGAGCACACGGCAGGTAGCGATCTCGCACGCCTTGCCACGCACGTTGATGAGCGGGTACGCCGCATGGTCGCACTCAACAAGTCCACTCCCGAAGAAACAGCGCTCGCGCTCACCTACGACGAGGACAACATGGCGCGCGCCGGAGCCGGAGCGCACAAGAACACGCCAGTATGGCGGAAGAAAGAACTCGCCCAGAGCGACGCTGAACCCATCGTCCTGAACTTCCTCATCAACTCAACCGACACACCCATATGCGTCATCCGCATCATGGCAGAACGAGGCAACCAGCGCGCCTGCAACTACCTCGCCCCAGGGGGAGAGCTGGATGCGAGGCAGCAACGGGCGGTACTCGCGAGGATTAAGCGAACTACTAGGCCGTGGTTTACAATGACAGAATGGGGCTACCTGTAGGCGGCAGGCGGCGCGCAAATAGTGGCGGCGTAGCGCTACGATGCTACTCCGCCACTATTCCGTTTACATCCGCCTGCTCAGCCGTTTACACCCAGACGATCAGTAATGTCACTGTCAATATGGTTAAGGACGGACAGAATCTCACCCACCGACGCGTCACCCACAGTCAGGTTCAGAGCCTCGCACTCACGCATCATGGCAGCAACCGCATCGTCTCCAGCCAGCGCGTCATCCTCATAATCGACCTCGACAAGATGAACGTCAACGGTTTCCACAAGAACACTATAGGCGGGCGTGAAATCGCCACTGTAAATGTCGCCCATGCCTTCCAAGAGCGCGTCAGCGTACTCACGGCCCATCTCATCATCCCACAGGCCAGTGAAATGTTTGCGCATCCACGCCTCCTCAACGTCGTCTCCGCCGTAGGAGGTGACGATCAGGGATGCGCACGGCGTGAGCGCGCTGTCCGTATCGACAATGTACGCTACCGTGTCCTTCTTTTTGCCCATTTCTTTCTCTTTCTGTCTCGCGTCTTGTAGCGCCACCATTGTAGCGCGTCCACTACTGCAAGTGTACCACATGTGTGTCGCGCCCGCAGGCTAGTGCGACACACATATATGTGAAAGAGAGAAATCGGGGCGTAGGCGTGACGTTAAACAGTCGCTAATGTCGCGCCTACACCCCGCATTGTGGAGATGGCGGGAATCGAACCCGCGTCCAACAGCCGTCACCATGTTCTTCTCCGAGCGCAGTCCGCGCAATTGTTTTTCTCAGCCCCCGGTGTCCGCGCAGACAAGACAACCGGACGGGCGCATCTGGCTAAAAGTCGGAAGCCTCCACGCCAGCAGCGGAGACTCCCATAGGCCCCTGAGACGACGCCAAACAACGCGCGCGGGGCCGCAGCGCAGGTTGACGGGCAAGCGCTCACGCCACACCGGACCACACTAACGCAGGTCAGGCAGCGAGAACAAAGCCGGTGCTGTTCAAGTTGGCACCTATAAGAGCACGCACAGTGAGATTAACGAGAGCGAGTGCGCACAACATCCTCTCGGCTCGCTTCACCAAGGCAAAAGCGGCCACTGTCGAAACCGATCATCCCCTATACAATTCACACACGCCACTCGGGGCGCACAGCCCCTATCGTACCTTACGCCCCAAAACCTTGTCAACCTCGCGCCTACCAGCCGCACTAGACGACGACACGTACTCGATGAGAGCCTGGTCACGCGCAGCCTGCAACCTTACCAAGTCGCGCTCGCGAGACACCCACATGCGCGACGGTGGCACTTTCGCTTTTTCGCCGCCGCGCGTCATCTCTTTCGACACGGGGCGCAGCGACAGCCACCCGGCAGGCTCCACGAAGAAAAACGTTATCATCGCCGACAAGAAAGACACGATACTCCGGTCACCGAAAATACCCAGACGCAGCGTACCAACATACCCCAGGAGCACAGGCGGCACAAACACGAGAGCCGCATACCACAGGCTGAACTTCACGCCAAAAACGACCAGGATAGGCAGGCTCCACGCGAGGAACCCAACAAAACCGTAAGCCAACCCCTCAAACGCGATAGCAAACGGCAGAACGAAATCGCTGCCCAGCGTGCGAACAACGCTACCCCTTTTCAGCGTTTTCGTAAAATTGTAAACGGGGACACCACCACTACCGGCCACCACACGCTCCCATCATAAGAAAAACCTCAACACACACCAAATAGCGCCACTGTCGCCGTGGCCGCGAGCGACAGTGCGCTCACCCAACGGAATCAACAGCCCCAGCAGACAACGCCTCCAACGCCTCTACATCCGGCACCTCATCCACGCGCCGCACGTCAAGAACAAGGCGATAACACCCCTTCACCGGAGACCTACCGCCATACGAGAAAGACATGAGAGGAAGAAAACGCCAATGGTCATCCTCCCACCAACACGCATCCGTCAACCCGTCCACCAGAGACTTCACGGACGGATACACGTTCGGAGGGTCCATGCGACTACGCGTTGTCGGGCACACCGTCACACTCACCTCAACGGGGCCTTCAAACAAAAACGAGCAATCGCCGCCGCCAGTGAACAGAGACACGCCACGCTCGCGGGCAAGCTCACGCAGCCACTTAGAGCGCGTCGCCTTCGTCATGTGGTGAAGCCGCTGATTCGCGTTCAACATGCGCTTCACCGGCACATCAAATACAAGACGCGCACACTTCGCTCCACTAGCCACAGCAACCCCTAACAATCGCTACTCAATAAGAAAACAAACGATATTGAATCAATAGCAGAAAAGCGCCCACAAAGCCGCACAAAATGCGACAAAAAGACCAAAACGGGCGCACAAGAAAAGCCGGTAAAGAACAGAGCAAGAGAGACGCGAGAAAACAATGAGCACAGCGAAACTAGCGGTAGTCGGACCCGAACAACTCGGCCAACAAATCAACATGCGCATCCCCGCGTGGAAAAACACCGCATCAGCGCCTACACTGGAAGCCCTCGGGAACGGAATCGCGGACGGAACCATCGACCCGGACGTTGACGGTCTCCTCATCTACGCTAACCCCGATGCTATCGGCGCAACAATGAGCGAGCTAGGCGAGGCCGTCAACTACTACCGGGCGGGTGTTGTCGTCATCCTCGTAGACGACGGAACGCTCGACCGCGCCGCGCTCGCGTCCGCTGTCGCCAGCGCCCGACAGGAAGAAGAAAAGCGGAACAAGGCAGACGGAGCAGTCACCGAACCTGAAACGCCGTACTACATTCTCGAAACGGCAACGCCGCTCGCATCAGCCCAGGCAATTATCGAACAAGCTCAGCGTGACGCGGAATCGTTCGCGGGAACAGCGTTCGCCGACGTGGCGCACGCGTTCCAAGGAACCGTCCCAATACTCACAGAAGCCCCGCAGACGCCATCAAACGCCTACAGCGCTCCGGGAACGAGCGGGGGCACTGAAAGCGCCACACAGGGGCATACAGTGCAGATTATGAGCAGCGTGACGGTCATTGTCGCGCAGCCGGGAGCGCCACTCACCTACAATACGCTCGCGACGGCAGAAAAACCAGCATCCACAGAGGACGCGGAACTACTCGTCATCGACGCAACCGGGGACACAAGTGCAGACGGAGCGACACCGCTCAACCAGTTCGACGCAAACTGCACACTCAACGACCTATACGCGGCCCTCGCAACGGGCCGCGTCATGAGGAACCGGGCAGACCTCATGGTATGCAAGCCACTCCACGCGCTCACGTCGAAAGAAGCATACACTGTCGGGAAACTCATCGACATGATGGCACCCTACTACTCGACGGGAATCATCCTCGCGATCACCCCAGAAAGCGCCCGCAACTACACCTACAAGGAGCAGTAGTCAAAAGCGCGCGACAGGCACTCGCGCCGCGAAAGCGATGGCGCAACACGTAACCCCCTCCAACCGGCAACCATCATCAGACGGGCCGCTGGCGGGGGTTCACTGTAGCCGGGTGTCGCGCGGCGGGCGAACTTACGCACCCGCAAGGGCCGCATCAAACATCCTCATGTCGCGCGGATGCACGCGCGACCTGGCATCGTCGGCGTTAAACCTGCCCTCACGCACGCCGTCAGCGAGAAGTTGCCACATCGACTGACCACCCTCTCGCTCCATCCGCTCAATACCACGCACGTCACCAGCCGCAATCAATTCAGCGGCATCTAGCGTGTTCGGAAAAATCGACTGCACCAGGTGATACCGGCTCTTATCGGGACTGCGCACGAGATTCTGCACGCACACACCCGTCAAATTTGACGCCAGCGAGTTCAAGATAGCGGCCTGCTCGTGAGGCTCAAACTGCGCAATGATCCTACTTACCGCCGCACTCGCCGACGACGCGTGCAGCGTCGTCAAAATGTTGTGACCAGACTCCGCCAGGGTCAAAGCGGTCTTAATTTCAGCGTGGTCCCTAATTTCGGCAATCAACGCAATGTCTGGGTTCTGGCGCAACACGCTGTTAATTGCCTCCTGCCACGTGCGAAAGTCCTGCCCCTTCTCGCGCTGCGTCACACGCCCAGGAGAGCCATCCAAGTTAGGGAACACGAACTCGATGGGATCTTCGAGCGTGGCAATATTTTTCGGGGCGCTCTGACGCGCCTTATTCAACAAAGCGGCAAGAGTGGTCGTTTTACCAGACCCCGTAGTCCCACAAATCAGCGTAAACCCAACGTTACTGTTTGCCCAATCGTACAGGATAGTCGCAACACCTAACTCTTCCGGCGACGGAATAACATCGCCGATAACACGGCATGTCATCATTGGGTTTGTCTGCGAACGGGCAACGTTCACGCGGAGCCTACGCCCCGCGTGCTCACCGAAACGAACCTGGTATGACGTGTCCAGATCAAGGTTGTCCGAGTAACGGTCGCGATCAACATTCGTCGTCGCCTGTTCAAGTAGCGTATCCATGTCAAGGCTACCAAGCGTCCCGTACTCGGGCGCTCGTACGATGTCGCCGCGCACCTTGAACGCAACATTGTCGCCAGCCTGTAGAAGAATGTCGGACGCGCCAATGCGGATAGCGTGGTCAACCAACCCGTCAATGTCTACACGTGTAGGCACGACGGGTGTTTGCTTTTTCTCCACTTCGCCACCGGCGAGGAAGCTCCTCAGCTCGTCACGGGTCGCAGACTCAACCGGCGACACCTCGCCGACAGGACGAAAACCGTCACTGTCAGAACTGTCGCCATAGCGATAAGACGGGGGAACGCCAAGACCCATAATACAACATCCTTCCTAAACGAGAGAGGAGCCGCGCAACCGGCGCGCACGCGGTACGGCACCAGTCACGCGGCCACACGCCACGCCGCACTAGCTCTATATCTTACGAGCCAAAAAGTGAGCGGAACCACGGCATCGACACAAACCAGTCAGCCACGGCGGCAATCACGCTATAAATAGCGCCCCACACCGACGTAACCGCCTGCACCGGGTTCCAGTCATTCACCATCAACGCGGCAAGAACAAACGCGGCAACGATCATGAACAGCAACACCTTACCGGCATTGGTCGTCAAAACACGCAACATAAAATACCCCTCTAAAATAAGCGCCAACCAAGAGAGCGCACCCCTCTAAAACACAATATCAGACAACACCATCACACACCGTTCGACGGGTTCTCGTAATACTCCTTGTACTCACTCGACGGCCCCAACTTCTCAATCTCAACATCCAGCTCAGCCTGGTCGCGCTCATACTCTACAGAAGCCTCACGCTCCATCCTCGCACGCTCACGCTGCAACTCACGCAACTGACGTTCCGACAACTGAACGCGCGCAGGGGCAAGAAAACGCTTCGCAGACTCCACAAGATCGTCACCAGACAACCCCCTGAAACCGTCATCGGCGCTGTTACGCTTCATCGCCGTCAACTGAGCAATACTCATCACACCCTTCTCACCAGCGCGCCCCAACCGAGCAGCCTCGGCGGTCGGAATACGGATCATCGAATAAAACTCAACGCCCGTCCGACTGTCCACAAGGCGCTCGCCGGGCTTGGCGCGAGAACGTCTCTCATGCTCACTCTCAGCGCCACCAGCGGGTGAGGAAACCCGCTGAGGACTCACCTGACGCAACGGTGGACGCAAACCAGCGGCACGCCTCAACCCCACAACAAACACCCCTTCACCAACAGCTACAGGAACACATCAGCGGAACAAAGCCGCCAACTCACTTACCGAACCAATAGCCCGCACACGCTTATCGTCACGCAACGGGTCCGGGAGAGACCGCGCCGCAACGGCGGGAACAACAACCTCATCGAAACCCAGACGCAACGCTTCGCGCACGCGGCGCTCAATCATGTGAACGCCATGAATACGGCCGGACAAAGCCAACTCGCCAATATACGCGCGACGCTTACCATCCGACTTACGATGCAGGAACGACAACATAGCGGCAGCGGTCCCCAAATCACACAATGTCTCGGACTGCGGGAGCTGAATACCGGCAATCGTTGATAGAAACACATCCCTCTTACTCAACTTAGCATCACAGAAACTATCCAAAACCGCGCACGCAACCTGCCCCCTACCAAAAGGAATACCGTTGAACGAACGAACAGGACGCCCCTGCTCGGTATCGACCATGAGAGCCTGCACCTCAACAGGAATCATCCTCTTACCAGCCGCCATAAACGACACACCAGTACCCGGAAGCGCACCGCCATCGTCCTCCATAAACACGCCAGACGGGTCGCTCACGCCCTCAAAAGCGTGCTCCGTGTGCCGGAAGATGCCGACCTCGCCCGTGTCGCCAAAACGGTTCTTATCGGCGCTCAAAAACTTCAACGGCGTACTCTTGTCCGAGCTGAGAACCAGAACGCAGTCGGTCGCGTGCTTCGCCTGCTCAGACCCCGCCAACTCGCCGGACTTTGTAAACTGATTGATGAACACGGCAGTAATGCCCAAGTCCTTGCACACGTTGTTCAGAGCGATAGTAGCCTCGCGCGACTGCGCCACGCTACCCATCTGACTCTGCGACTCGGGAGAGGCAACCATCTGCAACGAATCAAGAACAAAAAACGACGGTCGCACCGACTCCAAGTGTCCCAGAATAACGCTCAAATCGTTCTCGTGAGCGATTAAAATGTTATCGTCCACAGAGTTCAAGCGCGCAGCGCGATCATACACCTGCTCCTCGCTCTCCTCGCCCGACACATACAACACGGTCCCGTACTTGCACATTGCCTTACTGACGTGGGCGAGAAGCGACGACTTACCTGTGCCGGGGGGAGCGCCCAACAAGCATGTCATTCCCTTAATGAAGCCGCCGCCAATAACGCGGTCAAACTCCTCGATACCTGTGGGGATGCGCTCAGGGCGACTTGACGACACGGACGATAGCGGGCGCGCGGGCTTCGGCGGATTCACCGCCCCCGTTTTCACGCCAACGCTCACGCCCTCGCTGGCGGGTGACCGCATTTTCTTGATAGCCGCGTCACGCTCCTTGCGATCACCCTCGGCGACCTCGCCGCCGCAAACGGGGCACTCGACAACGAACCCATACGCGGGAATCTGATGCGACGGGTTAACAGTGCAATACTTAATCGTTTTAGCCATACGTAGAAAATAACACCGTCACTCCACCCAGTCAAAACCCCACCAAAACAGCGACACGAAATAAGCGAGCGACACGACCGAAACGCCGCCACGGAGAACCCTACAAAATAGGGGCAAAAACACGAGTGCCGCCCCTCAAAAATCGAGAGAGGCGACGCTTCGCGCGCTAGAGGAGATCATGTTCACGTAATGGATGCGAGCAACGGCCACACGCGCCACAGGGCAAACGCCAACGCCGCAGGCGCGCACACGCCCAACAACGGTGCAATACCATGCGTCTCAACCTCGCCGCCCGCCTTAATAGACGTAAGGCGAATCGTGTACCACCGCTTCCCCCGAATCTTTACCAACGGCGCAAACAACGGAGTGCCACTCGTCGTACACGTGTCCCCCAAGTCATGAATCAACATGCCCACCACAGCGGCAACAGGAACCCACACAAGCGACTGGCCGGAACCAACCCACGCCACAGTGAAACCCGCAGCAAGCGACAACAAAAACGCCGCCACATCGCCCAAGAAACCCAGGCCGCGCTTCACCCTGTCAGCCGCCTTCTTAAACAGCGACGACACCGCCAAATGAAAACTCACACCAACGAACAGCGACGCACACAACACGTCAACGCCGACACTCATTCCCTGGATAGTCACGGAGCCACCAGTCGTACTCACGGCCAGCCACACCAAGCCGCCAACAATCAACGCGCCCACAATCGTATGCCACAATCCACGGTGAGGGTCCGGGAAATTGTTAGACCTGCGATCATACTTCGTCGCCGTCACGCCCTGAACAAGCGATGACGACTCGCGAAACAGGAAAGACAACACTTTACCCACGGGGCCAAGGTCGCTAATCGCACGCGCGCTCGTGTTATCCAAGTCGGGCACCATGCTCCACCCGGCCACCGACGCAACAAACCCCAACACCAGCACCAACGTCGGCGCATCCCACAGGTCAGTCACCACGCGAGGAAACAACCCGATAGCAACACCGGCAACCGTAACCGCACTCAACGCGTGCGTCACACCCATAAAACCCAAACGGGACACGCCGAAACGCTCCCGCGCCTCACCGACAGTCAACAGATGCACAACAAACCATCCTCACACTTCCGCCAAACCCCACGCCACAACACGAGAGACTAGGGGAAACAACACGATAATAGCAAAAACGCCCCACCGGCACCCAGGATGACGCAAACAAGCGTCAACCTGCACCAATGGAGGGTAATGCGCGCTTACCGTCCGCGAACAATCGCAGACCCATAATCCGCGAACTCCGGCTGACTCTCACGCGCCTTCACGAACTTCTCAGCCGTAAAACGCGACTCCAAACCAGCCGCCGCCGGACACAACTTCACCAACGGACACCACGAACACAACACGCCCGGCTTAAACTCCGCGAACTCGCTCCTATGCAGGTCATCCATCCGATCATCAGTCGCACGAACATCCTGCACAACCTTCTCCCGGAAACCCGGCGCGTGAATATCCTCCACCTTCACGCTCACGCCACCGTCAGCGAGCGGAAAAATCAGACGCGCAGCCTCCACAGAACGGTTTGTGCCGCGCTCACGCTCCGCCTGCTCAACCATCAACGTGTAAAACGCCTGCTGACGCGCGCCACCAACCCCATGCTCAGGGTCATCGTCAGGGCGCGCAGGGTTGAACTTGTACCGCTTAGCTTTCCGGCTCGTCTTGTAATCCTCAATGAACAGCTTGCCCTGCCACTCCTGCAAACGGTCAATGTAACCGAAACACTTGCGCTTCACGCCCTCCGGCTTCCACGACACCGCCACCTCCAAACCGGGGACAGTGCGCCCCCAATCCGACGTCCACTCGGCAATGTTAACGCGGCGAGGGTCACGGTCAACGTTCAGGTAGCCGCGCACAGCCTCATCAAGCCACCTAAGAGCATCGTCGTTCTCCTGAAAGTCCTTAAACTCGTCGCTCTCCAACACGTTCACGGCCGTCTCACGCAACGTTTGTCCATTACGTTCTTCCGGCGCGAGGTGATAAAAGTCCTCCATCACCTTATGGAACAGCGAGCCGCGCCTCTTCGCGTTATCGGCAGGCTCCTCGATAGCCTCCGGGAACACGAGATTACCCACCACCCAACTAGCACGGCACCCCTCTAGCGCCGTCATCAACGTCGCGCTAATCGTTTTCTCGCCACGCGCACCCTTGCAGTCAATCTTCCGCAACACGCTATCGGACAAAATGCCCACGCCGTCACGGCTCACCTCAATGAGCGGTTCACCAGAATACAACCCCATCAACCCTTTCAACAAACCCCGCACGCCAAACAACGAAACACCCAACGAACAGGGGTAAACATTCTCCCATAACATAACGATAGCAGTCACGCAAGCTGACAGTCAAACCGCCACAAACACGCGCAGAATCCCCGCTCGCGCGCCACGGGCGGCGAACATGCGGGCATACGCTACGCGCGGGAGGGGCATCCACTAGGCGAACCTGACACGCCACTGTGTGAACGCGCCCACCGCGTAAGCACGCTCAGACACTAAAAGTCCTCATCCTCTCCCAGCCCGATCAACGCGTCCATGTCCGCGTCAAAATCGCTCAACGGGTCATACTTTTCCTCGCGCTCACCGCCACCAAGAATAGGCTGCGGTTCAGCCGCACCGCCCTCAACCGACGCGGAACCATCCAACGGCGTACCATCAGGGTTTTTACCCATAGAAGCCAACACCTCATCCAGCCACGACGGGTCCGCAAAAAAAGACTGCATGTGACCAATACGGTTACCGTGCGCCGCCACAAACGCGCGCCCCTTCGGAGACGCGGAAACGCGCGCACCCTCAATCGCCTGGTCATCCAAAATCATCTGAGTCACCGTCTGGCGAACGCGCCCCTGCTGAACGCGAGCCGCCAAGTTGCCGGTAATAACCTTCGGCAGAATGTCGCCGCGAGGTTCCTGCGTCGCCACAATCATGATGACGCCAGCGGCGCGGCCGAGCTGCGTGATCTGCTGAACGTTACCAACAATCTCGTCCTTCAACTGCTGACGGTCCTTCGCTTCGTCGCCGCTGCCAGCCTCTTTACCTGTCAACTGCGCCCACTCGTCCACCATAATCAACAGCGCCGGACCATGATCGTCGGTGCCGAAATAATCTGTCGCGCCGATATGCTCCATCTCCTCGTAACGCTCCATCATGGTACGCACACCAAACTGGATAGTTGTCGTCGCATCCGGCAAATCGGTCGCGACACCAAGAACCGCGTGCGAATACTTGCGATAGGCACTCAACTCCACGCGCTTCATATCCACGCCAAGGAAACGATACTTGTCAGAACGCAGAATCGTCGCAAACACGATAGTACGCTGAGTCACCGAATTGTGAGACACAAACGCGTTATCGCCGCGCCCAGCTGTAAACAAACGACGAGGGGAATCAACCTCAATACACCGCGACGGAACCGGCTCCACGCGCCGCGCAGACAACAGCTTCACAACCACACACCACCCAACCGCCGCCACACTCACGCGGGCGGACAAGAAAGACAATCAAACCTGACAGAAAATAGCCGAAACACCGGCAACAAAACGCGAGGCGCGTCCCACCCCGGCATCACGGCCAGAACAGGACGCGCCCCACAAGCGAACCCGCGATCACTCACGCGCGGACGCAAGCGGCAACCGTCACTCAGATAGAGCCTCACGCACAAGCTCAACGAATGAGGTGTCGTAGTCCATCAGGTCGCCAGCGCGCAGCGTAATCGTGCCATCGCCAAACAGGTCAGGCGCAGACGACAGCCCGATAAGCGCAGTCTCAGCAACAGGGCGACCCTTACTCGACTGAGACTTGCTCAAACGGCGACCGCCACGAACAACCTTCTCGCCCAGGCTAATCTGGTCAGAACCGTCCTCCTGGTAAATGTCCACCAGCTCCAACGCGTCATTGATAGCCAACAGGCTATCGCGCTCAATACGCCCCTCACTCTCAGCGACACGAACCATACCCTGTAGCATAATAATGTCCGCGCGAACATTCAGCTCCTCAATGAGAGCCTTCACGCCACGCTCAGCTTCTTCCGCGAGAATAACGCCTTCGGGAACAAACTCGAACTTGCCCGTGCGCGCATTAAACTTCACATCACGGTAAGCGGCGTCGATCAACTCAGGCAAATCAGGGAGAATACCACCACCAATCTGCTCGGCGTTCACGCCCTCAACGTACTGCTCGACCGTCAACTGGAACGAGCTACCGAAAAGCTGAACCGCCTGCAAACGCTCAGCGATCAACTCGGCCTTCTCGCGGTCCTGCACAATGAAACTCACAATGACTCCTTCACGTCACCGAAACAAACTCAATAACAACACGCTAATATCAGAGCGCACACAAAAGCGTCCCACACTCCCGCAAGAAACGACAATATGCGGACACTACACGAGACCAATCTCCCGAGGCGACCCACCAAACAGCACGCGCACCGCGTCATAAGGCTTCACACACATGGCCGCCACGCGCGCCACAACGTCACACTCCACGCGCCCACGATCAGCGCGACCATACCAGTAATCCAACTGCTCAACCAGGCGCTCCACCGTTACCAGGCGAAACGGCTGACGCTTCCACGCCCGATCATACACGACAAAAACGCGCTCACTATTCACACACACCACGCCATCCACACGACACCCCGGCATGTGCTTGCGCCAAATACCAAGCGCACCACGCATCCCCAGCCGCCCGCCAGCAAACGCGCGCCCAGACCTCAACACTGCCCCAGACTCGCTGAACGAATACTTACGGCGAGACTTCCACCGCTTCGTATCCACCAACAACACGCTACGACCACACAACAACACATGGTCCGTATCCCCATCCTCGTTGCCGCCGTATCCGCGAACATGCACGCTGTCGCACAACACCACGTCAGGCTTGTCCGCCATCCATCGGCGAATCAACTGCGACGTAGAACGCTCAGCATCCAACCCCACCTGAACCACGCTGCGACCAAACCCGCTATCCTGCTCAGGGTTGTCAAGAACTTGCGTCAACGACGCGCCAGCACTCCCAAAATACCTGCGACCACCCACCAACAAAGCGTATATTTTACGCCCCAACGCGCTACTCGAATCGGACGGCGGAACCACCACGACGGGCGCAGCGCTCACAGCTTCATCCTCAATTTCGCGAACTTATCGTAAGGCTTCGTCGCACGCACCGCGTACTTAGCGACAACGGCCGCGTCAAGAAAGCCCTTCTGATACTCCGACAACTGCTCATCAACCAGCATCGTCACACGCTTAATGAACCGCTCACTATCACACACCTGAACAGGAGCCTCAAACCACGCGCGCTCATACGCCACCACGCTAAACTTGTCACTCGGACAGTGAACAATCTGAGTGCGCACATAATCATCCGGCATCACGCCACCGAAAGCCTCAGCGTTCGCCACCACAAACGGCATCGGCTCATCAGCCTCATCCTTACCAGACATGAGCACGCCGTCCACCCACTTATACGCCGCCCTCTTCGACCAGGGACGCGAATCAATATAAAACACGGCAGAACCAACAATCAACACATGGTCCACACCCCAATGCGGGTCCACACCATGAAAATCAGGGTCGCCAACGAAAGACACATCCTTGCCAGGCTTCAACCGCACGCTCTCCACCAGGCACGCATCCTCACGCGAACGCGCCCACTTGCTCAACGCCTCGCCTGTCGCCTCGCACGCGCTCCTCCACGCTGACACATACGACTGGTCTGCGCCGCCCTTCAACGCGCCATCCTGGTAATGCGACGCGGCAGCACCGGCAGCGCCAAACACGCGGCGACCAGCGTTACCGCCGTCAGACTCACGCAACAAACGCTCCACGGCGTCAGCCGCACGATGCCCCTTCGCACTGTTCGTCACATACACACTCAACTCAACACGTCCAATCCAGCGCCAACGCGCCCAACAACATTACTCGCCGAAACTCGAACCAACGGGAACAACCGACTCGCCAAGCCCACCCACAGCCGGGCAAGAAACAACGAAATCAGCCGCATCCTCAACATCTACAACATCAATATCCACCAGGCAAGACGCTCCATCGGTACGGGCGACGAGACTCCACGGCAAACGAGACAAAGGAACCCACGCAGACGCGCGAACCTCCACGCTCTCACCCTCAACCACAGTCTCACCGTCATTCACCACATGAACGTTCACCGTCTCGTCATCAACGCGCCACACCGACACGCTCAAATGCCCACTATCCGGCAAATCAACACCCGCCACGCCAGAAGAAACCGGAACAAACGGAGGACGCCACCCGAACACAAACAGAACACCACACAGCAAAGCCGCCCACACGAGAGCGCGCAACAGGCGACGAACACGCCTCGGCACAGAAGAAACCAAGCGGAACACTCGCCCAACAACAGGGACGCGAGACAACAAGCGCACCACAAACGACAACGGGCGCGCAACCAGACGCGAAACAAAACGCGACACAAACAGTAGCGGCCACAACAAGACACCCAGGACGCGGCGGCACAAAGCGACAACCGCACCCACCGCGCGCGGCAAGCTACCAGAACGGCGACCAGAACCGCCCTTGTTGCGCGATGCGGCGGGCCGCGATGATGCGCCCTCATCGTCAGGCGCGTCACCGTCGTCGCTCAGCGCACCCTCGCCATCATCGTCCAGAACGTCCGAATCGTCGCCGTCAGCGTCCAAGCCGTCGTCGCCAATTTCCAACCCGTCGCCTTCGCCGTTCAGCTCGTCAACATCGCGGTCGTCATCGCCAACGCTGTTATCGTCCACGAGCGGCTGCTCATCAACAGGCGAGGCCGCTCGGCTCGCGTCACTGCCACGCTCGCCAGACACAGTGGAACGCGCGCCCGCATCCTTCACCGACAGCTCACGGAAACGCGCAACCGGATTAAAAAACACTCCCAAACGGCCCATAGCAGCCCGAGAAGCGACGGAACGAACCCATGTGCCAAACGGGGCACGTTCGCCCGCCACAGGCTCATCTGAGGCGTTCTCGGGCGCACTCACGGCCTCATCGCCTGTAGACGAGGCCGCGTCGGCGGCGGTGTCACCGTTTGCATCGCCAAGGTCGGGCGCGGTCTCACTCGGCTCTCCATCAACATGGAAGGCGTTATCGTCGGCGGGAGGCTCACCCAAGGTGTCATCTACGGGGGCGCTCTCGCCCCACGGGCCGGTGTCACCATCGTAAGACTCGTCCGCCCAATCGTCGAACGCGCCCTCTGCGCCTGTCGGTCCCACTACGCCCGCGTTGTCTACACATGTAGAAGCACCGTCGCTGTTTGCAGACGAACCGGAATCGCCAGACCGCGAGCGCACACACGGAATAGGCGCATCCCCCAAACTCCGACCATCAACACCAACACGGCCGCGAACAAGACCCACAGCTAACCCCCTTCTTCCACTCTCACTGCTTACGCGAATACTTACCGCGATCAAACGCAGACCGCTCAAAACCAGACAAGAAATCATCCGACGGCAAATCAGGAATAGACGCACCAACCGGAACCATCAACGACGACACCGGAACAACACCCAACCCCTCACGCAACACGCGCGCAGACGAGGACGAAAACGACTCAGCAACCGACGGAACCCCCATATCGCGCGGAACACGAACACTCAAAGGACGCTTCACCGGAGCTGCCTCCAACTGACCGCACTCACTCAACACGCGCGCAGCCTCAAACCCACACGCAAACAACGCCGAATACAACAACTCAAACATCACGTCACCGCCAGACAAATCACGGAACGACACGCCAGCCACAGTATTCACCGCACGAGGTCCACGAACCACACTCGCAGTCCACAAATCATGCCCGCCACCAGACGGCAACGGGGACGGCACGCCCGACTCGCCCCGCACGGTCACCAAACGATGCGCATACGAACCGTCCGCACTCAATGGCACTTCATCATACGACGACAACACCACGCGCGGATCAGCGTTATCGCCCCAACCACGCACAACATTGAACCTGCCCCAATACACGCGCCCAATCTCCAAACGCGGCATCGGAACCACCAACATGTCCGCCAAAATCAGACGGTCAGTATGATCGAGAGACCTCACAAACCCCTGCGGACCACCAGCCTTAAAAGACTCGCGGAACCCCAACATCATCTCCAACTTGCGGGCCTGCCGCTTCATAGCGTCACTCTCACGAACCGCCAACGTACTCACACCGTCACTGATCGTGTACAGCATGTATTTAGAGTCTTTAGAACCCTTCTCCACCATGTTCGTTACAGTAAACAACGCGTCAAACCACCGGCCAGAACGCCTCTCCAATGCTCCGGGCGTAGCGAACCCATCACCCACGCGATCAGTCGGAAAACCCGACACAAACGTATTCATGAACTCGTACTCGCCGCGCAAACGATCAATAAACGACACGTCAACAACGTCAGCGTAGGGGTCAGGCACCTCGCCCGGCATAAACGCGCTAAACAAGTCGCCGCCACCACCAAACGCGGCAGCATTATCAACCGTCCGACGAGACGCAGACCACGCGGACTCCACAGCCGCCAACACGGCACCACGATTAGGGCGCACGCTATCGAAGCCGCCAACACTCGCCAGCGCCACAGCCGCACGCGACCTCACGCCACACGCGCGCACACGCAACATCGTCTGGTCCAAATCGTCGCCAGTAAACACCCCATTCTCGCGCTCGCGGATAATCGCCTCAGCCTCATCAACGCCAACGTTACCCACGTCCGCCAGACCGTAGTAGATCGTGCGGTTCGCCGCGTCAGGCGTAACCGTCACGCCCGCCTTGTTCACGTCAGGGGCGAGCACGCGAATACCCATGCGCTTGCACTCAGCCAAGTAAATGCGCAGCTTGTCCTTGTCGGCGCTCTTCTTGCTACCCGTTTTTAACGCGGAATGAAGTAGCGCGCTCATGAACTCAACAGGGTGGTAACATTTCATCCACGCGCACTGATAGCTGTTGATCGTGTAGGCGACAGAGTGAGAATAGTTGAAACTGTAGCCAGAGAACGCGGCCAAATACTCCCACAGTGCGCTCATGGCCTCGCGGCTGTAGCCGTTGCTGATGCCGCCGTCAATGAACTTGACGCGCAGCGACTCCATCACGTCGGCCTTCTTCTTGCCCATCGCCTTACGCAGCACGTCAGCGTCACGCGCGCTGAACCCAGACAGGGCGCGCGCGGCGCGCATGGCCTGCTCCTGGTACACGGGCAAACCAAACGTCGGACCCAAAATCTCTTCCAACGGAGAACCCACAAAGTCCTTGTGGATAGGTTCAATGGGTGCGCGTCCATTCTTCCTGTCCGCGTACATGATGTGCGAACCCATTTCCATAGGGCCAGGGCGACCAAGAGCGGTAGCGGCCGCCAAGTCGCCAAACGATGTGGGCTGAATCATGCGTAGCAGCTCACGCATCGTGTCCGACGTGCCGAACTGGAACACGCCAATCGTGTGAGCGGGCTGGAAAATCTCACGATACACGCGCTCATCATCCATGTCACCCTCAGCGAGCGCAACAAGATTCGGACCCTCACCGTCGTTACTGTCCAGCACGTAACGCACCGCGTCCTGCAAAATGCCGAGAGTGTCCAACCCTAGGAAGTCATACTTAATGAGACCCAGAGCCTCACACTCCTGGTACGTGTACTGCAACACCATGTCCATGCGCTCACCCTGACGGTTCCACCGCACGGGAGAGTGATTCACGAGAGAGTCGTTCGAGATGATGACAGCGCCCGCGTGAACACCGTACTGGTTGACATGCCCCTCCAGCTGGACGGCAGCTTTCAGCGCGTCCTCCCAGCGCGGGTTGCGTTCTTTCAGCCTGTCGAACTGTGCGCTCACCTCACTGTTAGACGCAAGCAAGTCAGCGAGTGTGCCCTCCATCTTGTCTGGCAGCAGCTTCTTCGCGGCAGTCGCCTCAGCCACGCTAATACGATAGTTTTTCGCAGCCGCGTCAATGGCCTTCTTCGCCTGAATGGTACCCAGCGTAGTGACGTGAGCAACGTTCTCGCGCCCCCACTCGCCCACAAGGTAATCGTAGTAAATGGCATCGCGAACGGACTCCGGGAAGTCCGTATCCACGTCCGGTGGCGAACCAATCTTATGATAGCTGATGCTATCAACGACCATACCCATACAGGAAACCTCTCACACCCTCATGCAGCTAGTCGAAAACGCGGCCGCACTCAACAATTCTTGCACATCTAACAGAAAAATAACACGCGTCGTACTAGAAATCAAACCGCCGCCAACACCCCCGCAGAAAACACGGAAACGTTGGCGGACGGTAAGCTACAGGAGACCGCTAATCACTTGACCGAAACGGGGCGAGACCCCGACTCGGCGGCCTTCGCGCGACGAGCGGCATCCGCCTTGCGCGCCTCACCCAACAGGCGAATAAGACGAACCGTCACAGTCACCTCTAGCGCCTCACCGCACCCGGTTTTCATGTAATCCAGTAGCGCGGACGACAACACGCACATGCAATCCAACAACGGTTCAATGCCGACCAGGCCGTGACGCAAGAGATCCTTGTCGTAAATCGGAGGCTTATGCTGACGCTCCTCGACGGGAACGCGATCATTCAGCTCTAGGAAATAGTTGCGCGCCTGAACGAAATGGCTATGCAAACGCTTAGCAAGCTCAAAACCGCCCGCCTCGTCCTCAGCGTACACGTTGACGGCAGTGCGCATGTCGCCGCGCAAAATCGCCTCAAACAAATCAAGCGACTTCGGCAAAGCAAGAGGCAAACCATCCGCCAACTGACCCAAATACTGCAACGCACTACGAATACTACCGCCACCATAAAACACGGCAGTATCCACCATCTGATCGTCAACACTCACGCCAGCCTGACCGGCCACGCGACGCAACAACGGGGCCATCTTGTCATCCGACACGCCCTTGATAACATACGGTGTCGTGCGGTTCATCACCGCAGGCTGAACCTTCTTCGCCTCGGTCGTGCAGAACATCCAAATCGTGCCCTTAGCGCGCGCCTTATTCTCGTCCTCCAACTCACCCAACAGCGCGTCCTGAGCGGCAGCACTCATACGGTGACACTCGTCAATAATGACGATCTTCAACCCAGACGGCAGAGGAGATCGGACAGACGTGTAACTAATCAAATCGCCGACGGCAGACATGTTTGCTGTACCAGTGGACGCAATCACACGCTTCGCGCACAGCGGGTTACTCTCGCCCGTCGCATAATCGTACACCGACAGACACGAGTCGCACTCACCACACGGGTTGTAGCCGGGTTGAATGTTCTCACACACGAGGGCGCGCGCCACAATGAACGCGAGTGTCGTCTTACCGCACCCAGAAACGCCACTAAACAAGAGGCCATGAGGATAGTTTGTGCTGCCCGACGCGTGAGCGGCCCTGGCCTTCGCAACATACGCTCGCACGCCCTTCACGGTCGCGTCTTGGCCCACAACCTCATCGAACGTGCGCGGCCTATACGCCGTCGTCAAATCGGTGACCTTGCTGCCATCCACAGGCGCATTGTCGGGGTTGCCGGTTGCTGTTTTCTTTGTTGCCATTACTCTGTTAACGTCTTTCTGCACCACTGGGTGCGTTTACGGTCGGTTGCGTGAGGTTGCGCCACACTCGGCGGGCGCGCAAAAAGCTAGGCGGCAATATCTTCGCCAACAAGCGGATACGCGTCAAGAGCATGATCGTCCAACACGTCCGGTTCACGCCCCAACTTGTCATCCTTGAACACGAGGTCCATACACCGCTTACGCGTCCCATCCTCCAACAAAATCATAGCCGCCGACGGAACAAGCCACGCGCGCTCGCCCACGACAACCTTTGACACGTTACCGCGCCCGTCAGACAAGAAACGCTCAAACAGGAGACCGTACTTGATGGGGTCCACGTTAGTGCCTCCAATCAGGTAGAGGACGAGACTACCGGGAGCACTACCACGCCCCCACCCAACCGCATACATGAGAGTATTCCCATGCTTGTCGCGTACACTAAAGTTCCTGTTAGCGTACTCGACCACGTGCTGAATGATGAGGAAGTATTGCTCGAAACCGCCATCAGAAATGACCGCCATCTCCTCTCGGATACGCTCATCAATGACACGCAGCTCCTCGTCGGTTGCGCGCGGGTATCGGACTTTAATGCCCTCGCGGGCAATACGCTCCAAATACGCTGCCTCATCCTCGCCGCCCAGGTCGATGCTCGGCCTGCGGTGCTGGTCGTACTCGACCACGCTGAACCCGCCCTCGCACATTTCAGCGATAACGCTCGTGCCGGTGAGGGCCGCTTTCGCGTCATCGTCGCTGAACCCGCCGCTGCGCAGGGCGGCGTACATTTCGTCGGCGGTTTTCATGTAGTATCCGTTGCCGTTGAACGCGAACCTCGTGCCTCCCTCGTCAACGGTCTTGTCGTACATGGACGACCCGGTGTTCATGCACAGCATCTGCTCGTGACCCACAGCCTGCTCGGGACACGTGTAGTGAGCGTCGTTCGTCGCCAACAGGCGCAGAACACCCTGACCGTAGCGACCCTCCAATTGGGAGCGCAAACGCATTTGCGCGCGGATGAGTTGCTTTTCCAACGCCATGTCGTGAAACATGACCTCAAAGAAAATACGGTCACCGAAAATCTCGACCATATGGTCCAAATACTTGACTGCCGCGTCCACCTGCCCCAAAGCGAGACGCGTATTCAACTCAGACGACGGGCACCCCGTAGACACAATGAGACCACTGTTGTGCTGCTCCAAAATGCCCACGTCAAGACGCGGATGCTTCGTCACGCGATGCTCTTCACGAGACCCCCACTCGCTCAACTTGTACAAGTTGAGCACGCCCTCATCGTTGTAAGCCCACACAGTCAAATGCGTGTACGCGCCACGAGACGACACGTCCCCCTCCCCGCCGCCAGCATAGAACACGCGCTCCTGCACGCGCGCACCCAACGGGTTATCGGGAGCCATATACAGTTCACAGCCGGGAACCGGCGTAATACCAGCCTTATTGGCGGATGTAATCAGGCGATTCAGGCCGTTCATGCCGCCGTGGTCAGTCAACCCAACCGCACGATGCCCCAACCTAGCTGCCGCAGCAACATATTCCTCAACGGGAGAAAACCCGTCAAGCTGACTACCATCCTCAGAATGGTTGTGGAGAGAAGAAAATTCGATCATGCGTCCACCTTAACGTCATCATCCGCAGAACCCAAACCGTCAAGAATCTGACGGTCATGATTCGACAAGGCGGGAAGCCCCTCACGCTTCGCCGCGTCCTCCAACAGTTGAAGCAAATTAACCTTGCCGCTACGCAAATCAGACGCAGAAACCGGAACAGAGAAAACCGGCAACACGCGCCGAGAGTCCGGCCTATTCACAGAAAACAGCATCGGCTTACGAGACCCGCGACGATTCAAGTCCAACAACACCAACACGAGAGGCGCGCTCTTGTCCACGCGGCGCACGTTATCCACCAGAACGCGCTCAACAAACCCCGAAATGTCGCGGCCCTGATACGACACTCGCTCACCCTTCGACCCCATACGGCGGCCACCGATAGCGAACCTGTCATTGATGCTCACCGGGTACACGTAAAACCCGTAATCGCGATACGCGACCACTCCACCCTTATTGCGTGCCTTGTTCGTCACGTGAGCGACCGCGCTACCGCCCGCAGCCTCCACGCTCCCCACAATTGCGGCAAGCTCACGCTCACCCATATAATTCACATCCATGCCCTCATAAGCGCGCTTCGAGGAACGTGGGCGGAACAAAAGTGCGAACACGCTGAAACCAGCCACAAGACCCACAAGGGAACTGCCAGTCAACGACCACCCAGAAAAACCAGCCACAAGCAACGTCACCGCATAATCAACCACGAGAGCAACAGCCAACGCGCCCCAACGGCTACGCGACGCGAACACCACATACGAGTACGTCAAACACGAGGACGCCAACAGTAGGAGCGAGCAAGACCACACGACACCGCCCAAACCGGCACCGTACACGGCGGTCATCGACGCGGAAGCCGACAACACCAACAGCAACACGAGGACAGCGGCACTCTTAAACACGACAGGAACGTTCGCCTGCAACACGAACCCCAGAGCCAAGCCAGCGGCAAGAAGCGCCGGAACCCACCACAATGCGCTCCCCGACAACGCCGCGCCACCCGACAACAGGACACCAGCGGACACCACAAGCGCCAACGACAGCGCGTGACGACGCACCGTACCAGCAATCTCACGCAAGAACACAGACATTAAAGACACCCTTCACCAATAAATAAATAAGAAACGACAAACAGGGCGCGCCACTACTCGGACACCACGTAAGACGCATCACGGCCAAACCTAATGAACTCCTCAGCACGACCCAACACGAGACCACGCTGCCCCTCCGGCACAGCATCCAACGCCTCACTCGTCGCACACCACTGCTCAAACGGAACAGCCACACGCGCAGACTCACCATCAGAGCCACCGGCAGACATCGTTGCGGGAACGGATGCGGACACAAACAGCGGTTCCAGCTTCCACGACAACGCGTGAGCCGCCTCGTCACCAATCAGGCGCGTATCCAACCCCGAATACTGCGCCGACGTGATACCAGTAACACGCTGCCTGAGAATAGGCGCATCCTCCCACACAAACAAGCCACTCTCGCGCACCTGCGTAGAGCGAAGATTCTCCACAATAAGGTCCGTGACCTGCGCGGCAGACAAACCAGACGCGTCAATGGGAGCGAAATCGTACTGTGGGCGCTGAGGCAGAGAACGCGTCTCATACGACGCCGACCCATCCGGGCGGATAGTCCACAGCGTCCACCCCCTGCCCTCACCGTTATCCTGGTCAGAGAACCCGCGACGAAGAACGGAGCCGTTGTAGTAGACGCTGTTCCCGGCACTGTCCTGGACGGTGCTGCGCTCGTGAATGTGCCCCAACATGACGGCGCTCCACGCGTTCTGCGACAACAAATGATCGGGAATGACGATCTCACGAGGCGACTGCTGCGCCCGCAAACGCATCTTCATGATCGGGTCAATCACGCCGCCATGCGTCGTAAAAATATTGACCGCGCCGGGCGTGGCGGCGACGCGCCCCATCGTGTCCGCTTGCCCCATATACATGTGATGCGACACCATGTGCAGCATGAGACCGTCCGCCATCTCAAACGACGCGTAAGGGTCAATAATACTGTAGATGTGGCGCTCAGGGTCGTGGAGCACGCGAGACGACGCAATTTCGCTCGCGCTATCTACGGCCTCGTGGTTACCAGCCAACAGGTAGACGGGAATGTTCGCGTCGGCGAACCTGCGAAGCTCATCCTGCGCCACGCAAATGGTGCGCATGTCCGGGCGCGGTGAGTGAAACATGTCGCCAGCGATAACAACTGCGTCCACGCCCTCAGCGATCACGTCAGTGACGATGGCGTGCAAGAGCGTGTAGCCGTCCTGGACGCGAACGTTCACATGATCGGGTGTTTCACGCCTACCAGACTTGTATCCCAGGTGAATATCTGACAGGTGAGCAACCCTAAAACCGCCCATTGTTAGCGCCTCCTAAGCTCCGCGACCAGTACCCGGAGGCGCTGGCGTGAAATTGAATCATTTACACGGTGAGGGCGCTCTTGCGCGGCCTCATCACACGACCAACCATAACATGACCCACGCCCGCGAGCAAAAGCCCGCCAACAGCCACGCCAGCCAACGTGCGAGACTGGTAGGCGCGGAACAACCACTGCGGCCCCATACGCCCAGCATACGCGCCAGTCACCGCCGACGCGTCCACCGGAGCGTCATCAACACTATTAGCGTCGCCACGGAAAATAAACGAGTCCCCCGGCGTGTCCACCACGCGGTGAATCACCGTCCGGCCATCCGGCTTCACATACGTGCCAATCTCACCCACGGCAGGCGTTTTTGACGAGTCCACGCGCACCACGTCACCCTTCACCAGGGTAGGGACCATGCTCTCAGACACGACCTCTCGCACACTGTACCCGTGAGACTGGTTCCACACAATCGACCCGTAACAAAACAACGCGCACACAACGGCCGCAACAAACACGAGAGCACCCACGCGACTCACACGCAACCACTGGCGACGCAAATGACTACGATACGCGCGACCACGCGCATGAGAAACGGCAGAAGCCGCAACCGGACCCAACACGTTCACACTCGACTCGCTCACCTGTCGCCTCCCAGCTCAGCGGGAACACCCTCACTCTTGTCCACCCAGTAGGACATGACGAAACGCGCCACGTGCCGGTGATCGTTACCGTATGCGCCGAAAGCGGTGCTCGTACACGTCACAAGGTTCAAGTAGCGGCCATCCGACGGGTAGCCTGACGGGGCGCTGTACGCGGCCTCAACGTCCGTCGGTTCAATGATGCTACTGTCCGCGTAGTCGAAAACAATCCACGCGCTCTCAGTTTCCATAATTACGTGGTCGCCAGCCTGGAAACGGTCGATACCGAACAGGTTGCTCCCGTTCGTGCGGCGGTGACCGAAACCGACGGCGACACCAGTTGTGCCGGGGTACGCGGCCTGTGGGTCGAAACCCAGCCACCCGTTGTCAAGAATCGTCTCCTGATCGTACCCACTAGAAGCGGGAATACGCATATGGTCCCACGATGGGACGTGCAGCACACCGTAGGCGTTGCCTTCCGGCGGGATAGAAGCGGAGCCGGGCGGGTCGTCGTAATGCTTCACGCTTGCGACTGTCGTCACCTTCGGCTGGTTGGCGTGTGCCTCGTCCCACACGCTCAAATTATGGCTCATGACACCGCTTGCACGATGGTCACTCCACCACATTTGATTCACCAAAATGCCGCCACCAGTCGCAAACAATGCAGCCGCCACCAACATGAGGACAACGCTCACGAAACTGCGCTTACCGCGACGGTGAGCGCCCTCACCCTCCACATGCAAACCAGCCAACTAGACCAACCCCTTCACAAAAGCACCCCGCCCACGCCGCAAGGCGCGGCACCGGCAAGAGGAGCAACAAACAAATACTCTACAACCAACAATAACACGGGCTAACAGAAAAAAGAAACCCTCAACTGTTCACGGTGGGCACTCAAAGGAAACAAGCAAAAACAACCAACAAGACGAGAGAACCCGCCAAAGGCTGTTAATGCCTGTGTCCCGAGCGCAAACGCACGAAAACAGTTGAGGGCGGTGCAGCAGCCAAAGGCCGCGCAACCAGACGCCCCGCAAGCGCGGGAACTAACATAACCCCTAACGGTTACGCGATCAAGCTCTTCACATTCGCCCACAATGGGGGTTAGTGTCAACCTGTCTTTCGACGGCTGATCTTCTCTTGTCTTAATCGCATCCAAAAGGACGGCCAACACTCACATAGCGTCAGCAAGTTGCATTAGCCCCGCATAAGCGGAAACGCCACCCAGATCACTCTCTACAAGATCACCAGATGCAACAATAATATCACGCGGGAGACGGAACACCAGCCGACACGGAAGTGACACCCGCCACACCTGCGGCTTGCACGTCAGCCCGCGCCGCACCCAGCGCCGACTCGGCCTCGCCCAACGCCTGCAAAGCGCCGTCAACATCCGCGCCCTCAGCGGCAGCAACACGCGCCCTCGCATCAGATGCAACGCCGCGAGCCGCCTCCGCGTCAGACCGAGCCGCCGACAGAGCGTCACGCGCAGACTCGACGCGCGCACCCGCGCCAGGAGAGGCGGGGACAGCCACGCCATCCAACGTGCCGTCAGCAACGGTCGCACCCACGCGATTAGCCCACCCAAACGCAGCCGCTCCCGCCACGTCACCGGAACCACCGGACGCGGGTGTGTGACCGAACGCCGACGCATCCACACGCAACGCGCCAGCGGCATCACCCACCGTGTAAAAACACGACACGTCAGTCTCAGAAACGTTCCGGTGACTACTGTTCACCGCCGCGAACTTCTGAGTCGCATACACGCGACCACCCTCATACGACACGCCAACGCCAGTCACCGTGTACGCGCCCAACATGTTACGGTTATGCGCCGGAGAGTCCTTCCACTGAGCAAACAGCGAATCGGCAATCTGCTCCGGGGTCTTACCTGTCGCCGCGTCGCCACGAATCGCGTAAGCAATGTTCTCACCCACGCCACTCAACTGCGCGCCATCCACGCCAGCACGCAAACGCGCCGACATCGACGGGTCATGATTAAAGTCACGCGCGCCCGCCATGTGAGCGCTCCACGACTGAGCCTCACCATCCAACGTGCGGCTCGCCACCAAAGCAGGCAACCCAGCGTCGGCACGATAGGCGTTTACCTTCTGCACAAGCAGACGCTCCACCACGCGAGCCTGAGTCCCCTCATCCATCGTGCGCCAATCAACGGTGCCAGCCTGCGAGGCTTCCGCCTCAGCGTCCGCAACCGCGCGCTCAGCCGCGCTCACGCGAGCCTCAGCGTCAGAAACCGCTCGCTCAGCGTCAGCCAAAGCCGCGCGAGCCGACGCCACGTCAGCGCGGCTGTTAACGGCGGCATCGTATGCGGCCTTCGCGTCATCGTAGTCTCGTTGCGCGTCAGCGAGGCGCGCAGCCGCATCAGAAGCAGACAGAGACGGCGCGCCAGCGTCACCGACAGTGGTGTGCTCGCCGCTCGCGCCAACGGTACCAGCGTTGTTGCTGCCAGCCTGTCCCGTCGCCCCATCGCGAGCGCCCTGACCGCCACGCGCAGCATTGTCGGCGGGCGCGCTAGAAGCGCCTGTACGCGCCTCGGAGCCTCCCGCGCCTGTCTCGGTAGCCTGGGAGCCTGAAACGCCGCCAGAGGGCGCTACAGGCGTCTCCACGTTGCCTGTAGGCGCAGCGCCCGCCTGTGCGGGCGGCGCAACATCACCAGTCGCGGCGTGATCGGAGCCAGCGTGAGCGGATGGAACGTCAGCCTGAGGCCCCTCAGACGGTGCCGCGTGATTGTCGGTAGAGGGAGGTGCTGGAATCTCAGGCGAGGCAGTGTCAGAGGGAGCCGCCGGAGCCACATCATGAGCGCCATCGGACGGCGCTGCGTGAGCGTCAGTGGGTGGAGCAACGGGAGCCTCACCGGGCGCATCCTCAGACGGCGCGGCAGGAACATCGGCCGGTGTAGTGTCGGAGGGTGGTGCTGGAACCTCGCCAGTAGCACCTTCGGCTGGTGTAGTGTCGGACGGAGCCGCCGGAACCTCAGCGTGAGCACCATCGGCGGGCGCTGTGGGAGCATCAGACGGCGCAGCGTCTGTGGGCGGCGCTGGAACCTCACCGGGAGCGCCATCAGACGGTGTAGCGTCCGGCGCAGTCACACCACCCTGAGAACCATCATCAACGCCATTGCCGGGCGCATGATCTTCCGCCGCACCCAACTGACTAGAATCAACACCCGACGAATCAAGCTCAACCGCAACCACACCATCAGACGCACCCTCGCTAGGCGACTCGGCAGGGACAGGAACACGATCACCCCCACTCGTCATAAAAGAACCAAACGACGGCGCAGGAACAACAACACTACGCGCAGAATCAAGAGCCGACACATCCTTGCCAGTCGCCTCAGCCAGCGCGTCCTCATCCGTAGGGTCAACCCCACCAACACGACCAGGGTCACCCGAAACACCGTCGTCGCCCGCACCATCCGCGAGCGCACCACTAACAGCGCCAGAAGCGCCAGCCGTCGCCAACGTCGCAGCCGCCAACGAACCCGCAACAGCCGCACGCCTCGAAAACTTAACAGTCACCGTCACACCAACTCCTCAACAAAAATAGGAACAAGAAAGCCGCAGAAAACGGCCCCACATAAAGAAATATGCGCACAAACGATACGATACCGGCGAGAAAACCCCGAAAAATCAAGCAAAAATAGGAGCGCCCCGCGCTCCACACAAAACGGAGACACGGGACACGCCCACAACAAGCATCACACGCTGTCAGAACGCGATGGGGACAAGCCCATAGTCCAGCGCCCACTGCAACGAATCAACGGTCACGCCAACCCCAGGATGCGACGCGTGAACAACCTTACCGTCACCAATGTAAATGACAATGTGCGTGCGAGATGCAAGCAACATGCCAGGCTTCAAGTCGTTCACGCTCACGCGCTTACCATACGCAAGCTGCTGAGCCGCCGTACGAGGCAAGTTAGTGTCACCCAACTGGTCGCGATACACCCACCACACGAGACCCGAGCAATCAAAAGCGTTCGGACCCTCCTCGCCCCACACGTAAGGGGAACCCAGCTTACTCATCGCCAACTGCACAGCGCGATTACCCGCCGCCTCATCAGACAGCGTGTAGCCGGAAGCCGCGCCAGCGATACCGTAATCGTCACCGCTCGTGTTGGACGCGCTCTCGCGCGGCTTTGTACCCTCCAACACAATCTCACGAACCGGAGCCTTCGTCACAGTAGACGAAACAGTAGACTCAACCTTATCCGCGTCAGCCCCATCAGAGGCAGCCGCGTTCACACCCTTATCTTTCGACAAGTCAGTACGAACAGTCGAAACCTTCGTCACACTACCCGGCTCGCCCGCCTGCTGGACACGGGTCTCACCCACAAACAACTCATCAGATGGAAGAACCTCCGTCTCAAACGGAACCTCCTCCACACTCTCGGTACGCGACTCCTCTACCGCATACAAGCGCACAGAATCGCCCGCGTGAATGACCTGCCCCTCGTCAACCGCCTTAGAATCAGACGTGCGCACCAAAGCCGGGTCCACGCCCTTCGACTCCAAAAACGCGCCCAACGACTCAGGAGACACGCCAGCCTTAAAATCGTAAGACTTCACGCCCGCGCTCGTCGCCACGCTCACCCTCGCGTCAGCCGTATCAACCGGCGCACCCGCCGCCGCAACAGCGCCCGCACCAGGCATCACACACAACGCCACAGCGGCCGCAGCAACAGCCGCCACACCACCCGCACGCGACACAGAAAAACCGCGCACACGATGCTTAGGGGAGCCAGACGACGGCCCACTCTTACGATCACCCCTATGACGAGGCGTACTCTTACTCTTCTTCGTACTCACACACAATTCCTAACTGTAGACAACAAGAAAATGGGCGCCCCGCCGGGGACCACGCTCACGCGAAAACCCAACCACAGCGGCGCACCCAAGTATGTCACTTCGACTGAGGACGATCACCCGACGCAGACGCGTAAGGCTGAGACACAACCACCGTCACCGGCGTAGAAGCCTTCGCCTTCGACCCGGCAGCAGGAACAACATGCGTCACCTGCTCAGAGGTCACCTCGCTGTTCTTCACGGTCACAACCGTCACAGACGAAAAACCGGCCTTCACCAGCTCCGCCTGCGCGTTAGCGCCAGACAAGCCAACCACATTAGGAATAGCCACCTCCGGGTCAGCCTTAGCCTTCGACAAGACAACGCTCACCTCGCTACCGGAATCAACCTCGCCAGCCGGGGCAGACTGAGACAACACGACACCCGCCGCGCCGTCACTCTCCTGCTCGCTAAACGACACGGACACGCCGAGCTTCTTCGCATCCGACTCCACATACTCGCGGGTCTTACCCTTCCAATCAGGCAGGTTCACGCGGCCAGACGCAACATCCAACACGACGCTATCACCGTTGGACACTTCCAAACCGGCAGCAACCGACGCGCCAGTTACAGTACCAACAGGAACAGTACCAGCCTCAACCTGGCGCACCTCACCAACCGACACGCCAACAGCGTACAGCGCCTTCGTGGCCTCCTCAACGGTCATACCCGACACGTCAGGCATAAACGCGGACTCAGGGCCAGCAGAATACGACAACACAACCGCGTCACCAACATTCACAGTTGAACCAGCCGGGGCAGACTGAGACACCAGCATGTCACGCGCCACCTCACCCGAGGTCACCTGCTCCACACTACACGCAATCTGAGCCGACGTGAAAGCCGCACACGGGTCCACGCCCTGAGACAACGCGGCAGGCGCAGACGGGACAGCAACATCATCATGATGGTCCCACCAGTACAAGCCGCCAGCCGCCAACACGCCAGCCAACGCAACGCCCGCAACCGCGAAACCAGCGACAGCACGACGACGCTTCACGCGCGAAACCAGCGCGCCACCATCATCAACACCATCATGCTCCAAACTCGAACCAGACTCGTCGCCGGACATAATCTCATCCCACGACACGGCGGAACCGCCATCGGTAGGCTCAACGCTGTCGGTGTCGGGCGCGCTCTGCGTCACCTCGTCAACGCGATCAAGCTCAACATCATCATTGCGAACAATGTCAGACATAGAAATACTCTCTCCTCTAGGAAAACGCGTACACCAGAAAAGACGCACGCCTCTCACACTCAATAACCGCCAGCGCTCACGAAAACGCGAGACAAGCAGTCAACCTTCTTGAATATGACACTAACACAACAGTTAGTTACCCGGCAAATCGCGAACAAAACGAGGAACCCGACACACGCGACCAGCAACCACATCAGCCATCAACGGCACCAACAACAGTAACAACTCCTCGCCTCCAAAAACCGTAGAAGATTTCAACCCCCGCGACAACTGCGACGACACGTCAGACAACATCCTACACTTCGCCACACCCAACGAGCGCGCACGATCAAACAACACGCGGAACTGATACGACGACACATCCAACCCCAACACCTGAGCAACCTCACGCCTCTCGCAACCGACCTGCAACAGGCTCGCAGCGCGCGACAACGGCCCCATCTTCTCCAAAATCTTCGCAACCGCCAACGGGTGAACGCCACCTGACAACACGCGGCGACACACGCGCAACGCCTCAGCGCCATCACCGCGAAAAATAGGCTCCTCCACCAGCCACGGCTTCAACGACCCCTCACGCAACAAGCGGCCAGTCAAATTATCGACACTAATGCGATGCTGGTCGCCGCGCTCAACACCCAACATGATCTGCGACAGAACGGGAACAATAACCTGAAAGTCCTCGCCCGCATATCCGCGCAGAAAACGCTTCGCCTCCGCCGACAAGCCCGTACAATCCAGCAACTCGTCAGCAACACTACGACCGCGAGCGGGCTTCGGTATGACAACAACGTCACCGCCCGCGTCGCGCACCATCTTCTCCAACTTACGTGTAGACGTTCGAGGGCACTCACACACGATCAGCAACCCAGGGTCGGCGGCGCGCGCAACGTCCCCGCCCTCAACCAGTCCGCCAAAAAACTGAGAAAAGCGCTTCACGTCATCAGCGGGCACGCGGCGAACAATCAACGACGACGAGTCGCCGCCATCAAGTAGCGTGCCCTCGCGGCACGCAGCCAACGGCTCACCGTCACGCACGTAATGCGACGGGACGCCGCCCAGCTCAACGCGCGCCAGCGCCTCTTGGAACACGCCAAACGACGCGTCCTTGTCAACAACAAGCCTCAAAAACACGCCAGAAACCCCTTCTCGCACCACACACCACTGTTAGCGTACAACGCCGCGAACAAACGACAACGACACAACACCATCCAACACGCTACCAGAACCACACGCAACAGTCATCGAATCGCGCGACACAGCCCTATTATCGCCCACAACAAACACGCCACCGTCAGGGACAGTCGCCTCGCCGCCAGACACGCACGACCCAGGCAACGCCGCCACCATGCGGCCATTCACCCACAAGCCACCACCATGCAACGACACCACGTCGCCAGCCACAGCCGCCACACGCTTAACCGCCACCCGGCCAGGATTACGCCAACCCTCCGGCTCCTCAAACGCCACCATGCTACCCGACACAACCGGCGCACCGGGGTCAACCTCAATCTCCTGCCCAGACACAAGAGTAGGAGACATCGAATCGCCAGCAACAACATACCGCCCCTCAGACTCGTCGCTACCAAGCGTCCACGCGAACAGCAAAATGGCGACAACCACGCCACACGTCAACAAGACGCGCAAAAACACATTGCCATCGCCCGAGCGAGAGTCGCCAGCAATGCGACGCGAACCACGCGCAGGCAACACGTCACCGGAACCAGCGCCGCGAGAATCAACCATCAGGCAACAAACCCCACAAGAAACACGAAAGAAAACAACAGGGAAACAACAAGCCGAAAGAGCGGTGCGGGTCACGCAATCTTCATAACAGCGCGGTGATTGTTCGCAACCGTCTGCAACGCATCCAACGCAGCGCGAACAGCCATAGAACTCGTCTTAAACATCTCAATCGCAGCCTTATACGCCGACACCTGAACGTCCAACTCGAACACGCGAGCGTCACTATCCACAGCCGCACGCCTCACGTCAGCGGACGGCAAATCACGAACCTGCAACGTCACCTCAGCGACCGCGCGCTTATGCTCACTCGTCACCTTCCGCAACGCGTCCTGAGCAGCATTTGTCCTGTCAGCCAACATCAGATTCAGATGAGCGGCTTTGAGCATCAAACGATTCACCTGGTCAAACGACCCAGCGTCAACCGCCGCTTCCAGCTCTTCCGCCATCGCCCTAATCTCAGCCATCAACTGAGCGTCACGATCAAGCAACCTCTACACCAACCCTTCCACAACAAGGAAACAAAACGGGCGGACAAGCACCGCCACATGCACACAATCATCATGGCACGACACCTGTCCGCTCGTCAAAACCTCACCAACGGCCACGTCGGCGACGCTTCCTCGCAGCGCTCACCGCGTTATCGAACGTGCGAGCAACACCCACGCGAGCGCGACCATCCCGCTCATCACGAATACCCAACTCCATACGGTCGGACTCCGCGCGCGTCGGCCACGCCCACTGAACGCACGACAACACGTAACACACCATCACGCACGCGCCGAGCGTGTACGCCCACGTCCCAGCAGACGCCATCGACAACAACGCGGCCACAGAAAACCCCAAAACAGACACGGCCGCGCGCTGACGAACACTCAAACGGTTCTTCCACGGCTCCCAACCGTCAGGCTTCGTGCGGCGGCGCACATCAGTCCAAAACAAGCCCAGCACACCCACCGCGACCGCCAGGCACACGCCGCCACCCAACGCCGGGACACTACGCGCGTACATCCACCAGCGCCCCTCGGGAGCAAACACATCCAACAACACGCCCACAGCAACAAACACGACCGCACCCACCAGCGGCGCAACAAGGCCGCGCGCGCCCTTCGTATGGTAACGCCTGCGCACAAACCGGCGCGCCTGCACCATCAACGACACCTGGCCGTCGCCGCCCTTACCGTTATCGGTCACCATAGTAAACGTCACCCTCCATTACCAAAATACTGCCAGAACAATAGCCGCCCCGCAACCGGGAACAACATCGGTCACAGCATATCTCCATTGTACTCGCCATACAACTCCACAGCCGCCGCCACAGCCAACTCGCCCACAGTCTCGTCAGCAAGAATACGCGACGCATCATCAGACGCGTCACCCAACAGGGGTGCCTGAGTCAAAATGTTCGAGAAACGAGTCCTACCCTTACCCTTCTGGCTCTCACCAAACACGTCGCCGCCGCCACGCATCGCCATATCCTCATACGCCAACGCCGCCCCATCGTCGGAAGCCACCAAAGCCTCCAAACGCTTCACGCCGCGCTCAGACATCACATCCGGGTCAGCGACAAGGAAACAATATGACTGGTAACTGTTACGGCCCACGCGGCCGCGCATCTGATGCAAACTCGCCACACCAATACGATCAGCACTAAACACGCCAATCACCGTAGCGTCAGGAACGTCAATACCAACCTCCACCACAGGGGAAGCAACCAGAACATCGTACTCGCCGTCACGGAACGCGGCCATCACCTTATCCTGGTCATCCTTACGCATCTTCCCATGCAACATAGCGCACCGCACGCCCTTAAACGCGCCCTTAGACAACGCGTCAAACAAAGGCTTCACAGACGCGACCGTACCCTTGTCGTCGCCCTCCACGTGAGGGGCAACAACAAAGACGCGCCGCCCCAGCCAAATCTCAGACAACGCCCGCGTCACAAACTCGCTATCATGCTCGATAGCGTTGGCCGTGTTACGCCGAACCCAACTCGTCACAATCGGCAAACGGCCCTCGGGCTTATCCGGCAGAGAAATCACCTCAACGTCACCATACAACACCTGCGCGGTAGCGCGAGGAATCGGCGTCGCCGTCATCATCAGAACATCGGGGCGCGCCGCACCATCAGTGGCGCACACCTCAACGAGACGCGACCTGTCCTTCACGCCAAACTTCTGCTGCTCATCCACCACCACGAGACCCAAACTACGGAAACGCACCGACTTCTGCAACAGGCCAGTCGTCCCCACAGCCACGCTAATAACACCGTCAGCAACGTCACGGTTGAAGCGCTTACGCTCCGCGCTCGTCGCCGACCACCGGGAATCAAGCAACGCCACGCGACCAGAAACGCCTGCGCGCTCGCACGAGACGCGGATAGACTCATACAACTGTTCCGACAGGATAGCCGTCGGCGCAAGAACCGCGACCTGCCTGCCAGACGCGACAGCGGCAACAATCGGGAACGAAGCCGTCAACGTCTTACCGGAACCCACGTCACCAATCAACAGTGACACGTGAGAGCGCGTATCGGCGGCGGACTCCAACAGGCGACGCGTCGCCTCCACCTGGCCGCGCGTCATCGTAAACGGCAGAGACTCACGCAAACGAGCAACCTCGCGCTCACCACCACCCATCTGCACGCCCACGCGCTCGTCAAAACGACGGAACCTATGCAGCAACACCTCCAAGAGAACAAGCTCATTGTAGGCGAGCGTCAACAGCGCGTCCTCAAACACCTGTTTCGACGCGGGGAAATGCACGAAACGAATCGCGTCATAAAACGACAACGGAGCGCGATCAGGCGACAATAAGCGCATGTAGCCGGGCGAGCGCACACCGCGAATACGGCCCAACAATTCAAGGACGAGACCCGTCAGCGTGGAAGAGTCCACCGCGTTCTTCTGCGACTGAGGATACACCGGCACGAGAGCCGCGCCCACCGTGTTATCGCTCATGTCAATCGTTGAGCCACTAATCGCCCTGTCGCGCCGGTAAAAACCAACCTTACCCGTGATAATGACGCTATCGCCAGGGAAAAACTGCTTGACCAACCACGGCTGATTAAAGAATGTGACGCGAACCCTACTGCCCAGGTCGTCGCGCACCTTGAAAACCGCGTCCTGGCGCGGCCTACGCCCTGCGTTCTTTGATGGAACAATGTTCTGTTCCGCCGACTCGACGACGCCGACAAGCGTCACCTGGTCCCCATCCAACATGTGAGAAATCGGGATGGGGTGTGCGCGGTCAACATGACGAATAGGGACGTGCATCAACAGGTCATACAAGCTGTCAATACCCATAGCCGACAGGCGCTCCGGCAAACTGCGGCCAGCCGCAGCCTTCGCCTGACTCTTCGACAAATACTCGTGCGTCGCCAAAAACAGTTCAGACGTAGGCACCAGCTTCAAGCTATCCAAATCACCATCATACCCGGCAACAGGGCGCGTCACAGCGCGCACCACATCCTCACCCAACTGGATAGGCTGATAGCCGTCAGCCGCCAGCTTCTCGTTCGCCGCGTCAACGTCAAACACGCGCGCGAAACTCGTCTGCCACAACCCCCTGCGCCTCACGCCACCAATCTCACCAATGGCACGCTTATAGCGAGGAGACGACACGCCCTCAAAAACAAGGAACTTACCCGTCTGGCTGATCGACGCGACAGGCGGACTCACGGAAGCCGGGTCATCATCCACAGGTGAAGCCCCGCCGTCAAACAGCGTCCCGGTGTCGGCGAGGCGAGGGGTGGGAGCGGCAGGCAGCGGGGCACCCGTGTTCACGGGCTGAACAGGCGCGACACCGCCAAAAGCGCCCACAGGACGCGAATACACCCACTCGTATTTCGTGCCCTCCCACAACCTAAAACCAGACATCCAAAACTCCCCTTACAAGCGACGACAATGAACAAAGAAAGATACTATCTGAAACAAAGAATACCCCGCTTGCGGTGAGACAGTCAAAACCTCACCACGAGCGGGGTACAAGCGCGCAATATGGGCGGGTCAGTCGCCTAACGCGTCGGCAGCGCGATTCATCCACGACGCGCAAGCCAGCACACGGTCACGCAATTCCCGGAACTCGCCCTCGCCAAGAAAATCAGCGGCCACAGCAAATACGTCCGGCTCCGGCAAACCCTCAACAATGTCAGCGGCAGCAAGGAAACTAGACAACACCTCGACACGCGGGTCACCACCCTGAGACTCGCTAGAACGATCACTAGACGACGGGGCGCGCCCACCCTTGTACTCACCCGTCTCCGGGTCAACGCCCGCACGCTCCAACAACTTATCGGCCGCGTCATCCAGCAACGATACGTTCTCCCAGTCATCCTCGGAACCAACCTCAACCGGCACGGTAGACGACACGCCCACGTAGCCGTCGCCATCAACCACGTCGTCAGCGGGGACAACGGGGGTCGGATAGTCGCCCACAGGCTCCGCCTTCTCGCTCGCGCGAGAATCGCGGATACGCGAACGCTCCTCCTCCACAATCTCACCCGCGCGAGCGGCAGCGTCGTCAGCGTCTAGCCCCGCCGTCTCCTCGCGGATACGACCGGCGATAGCATCCAAGTCCTTGTGAACGTCGCGGGCAACAGCCTCCGTCAACTCCACAGACGCACCATCGGGAAGAGCCTCATCAAACACTGTAATGACACGGTTCAGGTTAATCAACTGGTACGAACGCGACACGCTCATATCCAGCTCACCCGTCACATAGTCACCCCACGTCGCGTAACCGAGCGCAATATGAGCCTTACCGGCGTGAGCGCGGGCAACCAGCTCATGAATCTTCTCACTCGCGCGCCGCATGTACGCAGTAATCTCATCCGTCAGCTCCTTCGCCTCACTATCAGACAAAGCGCACTCGCCACCACCGGATGCGGGCACGGGAGCGTCAACAGGGTCGCCGAAATCGTCAACCACAGGCTCAACAACCGGGTCATCGTCAGAAAAAACAGGAACATCAACCGACATGGAAAGTCACCAACCTAGAGAAACAGAAAAGAGAAAAGCGAAAACATGAGCGACAGCGCAAGACACGCCACAACAAAAAGCAAATATTACCGCCCAGCAGCGAACGCAGCCACCATCAACTGCCTCGACGATCAGTCGTCGCGGCTTGTCCCTGCCCGGCGGTAAACGATAGCCAAATAATGTTTTTCGGCTTCTCTCCCACTTTTGTCACCCCGTTACGGGGCTGGCGGAACACCTGGGGGTGGTTGACTGCACCCCGCCCACGTCAGAGCTTGTCCGACTGGGATTCAACGAGACTCTGGTATCCGAGTCGTTGAATATTCATCGCAGCCACACGATCATCGTTGGACCTGTAGCCACAGTTTGAGCAACAGTATTCGTGCGTTTTCTTACGCCTGTTCGCTTTACGTACCAGGCCGCATGTCGGGCATGTTTGGCTTGTGTAGCGCGGGTCAACCGCAACGACGGAATGACCGGCTTTTGCAGCCTTGTATTCGATCATTTGTCGTAGCTGATGAAACGCCCAGCTGACCTGCACATACCTATCGCCCTTACGCACCTTTTCGGTGGCGTTACGAACACCGCTGAGGTTTTCCAGCGCAAAGAGCGTGGGCTTGGACTGTCGGTTGACGAGTGCCTTAGAGACCTGATGATTCACGTCCCGCATCCAACGGTTTTCTCTCCGCCCGATTTTCCTGAGCCTGCGCCTTGCGCTGCGCGTCCCCTTCTTTTGGAGGGAGGCGCGTAGCTTCTTGTAGTGCTCACGTTTCTGTTTCACCTCCTTCCCGTCATAGAAAACGGTACGCCCCTCGCTGTTGTATGTGGTGGCGAGGAACCGGATACCCATGTCCACTCCCACCACTTGCTGCGGTTGGGCTGGGTCGTGTAGTTCCACGGTGCTGGGGATGAGCAGGAGCCACTTCCCGCCCCTGTTCAGTAGTCGGGCTGTCCCGAACTCGCCGTGACGGTAGACTTCGGGCACGTGGCTCCAATCAACAGGGAGCTTAATACGCCCGTTGAGTGTGTTGATGCTCAATCGCCCGTCTTTGAGGATACTGTAGTCCCGATTCCACACAAGATCATAACCGGGAGAACGGTATTCCGGCTGACTGGTCGCCCACGGACTACCGTGCATCTCTTTAATGTTCCGATAGTTTCCGATGGCGCGGATGATGGACGATTGAGCCATCTGCGCGCCCACGTGATACTCGTCGCGTAGCCTGCGATACACAAGCTGGTGGAGCGCCTTCTGACTAATCGTCCTATGCTCCCACGCCACCTTACTGACCGTGTTGCAACAGTCAAGATAGGCGTCACACGTGTCAGAAAGCACCCGAGACTGGTCGGGAGACGCATCAACACGCACAGCGTAAGTAAGCGTACTCAGCATGTCGAGCCTCCCCCCATTAGTATAAGTTTCACTAACCACTACCATAATAGCATGTTACTGAAAGAAAGCAAGGGAAGCCCCTCTCCGCTCGCAAGTTGGGCGGGGTTTCCTCGCCAAGCAACCATGAAATGCGTCAAACACGCAACAAACCCAGCAACCACCAGCGCAGGACCAGCAGGGAAAACACCGCCGCGATCATTCAACGACGACTCCAACGCGCCAACCGTCACCGTGAACAGCAACGCCAACACGAGAACCCCCACGCCAGCGCCACCCAACAGCGGAGCGCACGCAGCCAGGCAATACCTCACCATCAGCGCGTCAGCGCCACCAAGCCACGGAACACGCAAACCACCCAAAAACACGCCAACAATCCAACCAGCCACGCCCAACAACAAGGCGAACACGCCAATGGACGGCGACAACGCGGCGCCCAACAGCGACAAGCCACACAATACGTTCATGGCGCGCGAATCGTATGGCACGCGCAGACTACAGTAATCCTCCACGCCACACAGCACGCCCCACGCCACAAAAGGCGCAAACGACAAGGAAAGCCACGAATCGCCCGCGCCATACAAGAGAAGATTAACAGTCAACCCCGCCAACAGGGCAACAACGCCCGTCACGCGCTGACGCTTGCCTTCCCAGCCGGAACCGCGAACGCCAGCAACACACACCCACACGCACGCCACAAAAGACATGGTGAAAGGAAGAACACGCACCACGTGAGACACGGTGAATAATCACACTCCTACAAGAGGACACAAACAGCAGAAAAACCTAAAGGCACAAACGAGAGATAGGGCGGGGCGGGCAGATACCACGGGGCAAACACCCGCCCCACCCTCTCTCAGGGAGTCTCACTCAATCACAAGGTCTTGGACCATGTGAACAACCGGGTCACTCTCAACAATGCGCTTATCCTCACCATCAACCACGGTAGACAGTGGATACAGGAGAAGAACGGCGACATTATCGCCTTTGTAGGCGCGCACGCGCACGCCCGCATTGCCCGCACCATCCGCGACGGCGGCAATGCGATCAAACGACGATGGGTTGGAGCGAACGGCGAAACGCGCCACAACGTCGCCCGACAGGACTCGCGTCCCCCTCTCATCAACAGCACCGGCCGAATACGACGAATCATCGCCAGACCTGCCCGTCACAGTCATCGAACCAGACGGCCCATCAAACACGACACGCATATCGTTCGCCGAATCTGTGCCAGCGGACAGTTCGTCGGCGCGTCGAATAGTCACCAGAGCGCCAGTCAGCGCGCGCGAACGCGGCATGTCACACACGTCCACCTGGCTGTCGCGCCACGTGGACATCATCTTAGCGACGGCCCCGTTAGAGAGCGCGTCAAAATCGTCGCCCGCGTTAAAAATCGCCGAATAGCGGCCATCAGTGTAACCGAAAGCCTCCAACGAGCTATCAGACAAGTGACTCTTGCGGCCCAGGAGAACGACCTCACCCTCAGACGGGCACGTAACAGCGGGACGCTCAGCCCACGCAAACGACAAGCCGCCATCAATGACGGTCTCAACGTCAACGCTACTGGAATACATGGCGAGACCATTACCGCCCCAGCCGACACACAGGAGCTTACCGTCACCCACGAGCAGCGCCGCCTTACGCTTGCCAGAGCCATCAGCGTAGGCAACCGCGTCAGTGGCAGCAAGGAGAGACGACACGACAGCGGCAGGCGCGGGGGCCGTCAGCTTGTCGGCTTTTAGCCTCGTCTTAGCGCGAGCGCTGATAGGGCTATCGCCCATTGCGGCCGCGTGAACAGCCATGCGGACCTTCAATCCGCTATCCTGTTCCAAGCGCGGAACGGCGGACGCAGCGCCCGTGTACGTGATCGTCGTGTAATCGGCGCGGCTGAGCAGGCCAGCGAGCGCCAGCGTCTTTTCCGCATCCAAAGCAACGCGCATCACGCCGTCAGTCATCCCCTTGGGGTCCAGGCTGAACAGCGGGAGCGTAGCCTCAGCCTCGCTCTTCGTTCCGTTGCCGTAGAAAGTGATGGTCGGCTTCGCGCCGTTCTCCACAGTCATGTAGAGCGTCCCATCCTTGGAGCGGCCCACCTCGTGTGCGGCGTGCTTAATGCCGCTCACAAGGTCAGAACTTGCAATGACGAGCTTCATTCTTCCTCTTCTCCGGGCGCACGGTTGCACCCTCTCTCGTGTTTCCTCTTACGGGAGCACTGACTGTGGAGCTTTTCGCCGAGTCCGGTTGATTCTCGTCTATCTTCTGCGTGACAGGCCGGTCGGGGAATAGAACACACAAGCGCGCTCTCTACACATGTATAGTCTAATAGTTTGCGGGAGTCAAAACCTCACCAGAACACGGTCGCCCAAACGAGCGCGAAACAACAGGAACGCCTCTCGCGGCCCCGAACACCCGCAGACACCTAAACGGTCGTGCGGGAGCTGAAAAGCCGCGAGAGGCGCATACAGCGAACGAGACGACAGTGTTTCGCGGCACGCTACTCAGACAAGCGCACCACAACCTCCCTGCGAGACCCCACCAACAGACGAGACCCAGCCTCCACGCTCTGCCACGCAACAAACCCAGACGGAACCCCGCCGCCGGACGACGAGCGCTCACGATCAACAACAACGCGCAACCCCGACGACTCGCCAACCGCAACCGCCGCCTCAGCAGACAATCCCACCAACGACGGAACCTCCACGCCACCAGGCGACACCGGAGCAGCATCAGCCGCCGTCATATCGCTACTCTGATACGCGGCAGGTGAATACCCGTGAGCCGCAAACACGCCAGGCAAATACGAGGCCGCGCTCTGAGCGACAGCATGATCGTTCCACCTCGCCACGTGACCACGAAACTCATGAAAGTCCATGCCCTCAGCAGTGTTCACCGGGTCATACACGTTAGAAAACAACGCCAACCCGCCAGTCACAACCGCCCACGTACTGTTAATCACGTTATTGGAACCGGACTTAGCGGCCACATCATACCCCGGAACGCGATAACGCAAACCAAACGCGCTAGGGACACTCCCATCCATGTTCGCGTGCATCGCGTCAGCAACAACCGCCGCAGCATGAGGCGACAACACGCGGCGACACGCATCCGCAGACGGGTCATACCCATCCGGCGGCGCAACCTCCACACCGTCCACGCCAGTCACCGACTGGACCGGCGTGGCCGGACAAAATACGCCACCGGAAGCGAACGACGCGAACACCGCAGCCATATCAACCGGCGATTGCTCAGTCGAACCCAAACCATACGACAGTGAGCGGGACGAAATCGACTCAGGCGCAGGAATACCCACAGACGCAGCAAAGTCCTTCACCTTATCCACGCCGATACGCATTTCCAACGTCGCAAACCACGTGTTCGACGAGTATGCGGTAGCTTGACGATACGACAGGAACCCGCCCTGCAACGCGCACGAATCACTGTTGTTAATACCACCCTCGGGGCTATCGTAATCCGGCCCAGGATACAGTGGGCACGCCGACGAAAACGACAAGCTACCAGTGTCGTAGCCGTTATTCAGCGCGGCAGCCAACACGAGCATCTTAAACGTCGAACCAGTACCAGCGGGGTTAAGCGGGAGGTTAATCATCGTCTCACCCGCACCCGAACCATAGTCACGGTTTACAGCGTACACGCTCACCCCGCCAGTGCCAGGGTCCACGCCAACCGTGGGAACAGCCACCCTATTGGTCGTCCCAAAATCGGCGCGCAACTGCGCATCCACCGCGTCAGTGGCCGCACTATCAAGGAACGTCTTAATCGTCAACCCGCCAACCGACAATAGGCGCTCGCGGTCATCCGCCGTCTCGCCATAACGCGGGCTACCCAGGATATACTTCACTACGTAGTCGCAGTAGAACGGGTATTTACTGGACGCGCAGCCGCCCGCCGCACCACCGCTCTCAACCGGCGTGAAACCGTCAATCGTTGAGAGGGCATCCGATTCCTGTTCCTCAGTCACATGCCCCAGCCGCTTCATGCGGCCAACAACCAGCCGCGCCCTCTCACGCGCCCGCTCCGCACCGTCCTCGGTAGACATGTTGTAAAGTGACGGGTTTTGTACGGACCCGACCAGGAGCGCAGCCTGACCGGCCGACAAGTCGGATGCGTCCACGCCAAAAAACGCGCGCGCCGCCGACTGGATAGAATACGTAGACGGGCCACCGAAAGCGACCGTGTTGAAATAGGCGAGAAGAATCTCGCTCTTACTGTGCTGCTCCTCATACTCTACAGCCGACTTCAACTCCACCACCTTACGGGCAAGCGTCGCAGCCGTCGCCTCACTCTTACCCTCATCCGACTGAGCGGAATAGTAGCGCAGGTTTTTCACGAGCTGCTGAGTGATACCACTACCGCCGCCCTCGCCGCTCACGGCGCTGCGAGCCACACCCTGCGGGTCGTACCCCTCGTGCTCCCAAAAACGCTGATCTTCGGTGTCTACGAGAGCCGTCTGCGCCCACTCGCTCACCTGGTCAAGCGACGCAAGCTCCTCACGGTTCTCATCCCACAACTCGGCGATCACGTTACCGTCACGGTCCAACACGCGACTCTTCGACGCCACCTGAGAGCCGTCCACGGTCGCGGGGATAGCGTTCCACACCTTCAACCCCGCATCCCCCACACCAACAGCCGCGTTCACAGCCACAAGGCCAGGAACCGCCAACAGGATACCAAACGCGCACGTCAACACACACAGGCGCGCAACAAGACGAGCGCGACCGCCACGCCGCTGACGCTCCGCATCCGGCGCGGGCGCGTGCATGTCGGCGGTGAACTCGCGCCACTTCGACGCAGAATCATCACGCTTTTTACCAAAAACACTCACAATACGTTCTTTCTCTTTCAGCCGAACAAGCCGCGCGCAAACGCATCAGAATCACGCTGCGACTCACCAACCGTAGGCGAATCGTCAACAGGAGCGGACTGTCGGGAACCAAAATCAACAGACATGCCATGCGGCGAAGAATGGAGACGCACCAGACGCGCATCCATCTTACCACCGATCAACGTCACACGGTCAACGCGGCTCACAGACGTGATAACCGAGTAGTCAGCACCGGACTCCAACGCGTCCAAGAACGCGTAGAGAGCATCCCCCATGTGCGATGAGAGAGTGTTACGCGCAGTGAAAGGAACACCATCCAGCAAGACAGTCTTGTACTGGCCGCGCATCAAACGACGCATAGCGGCACCCATGCGCTTCTTACCGTCAAACCCCTCGGACGGGAGAGAAAGAAACTCGTTCGCGCGCAGAGCCAACGTGCCCTGCAAACTAGAGGCACCCATCATGATGAACTCACGCAACACGGCGCGTGCCACATATGTTTTCCCGCACCCCTCCGGGCCGCTCAACCACACGTGCAGCGGCTTCCCTTCACGGACATGAGAACGCACAGCGCCACGCAACGCTCGCAAACTTTCCGCATCCAAATTAGCGGCAGGGTCGCCTTCCTCCGCTTTTTCGGCGCGCGCGATCAAGTCGTCAAGGTTCGCGCCCTTCCACACGCCGCGAGCCTCACTGTCCCAATCCTTCAAATTTTTACGGATGGTTGAAAGCATCAGCCCCTTCGTCGATTGACGATACGACTCGGCGCTCCCCCGCTCGCCTTGAACGATACCATCTAGGTTCACGCGGTTCCGCTTCGCTGGAACATACGGGTCCAACAAGTCCTCGAAACTCGCGTCCTCACGATCATACTCACGACTCACAGCAAACCACCCTCGCGCAACTCGATACGGATAAGACGCTCACTCATAGTAGCGCCCTTCTGAAACACGCGCCCCACAGCGTCCACAAACTCAGCCGTCGAACACTCCCCACCATCCACGACAAGCAAACGGAAAAGGCGCTTAACGATACTCATGGCAATCGCCACGTCGTACACGTAGAAATACTCACGATACGTTTCGACAGGGTTCACGCCGCGCATGTAAGCACTAGCGAAACAATCCACCCACCTGTCCTCGTCGCCACGGAAACGCTCACGCATCCACGCGTCACTGCCAGCAGGCAAGCCAGACAGCGCCGACACGTCATCCAGCAGACCAAACGTCAGCAGCTCATCCGACCAGTTCACGTGCCGACCGCGACGAGACTTCTTTTTCTTCTCTGGTGTGCGCTTCACAAGTCCTCCCATTCGCTCGCAACCAAGACGGCGTGTAGTTACACCGCCTCCGTTCTTTCATAGATACGACATTACCATAGCGGCGGGCCGGGTGCCAAAACTTCACAGCATCCGGCCCGCCAAGCCACAAAACAAGTAACGCGCCTCACGACGCGCTGACGCTAGAACACGCCGCCATCATCCCACGCCACAGAATCACCACCCTGAGAGCCGTCATCCCACGGGCCGAAATCATCCGCGCCACCATCCGCAGAGTAGTCGCCCACCGCGTAGCCGAACTCCCCCGAATCACCGTCCGACAATCCGTGTAGACGCTCGTCAAACGACGCGCCCGTCGGCTCGTCACTATCCACGCCGTACACGTTTTCCAAACGCCTGCCCTCCTCCTCAGACAAGCCAGTAATGTACTCAATGTCCTCGTCAGACGGGGCGCTACTCATCACGGGAGCAATCTCAGACGCACGATCAATCAAATGCGAACAATGCAACGCGCTAATACACCTCGCGCGAGCACCGGCCCCCGCGCGGCGACTCTTTGTAATCACCATAATCGTGTCACCAATCGTGTTATCCACGCTCTCCTCACGCATCATCGTAATCACAATGTCCGAATCGTAGCCGGGCTTCGCAGAACCGTACAAGTCATTGTGCGTCGGCTGGCGCTTACCCGTACCACCGTCGCCGTCACTATCCGCGTCAGACGAGCCTCGCTTCAACTGGGCGAGCAGAATAAACGGAACCTTGATCGTCTGACCCAGGCGCTTCAAGTTCGTCGTAATGGCACCGTACTTATCCACGTCCTTCTTCGACTCAAACGACGGAACAATACCCAGGTAGTCAACAATCACAAGGTCAAGACCACTGTCGCCCTGCAACAGTCGGCGGCAATCGCGCGCAATCGTATCCACGCCACCATTAGGGTCAGCGTTAATGAACAGTTGACCGCCGCACTCGGCGCGCTCCCGCAACATGCGCTCCTGCGCATCCTTAATCTCGGCAAGACGCTCAACGGAACAATCGCCCTCAATCTCACGCATCGGAATACCAGTCCAGCACGAGAAAATACGCACCCACAGTTCCTCGGCGCTCATCTCATACGCCTTCATGTAAACAGTCAAACCACCACGCACAGCCGCCACGATAGAGTCCACCGCGTACACAGTCTTACCGACACCCGTTTCAGCGCCAACCAGAACCAACATACCCGGCATGATGCCGCCCGTCGCGTCCGTGAAAGTCTTGTAAGGGTAGGGGATGCCGCGAGCGCCGCCACTCTGCCACGCCTCCCAGTTCTCATCCAACGTCTTACCCAACATCGCGTTGCCCAAATCGTCAAACGACTTCATGGTGGCCGTCGTAGACGAACGCGCAGACACGTTCTCCAACGTCTCACGCGCAGACTCCAACACGCGCCCCGTGTCCTCACCGGACGTGAGCCTACGCGTCGCATCCTGCATCGCGTCAACGGCGGCACGCACGTCAGCAGTTTGCCGAAGCCCGCGCGCATACGACCGCGCCGTGCCCTTCACCGTCGCCATCACATCATCGTACAAGCCATTCACAAGCGGCTGTAGGTTATACTTGGCGGCGTCGGGGTCACCCAGGGACGCGGCCAACAGGTCATTCACGCCTGTCGGCTGACCGTGCGCGTGAGCGTCCACATACAGTCCCCACACGTAACCGAGCGCGGGGTCGCGGAAATCAGACGCAGACACCGGATAGTCCACGATACTATCAAACGCTGCACTGTCACGCAGAATACACGACAAGAGGCCGCGCCCCCACACGTCAACGTTCGACTGGCCGTCACCGAAACTCACACAAACCCCTTAACACTCACACAACCAACAAGAAACTCAACAACACCACGGCAAACAGAATGGAAGCGTGGTGCTTCACTGGCCGGATTGGGCTGTGCCCGCCTGGCCGCGCGCCGTCGCCTCCTGGACAGTGTTCGACAAACGAATGTCATCCAACACCCCATACGGTTCAACAAGCCACTGTCCGTCAACGCGCACCATCAACACGCTCATAGCTGGTGCGCTCCCGCTGAAAGTAGACAACGGGACGTAAGCAAGGCCAGCCGTGCGGTCAACATACACGCCGCCAACGCTAGTAGCTGACGGTGCCGCAACCGCAGAGCCGTCGGGTTGCACCTGGGCTGCGAGAGCGATCATCGCATACTGGTATGCGCCCGCAAGACCAGCCGACTCAACGAACCCGCCAGAAAGCCGGGTGTGAGCGTCCAAACCCGCAGCATCCAACACAGTAAGGTCACCCTCACTCACGCGATACATGCGAGAAGCCGCGTCCCCCTTATCGCTCCCACTGTTAGCCGCAGACAACGCTTCCGCCAGCGCAGTGGCGGCGTTCACAGCCGCCTCACTGTCTGTCGCCTCCACTATGGGCGCGCCGCTTTGACCGGCAGTAGAATCGCCGCCACGGGAAGAACCGGGGACACCGTTCAACAATGCTACAACAATGGCCACAACCACGGCGACAGCCGCCACAAACCCGAAAATAGTCAAACCGCGCTTACCCAACGCCAACCCCTCAACACTCTAGCAACTCAATCAATACCAGCGCGAAAGCTCGCCCAACAGATCACACAATAACACGAGCAGACGACGAGCGCCAAAACCTCACCGCGAGCGACCCAACCACAAAAGAGCGAACCCCACGCCAAGCCCCACAGACAAGATAATGGCGACCGCCACATAACGCCACCCATACAAGGCAACAAACGGCGTCAACGCCTCCAACTGCACGGACGCCAAGCGCTCACGCGCACCATCAGCACCAAGGTCAGCGAGTTCACGCACGCCAGCAGCCGTAAACAACAACTCCAAACGCGCACACACCCACCACACGGCGGCACACAACACCACGGCGAGGGCGCTCACGAGCCACCCCAGCACGGTCAACACGCGCATCCACACGCGCCGACGCCCGCCCGCTTCACGCACAACGCGCACGTCCGCGCGAGCGTTCTCATCCACCGCGAGCGCCGCGCGGGCGACGCGCCTGCCATCCTTCCGCGTGTTTCGCTTACCTTTACGTGCCATCGTCGTTACTCCGCCATTCCATACGCGCGCGCCAGCGCGGCATTAAAATCAGCGCCTAGCTCGGATGCGTCAAACCCGTCAGAAATACCGTCGGACCCGGCGAACACGAGAGCACGAATCAGGCTATCCGAGTCGCCGCTTTCACGCCACGCCTGGAACAAGTTAGCTGTCAACCTCGCGTCCCCATCATGCTCAGAGTCCAACGTCGCAGAACCGGGATGCGCGCCAACAAGGCCGACGCTCTCCTTCTCCTCGCCACTCTCACCCCACGTGAGCGTGCGCGCGTTCTTATCGGCAAGCCACGACTTGTGCTCGCCTTCCAACGTCAAATACTCGTCCAACGGGATGCCCATTTCGTCCGCAATCTCGCTCACTGACGCGATGTACGTGTTGTCGCCCTCACGCTTCTTGATCTTCTTCAACGCGACAGCGCGGTCCTTCTGGAAATCGGCGAGGCGCTTCCCCAAATACTTCTCCGACACGTCGTAAGGCCACCTGTGCAGAATGTTGTCCAAATAGCCGCTAAAAGGCACAGACGCCATCTCATTGAAGCGCTCAATCGCGCCAATAATCCACTCAATGACCTTCGCGTCCACATCCCCCTTGTCGGTGAGGAAAATACGCAGACTATCCATGTGGGGAGCGAGACGCGACCGCGCGAACTTCTCGTACACGTCAAACATGCCGAGCGTGAACGCGGGAGAAAAATCGCGCATATCCCTGCGCCACATGGACGAGCGGCGCACGCGCGCAGACTCGCCCTCACTATCCAGAGACTCGCCCAAAACAGCGGCCACAATCTGCGCGCCGTAAGACTCAGACCCGCACAGGAGCCGCCACTGGTCTGTGCGTTCTCCGGGCTTCACCACTCCCACGCCGCGACACGTTTCCGCAATCTCTTTGGCCTTACCCTCGTTGCACGTGAACGTCACTACGCACACCTCACGCAACGGGGCGGCAATAAACCCCTCGGTCTCCGTCATGTCGTCCCACACGCGAGCCGGGTAAATACCCTCAAACAATCCAGCGTCCAAAGGCATGTTGTGGCGGTCGTGCCACTCGCGTACCTGCTCCATGTTGAACCTGTACGTGATCGCCCCCGTATGCGAGGCGACAATACTATGAGACTTGAGCTTACCGGCAAGCCACCGCGCGTACTCTTCCTCGGACACGTTCACCAGTTGACGAGCCTTCTTCTCGTCATACCACATGCCATCACTATACAATGCGTCCAGACGAGCGTCAGGCGACATGCTCATCATCGACGAGCGCGTGTACCGGGCCTTCGCCGGGTCAAAACCTCCACCAGTCATAGCTGCACACCCCCATAAATGCGCGCCGACGGCTGCAAGTCCGCGCGCTCACGCACCAGCCAATCAACCGCACCCAACACGCCATCATCAGCCAACACCCCATACGCGGGCGCTGGAACATACACGCACAGTTGGCCGTTCTCCTCCTCCACAGAAAACGCCACACCCTCACGATTAAACGCCTCAGCGCACGCGTCACGCACCTCACGCTCACTCACGCCGCGATCAAACCCCACCCGCAACACGCCAGCCGGGGCGCTCACGGCAGACGAACCGCGCTCAACATCACTAAACAACAAAACGGAAACACCTCTCCATCTTCCACAGTCCACCAAACCAGCCCACGCACGCGGGCAACATGGTAGCTGCAAATACTACAGTTACACGTATGTTACGCGATCATGCCGCGATCACGCAAACCACGAAGAATAGCCGACCGCGACCGGCCAACCGCACTCATCGACGCAGGCTCACCAGCCGCCAACGAACACACCGCCTCCCACTCCACGCCAGAAAACCCCAACACGTCACGGGAAGAACGCGCATCCACAGCGCTCATCACGCCACCATCACAAGCAACACTACCGCCAGCCGCCAACACAGCAGTCTCACAGTCAACATCAACCGCCGGAATAGAACGCCCCAGCACGCCCACCAACACGCCCACCGGCACATCAAGACCAGCAGCAACAGCACTCACATCCGCGCCGCCATTCACAGCAGACACGGCACGAGCATAATCAAACGCCCGCATAACAGGAACATTCAACGCGGAAGCAATCGCCGCCTTCAACTCCACCAGCATATACGCGTGGATGCGTCCACACGCGTACTGCGACCACGAGCCAAGCTCAGGCTCCCACTTGCGCGCCGCATCAAGCGCCGCCAGCAAGCCACGCCCAGCGAGAGAATCAACATCCAACAGGTGACGACAAAACACGGGGATAGTTAACCGGCGCGCCGTCTTAAAAGCAAACGCCCGCACACTCTCCATCATACGCACGGTCGCGTCCTCGCCCGCCTGAACCGCCAACACCAGAGTCTCGCGCTCTCGGCGGCGCTCCAAACGCTCCCTCTGCACAGTGGCAGCGGGTAGCGCGTCCACGGCGCGCAAACGCTCAGCGGCAGCATCCCCCGCCACAATGAGGTCACGCAGGCCGCGAGCCTCCACATCGCTCAGCGTCTTACTGGCGCTCTTGCGTGTATTCTCCACGGACAGAACCTCCACCGATAGTAGCGACACCCAGTAGTGGGCGCGCAGAAACAGAACCACCGCCAACGCCAAGCGCGCCAACACTCAGACGCGCACTGTTGGTGTGCAACATAAAATCTCTCATGGGGAAACTATACAATGCGCCGACGCGGGGAGACAAAAGCTCACCAAACAGGTGGCGCACTGTGAGCGAGAAAAACGGCGGGGCGAGCGACACATAACACCGCTCACCCCGCCAACAGAACAACACCACTCGTTTCCCGGTGCAGCGTCGTCACATGGCCGACACAAGAATACGCACAAACAACGCCAGGAGAAGCACGCCACACACCACGCCACCATAGGCGCGCAACGGCCGCACCCGGAAAAACTCGCGCACCCGCACAGGCAGCGGACGCTCATCAACCTCACGCAAGCGCAGCAACCCGCCACGAACGGTAGGCGCGCCACGGAACGCCCGCGAACAATCAGCGAACACAAGCCCCAACTGGTCCGCCAACTGGCGAGTCACAGTAAAACGCGCCTCAGAGCCGTCATCCGCGCGCAACACGAGAACAGGCTTATCCACCAACAAGACGTGGCGAGACACAAGCTCCCCGCTCTCATCGTACAAGCCCTCCACAAGCCACTCGACGCGCCCATCGTCCACAGAATCAACACCGCCAGACGACAAAGCCTCATACGCATCCACGAGGCCGTCAGCAACGTTCTCGTCGCCATCGCCTGTTTCACGGTGACCACCATTCCACAACGTGCCGCTCACTGTTGGACCTCCCTGAACTCGCCATACTGAGACTGGATAGCGCGCGCATCCGGGTTAGGGTACGTGAACGCCTCCACAATCGTAGGAGACACGCCCTCCACCGTCAACATGCGCCACGCGCCATTCTCGCTCACCATCGTGAACGTCGCGTCAACCGGGTAAGACGCTTCGCGCACTAGCAAACCCCACCCATCCTCGCTAGGGAGGGTACGCACACGCTGCACGCTCTCCCATCGCGCTTTCACTGTTACCGACAGGGTTTGCGCGCCGTTCACCTGCCGGAACGTGCCCTCGTCGCCTGCGGATGCGCTCACGCCGCTAACAGTCCATGACGCGAGCGACAACACCTCAGCCTTATCGCTCCACTTATTCACGCTCGACGCGTCGTAGTAGTAGGTGCTAGACGTGCTGATGCGGTCACGCACACCCAAATACGCGTCCGAGCGGGAACGGAACACGTCAGATGGCGGCGCTTCCAACAGTGACAGTTCACGCCAACCGTCAAGCGCCTCCCCGCCGTCAGGCGTATTGTAGCCGAACGTGCCGCCGCCCTGAACGAGACTGACGACAGCTGCCTCCGCCTCGCCCTTCTCAGCCGCCGTCAACGGACGCGACTGCGACGCAAGCGGGTCGCCTCCGCTACCGGATAGGAAATGCGACACGGCGAACACGGTCGCAGCCGCCACGGCGATCACGGCCGCGACCGTCACGCCCGCACGTGCGGGAGACACGCCGCGCCGACCGCCAACGCTCACCGACTTCTTCTCGGGATTACTCATTCTTCTCACCTAACCAGCCTCGCCACGCCCACCGCTCTTTCGAGAAACGAGGGTCGGTGTGCGGCCTACTTTCACACTATCGACTCACAGGGCCGGGTCAGGAGTGCCAACAAAGTGGAACCCCACGTACTGCCTGCCCATCTCGTCAACGAGACTATCATTGAAACGGTCAGGCTGCAACTTACCAGAGTGGCTATCCCACGACGCCTCCGCCGTGTACGACGCGCCATCCTCCTGCTGACCAACCCACAACACGACGTGCCCCATCTCGCCCGGCTTCGTAATCCACACGTCACCCGGCTGAGCCTCACTCTTCGAGTAGTACGGCTTCCACTTATCCGAGTGCTCCATCATGTACGGGTACTGGACGGCAGTGCCAGCCTGCGGGAACTCTTTATCCAACGTGGGGATAACCATTGTCGCCACAAACATGCCACAGTCCGCATAGTTAGGCCACGTCAGCCCCTTCTCAGCGAGCTTGGCGCGAATATCCTTGTACTCGGGCTTCGCGCACGCGCCCGACGGGTCATTACCGCACACCGCCTGCTGGTGCTGGGCGGGAGGCCACACGGCAGACACGGCCAACGCGACGGTGCTCGACAGGTCAGCGGAACCGCCCTTGCTCACGCACGAGCCGCCAACGGTGCGGCCAGCGCCCGTGAACCCATCAAACGCGGCCTGCGCCTTCTGGTACTGCTCCTCGCCCTTTGCGCGCCAGTTGCCGCCGCCCTCAGCGCAGCCAGTCGTGTCATCGTCGGACACGAGACGGCATGAACCCTCAAAACTACGGTTTGACGTGGACGCGTAGTAGCGCACGTCGTGTCCCGCCTGCCAGAACCGGCTCATGTCCCCGGCGAAACCCTTGCCCGTGTCCAGCACGGTTTTCACGTACTCGAACTGGGCGTCAGCGTCACTCCACTTCTTGCCCGCGCTGTTCGCGTACTCGCCCAAACCAGCCAGGCTAGAGCCACGCAACTGGAAGATGCCGACAGCGCCGCCGCCACTGCCCTGACTGTTCGCGTAGGCGATAATCTGGTCATTACTGTACGAGGACAGGTCCGCGCCGCCCTGAACGAGCGTCGGGTCATAGTTGCTGGTCTCCATCTGCAAGTTGGAGACGAAACCTGCGGCCTGCTCTTTGCTCATGGGCTTACCGCCGTTAGGGGTAAACCCGGTGGTCATCAGCCACGCCATGATGCTATCGGTCGCAGCCTTGTACGACTCGGGGTCGTTCGCTCCCCCGGCTGGAATGTTGATAGCGGACGACGCGCCGCCCGTGCCACCAACGCACTCATCCAGGTTATCCTTACCAATGAGAGAGCTGAACACGCCCGCATGATTCAACAGTGCAAGAGTGACCACGACGGCGGCGACACCAATCCATGTTGCCGGGTTAGTGATTGCGCCAAAGAAATTACTGACCGCAGCCTGCACGGCGTGCGCAGCGTTACGGACACGCTGAGCGGTCTGCGCCGCCTTCTGCGCCCACTGCGGCGACCGGGAGGTGACCGCGCCCTTCAACATGCCAGAAATGGACGCGTCAACACCCCCAGCGGGGGAGCCGCCCTCTTCTGTCGCAGCTCCCCCGCCCTGCGCCTCAACGTCGGGCGCACCGTTAGCGATCTTACCTTCTTCCAATTCTTCTTCCATGCTTGTCACCTCGCGTCGCCGCCCGCCACGTCATGCGCGGCACTGTCATCCAACTTCTTCCTCACGTCACCCGCATCCAACGCCACCGGGGTGACTCCCTTCTTCGCGGCCTCGTGCGCGCTCTCAATAACAGCGTCTGACGCGTCACGCTCACGCTCGACATCACGCAGCTCGGACGTGAGCAAACGGGAGCCAGTCTGCTTTTGAGCTTTGTCAATCGCCTGAATCTGGCGCTTCAATTCGCTCACGTGAATCTCGGTCGCCGCTTTCTCGGCCGACGCAGCCTCGTACTCGGCCTGAGCGTCAGCGATCAACTGGTCGCCGCCGCGCACCGTCTCCACCGTCTCCGTCGCGCCGCTTGCGCTTGTGACAGCGTCGTTACCGACCGCCTCGTTGATGGACTCTACGCGGTTCTTCGCTTCAGCCATCGACTCCTGGAACGCGCGGTTGTCGCCGTCAGAGAGCACGTGCGCCCGCTCGCGTAGCTTACCCGCCTCGTCACGTAGCGCCTGCGCCTGCTTCTCGAACTCAGACGCGGCCTTCTCGTCGCCGATACTACGAGCGTACACTGCGTCAGCTTCCAGGCCGTCGGCTTTCGCTTCCTTGAACACGGCCTCAGTGACAGACAGGTGCATGTTCGCCCTTGCTTCCGCACGGTTCAACGCGTCCACGTCCGCCTCGCTGGTTGCGTTCTTCTTCCGATCAGCAATGTCCTGTAGCTGCTTTTCCACGCGCCTGCGAGTGCTGTTCTTGCCCTCGTCGATCAAGTGGGAGCGCTTCACACTGTCAGACTCGAACGCGTTGTAGTTGCGCTTAGCGTCAGCGACACGCTCGGACACGCGGTCAAGGTTCTGCTTCGCGTTCTGCGCCACGCCGCTTGTTGCGGCATCCTGGTTACGCATGGCGTTCAGCTGGTTCTTCACGTCACGCTCGGCGAGCTGCAAGTCCTTCTTGTTGCGGCCGTCAATCGCGTTAACCTGACGCGCAGTGTGACCAATAAGGCCCGTACTCCTGGACGCCTGACGCAGAGAACCTTCCTTCAAGCCCTCCCACATGGCTGCGCCGCGCTCGCCCTTACCGGCAGCAATAGCGCCGCCCACAGCTCCACCAACAGCAGCCGTACCGTAAGCAACAGCCCGACGACGGTTGTCGCCTAAGAACTTCGACGCCGCCTGCACCGCGCGGCTGCTCATCTCCTTACCACCCATCTCGACGCGACCAAACATGCCGATCACTTCCTTACGGTACAAGACCAGAAGAACGGTCAACACGATCACAGCGAGAGTCGCTGTCGCCGGGTTAGAAAGCGTCTGCAACGCTCCACCGTACACGAGGACAGCGATGATGAGGAACACCTCACTGACGAGGAACTTCAACACGCTACCAAGAATTTGTTGCAACCAGCCGAAGAAATACTTACGTGTCCGCTCGGAAATCGCCAGCAGGAGGAAGAATGGGGCGAACGCCACCACGACGATAGCCTGGAAATAGTAGACGAGCGCCCAGATGCCAGTCACAAAGAACACAATGTTAGCGAGGATACTGGTCACCAACATGCCACCCGCCGTCATCGGTGCAGACAGTGCGCCAGCCTGAGACGTGAACGATAGCCACGTCACGTCGCTCGCCTGAGCGGCACCAATAACGCGCCCCCACCTCGGGTCAGAGTAGGTTTTAGACGCGTCATACTCGCCCGAACCGTCATCAATGTTCGTGCGCAACATAGCAGCATACGCATACAAGTTACACACCTTATCGCTGCCGCCGCCATTCATGGCGAGCGCCTTACCGTAAGAGTCTTTCAGCGCGCCAATCGTGTTTTTCGGCACACAGAACTCATCGCCAGTAAACCCCTTCTCTTTCAACCGCGCAGCAAAATCGCCTTCCTTCGTGTCCAGCTCGTCGAACGGCAGGCCGAAAGTCTGAATCGCAACAGGGTTAGCAACAAACGCCTTCCACATCGTGCACGTCACGCCACTAATCGCCAACGAGCCACCCGTCTCACCGTCAGCGGACGCGACGCACGCGCTCTCGCTACTGGTAGCGTTAGGTCCGCCACCGTTCACGGCGTTAGCGACAATGCCACCCACTTCGCCCATCACCCACAGTGGGGCGGACGCGAACGTGTGCGGGAACGCCAAAATACCAGCACCCAAAATCGCGGCCACGACGGCCACGACCGCCTCACGCAAAGCTGCCATGATCTGACCGTGGATGATCTTCCACGCCGCCAACGCGAGAGCAATGATGACAGCCATCACCAACAGCGGCATGTACACGCCCTGCGTCAACACGCCGATAATACCCTTATCGCGGGCGTTGTCAGACTTGCCGCCGATCACGGAAACGAGGTCAATGCAATTCTTGCTATTCCCATCCTTACAGATGAGCTGACTGTTGAAAGCGCTAACGGTCACGTACTTGCCCAGCCCCAACACCATCGTGTTGAGGTTCAAGACAGCGTTCGCCGCCGCCATGCCCACGCCCGTAGTCACGCACCCGCCCGTACCCAGCGCTTTGCGTACCTCGTCGGCTTTCGCTTTGTCTACGTGGTCGGCTTCTGGGAACTCTACCTCATTGTCGGCGACAAAGTTCAAGCCGGAACTGTTATCGACCTTACCCGTGCCGTAAAACAGCATGAACTTAGTGCCGTTGGCAGCCAAATCTTCCACACTGAGCACTCGACGCTTAGCCGTGTCATTCTCGAAACCGCCGGGACTATCCCACGCCGCCGCACGCTGCATGTTATAGCCCATGCCAGAGCACAAGCCGCCGCCGTCAGCGGACGCGACAACGCCACTGTCGGACCACAAGCCGCCAGCGGCACTGTGGGAGGCAGCGCCGTGTGAAGCGCCCAGCATTACGCCAAGGAACCCCGTGAGCGCCACCGACAAGACAGTAAACACGGCCGCCAACCTCGGTGCCCACGAGCGGCCAATAAAGCCGCGAGAAACGCTTACAAACACGAAAACCTCCACCACGAAAACCGCCAACGCCACGCGCGCCAACCTAGCGTCGGAAGCGCGAGACATTACACATTAACTATCAAATAGCCGACAAGAAACACACCGAAACTAGGCGAACAACCCGCCCCGCGAAAACACCTGTAACCACACGGAAACAAGCGCAAACGCGGAGCGGGCTATCACCACGCCCAAACACGACCAACGGCCATTACTGGCACGACGACAAGCCAGAGTTAAGAGCCTGACGATCAGCCTTCCCCACCGTCAAACCATACTTCTCCGACACGGCCACCCAACGCTGAGAATACTCACAACGATACGACTTCAACGGCGGCATATACTCGCCAGGACCGGCCGCGCCCTTCGACCTATTCTCGCGCGCAGAAACAGTCAACAACACCGTGTCAAGGTCGTTCGCATACGCCTGCTTCTTCGCGGCGTCCCACGACGCTCCGCCATGCTGATGCGCGTACTGTAGTGGGATAAGGTGGTCAATGTCCATCTTCTTCGCATCCGTGAACGTCTCGCCGCTATACGGGTCCACCCACGAGCCGGACGTGACCTTGCACGTGGACGGGTCGGTCACAACGTCAGAGCCGTCGCGCACAAGCGCCGTCTCACGCGTGTCACACGCGCCCTGAATCGTAATCCAGTGCTTGTAGTCCTTGCGGTTGTACGGGACAGACGTGTCAGCCTCACCGGACGGCAGCGCGTCCAATCGGCGCAGCCAATCCTCACGAGAACCAGAGCCGGGAGCAGACGCGGACGACGAGCCAGAATCACCGCCACTAGCGCTAGAGGAGCCAGAACCGGAATCAGACGACGAGGACGAGTCAGAACCGTCACCGGACGCAACAGAACCAGGAGGAGACACGCGCGGAGTATCCCAACACTCATTCACACTGCCGCCCTGCATCGTACACAACGCGGAAGCCGACCAGCTCTTCCCCGTCTCCGATAGGTAACGGAAATATCCGCCAACGCCGCCATGAGCCTGAACGTTCCTCGCCAACGACAAAACAAGCACCGCCAACAGAAACAGTGCCACGCCAAGCCTGACAGCAGACGACACGCCAGCAAACAGGCCGCCACCAGACGAGCGACCCTTCTTCCCCTTCACCGCCACAACAACCTCCACAATAGGACAAAACTACTACAGTAATATAAACACTACCATAAGCCCACAGACCTAAGCAAAACGCCGCCCACCACGTGAAAATACACGGCAGACGGCGCACAACGGAAGAGAAAACCGCACCCTGAGCCAAGGTGACGGCGGCTACACGATCACGGCAACGCGCCCCTCACCGGGTCACCAGCAGAACTACCAAAATTCACGCCACACACCCCCACGCCCTCAACCGTCATCGTCTGATCGTAGTCAGTCAACTTATGACCGCCACCCGGCAACATCTCACGCAACAGAGAAGCCTGAGAACCCATCGGAACAATCACGCGAACACCCGTATTGTCATACACCTGGCGCAGCTCATTCACGCGCCGCACCAACTCATCTTCGCTCTCGGCCGTCACGGCCACAACGAATGAGCCAACAAGCCACGGGCGCGACTCGTCCTCGGCGATCACACTCTCCGCCATCGACAAGTCGGCCAAAGAGTCATCCAAGCCAGCGTCAGACGCGCGCGCCTCCATGCCAGCCGCACTCACCTTACTCAGCTCCTTAGCCTCATCCACCTGGTCAGCCTTCTTACGGCGAACCTTACGCTTCACCTCAGCGGACGGGACAAGACGGAAAAACCCAAACGTCGAATAGTCCTCACCAGCCAATGACGGAACATACAACACCGGAGGCTGATCGGGATACACGCTATGGCGAGGCAACCCGCTCACAACAAGCGACGACATGAAACCAGAGCGCTCCACACCGTCATACCAGCGGCGCACCTCCACACTACGAGGGCGATTCACCACCATGAACTCGTCAACAAGCTCCACAATCTCGCCGCGCCCCACACGCTGAGCGCCCTCATCCTCCAACGGAGGCAACGGCAACTCAGGCGACAACACGGCGTTCATGTAAGCGACAGTCTCAAACGCGCCCTTCACGCGCTCCGCACCCAACGCGCCCGTAGACACAACCGCGTGCAACGCGTCCTCTTTCGCGCGCCACACGCGCTCCTCCTCGCTCGTCACCTCCTCCACTGGGCCAAACAGGCCAGCGAAACGATGCCACGCCTCACGCACGCCACGAACGCCCGCGAAAGCCGCGCCAAACGAACGCCTGTTACCCAGCTTCACACACAAGTAGGAGCGGCGAGCGCGAGCACCATTGTACGCGAGTGTCGCGTACTGGTCGGACACCAGGTCAAGGAAATCACTGTTATCGTCATTGTATTCACTGTTGTGTGCGATCACCTGCTTAGCCCACAAGTCCAAATTCATCGGCAGCACGACCGATGACACGAAAAACTCGCGGCTCTCCGACGATTCCGAACCCATAGCCGCAAACGCGTTCGACAACTGCGCGCCAATAGACGCGCGAGCACCCCACGACATGAAATCGTAAGGATGCAACGACAGACTGTACAGCGCCCACACGCTAGACCCCGTAAAAATAAGGTTCCCAGACAAGCCCCTGGCCGGAATCTCGAACTTCACAACAACAATCCCTTCAACACGCGCGCACGCCAACAGCAGGGGCGCGCCACAACAAGAAAACCACGAAACAGCGAGTCATAAACGGGGGCGCGGGGAACCCCAACACTACAAGGAACCCCACACCCCCAGTCGCACGCGGCCTACTGGCCGGTGATGTTCTTCACAACCTCATGACCCTTTTCGGCGGCACCCTCTCCGCCCATACTGCGCAGCCACAGGCCGAGACCGCCAACCAGGAGAATCACGAGAGCACCTGTAATCACCTTAACGGCAACAGCCTTAGCTGAACCGTCCTTAATGCCGCCCCACAAAGCCTTGATGGCCCACAGGAAGAACACGATCACAAGAATCGAGTAGAAAACCGTCGCAACAGTAGACGTGGCAGCAGAAGCAGCCGTCTCCAACGGGCCAGCCCTGTAAACCGCGTCAGCAACAATACCGGAAAACATAAAAACCTCCACAAGAAAAGGATTGTCAGACAACCACCCAATAGCGGGTAGCACCAAAAACCGCGAACAAAAAGCTCACGAAACCGCCGGATTCAACCTGAACGGCTCAAAACGCTCCACCGCCCAACGAGACCCATCCTTCACGAGAGCCACCACATACTGCGACTCAAACGAGTACCCAGAACCACCAGACGTGGACGAACCAGACGACCCATTAGCACCAGAGGCGGACGAACCCGACTTAGCAGACGCGCCAGACCCGGAAGCAGAACCAGAAGAGCCACCCTGAACCTGCGACCACTTCACAGCCACCAACGCGCGAACATGCGACGCGTCCTCACCCTGAATCAGACGAACATTCACGCTCGACTCAGCGCCACCAGTAACCTCAAACTCGCCATTAAACCCATTAAAAATACTCACGTCAGCGCCAGGCGACACATACTGATCGAGCAGCGTGTGATTACCCGGAGACGCCTTCCCGTAAGCATCCAAGAACCCAAACACAGCGCCACGCAGCGCAGTCTCCTCGCCACCAGCATAAGCTTGACCAGTACCAGGGTCAGTGTACGCCGGAGCGTCAGCGGACGCGCCAACAGCCGGAGCCGGAATCAGAGACGGCGAATTAGACGGAATCATCAACATGTCTTTCGCCTTGTCGTAATAAACGCTCACCTCCAACGCCAACCAATGCGGCGACGGATTAACAGTAGCCGCACCCTCGCCGTCCGCCTGCTGGTCAACCACAAGCATCTGAACCTTATACACGCTCACCTCAGCGGTACGCGGCAACACCTCAAAAACGTTCACATCACCAACAAGACGATACGAGCCGCCCTTCGGCCTCGACAGCGACGCACCCGTCACGCTCGCAGGCTTACCCAGAGCGCCCGTGTAGAAATACGACAGCGCTTTCTCGCTCGTCTCAGACCCGTCAGCCGTCACATACGCCTCAGCGAACCTGCGCGCAAACGCCTCACCGCGCTCCATCGGGAACCCAGTCTCATGAATCGACGCGTCAATCTGCCCCTGCACATCACTCTCCGTCAACGGCTTGTTCAACGCCAGGTAAGCGCCGCCACCAACGAGACCGGCAACCAACAGGGAAACAGTCGCCCACGCAAACATGCGCGAGCCACGCTGACGGTCCTTCCGCTTATCCAACGGGCGCACGCGCCCCTTGCCGTCAACGAACCCGCCAATACCCGACAAGTCACCGCCAGCCTTCGCTCTCTTACGCGCTACCCTACTCAGGCGACGACGCTCACCCGGCGACAACACAACCGCAGGCGCGTCAGAAACGCCGCCAGCGGCCTCAACGCCGTCAGGCCCAACATCGGCACCGTCGGCGACCGAAAACGCGTCAGAAGCCCCTACAGGCACGTTATCGGCGACAATATCACCATCGTCCGCGCGCTCCACGTCGCCAGAAGCGCCCAAACCTCGACCCAAACCCATCAACAAACCCCTTCACATACGCGCGCACGAAAAACACGCCCAACAACAACCAATATCACGCGAAAACCAGGTCACTACCTGCGCAACCCGCGACGCACAGGCGCACCACCAGCGGAACCCCCGGCGGGCGACGGACCAGCAGGGGCACTACCGGCGGAACCGCCAGCGGGAACAGTCCCCGGCAAACCACCAACCGGCACACCAGGCAACGCGGCCACGGGGGAGCCACCAGTAGAACTGCCAGCCGGGCGAGTCCCAGGCAAATCACCCGCAGGAGATGCGGATGCGACGCCACCCGTAGGCGCGCCACTCTCAGGAGCGCTGCCAGGCGATGACTGACCGCCACCATGCGCGCGCCCGCCACGCTTACCGCGCCGCTTACGACCAGACGAACCCGCCTGCCCGCCACCCGCAGGCGCATCCAATGGGGCGTTAACAACGGGGGACGATGCGGTACCGCCCACGGCTGCGCGAATCTCCTCAAAACGAGCAACGTTCACAGCCAACGCCCTGTCAGCCGCCGCCTTATTGTACGAATCACCCAACACTTGATCGGGTGGAATAAGGCGAACCTTGCGCACCCACACGCCGCCAGTAGAACCAGCCTCACGCTTGCGACGGCGGCGCTCACGCCACCCCACGCCCTCCGGCGCGCCACCCTTCACCAAATACACGGCCTCACTCCTAAAGCCATTATCGGGCTTCGGAGACACCAAGCGCGTAAACAACTCGGGCGGCGTAAACCAGTCCTCGGACGCGTCCTCCGTCACATTCTGATTCTTCCTGTTAAAGAAATTCAGCGAGAACATGTGCGTCTGATTGTCATTCGTCCGCCTCCACGCCGCGCGCTTGCCCTTACCGGCAATGCCCGCCACACGCTCAGCACTGTCACCGCCAGCACCCGAGCACACGAGGAACGAACTAATCGTGTCACACACGGTCGTCAAATACGCCTCACCGTTACCGGGCGCAGCTGTCACAATGTGGGAGAACGACTGAGCGGCCAACGTGGTACGCAATCCCGCGCTACGCCCCTTCTCCAGTAGGGGCGTCACGAACGTAATCGGAATCTCCTGGAACTCGTCACAATACAAGCTCAACGGAGACTTCTCGCCATGACGCTGCCTGTGGTCCATCACGCGCGCCATGTCACTGAAAAACAGTGCGCCAAGCGTGCGCGCCATCTCCTTATCCGCGCCAGACGGAACAGTAAACAAAATCACGCACGGAGGAGCGTCATCAGCAGTATCCCGCGCAATGTCAATCATGTGATAGTCATACGGGTTAGCGCTCAAATGTGGGCCAAACGCGCTCATTGACAGGGCACGCATCTTACCGGCAACAGCGCTCGCCTGAGCCGACAAATCAGCGCCACGCGACAACTTCCGGTACACGCCAGCGCCAGCCTCATACGCGTCCGTTCCCTTCGCCGCATCCACCAGTTGACGGAACGCGTCAATGTTGCACGCGTCCTCCACGGCCTGCACCATGCCCCGCTCCCACCGGATGAGCGGAACATCCTTCGGGTCCACCGCGTCAAAAAGCGTAAACAGGGCGTTCAAGAACTCCTGCATGTCACTACGGTACTTGTCGGACTCCTCAGTCCACACGCGCAAGTTCAGCACGGTTCCCGCGCGCTGCACGCCGCCCGTCGCCAACGGGTCATACGAGCACATGCCATCCGACAACGGAATGTCGTACTCGTTCAACCGGCCCTGGCTCACGTGGTAGAACTGGTAGCCGTTTTCCTTACACATGGCGGCAATGTCAGCGGCCAAAGCCTTATCGCCCTTCAGGTCCATGTAGGCGATATGCTTCACGCTTCCCGTGGACACTTCCGCGTACAACATGCTTTTCAGCGTCGTGGTTTTACCAGCGCCAGAGCCGCCCGTCATCACCATGCCGAGATTCGCCTCAGTAGGGGTGCGTGCCACAATCTCATCCGTCTGCGACAACGGATTATCGCTCAGTGGCTCCTCGACACCCAACGGGACGCTACCGTTCTCAGCGGCCAAACCGGCTTTCAACGCTTTCAACCGTGCGCGCCTGTTCATCGCCTCCCACGGGGCGCGCCTGTACGAAAAACGACTCTTCCAATCCCCCGCACCCTTCAACTCGCGGATATGCGGACTGACGCGCAACTGGTAGTGCAACATCGGATAGGGCACCATGCCAGCCCACACGCCCACCAAAGCGCCCAGCAGCACATACAACCACAGCAAGCCCCACCAGAACTCGCCGCTATCGTAAGCGAACCCCGCGCCCTGCAATCCCGCAACAACGCCACGCAACCCAAACAGCAGCGCCACCGACAACAGGGTAGCAATCATGACGGCAACCGTCCACTTCTGACGCAGCCAACGCATCACGACGAAATGAAAACCAACCGCCGCAATGGTCGCCGGGAAAAACAGCAGACACGCGACCGCGATCTGACCGGCACGAGACAAGAACGCGCGCTCAACCGCCTCATTCTCATTCTCAATACCGTCATGCGCGCGAACATCACTATCGTTCTCGCTCACGCAACCTCCACACACTCACACGCGCCACACGCGGGCGCAACAAACAAGCAACTAACCGACAGGGAAATAGCGCCACAAAAACACGGGGACGCGCCGACACGCCCAATCAGTCGCGCCCCACGCCAGCATCCAACAAGCGGAAATACTCGCGGAACGCCACCGCACTCACGCGCACATAATCGGCGTCCGTCAACTCGCCCACGCCAGGGGCCGGGAACTCACACAACCCCAACACGACACCCATCACGTCAGCGCACTCGCCGAAATCATCCAACAGGACACGCTCACGCCCCCACAACGAACGAAAACCATCCAACAAGCGAACGAACGGGGCGGGCGTAGACGGTTCAGAGGCGAGGCGACGCAACAACTCCACGCGCTCCGCCACGTCCTCGCCCGCCTCGTCGCCGTAATCGCTCTTCGACGGAGGGGCGTAAAACAAGCCAGCGAACGCCTGCACAAGCAACTGTACGCCCACGCTCTCGCCATGCCAACGACGCACCCACTCACAATCCGCGCACGCCCCGCCATCAATCCGCGCGGACACCTGCGGCACCGGAACACTCTCAACAGTGGAACCCGACACCAGAGTGTCAACAAACGCGGTCCTCTCGTCGGCAAGCTCACGCATCGACTCCGCACCAACACCAACAAGCTCAGCAACGTCAGCGGCGAGCACGTCACGCGCCACACCCGGACACTGAGCCAACACCGACGCGGCCACGCGCGCAGCGCGCATACGCTGCCCCGCATCCGACAAGTCAAACTCGCCGATCTTCTCAGAAGCGACAAACACCGCCAACGGCACGCTCTTACCCACGTCAAACAGGTTACGCGCCGCGTCCACGCCACCACTGGCGAGCACGTCACACGGGTCCACGCCGTCGGGACACAAGATAACGCGGCCGTCAGCGCGCACCTGCTCCACGCGCTCAAACGCCTTCACGGCCGCGCCCCTGCCCGCGTCGTCGCCGTCAAACACGAACACCACCTGACACTCGTCCCCGGCGGCTCGGCGCACCAACATCGCGTGGTCGCCAGTAAACGACGTGCCCAACGACGCGACAACGTTAGTGACGCCCGCCTCCACGGCTGCGGACACGTCAAACTGCCCCTCGCACACGAACACGTGCCCCGCCTTGGATGCGTCACGCAGGCCGCGAGCTGACCAATACAGCTCGTGGCGCTTAGAAAACAACTCGGTTTCGCGCGTGTTCACATACTTACCCATGTTGTCCTTGTCGGACAGTTTGCGGGCGCTGAACGCGATAGGGTGCCCGTGAACGTCCGTGATCGTGAACACAAGTCGGTCGCGGAACATGTCAAAATGCGCGTTCCTGTCGTCCGGGTCAGCGTCCTTACGGTGAGAGACGACGCCAGCCGCGCGCAGCTCATCCAGCGTGAACAGTGGCGCGTCCTTCCACGGGCGAGCCTTCAACAGGTACGACATGAGCCTGTTACCACCCGGCGCATACCCGTACACAACGCCGTCAGCAGACGACGAAAAATCGGGGTACCAGGAGCCGTTGTCGTTTTCGTCGCCGGGGCACTCGTCCGACAGGCCGCGCTCAGTGACCGCCACCCTCGCCGGGTGATCTTCTGGCAGCTCGTGGTATCGCTGAGCGTAGAACCTTGCTGCCGTTCGCATCAGGGCACGCAGGCGAGCCTGTGGCGAGTCGTCGCGGCCAGCGGCAATGTCGATTCCAGCCTCGCGCGCGAGGTCACGCAGCGCCTCCGAAAAGTCCACGTCGCGCTGCACTTGCACGAGGGTGAGGAGGTCGCCGGAAAACCCACACGACCAACAGTGAAACCTGTTCTCTAGCTCAGACACGTCCATCGACGGGTTACGGTCGTTGTGCGCGGGGTTTTGGCAGTTGATGCGCAGGCCGCGACTTGTTTCCTCAATGCGCGTGCCCGGTTTCAGGTCGGCTGCGTGCGCGCGCACGTAATCCACTAGCGGCAACGCGAGTTTAATTTTCTGTGCGGTACTCTGTTCCACGTGTCCCAACTTCCCCTACTTGTTTGCTGCACGGTTGTGCGGATGCGCACGGTTTTTCTGTTCCCTGTCTATGGTAGGAGGGCGCTTGCCGGGTTGTCAAAACCTCAGCAAGCGCCCTCCCGTTGTCGCGCTACTCTCCGCCTTTACTGTGCGGCTTCTAGTGTCGCCGTCGCGGCCCGCTTTACTCGGTCGGGGTTGAACCCGGACCAGTGTTCAACAATGTTATCGCCCCTCTCGTCGTCGCTTTCTTCCTTATGGAGGTCGCGGACGACGACGACGGGTGCCTGCTGGTATCCCAACTGCTTCACGAACGCGTAGGCGACATCATCTTCCGTGACATCGACCTTCGTGTACGGTGCGCCCATCTTGTTCAGGAGGCGCGCGGTTGCGTCGCATTGCGGGCACCTCGGCTTAGAGTAGACGGTAATGTCGTACCTGATGTTGTTGTTTTCTGTCACTTTTTCCTCTCTCATGTGGGGTGCTCTCTGTACGCACACCACTGTTGTTAAAATGTTAAACTAAAGTTGGTTTTACGTCGCCACGCGCAGGAGACGGCGAAACGAAGAGCTGTGCGCAAGCTCGAAACACAAGCGCCCGCAACGACCGTTAGCGCCGGTTCCTCTTCTTGACGCGATACACAGGCGCAGCCATAGCCGGATGGCCCGCGCCGCGCGCAGACAACCGTCCGTCATCCAGGGCGCGCGACCACAAGCCAAGGTCAGGCGCACCATCTGCGTGAGCGGACAGCTCGGGACCATCCACAAGAACCAGAACATCCTCGTCCACAGGAATCGCCTTACCCGACCCCGTAGACCCAGCAATCAAACACATCGGCGCAGCGTTCGCAGCGTGCTCGTCAATCTGCACACCCTGCTTCATCTTCTCTTTCGCTCCCGAATCATGCCACGAGTAGCCGATCACATGCTCTTCTTCGCCCGTCTCAGGGTTATGAGTCGTCACGCCACCCTCAACACCCAACCCAAGGGGGATAAACGTCCACGGAATGTCGTCGCCAAGAATATGGTCCACGCGCAACGGTGCCATCATCGGAAGCGGGGGCAGACTCGTAATCGTCACTGTGCCCTCGTCTGGGTTCCAGCCAAGTGGTCGCTTTGTGTCCTCGTCCACGCCGCTCTTTTCCACCCACGCAAGCTCGCGACCGAAAGCCCCGTTAAACGTGCGCAGAAAATTCTCCTCCTCGTACACGTCAAACGAGTACGCGGGCGGGAGCGAAAACTTAATCTCTTTCGGCTTCAACGGGTCACGCCACGCCAACACTTCAATACATTCACCGTATTCCTTGAAGCCGCCACTCTTTAGCCCCAAGCGCGGTGCCGACACCTCAAACATGCGCACCAACAGGCGCTCACGCCCATCAACGATAGCCTTCACGCTCGATACCATCAAACGATGCAGCAACGGCCCACCAACCAGGATAATGAGCGCGACGGGTATCCACACGTATAGCGCGCCAAAAACCGCGCCCAACACCGCCATGACAGCCTGAACGAGCGGCCAAAAACGCCGATACTCAATGTTCAGCGTCACAGGTTCGCGAGCCTCACGGCCCTTCTTCTCATCCGCCGCCCGCGCCTTACGTACAACAACCTGACGCGTATCCTCGCGACGCGCGAACCGAATATACGGCTTCCACACATCGCTCTTTTTCGGCGGCGGAACCTCACCCTTTTTCGGCTTGTTTTTTTCGAGCTTACGCTTCACAAACAGCCGATAATGGGCGGCCGACCACAATCCAGGCACCCACACCACAGCCATGCCACACGCGAGCGCACACAACACGCCCACAACAATACGCGTCACCACAAGACAACTCCTTCAACACCGTCACAACACCGCAAAACCGCACACGAGAGAGCACAACGCGCCCACAACAATACGCGTCACCACAAGAAACCGTTGCAAACTACCTGACGGCAGTATGCAGGACAGACTTACGACTGTCCGCTCCAAGACTCACACGGTTTGCACCGACGCTTGGTTCGCACTTCACAGAGACTAACGTTGCACAACCAGAACGGTTGCCCCGCTTTACGGTCCCTCCATGCGCTTTTAGAGTCTCCGGGGCACTCCCGGCGACATGAATATTTATCGCCGCGTTCAAGTCACGGTCCAAAACAAGACCGCAGCCATCACAACGGTAGGTTCGCTCGGACAGGGAGAGCTTGGCTTTCACCCTCCCGCAACCCGAGCAAGTCTTACTACTCGCAAACCAACGGTCTACGACATGCAACCGCGCACCAGTCATGGCAGTCTTGTATTCCAACTGTCGGCGGAACTCACCGAAAGCGGCGTCAGACACGGCCTTAGCAAGGTGATGGTTTTTCACCATCCCAGCCACGTGTAGGTCCTCAATACTAATGTCCGAGTAGCCGCTCGTGAGCCACGTGGTGAACTTGTGCAGCCCATCAAGCCGCTGGTTAGCCACGTGGGCGTGAATACGAGCGACCTTCGCCACAGCTTTAGCGCGGCGGTTCGATCCTTTGATTTTCCGGCTGAGAGCTTGCTGCGCCCGCTTTAGCTTCCGCTCCGACTTCCGCAGGTAACGCGGGTTTTCAATGACGGTACCGTCCGACAGGGTAGCCAACGTCTTAACGCCCAGGTCCACGCCGACAGCCCCGCCCTTCGGGGCGCGCTTCACTGGCTTATCCTCGCGCTCCACGGTCAGCGACGCGTACCAGCGGCCCGCACGCTGCGAGATGGTCATGCGCTTCACTTTCGCGTCGCCAACGCGCTCGGCAACGTTCTCCATGCAATGCACGCGACCGATGCGCGGCAGCTTCAACGCCTTCGGATCGCCTTTGACGAGGCCGAAACAGCCAGTCCCATACGTAAACTTAGGAGTTGCACGCCCCTTCGCCTTGAACTTCGGGAACCCAACCTTACGGCCCTTCCTGTCACCACGGCGGCTCTTGGACCAGTTGGACAAAGCCTTTGCCAGCGACTCTAGGGCGCGGCTGTAAGCCTCTTTCGAGTTTTCCTGCCACCACGGCTCACCATCCCCGCCGACGGTCAACTCGTCCTTACACGAGTTCCACCAGTTCACCAACGCAAAGAAAGACCAATCCAGAACCTCCCCCGCATCAAGCGCCGCCTTCACACGAGCAAGCCCAGCGTTATACGCGAACCTGGCTGCACCAGCATGAGACAGTAGCCGCCGCTCCTGCGACGGGGTAGGGTCAAGCGCAACCTTGACCGCCTCAAACATCACGCTCCCCCCTCTCGCTCGTTAGTAGACTATAACACACAATAACAGACTAAAGCAAACCGAAACTACACCCATGACAAACCAGACAGCACAGACTCCACAGCCTGCCCATCCACGCCCGACACAGCAACCATCATCCCATCAGACAATAGTCCCACACCCACATGCAACACGCCCCCATCGTCTGCGCCGCCCGGCACATCCACCATAAACACGTCCAACACGCGCGAATCAGCGAACGACCCAGACACCGCGCCCACGCGCACACTCTGAGCGGCCACAAACAAGTCGCCATCCAAACCGCCGCGAACCACGCTCACCGTCACACCACCGTCACCGCTCACGGCGACAGGACACAGGGCGCTCGCCCCGTCAGCCAACGCGCACTCCTGCACGCCACGCCAACCAGACCCAGGCAACACCAACCAACGCGGCCACCCATCCACGCCCACACGCCGACCGTCAGCGTCCAGCCACGCGAGCACACTACGACCGTCCATACGCGTGTCACGCTCCCACACACCCTGACTCTCATGGTCCACACTGTTGTTCCCCGATGGCGTGTCGCCAGCCTGCGGGTGACGGTCACGCACCAGCTCATAAAACCCCAACAAGCCACCATCATTTACCGCCACACTATTACCGCCACTGGCGGTAATAGACTGACCCGACGACTGCGCGCCACCCTCATGACGGGAGCCACCAGACAACGCATACAAGGCCCCAAACACGACAGCCACAACCAGGGCGGGCGCAACAAGGAACAGCCACGCCGGAACGCCACGCCGCTCACGAGAAACAGCAGTGTCGCGGCGAGGCGAACGATCATCCGCACTACCGCTCTTGACGGGCTTCCACGCTACGCGACGGGAACCATTAGTAGACACAACAACCACTCCACCAAAAAGTCAACAACAACCAAACAGCAAACAAACAGGACGCGGTGTTAGCGGCGAGGCTGCGGCCACGACGCGGGAACAGTCACACCAGACGGGACAGCAGGAGCAGACGGCTCCACGCCAACATCCACAGTCATTTCCACCGGCTTCACCACCTCACGCTCACACTGCGCGCGTGTTTTCACCACACCGGCAGACGCAGACGGCGAGGGAGACGGGGAAGGACGAGTAGATGGCGACGGTGAAGGCGACACCGAGGGCGCACCACCCATACACGCGGCCACAGCAGACTCCCACCGGGCAGACGCAGCATCGCGAGCATCAACCCGGTCACGCCACACATCATGCGCAGACACATACGACACCCACGTCGGATAAAACGAGGCGCGCCCATCAGCAAGCGCCTTACGCGCAGCATCCACCTCACTAACGCGCCGGTTGTAGTCACCAGCGTTCGCCGCCACGGCCGCGCCAGACACGCCCCTCCACCTCGCGGCACTACGATCACGATACAGGGCGGCGGCAGCAGCATCCGCCTCGCCCTGAGCCGACTCCACCGCGTGTGCGCGCGCAGCCGCCAACCCGGCAGCATCAACAACAGGAGCGGCCTGACCAAACCACGACCACCCGCAGCCAGGACCATCATCGTCAGCCACGCGATACGACACGGTACGCCACGCGGACGCGAAATCAACCGTAGCCGCCTCATCTGAGAAAGCAACCTGCGGACGCGCGGGAAGAGACGGGAACCCGTCAGGCAACGGCCCCTCCGGCTCCGGCACAGACGGAACATTTAATGCGGGCGCAGACAACGACACGCGACTCTCACCGGGGTCCACAATGGACGGGCCAACAGTCTGAGACTCCACTAAACCCGTAAACCCGTCACCATCATAGTACGGCGACCTCACCGTATCACCCGTACTCTCCGACAGGGAAACGCAGCCGCCAGCAAGAAGAAGCGACTCCGCGCGGCCGCGCACGCCACGCCAATCCGCGCCAGACACGCCAACAACAACACTACCAGACTGGAACAACGCGTACTGTCCTCCCTGCCACTCGCGAGACCCAGACGCGCCATCCACGCCCTCACCCAAGCACGAATCAACGCCGTCAGCGAGCGCCGCGAAACCCGACGCGGCATAACCGGGAGGGAACACAAACGCGCTCACATACGACGAGCCACTGCGAGATGACCCATACAACAGGGGGCGCACACCCAGGCGAGACACGCCAGGGGAACACGACACACCATCCAACACGGGCGGGTATCCGCCAATCTCACCGGCCTGCCACCCCTCCCCACCGTCAGGAGACGCGACAAACGCGGACAGCCACGACCACGCGGCAGACGCGCCCGCAACGTTCTCATACGGCGACTCAGACTGCGCCCCACTCTCAGTATCCTCACCGAAATGGTTAAGGGTACGGACAGTCGAACCAGTCTGCCACGCAAGTAGCCCGACTAGGCACGCGCCCAACAGTGCGGCAACACTTTTTGCGACAAACGACCCGCCAGATCGCCCTCCACTTGCAGGCATAATAAACTCCTCATCCACCATCTCTTGCAACTACCCACACGCCAACAACGCGACGGTACAGCGCACCCACACGTTGTATCGTAGGGCAGTTCTTCATCTGGTGAACAGGATACGACGCGCACGCCGCGCTTGTCCAATCGCCACACGAGAGATCGTGTCGGCCAGACGATAACGCGGCGGACGCTAACAGATGATAGGCAGAGGTGCGCTGACCGTTTACGCGGCGCGCACGGCCGCATCCCAGAAACGCGGACCATCCTCCACCAGGTAGAACACGTAACCGACCGGGCGGCGGACGGCAACGAACACGCGGGAGGCCGTCTCGCCCGCCAGGTAAACACCCGCATACTCCTCACCCAACAATGCGCGAACAACGCCGAGCGTGTCAGTCAGCGAATCAACCGACAAGGCACCCGCGAAACTACGACCAACAGCCGCCTCGGCTTCCTCTACCGTATCGAAAACTCGCACGACACTAACCTCTTCCCAAGTTTCCTGCGCCACGCGCCCACCATGAGCGTGTGCGGCGCATAAGATCACCGTTGACACCATAAATGATACCACAGGACGCACGCCGCACGCAACCCAGCATACAAGCGGAACGCTGGAAGCCGTTTTAACGACCTCAAACGCGCGTGAACGCATCAACAGTCACCGGGCGCGCGAAACCCCCGTGTAGCCCACATACGGGGACTCACACGGGGGCTACAGGCGGTCACGGTCGGGGCGAGCCAACCAAATTAGGCAGCCGACTCGCCATTCGTTGCCAGCACACACCACGACAACACCAAATCGTCGCTCACCGTGTCGCCACCAATGCGCTCGGCGACCGGTACATACGCGCCCACAAGAAGCTCGCACGCACCCAAAAAATCACCAGCACCGAAACGCTCCTCCAACGCCTCCACATCCAACGGCTCGCTGCGCACTTCAATCGGCAACAACAATGGGGACGGTAACAAAGCCTCGCCCTCGCGGGCGCGCCGCTGATTCTCCTCCCACAACCTGCGACGCAACCCCAGTGCGGGAGCGATACGCCGAGCGAAATCGACAACAAACCAATCCGCAAACGACCGGGGAGGAACATCCTCCCACGTCAGCGCACCTCCACTACTCACTTACTTTTCTCACTCTCGTTATCGCCAACACGCTTACCACTCCCGTTGCCGCTCTCGCTCTTTTTAGCGTCATGTATGCCATTGCCGCCGTCGGTGCTGTTACCGTTCACGACACCCTTACCGTCACGCAACTTATCCGCAGGCTTGTTGTGGCGGGCGAAATCGCCCAAACCGCGCTTCTTATCGCGCGACAACGCGGCGTCCTCCAACAACATCTCACTACTCGACGAGCCAGTCACAGGCAAGCCCGCCCTGTAATCGCGGCCAGTACGACCATGATAATAGGAGATCACAGCGTCGGCGACAAGCTCACGAGCAGCCTCATACTCGCCGCGAGAAGCCAACGCGTCCAACGCCGCACGGTCCACGTGAGCCTCAACCTCCGGCGGCAACTGGAAGGTGCCAGCCCGCTTGAAATCGCCGCCCCAATGCACCGAATGTTCCATGTGAGCGCGCTCCTCACACTCGAACGCCGTCATCAGCAGAGTGAGCGCACTACGCATCTCCGCATCAGACATAGCCTTCCGGTGATCGCCCACAGCCTCAACCGTGCGGATAACGTCGGCCACCGCGTCAGAGTGCATCACGGACGCGCCATCACCCATTAGGCGTTTATCCTCCTCATACACGAGATTCTGCGCCTCATCGCGGCGCGCCTGCTCATACTTCTCGTCCGCCGCCTGATTGAACCGGATAGTGACAGCCATCGCAGGGTCAGAATCGTCAAAAAGGCTACTCTCGTAGCACGTGTGGCAAATGTACGCGCCAGACGCGAGACGACCACCGTTAAACACGCCAACGCCATCCTCAGCTTCACTGTCCACCAAAGGCCCACCGCACGACGCGCACGACCTGCCCGCGAACTTCGCCAACCCCTCACGGCCAGCAGCCCTATCTTCATACACGCCGACCGCCGTTTCCAAGCCGGGCCGCGTGTACACAAACAGTTTGCCCTGCTCCCGCAAGCCATCCCAGAAACCACTCTTCGCGCTGCGCCCATACGAGCGGGCCGTCGCAGCACCGGCAACGCCAGCCGCAGCCACGTTACCGACATTACGGCCCACGCCAAGCGTGCGAGAACCCACGCGGCGCATAGACCCCGCCAACCCAGACAACGCCGCACTCTCAGTGGCACCACCCGCCGACAGGGCGGACAGTAGCACGTTATACAAGCGCTTGCGGCCAAGCCACACGACAAGACCGACAACAATGAGGAACATCATCGTCGTCCACCAGCCCAGCTCACCCAACATGTTCAACAGCGCGCCAGTGAACAGCAAGTCAACGATCAACAGGAGGCCAGCGCCCAGCTTGAACGCAAACACCTTCACCAACAGACGCCACCACTGGCCGAGCGCACGCCAACCAGGACCACTCCACAACCCAAACAACAAGAACAGCGGCAACAGGCACATCACCATCACCAGGCCAAGACCGAACACGACACTTGACAAGGCCAACAACATGGGCGCAACAAGCGCCACGCCAGCCACCACGAGAGACGAGAACACGGCACCAAGGCGAGCCAACATGTCACGGCCCGTCCACATCTGCCAGTACGGGGACGGCTGATTATCTTTCGGCGCAGTATAAGTCACAGCCGCCGTCGCACCCGACGGTGTTTCGCTCCTCTGCTCCTCCTCATAATTCGACAAAGCGTCCACAACGCGATACCAGTCAGTCTGCACTGCCAGGTTCGGCAACGGGTCCACCCCATCCTTGCCGACAAGAGCGTGCGCACGCGTCTGAGTGCTCACCTGGAACACCGCCCAGTTGTGCATGAACTCGCCGCCACCCAACGGCACAGGCGCGTCCCCCACCATTGAATCGTTCACGTTGCCCAACTCGCTAACCTGCTCACCCTCAGCGTCCACCATGTTCTCAGGCGCGTAACCGTTCGCCCACAAGTGATTGTAGTCCACGCCATACTGGGCGATGCTCCACGGCCGCAAGAGAAGCTGCTCCCACAGCTGGCATCCGACCGCGCTCTGAGCGTCCAAACCGGCGCGCGTGAGCGCTGCCTCTACGCTCTCACCGTCGTTCACGCCACCCACACTGTCGCCAGTCTTGCCGCACATCGTAGATTGAGACTCGAACTGCTGAGACACGCCAGACAACACTACGCCATGCACGAGAGACGCGGCGCGCGCAGGGGCAGACACCACCAGGGCAGGAGCAGCCGACAACATGCCAGCCACGAACAAGATCACAAACGGGCGGATGGCGAGTTTCAACGCGGCGCGCACACTACCGGACTTCACGAACGCCCACAACGCAACCATCAGACTCAAAATGACAGCCAACACCGACAGTGGCGTAAACACGCCCTCCATGAGGCGCACAAACAAGCCACTCTCGCCGTCCACGACGCTCGACAGGCCAAACGACGCGGTAGGGTCAGCGAACGCCAACCCGATGAGCGCAATGGTCGCGCCCACAATGATTTTCGTCAACAAGAACACGAAATTGGCGGCACCGTTAGCGAAACCCACACCCCACTTGTACATGGTGGACGAATCGTAAGCCTGAGAGCGCACGTCCTGAGACGCAGACAACGCACTGTACGTGGTTTTCGGTTCCAAGCGTCCAGGGTAGAACACGCTACCCTTCAAGTCCTGCGGGTCCTCGCCCTTACACGCGTCAAACTTGTAGTATTTCCACTCACCGTAGTAGGCGCTCAACTTCAACCCGGACACGCCGAAACGATCATATGGGGTCACGCGTTCGCCGCCGTTAAACGACAACTCCTCCGCGTCCGCCGCTCGGGGCGTGACAGACACGTTGTAGCCGACGATGCGGCTGTTTGTTTCAGCGAAATCGCGGCCAGCGTAGGAGATCATGCCGTTAATGCCCGCGTCCACACGGTCCAAGGACGCAGCCGCACTCTTGGACAACAGCTCGTATGGAACCACGTCCGTGCTGACCATGTTGTAAATAATGTCGCCGCCGGGAACCAGGTGACACATCGCCCAACCAACCACGCCCAGGCTGTCCTGCTTGTCGTCGTCAGCCAACGCGCGCGGCACCACGTGAGAACCAAACACGGACAGGCACAACACCATCACAGCCAACACGGCGGACACGGCTGCGCCGACCGTCGCGGACGCGCGGCGGTGGCGCGCAGAAACAGTCCACGCGCCAGCGCCGCCAGCGTTCACCGACACCATCAGTTCTCCTCCTCATTTACGCCACTGTCGTCCGCGTAAGCGCCGTGACCCTCACCAAGAGTCTTTCCGTCACTCGAACCGCCACGGTGTGACGCGCCATCTTCACGGCGCTTGCGCTCGCTCTCCCACACGCCGCCAACATCCTTACCGCGCAAACCACCATCACGGTACTTGCCGGACGCGCGGTGCCCCTTCTCAGCGCGCTCTTTCGCGCGCGCCACACGCTCAGCGTCACGCGCCAACAAGCGGTCCTGCTCAGCATCCAGGCGCGCAATATCCGCGCGAGACTTCTCCAACATCTTGCGCACGCGCGCTTTCGACACGCGCCTACCCTCATCCAGTGCCGCATTGTGAGCGCGCATAGCTGCCGCCGTAGACGCGACAGCATCCACGTCCACGTCAACCGTGTCACGGTTCATGTCCTGCTTGGACCTCACCGCGTCCACACCCTTATTCTGCGACTCCACGTACTCGCGGCGGTCTTTCGCGGCGCGCGTCACCATGCGTCGCATCTTCCGGTCACCCAGTACGTCCGAGCGCTGCGGCGGAACAGGCTTGTACTGGCGTTCACCGTCAACCAGCTTGTACTGTCCGTCGCCGTCAGCGAGCACGCGGCCCGACAGCTCGTTCCACGCGGACAACAGGCGCTCATACTCCTGATATTCGCTGGTTTTCTTGTACTGGTCGCCCACAATATGCTGCACATGCTTATCCTGCATGGCGTCCTCGCGATATTTGTCGCCAACATTCTTGGACACCTGCTCGGCGGTCTGTAGGGCGGCGAAACCGCGGCGACGCTGACGGAAGAACAACTGTTTGCCTTCACGTTTCATAGCGTCCCCAGCTTCACGCAGTCCCTCGCGCACGTCGCCGCGAGCGCTCACAGTGCCAGCAATGAAACCGCCCGTCGCAGACACGGCGGCGACACGCGCCTGTTGCATTTTGTTAGCGATAAACCCAGTGCCCGTGGAGCGCGTCGAGAACGGGTCGCGCACAAACCCGGCACCAACACCGCCAACTCCGCCCAAACCTTCGGCAAGCTCACCCGTCACATTCAAGATCGTGCGACGCTCCATCATGAACAAGACGCACACGATCAACGCGAACAACATGCCAGCGCCGCCACCCGTGCCACTGTTACCGGCGGTCACGAGGATACGCAGCATCACGGCGAGCATCATACCCAGGATGACTCGCTGAATCATCAGCCCGACGACGTTACCCGCGTACATGGTGAACTTGCGCCACCCCACGGTCGGATGCAACGCAACCAGGAGCATGAACGGCAACAGGAGGAGCATGAGCGCGGCCGTGAACGTCACCGTGATCTTCGCGATACTGTAGGCAACGACTGTCACACTGCCAGCGATAGCGACCACGGGCGCGAACATGCCGCTCCACGACAGGCTACCGCCGCTCTTCCACGCCGCGAAATGACGCGAATCGTAGCCTGACCCAAACAGGCCAGCCTGCGCGTCCACTACCCTGTACAGGTTGGGGTTCACTGCGCGACCCGTGCGGGACACGGCCTCATGGGACGCGGTGCCAGACCCCATAGCGTCCACCTGGTACAGCGCCCAGTTGTGCTCAACGATGCCGCCGCCCATGTTCACGGATGCGTCACCCACCAGGGCAGCGTTCGTGTTCGACAAAGCGTCGCCGCCCTCGGGCGCATAACCAGCAGCGTACAAGTCATCGTAGGATGCGCCCCACTGAGACTGCACGTAGGGGCCGAAATAGAACGCCCGCCAATTCTCACACGTGAGAGTACGTACAGCCGTGGATGCCTGCCAGTCTCCACCCACACTATTCTCGCTCGCATCCGCAGCGTGAGTCACGTTGCCGTTCGACGCGGTACACAAGTTATTATCCACACTATTACCCGTGGACAAGATTACGCTCGTGATAGCCGCGTCCGCTTTCGCCGGATAGTAGTCCACCGCGCGCACCAGGGCGGCAGGAGACACCAGGAGGGTAGCGCCAAACACGGCGGCAATCAGCGTCGTCAACGCCATCTTCACCATACTGACAGTGCCCGTCACCAGTCCACGGAACAACGCGTAACACAATGCCACGAGGGCAACCAGCACGAGAAGCGGGAAATACAAGCCATCCCTGATGATCTCAACGGTTTTCACGATCACGCCGCTCACATTCAGCGAGTCCAAAATAGGCGAGTAGGCGAGGCCGATAGCGGCGTTGGACACGCGCGTCGCCAACCCGCCCACAGCAAGCCCCATGTTAGCCAGCGTGTTAGAAGCCGTCGGCAAACCAAACAGGACACCAACCACCTCATCCGACGACATGACACGCGAATCGGCGGCAGGCTGGTCCTGTGACGGCAGGTAGCCGTTACCGAACAAGCCATTCTGGATGGGGGAGCGCACGCCGTGACCACACGCAGGGTTCACCGTACCGTCACTCAAATACACGTTGACGGTACGACCATCCTCGTCCAACACGTCACGGCCGTTCTCGTCCGTGCAGATAAAGCGGTTCCACGGGGCGTTGTAGTTTTTCTCCGGGTCCGCCTCAATGGCTTTCTTCACAGCGGACGCGAGCACACCTTTCACGAACTTGTTGTTATTCGCGCCCTGAGCGCCCTCCAAGTACGTGTTGTTCGCTTTCTGCCACTTGTCAGCCCAACCGGCCTGCATGTTCTTAATCGTGTCGGCGCGCTTCGACTCGTCAGCGTCGTAAGGGATGCTGATGCCGTACTTTTCAGCCGCCTTGAACAGGCTATCGTTGCGCGTGCGCCAGTCGGCGAGCGTTTCTTTCTTCCCGTTACCGTCCACCGTCCAAGTGGCTTTCTTGTTACGGTCCACGCTCTTCTGCTCAGCCTTACAAGCGGCCTCGGTCGGGCCGGGAGCCACATCCGAGTGCAGGCGCTCTTCCACGGTGCCGTCAGTTTTCGTCACCATGCACAGTGCGATGTCATCTTTCGGCATGGCGGGCAGGTCGCGGATAGCCATAAGGTCATCCGGCGTTTTCGCCGCATCCGGGCGACCGCCGTTGATCGCCTCGATCAACATTTGCTGACCGCGCGCACCGATCTCCTCAGTCGTCAACTCGCGCCCACCGTACAAGGTGGCACCGTAACCGACACGATACCAGGCGTACAAGTCCAACGTGTTCTGGTCACTCGTATCCAACAACGTGTTCGCGCTCGCCCCCGCACCGCCAGAGAACAGGCCAGTGTAGAAGGACGCGATGCCGCCAATCAGGTCACCCTTACTGAACGACTGGGCGGCGTTACTAGCAGCGGTGGATACCGCGCCCGTCACACCGTTAATGACAGCGGTCACACCCAGGTTGATTTTCTCCATCCACCCATAATTGCTGAGACTACGCGCAGCCGTTAGCACCTTGATGTGGTCCCACTCGCCCACGTAGCTCGTGTACCGCAGGTTGTAGCCGTACAACTCTAGGGCCGTGTACTTCGCCTGACGCTCACCAGGGTTCGCGGGAGCGCCGCCACCCGGCAGGTCGCTCGGCAACCCCAGGGACGGGAAACTCAACGTGTTCGACGACGTTTCGCCGCCGATGATGCCGGAGGGCGCGAAAAACGAGAACGCGTCCTGCAACACCTCACCAGCAATGTTCGGCACATCACAGTTATGGTAGGTGAGCGTCCCATTCCGCTTATCCTGCGCGTCACAGTTCGTGTCTTTCGCGTTCTTCGCAGACAACGGGGTAGCGTTCATGTACCGGGGTGTCATGAGACGCGACAACGCGTAACCAATACTGTTACTGTCCGTATCGGCTCGCATCTTCTGTAGCGTCGCGCGCTTGTCCACTTCGCCGCCGGACTGCACCGCGTAATCGTCCCACTGCTTCTGTAGCGCGCTACGTTCTTCGCTGCCGGACTGCGCCTCGTTGTCAGCCCACGCGGGTAGCGCGGCGTGCGGTAGGAGGAACGGGATAGCGACAGCGAAAACGGCCACAAGGGACCACAAAGCAGCGAACGCGCGACGAACCACGCGACCGCCCCCAACGTTAGACACAAACACGTTCACACACTCCAACAAACCACTCGCTCAGCACGCCAAACGCGCGAGAGACACAAAAGAGACACAACCCTTACCGGACAATAGCGACAGCAAAAACACGCCACCACACGCGACCCAAGAGCCGAACGTCGCACCAAGCTAGGCTGCTACCGCACGTAATACTCCTCACCATTCTCGCCCGGAGCCGACTCCCACTCATCAATGTTGACACCCAAAGCCGCGAAATACTCGCCCACAGACATTCCCACAGGACGCTCAGGCCACCGCAAATGCGACGGACGCAACCCCTCAGCATAAGCCAAATCACGCAAACGGCCCAAAGTGCGAGCCGTCACGGGAACATCCCACGACTCATCCCCCCACACTCGCTCGTTACGCAAGCACTGTAGACCAGGGTCAACTTTTAGCCTGTACGAATGAGACAACGTGTACGAGTCAGGCGGAAACACCTCATCCGGGTCCGCACCCTCCGGCACCCTCGCGCCGTTGAAATACTTACGCCCCTCCTGCTTCATAGCCATCGGCTTCGCAGACACATTAAACATGCCACCAAACAAGCGAGCGCGCCCATGATTCACCAAGTCCGCTCCGATCTCCTCGCCATACAAGCGAACAACAGCGCGCACAATCCCTTTATCAATGCCAGAACGCCTCGTAATCGCAGCAACGATCTCCTCCTCGTTACGGGCAGGCTTCTTCGCATACAACTCAACATCACTGCCGTTTTGCTTCGGCAGCTCCACGTGTGCGGGAATACTCTCCCGCTTCACCCTCTTCGACGGCACACAACCCCCAACACACTCTCAACAACACGCACGAAACGCGGGACGGACGAACACCAACACGCCAACCCCGACAATCACATCACCGAATGGTGAAACGACTTCACCTGATAAAACACGGCAGTAGAACTCACGCGACGCACATAAGCAAGCAACGCAGTCGGCGCATCACCCAAACGCACACCCCTGCCCTCACGATCACTACACAACCCCCACCTGTTACCGCGACCGTGCATCACATGAATATTGCCCTGCTCGGCGCTCAAATCATCCCACCGGGACGGCAACCCGGAAACCAGGCGACACGACTCCTCGTCAGCGTCCGCGCCAGCATCCACCAGCACACCCGCACCATCTTCATCAGCGCCAACAAAAATCTCACGCAGACGAGACCACACGATAGAATCATGCCAACGCTCAACCAGCCCCCTATCTTCGACGCTGAGCGCCCCCAGCTTCGCCTGAGCATCCACCAGACCCGCCTTAAAACCCTCTTCGACCGCCTCTAGGACGCTCCCGCCCCACGGGACGCGAACCACCGCCGACACCCTCTTACCAGCCATAACGAAACACCTCTTTCACATTCAGGCGCGAACACACAGGCCGCGCCACTAGACGTTAACTTTTCCGTTACAGGGAACTATAACTCGGAATGTCGCGAAACACCAAAACCTCACGCAATACCAGCCAGAGTAAACAGCGAGACGGGGCAACGCACACAGCGCCACCCCGCCGCCAATCGCAGCCCCGAAAGACCAGCCAGAGAGAAAACAATCAACCCTCGTCCAGGCTTTCGCCAGCCACGCGATCACGCAAACTCTTACATGGCCTCGCCTTCACGCGACGACGCTCCCCCAACTCTTTCAACTCGCCACTAGGGAGACGCTGAACACGCGGAGGGAGCGTCACCGGCTCAAACTTCACAAACCCCAACGTCACGTCCTCACCACGCATCACAGCCTCACCCACAACCATGTCAATGCCAGCCAACACGGCTCGCACATCACGAGGGGTCATCGTCACCTGAGCCGCAACAGCGTTCACCACATCCTGCTTACGCACAAAAACTCCCACAACAATTTAGGAAACAAAAACAAATGACAATCAACGGACACAAACTGCCGTCAACCACAACAAAATATCGCAAACAAGAACAAAGCAACCGCAAATAGCATAAAACGCGCGCCACCAAAAAGAAGAAACACCCGTCGTAACAAAAGCCGAACGACAAGGCGCGCAGACAGGAAAACAAGGGCGCGGCACACAGCGACACAGCAAGAAAACACCGAGAGGGGCGGCGCATATCCCGGCGAACAACCAGAAACAAGCGCGCCACCCCTCCCAGCGGGAAATCGCGAACACAGGAATCGGTGACACCTTTAGTGTCGCCGTAGATCACATCTCCACAATCGCGTCCGCAACATCCAACACGACCGGCGAATGGGCGACCATTACGACCTGACCAGCCGACAGGGACTTCACGGCCTGCAACATCAACTCAGCGCGCGCCGCATCCTGAGACACTAGCACCTCATCCAGCACCATCATGCCGCCGCCACCAGCAACCTCGGCCAACCCCATACGCAACGCCATAGCCGCCGCACTCAACTCTCCACCCGACAACACGCCACACTCACGCGACACACCCTCAGCCGTCGTCACGCTCACGTTATACTTCTCATCCAACGACAAGCCAGTAAACGCCCCATCCGTACACGCCGCCAAGAAACGAGACGCGGCCTCAGCCACAAGCGGGACACCTGTCCTAATGCGCTCAGCCCGGTACTCCTCCACTACGGCGAGCGCAGCCGAAGCGACCTCAACCGCCGCCAACGCCTCGCCATAACGAGCCATACGCTCACGAACACCGGCAAGTTCACTCTCGCGAACGCCGAGCGCGCCAGACGCGTTCGCCTCGTCCACGCGCAACTGCGCCAACAAGCCCTCGTACTCACTCAGCGTCGCCCGATGCGACAACATGCGCTCGCGAGCATTATCCACCGTCTCGCCGCTCACCATGCGCTCGCCCTTCGGCAGCGCAGCCAGTTCAGCATCCGCGTCACTAATGGAGGTCAGCAGGGCGCGAATCTCACCAGACACGCGGTCCAACTGGCCGCGCACACCCTGATACTCCACGGCAGACGACAACACCATGTCCGCAGCCTCCACGGCCACCAAGCGTTCACATACAGCCTCAGTCGCAGCGGCGAGAGCCTTCTCACGCTCCACCAACAGGGCCGCAACGGGCGCGCAATCACCCACAGTCGCCAGACGTGCGCGCGCAGCTTCAAGGCGCGTAACAGCCGCGTTGAGAGCGTCACGCACACGCGCGCCCTCGGCCTCTAGCCTCTCCGACTTCTCGTTTGCCTCCTGCGCCTGCAACGTCAGCGAACCAGCGAGCGCCTTCGCATCCTCCACGTCCTGCTGGCACGTCGGACACACGTGAGCGTCCCCACTGTTGCCGCGCAGCATATCCGCTGCCCGCGTCAGTCTATCCCGGTCGGCGCGCGCAGCGATACACTGGTCACGCAGAGAGTCGAACTCACGCTGTAGCTTTTCAGCGTCCGCCGACAGCGTTGACACGGTTTCCGTCAACGCCGCCTCGGTCACCGCTTCGCCGCCGTTGTCGGTAAGAGCCGCCCGTAGGCGCTCACCCGCCGCCCTTGCCTCTTCCACGAGAGCGGACGCGGCGCGCTCACGGTCGCGCGCAGCATCCAACGCGTCGCGGGCGCTCGCGAGACTGTTTTTCGCGTCCTCCACGGTCACTTCGCCGGTGTGCGCGCCGACGCGTCCCATCAGCTCACGCTTCTCCGCCTCCAACGCGCTGATGCGTGTTTTCGCGCTGTCGATGCGCTCGGCGAGGGCGGCTTTGCGGGCGCGCCTCTCCTGCCCAGCAGTGTACGCGGCGCTCTTCTCCTCAAACGTGGCACGCGCTTTCTCGTATTTGTCGCGGGCATCACCCGTTTTTGCTTCCCCCTTAGCGACGCGTGAGCGCAACTTCTCCACATCCGCTTTCGCGTCCTTCGCGGCCTTCTCCGCATCCTTCACGGCGCGCTTATCCACATGCAGGTCGCGGCTCGAACGTTTCAGCGCGTTCACTTCCTCACGCGCCTTATCGCGAGCCACAGTGAGCGCCGTAATGCCGGTCTGCTGCTCAATGACTTCGCCGCGCTTCTTATCGTGAACAAGATCGTCCACTTGCTTCTGCTGGACGTGGACGGCCGCGAAATACTGTCGGCTATCCATGCCGAGTGCGCGCACGATCACCGGGTTAGCGTGCGACACGGCAGGTCCAGCCACGTGCTCCCATCCATCCGCGTCGGCAAGTAGCGCGCCACCGTTGGTGCCGTCGTAGTCGGCGGCGGGGCGCTGCCACATGTCAACCTCGGTCGCGCCCTTACGTGTCGTGATACGCCTGTTGACACGCAGTAAACGGCCATCACTGACGGATACGACGCACGTGACTTGCGTGCGGTCCCCCGCCTTGTAGTCGACCTTCTCGTTAATGAGCGCGTCCGCGCGCTTCACACCCTCCGGCTTCTCACCATACAGGCACCACGAGATACCGGCAAGGATACTTGTCTTGCCGGTCCCGTTCTCGCCCACGATTGCGGTAATGCCGTCACTTGCGGGCGTAAACGTCTTGCTTTTAATGCCACGAAAGTAGCTGATAGACGATGTTACTAGCTTCATAGCGTCAAGAATAGTCCGAGGGGCGCGCCATTGTCAAAACCCCACCAAGCGCCACACCGCTGTAGGCTGTAGATACAGAAACACCCCGCCGACGTGGCAGGAAGTAAGCGCACAGTCCCATCTGGCGGCAGCTATCTTCGCTCCAAAAGTCCACGCTGGCGGGGTATTCCCGGAAAGCGACCCAACCCGTAAAACCGGGGTCCGGAGGGTTGCTTTCGGCCCTTTGCATACTATGAAAAACCATAGTGTACGCTAATAATAGCAGGGCATACGAGGGTTGCGCAAACAGGGAATACAAAACGCGACGAAAGAGGCCAAGGTCACACGCTCGGGTGTATCGACGCCACCCGCCCAACCGGGCGAGAAACAAAAGCGGGGCGCTCGCCCCACGCAACCGTGAGAGTGAGCGCCCCGCCGCCAGAAAGTCAAATAGCCCCGTTCGAGACTACTTCACCTTGGGGATACCAAGCGCAGCCATGAACGCGTCAATCGCTTCGCCGAAAGCCGCGTTAATGTTGTCGCCGTCAACCTCATAACCAGTCTCGTACACGACATCACCGTTAACGGTAACAATGTACTTGCTCACGTCCACGGACCCGTCGCCGTTATCCTTGTACTCGCCCGTCAGCATGTACTCGTCAGCGTCGTCGCCGTCAGCGACACGGTACAGTGCCGCGTGCTCATTCATCCCAAACACAGGGTTCGGGTTGCCCGACTCTCGGAAGCTCAGACACACGCGCGCCATGAAATCAACGCACTCGTCCGGCACATCTGCCAACACACCCGCGTCCTGCTCCTCGAACACGATGCGCGGCGGCTGGTACTCGAAAACTTCATCATTCATCACGTCGGCCACAGTAAAACCCCTTCAACTCTTGTAGAAAACATGTCGCATCCCCTCCATGCTAGGAGGGGCTTCACTCACACATATTAACGGCCCCACCCGCAAACTTGCGAAAACCCCGGAAAATCAACGAAAACGGCCGCCGAGACAAGGTGGACAGAAAAGACAAGCGGGGCGGCGGCGACCCCGCGCGCACCCAAGTGCGCACCAAAGGGAACGCCACCACCCCAACGCGAGAGATGCTACGCGGGACCGCGCCTTACGCAGCCATACCCAGACGCTCCAACGTTTCCTCGTTCTTTCGCTTAATCGCAGTCTCGTTATCGCGCACAGTCAACCGCACCTTACGAGCATGGAACACGCGCTGAATGTCAGACTCCGGCCAACCAGCCCGACGCGCCCGCTCCTCGTTCGGCACGCGCTTCGTCGCCGTCAACACCTCACGCAACACATCGCCAGGAAGCTCACGACGCAGCGTGTCCGCGCGCTTACGGTTACGACGGTTCGACACCAACACGCCACTACCGCGCTCCTTACCAGGCATAAACAGCGCGCCCGTGTGACCGCGAACATCCAACGTGCCAGCAAGGTTCTTCACCTTATCCTTCAACACGTCCTCACGGTCCTTCGCACGCTTCTTACTACCCAGCAGGTGACCCTTCACCTCGCCGGTCTCCTCGTCCACAATCGCCTCACCGAACAACTGTGCCTGCGACCGCTGACGGAAACCAGCGACACCCGCAAGAACATTACTCGCGTTCTCGGTGAGCTTCGCCTTATTGCCCGCGAACGAACTCGAAATCAGAGTATCACTCTGACCAACCTCCGTAGGCTGGCCAACAACGCTCTCCACCACATACGTGTCACCCGTGTACACGAGATCACGCAATTCCGGGCGCTCCTCAATCAGCTTGTCGAGCTTATCGTAGTCAATGGTCGGCTCCTCAGCCTCGCAGGCGGCGCGCATCTCCTCACTCATACTCGCATAAGCGTCCTCATGGAACTGGTCGGGCACCACTTTAGCGCTCACCGTCACAGTGCCGTCAAGGCTCGTGAACTTGTCGCTCCAATCGTTCGGGAACTCCTTGTAGGCGGCGAGCGTGTTCAATACGTTCTGAGCGTGCTCACGGTTCTTCTCCTCGTGAATACGCAACATGGCAGCGTCCACAACCTCGCCCGCGTCCACGACCTCGCCCGTCCGCTTATTGACGACAGTGGTGCCAGGCAGCATTTCCGCGTGCCTCAACTTCTGCAACTGGTACTTGTTGTCGCGGTTCGCCGCCGACGCCATCGCGGCGATATGCTGCTTCGCAGCCCTCTCCGGGTCGAACGTAGACAACGGCGCACCATCAACGCTCTCAACGTCCAGCGTCAACGGCTCATCACAGCGCGCGGTAGCGAACTGCACGTCACGGTCAGTGAAGCCCGTGTCAGCGGCCGACAATCCGTAAGCAGCCAACGCGTCATTCGTCGTTTTCAAGTCAGGACGGTGACGACGATTCCTCCGATACGCTTCCTTCGTCATATACCGGCGAGTACTATCATGGTACTTCTCCATGTACTTTTTCGCCGCATCCTGGTCCACGAAATGCACGCTCGGCAACCCCTGCCGCAACGCCACCACGTTAATCGGACACGACAACGCCGTTTTCGCTACACACTTCAACAACTTACCGTACAGCACGTTAAAATGCGTCTTATGTACGACAGCCATAACACCAACCCCTTCAAGAAAGCCACACCGCCCCCAAAAAGATGAGCGGCGCTAGGAAAACATACCTAACGCCACCCAATAGCGCGAAAGAAACCACGCCACACAACCGCTCATGCGCCCGCGCTCGCGAACACCAACGCTCACGCGCCGAGAACACCCTTAATGTCGGGTGGGAAGAAACCCGGCCCTTTCATGAGCTTGCCGACCGGCGCGGGAGACCCGTCAGACCTGAGCATCGTCCCGTCAGAAATAATGGGCTTTCCGTCCTCTCCGAGCTTACTCATGTTAGAGGCGTGGACCTCCCTGAACACGTCCATCAGCGGAATACCCGCTTCCAAGGCGAAACCCCACACCAGGTACATGATGTCAGCCAACGCGTCAGCCACCTCAACCGTATCCACACTTCGAGCCTCATACCCGTTCTCACTACGCACGCGTGACAGCGCGCCACGCAACACGTTACCAGCCTCCACGCCGTAAGTCGCGTCCACCAACTCGATGAACTCCTCGCCAATCAAGTCAACACGCAACGCGGTACGGCCAGCACCCATTCGCTCAACGCTCGCCGCCTCACCGGCAGGCGCAACAAACTCATCCTGGTCGAAACGGTGGTAGAACTCGCGCACCATTCCTTGCATGTCATAATTCTTGTCAACAATAAAAGAACCCAACGGCCCACTCTCCAATTCTCTCAACAGTAAAACACGATCACAAATAGCCATCCACTTCTACGACATGGTCACTTACTGACAGTGCCGCTCAACGCTGATGCCTGCCATCCGCATGATCTTCTCAGAAACTGGGCGCAACCCATCGTCCCACATGTGCTCGTACACGACGCGCTTTATTCCCACCTGGGCGAGGATACGCGCACACTTGTTACACGGGTAGTGCGTCACATACACGGTCGCGCCCTCCATGTCGCGCATTACGCCGCGATAGTTCAGTACCGCGTTCTCCTCAGCGTGGACAACATACGGATACTTCGTGTCCAACTCGCCGCGCTCGCTCTCACGCGCCCACGGCATATCATCGTACCCGGTGAACCCCCTCGGCTCACCGTTATAGCCCGCCGACAACTGACGATGGTCAGCCCCGGCGATCACCGCGCCAACCTGCGTGCCAGGGTCTTTACTGCGCTGCGCGTACACGCGCGCCAACTGCATGAACGTCTCGTCCCACGACGGCGGCACACGAGCCGCCACCGCGCCGCTGTTCTCCACGGTCACAGTCGGTCCATGCACGCGAACGACATGTTCATGTCATACGCCACCAGCCGTACAGTCTCAGCGTGCGCGTACTCGCCGCCAAGGTCCGCGTGCAGCATCATCGGATGACACTCCACCAGGGCGAGCGTGCGCCCAGCCTTTGACCGCACCGCAAACACCCCAGCATCTTCTACGACGGTAGGCTCCAACGCCTCGGGCAAACGCTCGGCGATCATAGTGGCCGCCAGCCTGCCCTTCGCCTCAGCAGAATCAACGTTTTCGCCGCTGGTCTGAGCGTCGCCGGGCAGCGCTTCCTTCTTCTCATTCTTCACGGTAGCCACAATCAGCACACCCTCTCTTGCTTCTCGCACGAGACAAGCACGCTTTCGTGTGCCGGTCATCGTTGTTAACGTCTCTTGACATGACGAACAGTAACACCGCCCTTGCCTGGCGCGCAAAACCTCACACAACCAGGCGACACAATCAACAAAGAGAGGGGCGGGTGGCACACGAGTCGCCACCCGCCCCATATTGCCTCGTTTCCTCTCACAGGGACGCTAGAGCACCCAACACGAAACCCCTGTACTCGCGGTCAGCAGACGGTGACGCGCCCTCATGATCATCCTCGCCGGACAGGTCGCCAGTGTTGCCGTAAAAAACGTGCTCCACGCCCGCGCTCATCACCTCAAAGGCGTAAGGGTATGGCGTGTCGTATATGCGACCAGCATACGCGCGTGGGAACGAGTCAGAATACCCCTCCGGTGCATCCTTCCCCGCGTAATTTGGATACAGCGTGTCATAGTTGGTGTCCCGTGCGCGGTAACGCAAAAACGCCTGTTCAGCGCCCACCAGGCTGGGAACCGTGCGCTCCATCCGGTGCATCATCTCGTGACACATGGTCGCCTCGTTCAGCCCTTTTTCGCCACGGTTCACCACACGCAACTCGCCAACACTAGCGCCGTCCTTGCCACGGGCAGCGACGTGAAAGTAAACGCCGTACTCGGTGAGGGACGCGCCCATAGCGTCATTCACCAGCACCATTTTCACCCGATTATGCGACGGGCTACTAAACGACTGGTTCCAGTCGGTCGGATACAGGCGCGACACATCCTGCACAAGCTTTTTGCCGTCGCGACTACTCCTCGGAGCAAACACAGCTTTCGCGTCAAACCCGCCTCCCATATCACGCACTTGGGCGAGCAGACGCGTGTACGACTCCTGGCGAGCCTTCACCACCGCGCTATCGGCCTCAACCACTTTACGCCACGACGCGAACCACCGCTCATACACGCTATCGAGCTGACCTTCCGTCGCGGCCAACTCGGAGGATAGCTCACTGAGCTTATCCCACTCTCCGCGCTCGCGCGCAGCGTCACGCGCGACCTTTAGGTCAGCAACCGTGTCGGCGAGCTTCTTGCGCTCTGCGCTGAGGGCTTCCTCGTGCCCCTTGGCGGCGGCAAGCTGCTCGCGCGCACGCGCAAGGTCAACGTCCCGGTCAGCCTCAGCCGCGAGCGCGCACCCGACCTCAACAGCCACCACGGCGCGCACAGCGTCGCAGCGCGAAACACCATCTAAACCGCGCTTACTCTCACCTGACAGCATGGCAGCCATCATGTCCGGGTACGCGGCTATGATCGCGTCACCAGCCGCCCCTTCTAGCTCACTGTCCGACATGCCGTTCACCGTGGCGATAACGTCTTTGGCGGCGTCAGCGTCCCACCCTGCGCGTAGCTTCTCGAACGACTCGCGGGCAGGCATACCCTCGGGGAACACACCTGCGGGCGCATCACTCACGTTGCGTGCACCAATAGTAGGCGCATTTCCCAACGCCACGGCGGCTTTCTTGGCCTTGTATTTGGCGCTCCTACGCGCGCTCGACTGGCAGGGGCACAACCGCCCGCCGTCCGCTTTGCTCCTGCACATGAGCTGTCACCTCTCCCCTTCGTTGCTGTCGTCTACGATTGCGCCGTCCGCGAAAACACCACCCGCGAACATGCCTCCGCTAGGCTCCCAACCATCCGGGATACCCAAACCGTCACCCGTGCCCACAGTCGCAACATTCTCCCCCTCGCCGCTTTCCGCCGTGGGCGGCGTGTGGAAGAACATGTACACGCGCTCGGGGCACGCCACAACCTGTAGCCTACCAGGGGAATAAGACCAGATGGCGGCGAGCGCCCCCAACATCGTGCCGTCACATTCCACGAGGCCGCACGGAGCGTCCACGACAGCGCCCCGCTTCACCATACGCCGCACATACGCGCACACATCCTTGTCGCCCTGGAATACGCCGTCACACCACGCGATCTTTTCACCGTTCACCCACGCCGCCAACAGCGGCCCCGTCGGATTAGTCAACCTTCAACACCCTCTCCACACGCTTTAGCCGATTGTTTGCTCGCAACCCTGCGCGAGCGCTCCAATGGGAAAATAGCGGCCCGCTCACACAATTTTTGCCTCCCCGCTTGACGGGGGCGTAGTGCCGTGCTATTGTTGTTCATGTCGCTAACGGTTCGACCGCACAAACGGCTGATCGGCGGTGACAATCCTTTCTGTGGAGATTGACATGGACACATGAGCGCCGCCCTATAACAGCAGCGAGTCACCGCTGAGGGCGGCGCTCACACTACGCCGGTAGCTTAAATGGCAGAGTGACAGACTCCAAATCTGTTGGATGCAAGTTCGACTCTTGCCCGGCGTGCCACACGCGAAGCCCCGCACGGAAACAATGGCGCACACGCGCCCACCGTGCGGGGCTTCACTGTTGCTCCCGCGCCCGCATTATGCTACAATGACGTGTAGACAGAAAGAAACACCACGCGCAGCAGCGCACCCACAGACAAAAAGGGGAAACGCAATGACCAACAACACAAACCTCTTGAACGCGATGATGAACAACGACCTCGTTCGCGTCAAGGAAAGCGGCGTGCCCGGCGTCGTTGCGTGTAATTTCACGCGCAAGGCGTTCTACAAGGGCGCGTGGGACGAGCAGACCGTGCGCGCTCGCGGCCTGTTCCTCGACAAGAACACGGGCGCGGTCGTGGCACGCGGATACGACAAGTTCTTCAACGTCGGCCAGGACGGAGGCCCCGCGTCTATCCGAGACCTCGCAGAAGCGGCCGTCGAAGCAGCGCCCACGTCAGATAACCCGCACGTGACACTGCGACACAAGCTCAATGGCTTCCTCGCTATCGTCTCGTGCATTAACGGGAACCTGACGGTCCTGTCCAAGAGTGGCGTCACCGCCTACTCGATGGAGGCTGAGCGCATCCTGCGCGCACAGATCGGCGACGCTGGCTGCGAGCGACTGCGCCGCATCCTCGCCGACAACAACATGTCGGCAACCTTTGAGGGTATCAGTAAGCGCGACCCGCACATGGTTCACTACAGCGACGAAAAGATGGTGTTCCTCGACTTCATCGTCAACGACTCAGACTACACGCCCGTACCGTTCGACGCGGCGTTCACCGCCATCAGGAAGGTGGACCCGCTCATGCCGGTCGCACGGTCAACCACCTTCACATACGGGTGGAACTGGGAGACCGCCGACGAGCTTGAATACCTTATCCAGCGCAGCGCCCGCAACGCGTCACGCGACCTCATGGAAGGCTACGTCGTCACCTACGGCGACGGGCGTATGGCAAAGATCAAGAGTGACTGGTATGTGCGTGCTAAGCGCCTGCGCCCGGTCGTGAAGAACGCTATCCTGCGCGGCGACATGGAGCCTATGCGCCGCGAAACCGAGGAAATCACAAAGATGAGGACCATCCTCGCTGACGGCGGTATCCTTGACCGCGAGTGGGCGCAGAGCGCGGGCCTCATCATCCAGGACGTGACCGGCGCTCCCACGCTCGACTACCCGGAGTGGCTGTACTTCGCTGGTCCGCTGTTGAACGCGTGCGGCTACTGGGACGGACTTATTGTCGGCAACTGACCGTCAAGAACCCGGACGTAAACGCCGCCTGGCAGACTCGCCCCTCGCGTGATACCATGTGAGGGGCGAGTCTGCAACCCCTACGCGTCAACCGTCGGCAAGGAAATACGCGAGAGAAAGAAAGAGAAACAGTAATGACCGCAACCGCCATCACAGACGGCGACATTCAGGCTTTCGTGCGCGAGTGCCGCGACATCGGCGAACGCATGAAGAAAGACCCGTCGCACATTATTGGCGCGTTCGAGCAGTCCCACGCGACAAGCCGCGAATGGGGCGACGTAGCGAACATCGCCCACGAGGCAGAGACGTTCCTGAGCCTCGTGGAAGAATACGGCTACAGCGTCTCCTACTCGCCATACGGACACTGCATCAACGTAGATACACTGCAAGAAGATGGCACCGTTTGCGAGGGTGACGACGCGGGAATCAGCATCAGCGTCAAACCCGACGCCAGGGAACAAGACCTACTGAGCGTGCGCGAGGGCGAATCACCCCTGGATATTGTCGGGCGTTTCAGCAACCCACAGAGGTACACGATCTGCAACATTGGTGACACGGTGATGCTTGACCGCGTGGTCGCCATGTGGCTCATCTACCAGGCCGACCAGATGCGCCCCGGCCTCCTCGACCAGATCGAACAACTCAACACCGAGAACTAAACCAGCGGTGCTCGCGGCGGAAGCTAGTAAACGCTGTTGCCGCAGCGGCTATTAGAGTGTGGCGCACGGAACGCAGCGTTAGAGTTGACAGGCGCGCGAGAACCCCCTATACTGGAAGCACTGGACAAAAACCCTCTAGGGGGAGACACGGGCAACAAGCCGACTCACACCTAGAGAATACCCCCTTGTGGCGGAACAGGCAGACGCAGCGCACTCAAAATGCGCCGCCCGCACGGGCATGTGAGTTCGACTCTCACCAAGGGGACAGATAGCGACAGTAACTAAGTCGGCATCGTGGGGACACGCTTCCTCGCGCCTGGTAGTTCGGGCAAAGACCTTGTGCATACGTCAACGGCAGACCAGCGGAACATACCCGTGCGACCCCGGTTCGACTCCGGGATACAAGGTTAAAAACATTCCCAGGTGGTGTAGTGGCAGCACGGCGGGTTCTGACCCCGCTAGTCTAGGTTCGAGTCCTGGCCTGGGAGCGCTGTCGGTGAGTGTCGAAAGATAGTGTAAAGTGTCTCGACCAAGACACCCTCACCGAACGGTTGGGCCGCCCTGGTCAGGTGGCAAGCTGCTTAGTTTAACTGGTCAAGAACGGGGTGTTGATCGCCAAGGAGCAGGTTCGAGTCCTGTAGCAGCACAAGAAAACAGACGAGCGACAAAAGGAGGGGCGTTCACATGCCTGTTGTTCTCCTCGTAGTCGTCGCGGCCACTATCGCACTGTTAGCCGTTTGCGCGCCGCGCACGTTCCAGCGAGTGCGCGGTAAGGTAGCGGCCCGTATTCAGTTGCGTGATGGCCTCGTGTGGAGGGGCGACACGCCACCCAACACACCTGCGAATATGTTACCGCCCGGCGTGTGGCGCATCACCGACGCGCCCACATGGGATGAAAATGTGGGTGCGTGGACAATGGGCGGCGCGCCCGTGTCGCGCGGAGGCAAAAACGACCCCGTGACGGGCATATGGCAGGTTATGATCGTCGTTGACCAGGCGGGCGGCGTCGCTACGCTGGGTGTACCCGTGAAGCCGGGAGACGCATCCTACGGTCTAGTGGCCGAGCGGGTAGCGCGCACTCTCGCAGACAGCATCGGCATCACCTGGAAAAACCAGTAGAACACGCGCCGCGAGCGAGGCGCGGACAAGCATGAGAGATACCCGCCACAAACGCGCCCGACAACGTTGTGTTCGTTAATGGCGTGTGCTACACTGGTAAGGTTGCAGAACGAAAACCGTGGGAGCGCATAGGCGCAGCCCGCGAAGATGAAGAGGAAGAGGAGAAAACAAATATGACAATTATCAAGAACAAGCAGAATGATGTCGCCTTCATTGGCGACTACAAGCAGGCAACGCACTTCGAGCGTGCGGCGCGAGGTCTCGGAGTCACCGCCGACGACAAGACGCTCGCACGCGCCGCGCAGCGCTTCGAGGACGGCACGCTCACTCAGGTCGAGGCTAACTCGCTTGGACTGACTCTCGCGACGCGGTAGCAAATAAGGCTGCATAACCTACATTTGTAGGCTACGTTTCCTCGTTTGAGTGCCGCCTGAACGGTCCCCAGAGTGTCACATGCACCCTGGTCCGCTAGTACCGTGGCCTCCAAGCGTTGCGCTTGTGCCCTAGCGGGGCATGAAGGAAGAATCACCTCCCTAGAGATTCGGTGGTTCTTCCTTTTCGGGGTGGTCTTGTCTTTCGTCCTATCCCGCCCCGGATACCTCAGCGAAGTCCTGGCAGGAGGCGTCCTAAGTGGCTGTTGTGTCCTTATCTTCCGGTTTTTCGCGCGAGTCCGCCGAGCTTTCTCGACTTTTGGGACAGCCCGTGCGGCAATATTTACAGCGGCGTTCATATCGCGGTCCATCACCCCATGAGTGGCGCAAACCGACACCTCGTGCGTGGGGTGCGCTACCTTGGAGCCGCATTTATAACACAGTTGCGACGTGTGCGCAGGGCTTACCGCTACTACCCACCCGCCATTCTGTGACACGTAGTGTGTGAGCCACTGGACGAGCGTGCCTCGGTTCCACCGGCCATTCTGCATCGTGTTTCTAATCCAGCTTAGGTCCTCCACCGCTACGACGGCGTTACCCCACAGGTGGGAGAGGTCGGCTATCTCTTGCGCCGCAAGAATTGCTAGTTCGCGTTTCTTCCGGGATGCCGCCTCACGGTGGAGCCTCGCCTCATCCAGCGCTGCCATGTGAGCCTGACGGTCGCCCAGGAGGTGTGTTGCTTTCTTGCGGAGCTGGCGAACCTGACGCTCGGAGGCGCGCACACTGTTCCACAACGAATGAACCCGCTGCGAGAGGGTACTTGCGTGGACTATCTGCCCCGTTGAACTACTCCGAACTACGACGGTCGCGTAGTTGTTGATTCCCACGTCCACGCCAATAACATAGTCGCCCGAGAACTGCACGACAGGGTTGTCGGTAACCACGGTGAAGATGAAAACCGGCTGATCGCCCTGAACTTTAATGACAGGAAGGGCAACCTTGCCCTCGATAAACCGCTTGTTATCGAAGTCAAAGATCAGACGGTACCACGCGCCTTGAATAACCATCCGCAACACAATTTCACCGTCGGTAAACGGATTATTCTCGATTACGGCATAAGCCCGGTCCACGGCACCCAGGTTCACGTAATCCTCGCCATACGACGGTGCGGAAGCGTCCACGGTACGCTTCCAACCCTGCGAAACATACTTAGGACTCTCACCGTTCGCGGCTTTAACCCGCTCCTGATAGGAGCGGTATGACGTGACAACGTTGTGTTGGAGCAGCTTCTCTTTACGCGACCTACCGCTCTTGCCCGACACTAGAAAATCGGGCATGGTTATCCCCGCCTGACGACCGGCCTCAGAGGGCGTTATAGCGGTAACACGCGCCAACTCGCCCCCAAGCTCAACATCGTTGCGTGCCACATACGTAGCATACCCAGAGACATCCCGAATCTCAGAGGCAAGCTCAGCCAAAATGGGCGCACTATCTAGCAGCTCACCGTCCAAGCCTAGAAAATAAGAAGGGCGCGCGACGAAAGCCCTGTACGTCTGGTTTTTAGCCAACGAACCCTCCCAAAATACACTCCATACCAGCTATACGACCAATATAGCAACGAAACACTCAACTGTCATATACACACCCACTGTATCGTGCGCGTGCCCGCTTACGCAAAACACCAACAAGAGGACGCACACGCAGGGGCACGCAGCAACCCCACACGCGCACTTTACCGTTGCAATAACAGCGTTTCGCTTCCCCGATTACGGTAAAAGAAAACCCGCAACCAGGAGCGGTACCATTCCTGGTTGCGGGCGGAAACAAACCGTCTGGCTTGCTTCACTTGTGCATGGCCCCCGTCATTTGTGCATCGGCCACATTAAGCGGCCGAGAGGCCGGACGGGGGATCTGTTGCTACCATAATAGCACATTCGCCGCCAAGTGCGCAAATCGACACCGAAAAAGAGAAACCCCGTAGCTGGCAAGCGCTTACCGGCTACGGGGCGGAGGCGAGCAAACGCCTCTCCTCACGGCTCCAACCATTTGTGCAATCACCATACATCACATGTGATATATGGGAGAGGCCCGGAAGGAGGTCTATCAGCATTACAATAGCACACGCGACGACAAGAATACAATACGAGAGCAACGAGACGTGCGCCACACTAACAGTCAGCGCCTACAGCGCGCGCCCACCGTTTTCAGCGCGCGCAACGCCGCCTGGTGAGAGCTTCCCTGCGACGCGTCAACAACCGGGACCGCGCCGCGCTGGACGGCATCATCAAGGGCCGTCTCCGTCTCATGACGCAACGCTTCCTCGCTCGGCAGGGAACCGTCGCGCCCCAGCAGGCGCTCACGCTGAACCTCCGGCGACACACGCAAGTACACGACGGGAGCGCCCGCATCATACAGCGCCGACACCTCATTTGGTGTACGAACGTCCGTGAAAATAGGGAACTCGCTCCCCCAGTCAACATTTTCGACGGCGGCACGCACCCAATACCCAGGGTCCACGCCGCGCACGCCCTGGCCGAGAAGCTGGTAGGCGACGCGCTTCGCAGGCGTTTTCACAGCAATAAACGTTTCTTCATCCCACGCGCCAGTATCGCCCTCGCGCTCCGCGTCCGCGACAATCTGACAATACACGCCGACAAGACCGCCGGGGAGAGGAGCGCCAGCAGGCATAAAAGACTCGCACAACGCCGCGTCCTCCACGATGGCGCGCTCCACATCCAACGCCGACTCCACGCCGCTACGTAGCGTGAGAATACTTTTCACCACCAACGCTTGACGGTACGCCTCACGCTTCAACTCGTCAGCGAAAGCCACGCGACGCGCCGCGCGCCCGCCAGCAACATGAGCCACAGACGGGTGACGCAACACGTCGGCAATCGCCTCCCCCGTCGTATCCTTACCCGCACCCATAGGACCAGCAAGGCCAATACCGGGCAGCGCACCGCCAGCAAGACGCTTACCAGTGAGAGCGTCACGCTTGTGGACGAGGATCGCCATCGACAATTCAGCAGCCGCGCTTCGCATAGTCACTCGCCCTCGCCTTCCAGCTCAGCGAGCGCCGCCTTCATGCGAGCACGCGAAAACACAAACACGCCCGCCGCGCCGCCAAGCGTGAACACATACGTGAGAATGTACGCGGCAACCACGACAGCGGCAGCAACCATGTTCCCCTCGCGGGCGGCAGGAGCAAGGCCGACAGCGACAAGCGGCAGCGCACACCCAACGGCCGCGACAGTCGCGAACACGGCCTCAGCGACCGCGCCACGACGCAGCATCAGAACAGCCATAACAGCCAACACAATGAACATAACGACGAAAAAAGCGTTGGGCACAAGAATCATGAGGATACCTTTCCGTTTCGTTTCCTCTAACCGAACACCATTGTACACGATTCGCCGCTCGTGCGCAGAACCAACACGCAACAAAGAAATGAAACACACTCCACGCACAAACCCAGACAAGGGAAACAATGTGCGCCACACTCACTGCCACAACGTTGTGGTAGAAAACTCGCATGAAAAACTTAACGCTCCTCCATGCGGCAGAAGGTAAGCGCACAGTCCCGTTCTTCGGCGGCAGCTATCCTCGCTCCAAACGTCCGCACGGAGAGGCGAAAAGCCCAAACTATCAGTCCAAAGTTATCCACAATTGCAAACTTCCTGATAAACACAACAATAACACACGCCAACGCGACCACGCAACACCGCCACGTGAGATACGCGCCACACAGGGATAGTGCAGTACACCCCTACTGGGACGCGCCAGCCATGCGCTCCATGCCAGCCAACACATCAGCATCCACCACGCCGCCAGCAGCCAAAGAGCGCACGCCCTCCACCACGCGCTCCCACGACACAACCGGCAGCACACCACGCCCGGCAAGACTGTCAGCGCACGCCTCCTGACGCACAACGTTACGAGCCAACTTCACGCGCCGACCCAGCTCACCGCGCCCAGACACGAGCGCAGCACGATCACGCGCAGCCTGACCACGATAATGCGCCACCAGCAACGGCAACGGAACACGAGCCGACTCCACCAGAGCACGCCCCACCGCACCGTCCCGCCACAACACGCCACCATAGGCGCGCGCCTCTACACAAACCTGATCGGCCTGCGTGAGCAAGCGAGCAAATCGCCCAGCAGTCACACACAACACATCCACACCACCCGCGTGAACGTTCACGGCACGCACCTTATCGTCAACAGACGTTCCCACCACCAACAGATCACAGTCACTATCAGCGTGGTTCAGCCCGTGGAGCCAGGAGCCGCGCAGGCACACGCCGTCCACGCCACCAACACGCTCAGCCCACGCGGCGAACTTTTCGTCAGCGCGGATAGCATCGTAAGCGTCGGCACGCGCCAACACATACGACAACGAGGCAGACGGAAGGGCCGCCGAACCACTTGTCT
>ERZ773214.27-NODE-27-length-109863-cov-13.627659_pt1 | contig 109863 bp, 92 predicted proteins | sample MGYA00511238_ERZ773214 | MGnify/ENA primary metagenome ERZ773214 (study PRJEB29015, sample SAMEA2738157) | human oral metagenome | biome: human oral; feature: human-associated habitat; material: saliva | place: China | collected 2259 ... | reverse complement strand
ATTATTTAAGTATATATAATATATAACTATATTTATTACAGATTAATAATATATAACTATTTGTTAATTTAAAGTACCTAGATGTAGCACGAGGGTAAAGGAGGTTGTTTTTATTTATTGACTTAGTTGTTTGGTTGTGATATAATGATTGCTGATAACAAAGAACGACAACATTTGCGTCATCTTACGTTGTTTTTTGTTTTGGTTAAAATACTCGAGAAAGAAGGTGGTGATGTAATTGAAAAAGGGTACTGTTTATAGCAATAAAGCAATTTTTGTTGAAGATTTTGATAGACATCAGAAAATTGAATTGAAATTTAAAATCGAAAAGGTTTTGTTTCAAAAAGACACTTTCGCAATTGTTAACGTTGATGTTACCTGGAATGATAAGCGTGTTCTTTTTCCTCAAAACAGAACCACTATCTTAGGCTCATTCTTAGATCCACGGATTGGAGATGTGTTCACTGGAACCGGAATCATCCAACACGATAAACGTTACGGGTATTCTGTAAAATTAAAAACAACACCTCAAGTCTATACCCCAAGAACAAAGGTTGAAATTGTTGATTTTCTAAGCTCTCAAATTGATGGAATTGGAAAGATTAAGGCTGAACGAATTTTTGATTATTTCGGTGAGGATACAATTCAAATCCTCCAAGGTAATCCTGAGTTAGTTAAAAAAGTTGGAGTCCCTATCACAAGCAAAACTATGGAGTGTATAAAATCAAGACTTGTAGATGGTGGGGTTCTAAACAAAATATTCACAGTTCTTAATTTAATGCAGCTCCGTGAAAATTTAGCTATTAAAATTTATGATAAATACGGTGCAAAATCATACGATGAGTTGCTTGCAAACCCTTATATTATCGCTGAAGTAAGCCCTTTGCATTGGAGAGCCGCTGACGATTTTTACTATCGTCAATTGAAAGAAAACAAGGATTTACCTAGTTTGTTAGATTTTTCTGCAAACCCACTACGATTTCGTACAGCAATCAAGTACTTCCTGAAATTAAAAGTTGAATTATCAGGTTCTCTAGCATATCCTCTGAAAGAATTACAGGATAAATTTTTAGATACAAAATTTTGGGAACGAATGTCACGATTCGGCTCACAGGGTGCAAGGTTAACAAAGACCCAATTAACAATTTTATTGGGCGAATTGGAAAAAGAGGGCGAGATCTATCAAACGAAATCTAAAACTAGTGGTGAGTATTATCTGTATTTGCAAAATTCATTCTTAGCGGAAACAAACATCGTTCAGTTAATTAAATCGTTCAATCGAAATAGTTACTCGAAATCTTCCGAGGATGATGTTCACGAATTTATCGAAGAATATCAAGAAAAGTATGGTTTTAAGTTGGCAGATAATCAAAAACAAGCTGTAGATTTATTAGCGAATAATAAGATTTCCATTTTGACAGGCGGGCCTGGATCCGGAAAGACCACGACTGTTAAAGCCGTAAAGGAGTTCATAGATTTTCTTTCTGAAAAAGGGAAGATTAGCGACTCGAGTGTTGTGTTATTGGCACCTACGGGTAAAGCCGCAAAACGTCTTGCAGAAGTTCTGGGATTTCCCGCTTCTACTATCCACCGAAAACTACATCTTCAGGGGTTTGGTCGAGAGGAAAATGTTAAGAAGATTGAGGAGCATTTTGTTATTGTGGATGAATCCTCAATGATTGATGTATATCTATTCTCTCAACTTTTAAGCGCATTGTCTCCAAATTCAAACCTTTTGCTTGTTGGTGACGAGAACCAATTGCCTTCTGTTGGGGCAGGTTTGATTTTGAGAGATTTGATTGAATCTAAAAAAGTAGAAACTGTTATTTTAAATAAAGTTTTTCGTCAAGCTGACGGATCGAGATTGGTTAGTAACGCACATCTTATGAAATCTGGTGTTGGTTATAACAAAGAAAACCAAAACGGGCTTATTTTCAACGAAAAGAGAAATGATGGTGGAATTTCTGACTCTTACTTCATCAATACACAAAACACTCAAGAGGGGATCGACGCACTCATTAAATCGTACAAACGATTTTTAAAACTAGGATTCGAACATAGCGATATTTTAATCCTGTCCGCACAAAAGAAAGGTGAGTTGGGAACTTTAAATATTAATCGAGAAATCCAGAGGACGTTTGAACACCCGGAAGATGAGCCGGTTATCATTCGCAAGGAAGACAATTCTGCATTTTATGTTGGTGATCCAATTATTCAAATGGTGAACGACTATGAAAATTTAGTTTTCAACGGAGAAACCGGAATTGTGACTGATATTATTGTTAGAGATAATGGTAAAAAGGTTTTAGAGGTAACGTTTGAAGGCGATACTGTCGATGAAAATCGGGTTGTTGAGTATTCGGGATATAGTATTTACGATATCAATATTGCATACGCAATAACTTGTCACAAATCACAAGGTAGTGAAGCTAAGGTTGTGATTCAGATTGTAGACAAGACTCAACGAAGAACTTTGAACCGTTCGCTTGTTTACACTGGATACACAAGGACAAGGGAAGTCAATGTTATCATTGGTCAAGTAGAAACTCTTAATGAATCGTTAACTGATATTTCAAACTTAGAACGTGTTAGTTTAATAAAAGAACGTCTGTAATTATGAAAGGAAAATTCAAAAAATGGTACTAACAAAAGAACTAGCTATTTATTTGGATAAATTGCTAAAAATTAATGATATTTATAGTTCCAAACTAAAGGAAAATCATAGTAGTGTTGGAGCTCAATTTTCAACTGGAGAAACAAATATATTTATCAATATTTCTGATGGTAAAGTGAAATTAGAACTTGAAGATAGCGGATCTACAATTTCAACGGCACCGGGAAATCGTATGAAAGTCTTGAAAGACAATGAGGGTGATACTTTAGTTAATCAAGAGAAAATTCCATCTACTGAACTGTATTTCAGTCAAGCACAGAAACTTTCTGAATTTATTTCAGTGGAAGAGTACGAAGTTGCTATCAGTAAATTGGTTGATTTTGCAAACGATTCAACAAAGTCACGAATTGCCGATAACAATTTTGTAGATATTGAAAAGATTGACAACATTTTTGATCCAAAGCTGGAAGAGGTTTTGAAAAATCTATCCTGGTATAAAGGTTACGACCTAGAGTCTTACTTATACTTGTTGGATAAGCGAGCTTGGGAGATTAATTTCTTCAAGCACGCAAAAGAAAAAGCATTTTTCCCGGTTATTCCAACACCCTTTGCGGTTGTTTTTTGGATCGGTATCGGAATTATTATGCTATCCGAAGAAATGTTCTTCTATTATGGTTTAGGTATTATATCTTTCTTTTTGATTTATGAGTTTTTCTTATTTAAGAAATGTAAATTTTGCAGAAAAGTTTCAGAAATGTCTGAAGAACAAGGTTTTTCTGTTAGGTCTGTAAAAGACATTTTATCTATTAATGAAATTAAGATTGGTGGGTTAACGAACCTTATTTTTTCAGATTATCTTTTGGATAGGATGAAATTCTGGATTAATGATAGAAAGTATAAATATAAATGGTCAGCCTTTAACGGTGATTACAAACCAAGCTACGAAAACTTACAGGAATATTATTCGCTGTAATAAAACTAGGAATATCAAGTTTGATATTCCTAGTTTAATTTGATATATAAGCTTATTTCTGTTATAATATAAGAAAGAAATAAATGCTGAAACAAATTCAGTTGAAAGAAAGGAATTTAAAATAATGGTTAAAAAGTCTAATGGAATTGAGGATCCAAAAATTGATGTTTTTAAACAATTGCAAACCTTTTCAAAGAAATCTGTTAGTGATGTAGCGAAAATTTTGGAAAGTGACGAGTCTTTTATGGGGGTTTTAGAAACTCTAATTAAAAATTGTTCTTATTTTTTGAATGTCAAAAAAGTTGATACCGAAGAAGGGAGATTGCTTGTTGAAAATTTAGATTTAGTTCCTGAACTGGAAAAAGCAATTAGTGAAATTACAATTTCATTTGATGAGCGATTTGTAACCAGAAATCATTCTTACGTTCACGAAATTAAAAATTTAAAGATCAACATTCCCCAAAATACAAATCCTAATATTAAAACAATAATTACCGAAAGATTTCCGAAAGTAAAAGGTAATCTCTTAGAGATTAATGTTTACGATATTAAAAAAAGCCCTTCTCAGCGAGCAAAAAAAAGTGAAGTTGAAAGTTTTTTACTTAAGAAAATCAAAAGAGAATTATATCCTTTTAATATTATTTTTCGAGATAAGTGGATTGAAACAACCACAAAAATTATGCCGCTTTTGATTGATAAGGATGGCCAACTTTATACAGACAAGAGTTATAAGTACCAAAAAGAATGTATTAAATTTGGAAATTTAAAAGTTGGATTAGATACTCTTGGAAAATACTCTTCTCAAACAAACGGCCTGTTCTTTGATTATTTATGTAATAATATTGATTCTAATAAAAAACTCTTGTTAGAATTTTATGCTGAAAAGATAATCAAGGCTGCGATAAAAAAAGCCTCTGAAGTTCTAGTTTTGGATGATCCTTTTACAATTGATGATGTTCGAAAAGGTAACGCTAAACTTGAATTGATTTCTGATAAAAAAATAAAAGAGGGGCTTAAATTTAATCACAATGTATTGGGTCTCAAAGATTTTATCAAGAATGAAAAAGATCCGAAACAGATTGAACGTTTTGCTGAAATTATTGCAGAATTGTTAAAGGGCAACGCCTAAGAAAACTGAATTAATCAGTTTTCTTTTTTTTATAATTTTAAAAATAAATCACTGAGCCAAGCTCAGAGAAAGAAGGAAATTAAAATGACACAAAACTTTAAAGCTCAAAAGAAAGCTATCGAAACATTCGCTATCCAGTATGATGGTTCTAACACCGAATTGGTACTAGATTTGTTAAATAAAAACGAATCTGAACCGGCTATTCTTGAAGAAAAATCAAAAACTATTTTGATTACTAAAACTTTTGGGGATACAAAACAACCAATTTTATTACCGGTGAATAATTGGATGTTATTGGATGTTGATGGTGTATCTTACTGGTCTGTAGATCCTGAAATTTTTTCTAAAACATACGAAAAAGTTGAGGGGGATACTTACAAAAAAGTACCCATTCAAATTGACGTGATTGAATTTTCGTCTTTAAAAGATGAAGACATTCAGGATGTTCTGAAATTCATTGGAGAAACAAATCAAACGACTGAATCAGTAAAAGAATTTGGGTATATCGTAATTGATACTTTAGAAGGTAGGGAAAATCTGTTTCCAACAGATATCCTTGCTCGTGGGGTAAATGGCGAACTTTACCCAATCAAAAAAGAAAACTTCGATATCATTTTTGAAGTTTTATAGGCAAAATAAAAAGGGACATTAGTATGTCCTTTTATTTTTTCTCTATAATTAATTCAGAATTAAAAAAATCCGATATATTAAATCGGGGAAAGAAGGAAATAATATGACAGATTTTTCAAAAAAAGCAGCTGTTGATATGCTAAAAAATTCAACATCAGTTCGTAAAGCTATTATGGCTATGCGCAACCGTGTGTTTAACATCGCTAAAGACTTTAATAAGTCTAAAGTGGTGAAAAATCACACAAATTCACCAATGTTTATTATCGGTTCTGCCGCAACTGACGCCAACTTCAACATTGGCACGGATCTTTTGGTAAAAACACTAAAAGATTCCAAAGGTTCTCTTGGAACCGCAAAGACATTATTTTTAATGTCTGTTAATGGAGTGGTTAAACCAATCACGAATCCATTTTTCGGCGTAGTTCGTGATGGCGATGTTGTTAACCGCCTACATCCACTCCTCGGATCAATTGTTGTCGATTTTGATAACAAAGATCATTCTGACTTGTTCATCGACTTTGCGTTCAATAAAAACGGAGTTGGTTTCAACGATGTTATTGACGCATTGGCTGACGATGTTGTTAAGTTGATGAATAAATAAAAATGAGGGGCGGCACCCTCTTTTTTATTGAAAAAAAGTACGAATTTTGATATAATAAATTAAAAGAATAAAAAGAAAGAAGGTTTTATAATGACAACTAAACTTAATGAAAAACTAGAATTTTTACGTAGCGGAAGCGAGCAGGATCTCCTGAAAGAGTTCAAGAAGAATAAGGCTCTCCTAAAGAAATTAAAAACCATTAAGAAAATATTTGACGAAGTTTTTGAAGAAGCAAAGGAACGCATTGAGTTGGGTGAAGTTAAAGATGATGATGAAGCGATTGTTATGTTCCACGAAAATCCTGAGCTAATTTTTGATTTTTTCGAAACAATTGAGAAAATGGAAATTACTGTTGATTATCAACAGGACGCACTAGTTCTCAGTACGATTGATCAATTTCACTTTAAATCAGAATCGAACAAAATTAACATTGCAAATGAGTTTGAGATGGATTTCCCTGGTTATAAAATTAATAGTATTGAACTTAATTTTCCTGAAGGCACTGATCCCCGAATTGCAAAATTTATCACAGAAATTTCTAATAATCTTTCTGAAATTGAAGATGAGTTTATGATGGAGGGGCAACTATTTTTCTACTCCCCTTTAGCAAAAGATGATGATACTCGAGTTCGTGAGTCTATTCGTTCAATGATTCACAATCAAGGAAATATCATTGATTTAATTTTTTATCATCAAACCATCAAATTGGTTAAGGTTGTGATTTCCGTTGATCAAAATGGCAACTTGTATTCGACCAAAAATTCAAACCGAACAACCATCCTAAACTTTGATTTGTTCATTGGTCAGAGACTTCCAAGATTAATTGTCAACCCAATTGATTCCAAAATTAACAATGATTTTTTTGACTATACTTTTGGTAAAATTTCAGAAGATGATTTCTTGTTGAAGTTAATAAAAATCTTCAAAAAAGAAGCTAAAAAGTTCTGACCTAAGAAGTAGACGCAGAGATTTAGAGAGTTGATTTTTATAATCAATTCTCTTTTATAATTAAAGAAAAAATATACAAAAGAAAGAAGGTATTAGAATGAAAAGTTCGAAAGGTAATAATAATGAAGTTTTAGATTTATCGTTATCACTTAAGAATATTGCAAAAATGAGTGATGAAGAAATTTTGTCCAAAATAGGTGAGGCTAAGATTGTAAAAGACATCTATGATGAATTTGCTGATTTGTACGCACGATTGAATTACACCGATGATTTTGCAAAGATGTTTGCGGAAAAACCGGAATTAATTTTCGAGTATGAAAAGGCTGTTAAGGATTTAAAATTTGATTTTAATATTGTTGAAAACTCAAGCAATACTTTTGATGTGGGGAAATATGTTTCTGTAATATTTCCAGAAAAAATCAAGAAAGAATTTAAGGATAGAATCAATAATAAAGTTAAGAAAATTTCTAATGGATCTAGTTGGGAATACTTTACAGTCTCATTTCGTGTTAACTCAAAATGCAAGTCTGAAGATAAAGTTGCAATTTCTTTATCTAAGTATTTGAAAGAAAAATTATCCTTTGCTAACCACATCTATCATTCTCAAAAATCATCACACCACCGTCTCAAAACAACCACTGTTTATCTTGATAAAAATAAAAAATTATCTCTTAGCTTCAAAAATCATCTTATTGATTTGTTAAACTTGAAGATTGGCATTAACGACAAAACCAATTTTTTATCTCGGGATAATAAGTTGTTTTTAAAATCATTTATTGACGATGAAGATGAAAAGGTTTTATTAAAAGATTACTGTGATAAAATTAGAAAAAAGGCTCTAGAATTAAGCGCAAAATTTTTAATTGAAGAGGATATCTTTTCCTTTAAAGATTTGGAGGCTAGAACAGCCTCACTAGACTATTTCACTGATAAAAAAATAAAAAGCGAATTGCGTTACAATAATAGCTTCTGTGCTATTAAAGAACTTTTGTATAACGAATCAGAAGAAAATAAAAAACGTTTCGCTGACATTATTACAGAATTATTGTTAGAATAGCTGTATTAGTTTAAGTTTTTAACTGACCGACATTAATGTCGGTCAGTTCTGTTATAATTTAAGAAATATTTGAAAACTGTAATAGTTTTAGAAAGAAGGTAAAAAAATGGTAAAGACTACGAAAGATGAAACGAACTTTATCAATTTAGTTAGCAGGATGAGAACACTTGCTAATAAAACTGTTGAAGAAATTTACGAAGACTTACTTGATAATGAGCCGTTCAACAATGCTATTGATTATGTTTTGACTTGTTTGCGCTCATCTTTAAAATCAAATTCAAAAGATAGGGATGTTCGTTTATTAGCTAATAATCCTCATCTTATATTAGAGTATGACAAGATCGTAAGTGAACTTAAAATTTCTTGTGATTTTGAAGACGGGCCTTATTCTATCATATCATCTCCTTGGAGTAATGATACTTACGAGACAATTTTAATTAAAAATCTTTTGGTAAGTGATATTCCAGCTAATATCAACAAGAAGATGAGTTTATCGCTAGAAAAACGGATTCAAATTACAAAGAGAAAGGTTTCTCTTATAAAGAAAATAGATCTCAACATTGATCCATATAACAGTGAGACTCCAGAAGAAGTAACCCACAATGACGTTATTTCTAAGGTATCAAAAATGATGAAGGAAGAGTTATCTCCATTCAATATATTTCTCGGTATTGAAAGGTTTTCTAAACATATTTCTTTATTTGTTGATACTGATGGTAATTTAGGCAATGTCTTCGAATCTAACACACAAGATTACACAAGGTTTTGTGATGTTGATGTCTATTTATATCCAAGAAGTCCAGATCTTTTAAAGACATCTTACATCAAAATGTTGGAAGATAGATACGGAGATTCTTATGATGACATTGTTATCTATTATGCAAAAATAATCAAACTAGAAGCTGAGATGTACCTATCCAAACTTTTGCTTGGTGGTAATAAATTTACTCTTGACAATGTTAAAACCGGGCAGTACGGGCTTGGTATTCTAAGCGAAGGAAGGATTGAGGATGAGATTCGCAATCGTGTTGCATTTAAACAGCTAAAATCTCTAATCCAGTACGAAAATGATCCTGAACAGAGAAAAAGATTTGCAGAGGCTGTCTCCAGATTATTACAAGAATAGAGAGTTACCTCTCTATTCTTTTCTTATAATTTAAAAAATAAAAATTTTAGAAAGAAGGAAAAAATGGTAATTAAAACAAAAGAAGAAGATGATAATCAATTTATTAATCTAATGAATGCTGCAAAAAATCTAGCAAAAATGGATACATCTGAAATTGTTGAAGATTTGAGAGAGAGTGGGAAATTTAACTTACTAATAGAAGATGTTTTGTGCGAAATTAAGTCAAAATTCAAAACTAATAGTAATGATAGAGATGTTCGTTTGTTCGCAAACAATCCTCACCTAATCATTCAATACGATGAGATACTCGAAAATTTGGTTTTTGATATTGATTATAGATTTTTTGATTCAAAAACAAATTTCAAACCTGGTAGCAAATTTAGTAAAGATCATAGATATCTATTGGAAATCACAAAATTAAATATTACAGGAGTTCCACAGGATATTAATAAAAAAATGTATCTGTTTTTAACAAAAAATATTAGGAAACTTGAAGTTGAGACGGCGTATGTTTTTAATAATATCATTAACACCAGAAAACCTAGTGTTGAACTTGATAGAGAAGAAACCATAAAGAGAATTTCAAAGTATCTAACAAAAAAACTATCAATTTTCAATCAATTGGGTTTAGATTCGAATTTAGGTTCTAATAAAATAGAATTTTATATTGATTCAGCCGGTAAGCTATCTCTATATCACATACGAAACTCCTCTAAAGTTGGTCAGCACAATATAAAACTATCAACCAAGGATTTTTCAACAAGTTGGATGAATAGAAATTTAATTCAGATGTTAATCGATCCTTGTGGTGAAGGTTATGAAAATATTTTAAAATATTATGCGCAAAAAGCAAAGGAAGATTTTGAAGAATTTTACAAAAAAATTTTACTTTCTGATGATTGCTTTAAGTTTAAAGATTTTCTATCTGGTAGCCAACCGATTTGGCTTATAAGCGATGAAGAATTAAAATCTGGATTGTTAGATAATGATTCAATGCTGAAATTAGTAAATATGTTTCAATTAAAATGCGATCCTGAACAAAAAAAGAGGGTTATTCAGATTGTTTCTGAAATATTAGAAGAAATGGATAGTATTCTTCCGTTTTAAAAGAGAATAGAGAGTTATGTCTCTATTCTTTTTATTTTTCTTATAATTTAATAAAAAATTCCTAGCAAAGCTAGAGATAGAAAGAAGGTAGCTATTATGGCTAAAGATATTAACAAACCAATTGTTTTTGTAGATATCATTCTACTGAAACATCATACAGTCGCAACATTTTCTGAACTTGATTCAGACGAGAAATATGTGTCTGTAATTGGTGGAAAAATTAAACAAGCGGAGATTTACAAGAACGGAGCTAAATATTTAGATTCCAAAGCCTTGTACAATTACCTGTACAACAAACGTATTGTGTTCTGGAACGGTAAGTTTCTAGATTCTTACATTTTACCACTTGTTTCTCAAGGGAAAAATCAAAGTGATATTGATTGGTTGCACGAACAGCTCACTGTTAAACGTGTAAAACCTTGGAAACTAACACCAGCTCCAAAGCAAACATACGGCTTCTTTGATATTGCAAACCTATTGCAACAAGGAACAACCTTAGAAGAAGTTGCTGGACGTATGGGGTTATCAATTTCTGAACCTGATGTATATTTGAAGACAAAGAAAAAATTGAACGAAGAAAAACTTTTAAAAGTTGTTATTTATTCAATGAACCGTTCTTCAAATATGAAGGTTGTATTTAAACATCCTTATATTACGGCTGGTTACAAACAACATCTTGCGATGATTGACCGATATCTTGATGGAAAAGAACATCTCTTTTCTAAAACTGGTGCTCAATTAGCAACTGATGGTATAACACGAAACGGACAATTCAAAAACCACAAGGATAAGAAGTTCGACTGGCAATTTAATGGTCGCAACGTATTGGATTTTATTCCTGACGGCTGGAAGGAAGAGCTGAAACGTTATCAGGCTGAGATGGAAGCTGCAATGGATAAATACTTGGAAATTATTGCTTCAGGTGGGCACATCTTCGAAGCTGAAAAAGTATTTAAAGAAGTTTCTTTCCCAAGCTATAAATTTACAATTGATAACAAATTGGAAATTTCATCTTCAGGTGGTGGCTTGCATACTAAACGATTAGACAGCGTTTGTGTCCGTAAAGAAAAAGTTCACCACGATGACGTAGAAGGCGCTTATACTGAAATTATTCTAGCAAAGGACATCTTTAGTCCTGAAATAGCTGGAATTTACCGTGGGTACAAAGAGGACAAGTTTGCTTACAAAAAAGCAAAGAAACTTATCGAAAAAGCAAACAGTGAGGGTTTCCTGGATTTGTTTGAACTCAAAGAACAAATTAAAGAATTTGGAATTGATTTGGATGATGAAGTTAAATCTATTTCAGATCTCGTGACTGTAATTACAGAAGGTGTTGAGGCTAGTAAATTAGCAACTAACGAACCCACTGGGAATGCTGACCGGAACGGAACGCCAATTTACAACCCAATCGGTATGATTCAAGGACGTATCACCCTTCAAATTCTTCTATTCAACCTCGTTACACGTATCCTGCGTGCAGGTGGTGAGGTTTGGAGTGCTAACACGGATGGTGTGTTTTGGACTTCAGATAAAGATATCACGAGTGTTGTTCGTGAATGGGAAGAGTTCTGGGGTATGAAAATTGGGTCTGAAATGATTGATTTGTATATTGCAAAATCAGATAATGACCGTATCCTAGTTAATGACGGAGTTGTTGTGGAAGCAAAGGGAGATGATCTAGTTCACCATCAACTATCAAACCTAAAAAAACTCGGAACAAAACCTCGGGTTGTTGATAAAGTTATTCTACAAAAACTTTTGAATCCAGAGGAAGAGTTGCTTGATTTGTTAGAGAAAGAAATCGAATCTGGAAATGTTTCAGAGTTTGCGTTTGTATCAAAAGCGCAACGAGAAACAAGAACTGTTTTTGATTTGAAGTTAGCTCCTCGTATCAATCGATTTTTGTTAACCGAATCAGGAGAGCGTGTTCAGAGTTACAGTATGAAAACCGGTCAACTTGGCAAGGTAACAAATGTACCTGAATCTCCAGTTACACTATACAACGACAAACTTCCAGAAGAACTACCAAAGAATCTCAACAAACAGGCTTACCTGGATTTGATTGAGAATGTATATTCTCACTGGATTTAATAAAGAAAAGGGGTTTTAAAAACTCCTTTTCTTTATTTTTAAATATCAAAAAAAAGCAACTCCTAACCCAGAAGTTGCTCTTTATCTTGCAAGATTAAGTAATCTTATGAGAAGATTACTTGTGGGAAATAATCCCCAGTGGCACGATCGAAGTGCCATAATGTTAGGGGAATCCCTTTGTGTGCGGCAAGTTTGATTACTGCCGCAGTCAAGGAAGTCAAACCTGTAACGTACAGGTCGATTCCCTTGTCGGACTCCCAAACAACTTGGTCGCCCATTGATAATTCTGCATTAGCCAATGCAGATTTTGCTACCCGTTCAAAACTGAGTAGTGGTAAGATAGCCTCTGCCGCCATCTTATCCATCGCTTTGACGTCTGTTACATCGTTGATATTGGATGGAAATACAAATCCATCCATTGTAGGCATTCCTTCGCCTGCGTGACGGTCTGTAAGACCAAGCTTAATAAATTGTTTCATTTTATTTCTCCTTCTTTACCAGACTTGTCTGGATTTTTTTAATTATTTGTAAAAAATTATAGAATCTAAAAGCGAGAGAGAAAAAATAAAAAGAGGAGTAAACCCCTTTTATACTTTTATCAACTTTCAAGCCTTGAAATCTCATCTCGAAGATCATCAATTTCTTGGTTCAAAGAATCAACTTCATCATCTTTGTATTGAATTGTGCGCTCAAGATCTTCACGTTCTAAAGAAAATTCTTTTTCTAAATCTTCTCGCAAATCAGATTTAGCTTCCTCGATAATTCCATCAATAGTATCACGAAGATAACTCTGATCATATTTATACAGGAAAAAATCAATGTGTTCGTTAGAAATTAGCTTGTAATAATTCTTTAAAACGTCTGAAAACTTAGCTCCTTTATCCTTAAGTTTTGATAGTACATTTTTCTTAAAATATACTTCAGAAAGAGCTCCGCTTTCGTTTAATGGATTTCCTTCTTCATAATCAAAGGTTACACTGAAAATCTTTTTCTTGTGTAATTCAAGGAGTGATAAAGATTTATTTTCTTTGCTGAAATAATCACAACATCTAATATTGCGATTTTTTCCCAAAATTTTCTTTTCTTCTTTGAAGAACTTATAAAAAATATCGGGTAATTCTTCTTTCTTATTAAAGAAAGTGTAAATATCACTGGGATAAAATAGTGATTCTTTCAAAAAGTTGTAATCCATCAACTCGTATTTCTCAGCTGTATTGAGATATTTGCTGACTTTCTCTGTTGAAATAACACGTTCAGGATTATTAGAAAAATATTTCTTCTTCAAATATCCAAGTCGTGTCATCTCCTTCAAGATAAAGTGTAGTTGGATGTCGATACCAAACCAATCACTCTCCACAAGTTTTTTGATCCCAGACTTTTCAACGAACTTAACTACCTCGTTTGATAAATTGCCACTCAAAATATCGTCAATTTCAAACAAAATTAAGATAGATGGGAAGAAGAATTTATTATCCAAAGGATTTTCTTTTAAATAACCAAATTGTTCCAGTGTAACTTTTTGTAAGTATTTCATAAAGTTTTCACTTTTTCGAATATCTTTTGCTTTCAAGCCTAGTTCCAATAAGAACAAAATCGATTTGTATCCTTCATCGCCTTTAATATTTATTGATTTCAGGTATTGTTTCACAAAAGGAACAAAGTCATCCTTTTTCAAATTATCGGATAGTGTTGAATTTTCAAAATCTTTTCTGATAGAATTAAACAGTAATCTTTTAAATTCATCCTCGTTTTGTTGAATCTTCACTGAAGCAGTTACAGGTATTAGGTTGTAAATATTCAGTGGTTTTTCAAGTTTTTCTTTCATCATCTTTATATTAATTAGATTGATTCCACCATCAGATGATTCGATTAAATAAATCATTTTTGTGCTATCATCGTAGTAAGCAACACGAGAATTGAATAAAGATCCACCCAAATCAACAACTGAGATATCTTCCGATTTTTCAGATAAAAGTTTAGCTACTGCTTTTAAATATAACTTACCTTCCAAAGATTGGCTCTTTGTTGGCTCATCAGTTCTTTTCATTATAAATTTCCTTCTTTCCTAACTGAAATTAATTCAGTAAAATATTTATTTTTTCTTAAATTATAAAAGAAGAGTGAATATCTCACTCTTCTTTTTAGATATTGTATGTTTCATCTAGAAATTCAACAAATCGTTCAACGTTGCCTTCAAGTGACACGTCCGGAAGAACGTTGAAGATAGGCAAACAGAACAAATCTTGAATGGTTGATACACGTTCCTGTTCGAGTTGAACCCGTTCGATACGACCGTTGATCTGTTCTTCGTCCCCACCACGAGATTTGATACGCTCGATAGCAACATCGATAGGTAGGTTTAAAATAACAGGATATACCTTTACACGCAAACCACCATACTCGTAATACAGGTCTCCCTGATCTTGGAATACGTGTGAGTAGAAGTTCGTATCTGCAACTAATACAGCGTGATTGGTGAAATTATCAGTTTTCGAGACAACCTCATCTTTCGTAACACCGTAAAGGTTTTCTTGGAATTTTGTTTCCTCAAAAACCGAGTTTGTTTCGGATAATTCAGTGGCTTGCGCCTCTGAAAGAAAATAATAATCAACTCCGTCTACCTCCCCAGGACGTGGGGGTCGTGTGGTATACGAAATCAACGTGTGTTCATCATCAAAGATTTTTGATAAAGTTGTTTTACCAGAACCTGAGATTCCGGTAATCACCACAATACCAGCTTGACGCTTTTCTTGGTTTTCGATAATCATAATTTGATTACCTCCCTTCTTTCTATATTATTTTTACTTTCCTTAATTATAAGGAATATATTTCTTCAAAATGTCGTTTGAATTATTTGAGTTTTTAGGATCCAAGTAATCCTCAGTCAATTCATCAAAGATATCCTTTAATCTATTTTTAACAAATTCCTTTAGATATTCAAGCTGCCGAAGAGTTAGAATTGGATGATTTTCGCTGGATAATGGAAAGCTCATTGGAAGAAACCCCAAAACTATCTCGTTAGAAAAACTCTTCAATTTTGAAACGGTTAACTTTTGTCCGTTAGCTGATGATAAAAGTCCATTGTGAAAGAACGGCTTCAATTCAATTCTTAATTTTTGTTTATTATTTGGGTGATAGGTGAACAAAAAAATAAACATAGACAAATATTCAGTTCGATCGTCCTTCATTATTTTTCTATTTTTTTCCATCACTTTAATCGCAATTTTTTCCCAAGTGGAATAACGTCGATTAAAATTCTGAATTAAATCCAGAACATCATCTTTCTGAGATAATTCCAGAAGTTCTTTCAGACGTTCTTTAAAAATGACATCTTTTTCTTGAGATAAAATCTCAGACTTTAAAACCATTTTAATTCCTTCTTTCTATATTTTTGTTTCTTATATTATATCAAAAATGTCAGTTTTTCGCAACAAAAAAAAGAGGGTTTAATGCCCTCCAAAACGGTTTTCCCCTGCGAGGTCGTCACCGCAAACCCTATTATAAGACTAGCAAGATATTCTTCGGGTGATACCTCACATCAACGCCTAAATATACTCTGGAATAATTCCGTGGTAACATTTTTGATAAATATATAACTCATCAAATCTATTTTACGTCATTAATTATTTAAATTTTAGGACTCTTTTTAATAATCTTAAATATCCTATAATAGTTAAAGAAATAAAAAAAGGATTGGTATTTTATTTTGAATAAAAAATTATCATCTATTATTGCGTCCGGAGCAATCTTGCTGACTGTTGCGCCGGCGGCTGGAACATTAATTCAAGTCGGTAATAACGTTGCACACGCAGAAGCCTTTAAAGCTGGTGCTCAAGCAACACGAACACTAAAATTCAACGTGAAAGCAGATGAAAAGGTTAACACAAAGACAGAAACTGTTGGTGAACCGGTTGATTTGATTATGATCATCGACGGATCGGGTTCTCAAATTGAACAATTTAACAGTGGTGATAACCCTAGCAAGCGAAAGATTAACGTTGCTCTTGGTGACGCACTAAAACTTGTAGAATCACTTCCTGAAGGATCACAAGTTATGATTGCCTCATACGACACAAATACAATTGATTCTTATGCTAAGAAAGGAGTTACAAAGCTAATTCCTAAAGCAGACGCTATCAAGGTTCTAAATGATGTCAAAGATTCAGCCCCAGAATCAAAATATCAACTTGAATGGTATCGTGTTTGGGAAAAATATTTGAATGGTGCGGGAGATAAAATCTTCGATAAGTCATCAACAGACAGACCATTCGAAGAAACTTATGAGAAAGATCCTGCCAAGAAGAACAAGTATGTATCTGTAATCCAATTTACAGACGAGTGGGTTCAGGATGAAGCAATTGACGGTTCATTCGCCGACTGGTCAAAATCTAAAGCTAAAACATTTATGAGCGTTCTTTATCCTAAAACAGATGGAAATCTTCGCTCTGAAACAATGATGAAGGCTGTTGGACATCCAAACATTTACAATTCTCGTGGAAAGAGTGACGCAGCTCGCCAAAAAGACATTATCGAAAAATTCAAAACTTCAGGTTTAAAAACAAATACTGTTAAAACAAAAACATTCCCAATTGGAGAAGTTACAATTAAAGCGGAAGATGGAATTTCAATTACAGAAGCATATTTAGTTTCTCCAACGGGAGTAAAAACAAAACTACTTTTAAATAATAATGTTTCTTGGTCTACTATTTCTTGGTCTGCAAAATTTGAAGAAGAGGGTGAATACAGTGTTGTATATAAATTTAGTGGTTCACCAACAGAGATTAAAAAAATTGTTGGAGATGTTCAGGTTTCAGGTAAATCAGTAGTTAATGCTGTTGATACTATTGAACCAAACAAATCTTCTGCGGTTGATACAGCTAAAGAGGACATTCCTTTCAAAACAATTGAAGAAAAGGATCCTACACTTCCACTGGGAGAACGTACGGTTAAGGTTAAAGGTGTTCTTGGTGAACGCACGATCACAAAGACATACGACGTTCTTAATGGAAAACGTGTGGGTGATCCTAAAGTTGATACCAAAGTTACAAAAGAACCAGTAGACGAGGTTATCCTCGTTGGTACCAAGGTAGACGAAAAAGTAACTTACAAGACTATCCACAAAGGTGACGATGGTAAGGTTCTCAAGGAAGAAAACGTTGCAGCCGAAAAGTCAGAGTTCGAAGGCTACAAGTACGTTAAAACAGAGTCTGATAATTCAGACAAGTTAAACGTCGTGACAACTCACTACTACCATAAGCTCATCACAACTTATAAGGGTGTAGACGAAAAAGGTAAGGAAGTTATTTTAGAAAAGGTTGACGGAACTAAGGACAAGAAAGACTTCAAGGGTTACATCTTCGAGAAAACAGAAAAATTAGATAACGGTGACGTAGTTCATCACTACAAGGCTAAAAAGGCTGATGAGAAGAAAAAACCAGTAGAAACTGGAGCTAATGCTTCAGCTGCTATTATGCCATTAGTTGGTATTTCTAGTGGGGTTGGAGTTCTAGGTGCTGCTGCATACATCGTTAAACGTAAAAAATAATATATTTTTATAAAGTCGGGTGAGTGATTCTCATCTGACTTTATAATTTTAGAAAAAAAATAAACTTTTACAGTTTTAGAAAGAGGGCTATTTATTTGATTACAACAAATAAAAATAACAATTTGCTTTTAGAATTAGAAAAGCATATTCTTAAGGTTTTAGATCAATATTCAAAATCTGGAGATCAATTCCTTAATTTTCCAGAAAAGGGTGTATTCCATCCTGATAAAATGCGAATCGGGGTGAGTCACAGAAGTTCGAAAATTGTATTCTGCATTTTTAATGACAAATTCTACTGTGTGAACTCGGGAGAAATGTTGCCAATTGATCAGTTTGTAACACTTTACGATTCTAGCATTGATTTTCAAAAAGAGATGACAGATATCGTAGTGAACGCTGAGGAGTTTGCAAAGATTCTTATTAACCGTGTAGCAAATTACAGTTTTAATACATTTTATTACGATAAAATATACGGATTCCTTTATGAATATATGCTTAAAGGAGAAACCTCTAAGCGTGAGGCACGTGAATTTTTGTATAGATTTTACGAACTTTCAAACCAAGATAGTGATTACAAACTTGGCTTGCAAAATTTCGTTTACAATCTACTTTTCAAAGGCTTTGATAGCCTTGTTGTGAAACACCTGAAATCAAAACCATACTCTCAGACTTTGAATAAAAATTCAAACTCAGATTTTTCAAAAGTTTTATCTGATTTTGTTACAGATGAAAATAAACTCCTGGAATTTCTTCAGAATTTAGGGAAGTCAACTTTTGGGGATTGGGCTATCGATTATTTGGAAAAAGAGTGGAATAGTCTATTTAATTTTGATAAAGAAAAATTCAAAAAATTATTGTCAGATAGCAATATCTGATAATTATTTATAAGAAAGTTGGGGGGTTAGTGAAACTTCCAATTTTTATTTTTGGTATAATTTTTAAAAAACAATAAAAGAAAGAAGGATTGTTTATGATTAAAACTAATAATGGTAATTTTCTACTGAGATTAGAACAGAAGGTGTTGGATTCGATCAATCTATACGTCGATTCTGGAGAACAGTTTTTAAATATTCCTGATCGTGAAGTATTCGATGATGAGTTTGTTAAATTTAAGGCAAAGAATATTCAAAAAGTAGTATTCTGTTTAGACAACAATAAATTTTATCTTTTATCAAATGGAGGAGCTCTTCCAAGTGATAAGTTTGTTGTGCTTTTCGATGAGGAAAAATACGGGTATAATATTCCGGATACATTAACAGCAGAACTAATGAAAAATATTCTATTAACAAGGTTCTCAGAAGGAAAGTTTGGAATTTTTTCTTGTGATGATTTTTATCAATTGATTTTTAAATATCACAAATGTTGTGATTCGAAGAGTTCCAATTTGGATTTGGACGAAAGAAACTTTAGGACAGGTTTGAGACGATATAAGTTCTCAAACACAAACAGTGAATTTGAAGTTGAACTCAAGGATTTTGTGTTCGATGTATTTTTTAAAGGTGAAACTAAGTATGCAATAATTTCCCTTGAAAAAGGTTGGTTTACTACCCAGTTAAAGGATTTTCTCTTTAACTTTATAAATAGTGAAGATAAGTTGTTATTTTTATTTAAAAATTTAACGACCCCACTTGGTAGAAAGAACCTTCTACTTTCAATTTCAAAGAAAATTCCTGAATTTAGTTTGTTAAACTTTTACAAAAATTTATTATTAGATCACAATGAAATGTCTGTTGCGGATTTAATTTCGATTGCTAATGAATTGGGCGATGATTTTTTCAAGTTATTCGAAGATTCAAATTTAAATATTAAGGTAACTCCGAAGTTTAACGAGACTTATTTTGAAAAAAATAAGAACGAGAGCTTTGAGATGAATTTTGGAAAACTTGTGGAAGACAAGAGGATTCAGATGATTGACCTTGAAATTTTAATGAATAAAATGGAGGATCGATCCAAGTATCTAAAAAAATACAAAGATTCATTGCAACAAAGATTAGATGGTGGGAATCTTGATAAATCAAAGTTTAAAGATGACTTTTCTAGATTTAATACAGAATACATTGAATTTAATGTTGCATTAAAAACTTTGATTCTATTTAAGAAGCAATTATCTGATCAGAAGAATGAAGCTTTAGTTAAATTGTTGAAAAAGATCGGTGATAATCTGACTGGAACTGGTTTTTCAGGCCAATTTAGTCAAATTCACGAAAATTAAAAAAGAGGCTTTAAAACCTCTTTTTTGTTTTAGATTTTTGCAAGATAGATTTTTAGGATTGTCTTCAAAACTGAAATTGATTCAAACTCGTCGTACAGACCAGACTCGATACTTTCGCTGAATAATCCAACCTTCTTCTTAAATTGTTCAGCTGTCTCACCGTCTGGAATTAGAACAGTCAGATCATCATTGTATTGATTCAGAAAATGTTCGAATAGTTTAACACGATCATCGGTTTCGTCGACTTTTACAGTTATTAGATTTATCAAATCTTCAAATTTAAATCCAAAAATAACAGGTTCTGAGAAGGATAATTTCTTGCCAAAATTAATCATCTGAAGTATGCGCTTTTCATAATCATCGAATTTCTTGATAAGAATTGTCGATTCGTACTTCAATTTCTTTTCAACCTTAAAGCTGCTCACAACTTTCAAAGACTCGTCCTTGTATCTTGATTTGATTTGGGTAACAAATAAATCACCGAGATTAACACTTTTAGAACTGTAGTAGTAGTATCGTTCTTTCTCTTTAGTGGCTGAACTTTCCTCAAATGCAATATATTCTGATAGAAGATCATCACGATTATCGATTTTCGACTCAATGAAATCTAGTAAGTGATTGGAAATCTTGTTGAATGATGATTTCAGTAATGATTCTGGACCAACAGTACAATAAAAACTTCTAGATTTTTTAGATGTATGATTCGACAAATGATGATAACCATTGTCAAGGATATACAATAAAAACTTCATACCGTAACCTGGGCTACGCTTTGATAGTTCCTTGAATAAATACAGAATGAAATTGTCGGTATCTTCCAATACCTCTTCAAATTGCATACCAAGAGATTCTAGTTTCTGATTCAACTTCTCTTCATCATCGAAGCTGTCGTAAAGATCTTGTTTTGTATACAAACTATACAAATATTTAGAAATATAATTCAATCTTAACTTTGAATTATTGTATTTGTCTGTTGAATCAATTTCAGGAATCAAATTATCAACAAAGTTATCCCGTTCTTTTTTTACAAAAGATTTGACGTATTCTTCAAAAGGTTTTGTGTAAGAGAGAAGATTCTGGTTCATTATTTCAAAACCATCTACTGATAATTTTAAAGCGTGTGTCCACGTTTCTGAAGTAGATTCAGTGAAGATTAGAGTTTTAAGAGCCTCATCACGCTCACTTTCGCTGAGAATGCAAAGCGGAACCGGGAATCTACCTGAACGAACCCAGTGTTCAGTTGGCTTATCTAAGAAGTTATTAGAATAGGTAGACTCGTATTCTAGTAATTGTTTGTAAAGTTCTTTTAGGTTTTTTACCACAAATTTTTTAGCCGCACTCTCAACAAACTTTTTCAATGCGTCCTTATCATCAATCTTTGGCCCAATATATCCAAAATGATTTTTGTATAAAGATAAACCAAAAACATCTTTTAATAAAGACGAGCCTTTATTTTTGTTGAAGTTGATAGTTCCAATCTTAATAGCTTGTTGTTCTAATCGATAACGTGAAATACCATTCATCTTAAAGATAAACTCTTCAGTATCAAACAAATACCAAACGTCAATCTTTTTAAAGATTAAAGTTTTTAAGGATCCTTCCTCTTTGTTAAGGTATGTACCATCATCTTCAAAGTTAGAGATTGCCAAGCATAGATCTTCGATATTTTCTTTACTAAATTTAAAGTCAGTTTTGGATACCCTATTAATAGTGTCTTTAATTTTTTTGATAGTCTCCATCTTGATGGATCCTGATCCTGATGTTTTAATCATTTTATTTTCCTTCTTTCTATTTAAATAGTTTTATTTTTATTCTCTTAAATTATAACAGATTAGATAATAAAATCTTTAATAAAAAAAGAAGAGCTTGAACTCTCCTTTTTACTATCGAGTAATGATATTTGGAAACTCGCCGTTATTCAAAAAATTCTGATAAATTGACAACAAATTTTTCTTAATAAAACTTTTAAATTTGTAATTTATAAATCTATCAAGATAATAATCGTTAACCTCCAATTTTCGATCTTCTGATCCATTTAGAAGACTTTTCCCAAAAATTGCCCTAAACTGTCGAGTTTCACGACTATAATTCAAGTCCAATTCGCCCAACAAAATAGGTTGATTCACACACAAATCTTCAGTGAAAATCGGAAGATAATCGACTTCGTATTTTGAAAAAATTTCAAATGTGTTCGTTTCACAGAAGTAATAAATAAGAAAAACAGGCAACTTCAATTCGCCTACAGATCCGGCGTTTACACGAAGATAAGGGTATTTGTTTAGCTTCTTGATGGATAACCTAACAACATCCATAAATTGTTCCGAAAGTGGATATTCTCCTTTTTGGATGATATCCTTTATTTGCTTCATCTGTTCGAACTGAGAAGACTCTTCTGTTTTTGTGTTTAAAACCATATTTCCCTCTTTCTACTGAAATAACTTCAGTTTTTTTAATTTCTTAAATTATAAAAGAGGAGGAATGATCCCCCCTCAGTTTTTCATCAATTCTAAAATAAGGTTGACAAATTCAAGTAAAACTTTAGGTTTCTCAAACTCATCATAAATTCCATTCTCAATTCCAACCCTTAAATAATCAATCTGTTTTGAAAACAATTCTGGTTCTGAATTTTCGAGAATAACTTTCACTTTTCCAGGATTATTATCTCTAATTTCTTTGATTATTTTTATGTGATCCATAGTGGATTGATAATTAAAATCAACCTCATCAATTAACAGTTTAAGGATTGTTTTAAACTCAAGCCTTATAAAAAGAGCCCCACTTATCTTAACCGGAATGTTATTGGATATGGATTTTAAAATCGCAAGATCCACAGTTGAATGACCAAACGTAATAGAATTATTTTTACTCGTAAGGTTATACACCAAATCAATGTCAAGGATAAATTCGCTTAATTTATCTAGCTCTTTATTCTTGATAAATGAGTCCAACTCTTCCAAGATTAACTTTTTGTTGTATGCGTCACCAAGAAATACAGAGCCTCGTCCTAATTTACCAATGGTAATACCATTTTGAAAATCATAAACTAAACATTCAAGTTCTTTTTTATTAAAACCTTTTGTTGCAGATTCAAGCAACTTACTGAATAAAAGTTGGACAAATTTTCCTTTTGTGCCTGTAGAGAAAAAGAATGATGTTGACAATTTTAAAGTACTCATAACCGAGCTCGTAAATCGTCCACCCGCAAGTTCACCTGTAATTTCCGCCAATCCTAAAACAACATTTGCTGCATTGCTATTGAATGAAGATCGAGCCATCTCTCCCAACAATTCAATAAAAGCGATTTGGTTAGAATAATATTTACTATTTTCAAAATAAAGATTTTCACGACATACACTAGAATCTTTTAGGTAGAAAACACCAGCTTCTTCAGTAAAGAAATATTTTCTAAACCAATTACAGACAAGTCCCAAAAGTTCACTGCGTGTAGACATAGTTTTCAAACCAATATAACTATTTGGTTGAACAAACATATTAACGATATCAGTTTTAATATCCGACAAATATTGGTTAAATTCTTCAAGAAAAGTTGAGAGATAATCCCAACACTCAAATTCAATAACCTTTATTTCTCCATCATAGTCGGAGGTTGATTTTAATGGATCTGCTGTTTCGAAAAATAAATAGCTATACATCCATTCTCGCTCATTCTTTTTTAGTAACGATAAAGGTGTATTGAAAATAAATTTCACATCCCTTTTTGGTGATGTAAGTAGACCTTCAGTACCTAGAACACCACTATGAATAAAAGTTTCATCTTTTAAAACCAATCGTTCGCAAACTAATTTAAGTTTTTCACGAACTCTTTTTGTCAAATATTCAACGATAAATTTCTTAGCTGAATCCTCATTGGTTAATTGAAGACGCTTCTGTTTCGTACCCCAAGAATCATTGTATTCGATTAATGAATAGCACTCTACAAGTTTTTTAGATTTTCTAGATTGATTTAGATTGTAAATACCTAAATATAGGACATCTTTATTCAAAACGTTCTGGTGTTGAATATCACCCAACCTTTCGCCTTCGATTAAAATAATCTTATCTTCTAAGAAACTATACCAAATTTGAAATTTCTTAAAAACAACTCCCTCTAGTGAATTTTCCTTTGGATACCAAGGAGAAGCAAATCCTTTCAGTAATTTAATCAAAAAATCTATATTATCTTCAGATACTGTGATTTTTTTGCCCTTAATCAAAGATTTGATTTTATCAATTCTTTCCCAACGAACCGGTTCCAATTCTCGTTCGGTCGAAATTGAATTACTTTTTACTACCATTATTTTTCCTTCTTTCTAACTGAATTAAATTCAGAATTATTATTTCTTAAATTATAATAGCAAGAAGTATGTCTCCTGAAATAAAAAAAGTAAAAGGAAAGCCTTTTACTTTTTAAGATGATCCGCCATTTTGACGATGAAATCGGAAAGATATTTTGCATTATGAAAGTTAGATAATGCCCCATTTTCAATACCGTATTTGAAAAACTCAAATGCTTTTTGATAATCACCGCCGTCTTCTTCTGTTAAGTTGATATCTAAATCATCAAAATTATTTTTTGTTACTGCGGCAAAGGTTTCTAAACATCGTTTACTCTGGTTCAAACGGAAGTCTGATGTTTCTAACAAAATAGATGTAAAACCGGATATAGATAAGGAAACACTCGGTTTTTCTTTAAATTTAATATTCTGCCCCAATTCTGTAGCGAAACAAATTTCCCATTCGTCAATTCTATTAGAAGATAAACTATTTACATTAAGAAATTCAAATTCCATCACGTCAAAGTAATTTAAAGGTTTTAAAGGTAATCCGACCTTTTTATGAAAAATACTCTTAATTTTTTTGAACGTTTCAACATTTCTATTGATATGTAAACCAAATGATGTACTCTCTTTATCAAAGAGATCAATCTCATTCAAAAATTCTTCTTTATTAGATTTAATTAGTTTTCCAAAAAACAAATCTATAAAATGTTCTGTTATAAACATTTTAAGTTTTTCCCGAATGGATTCCATCTTGTGAGTTGAATTATTAGCCTTGGTGTCCAATATTTTTGAAGCCATTACATTCATCGTGGATTCATCAAAATTCTCAGATAAGAATTTCATTAACGAATACAATAATGTTCCACGATTTTTGTTGAAATTATGTGATCCGATCTGCTGCAAAAAGTCAGTAAACAGCGACAACTGATCTAAAATATATTCATCTTTAATATCGTTCTTAATTTTAAAGACAGAATCGTCCTGACAATATTCCATCACCTTAGAATTTAAAAATAATTCTTCGTAAGTATTAAAGATAAATTCTTTTGTTACTTTTAACAAAGAGAATTTTTCATCATACCCTTTACCATAATCAACGAAAGATTCAATCATTAACGAACGAGTATTTTCCAATAAATTTTCAACTTCTTCCTTGAAGGAGGAAGTGTAATTTTTATCCTCGGAATAAGAAAAACTAAATTTTCCGCCAAATTGCAATTTGTTAATATTTTTTCTTATTAATAAATTGTAAACAGATTCACGTTCTTCCTTAGTCATTAAAATTAATGGTGTATTATATAAATAATATACGCTGGTGCCACCCAAATTGTATATTGCCTTTAAAGGAACTAGTGTTCTTTCCTCATTCAATTCAGAATAGAATGTTGAGTTCTCCAACAATAATTTTTGAGACAAGTCTTTCAACTGTTTTGTTGTAAAAGTAATCAAAAGTTTTTGTACATACTTCTCGACCAACTCTTCATCTTTGACAAATAAAGTGTAGTCTTTAATTTCATAAAGCTCGACAAAGCCCTTGTTGATTCTTTTTCTATCGATATCTAATTTTCCAATCATCAAAAGATCCAAAGATAGATATTTGGGATCCGAATAAGAATAACCGTAACAATCCTCTGCAAAAACAAAAAACTTTTTCTCCTTAAAAGAGTACCAGATGTAATGAGTTTTAAATTTAATATTCTTACAGGGGTAAGTGGCGGTCCCACTAGATACATTCTGATTAAATCGTTTAACCAAATTATCGACACATTCTTGGTCAAAATTGTAATTCTTATCTTTAAGTAATCCAGACAATTCTTTAATCGCAAGAACACGGCGATCATCTTTGATTAAAGTAGAATTTACTACCATTTTTTCCTTCTTTCTAGCTGTCACAAAAACAGCAAAATATTATTTCTTTAATTATAACAGACTTGAATTTGATTTTATAATTAAAGAAATAATAAATCTGAATTTATTTCAGTAGAAAGAAGGTATTAAAATGAAAGAAACAGGAAATTTACTGTTAGAAATAGACAAGATGGTTCTTGACGCTGTTAACAACGGTGCAAAACTATTGCTACCAACAGAAAATCTCTTCCCAAAATCAATAGTAGAGGCTGGCGTTGGCGGGAACTCAACAATTATTTTATTTTGTTTTGTAGACAATAATTTCTATCTAACATCAAGCAGTTTTGGTTATCCACTTGATAGATTTGTTGCAGTTGCTTATGGTAACAGTATTGATGATGTACTGTATAATAGCACACACGTATCCATCGAAACTCTTCGTGTTGAATTGAATTACCGAGCTACATCACTAGAGACTATTGTAGATGAGCACGCATTTAATCTGATGAACACTTTTAAAAACTCACCCCAAAGTGATGAGGGGAATAAAAAGCGTATGAAGATTTTGGAGATGATTCCCTTATCCGTCGAAGAAAATTCTAAATATCCTTACAATGAGGATATTCGGAGAAAATTTGTAGATCATTTTACAAAATTTTTCTTGGATGAGTGTGCAGACGAATTTTACGGGGCTCTCAGTTGGTATTATAATAATGCAGAAACAAAAAACTTTTCTTTAACAGGTTTAACATTCGAAATGTTACAAAATGAAAAAAATTGGGATTCGTTTTTCTGTAAAATTGGATATCCAATCGATGATCTTATTATTGAAAAAATTTTGATGGATTTATTTGAGACACGAGATGATGTTTGCAATTTTTTGAATAAATTTATCGATTACCACAAGAGAAAAGGTTCAACTCCAACACTCAACGCATTCAATTTTTCTCTTTTTGTCGATTATCTATCTGTTTATTTTTCAGACGACAAATATTATCTAGATTTGTTTAAGAAAAATCAATTTAAACTTATTCTAGACTTTTGCTTGCAAAATCATTACGACAAAGAAAATGATTTTATTTACGAAAAAATAACTGAATACAATAAAAATATTGATATGAGTCTTTGGGCTGAATTTATTGAAGAAGGTATCCTGGAAATAAAAGGTCTTTCAGAAGAGCTGGCCTATTTATCCGATAGAAAGATAGAGGATTTTTATGTTAAAATTTTTGGAAAGGTTGACAAAGAACTCTGTTCGAAAGAACTTTTGAATTATTATATTTTTCTAAAAATTTATAAAGGTATCAATGATTTGCTTGATAAAGATAAATCAATAGAACAGCAAATCAAGGACAAGAAAAATAGATCTATTTTAAGTAAAAAAATAAAATCTATTAACGACATTCTTGATGGTTTGAAATTCTTGGAAAAGAAGAATTTTATCTAAATAAAAAAACAGCTTTTAAGCTGTTTTTTGTTTTAAAAGGTGATTTTTCCGAATCCAGAATCCAACCTAGCCTTCCAACATTCATTAAACTCTGTATCGACCATCATAGAATCATCCCAGTCAAGTTCCTCCTCATCTACTAAGGAAAAACCTGAATCATCTGAAATGTTAGAAAATTCCACTTTAGGTTCTGACTTTCCATAATCGGATTTTGCCATAAGCTCCATCTTTTTAATTAGAAATTCAATATCCATTTTGTATATTTGAAGATCGATAGAATTTTCTGAAACTAATTGAGAGAATAATTCACAAGACTTTTGATGTTCAAGTAAGAAATTCTTTGCTGTTTCTGATTCAGAATAGAAGCGGAGTTCGTTGTTAAATTTTAATAATCCCTCTCCTGAACTTCTACCAAAAGTTTTCGGAATAAAAATATCTATTAACGAGAAGTTCTTGTAAGCAAACTTAACATCATCCTTGATTTCGATAAGTTTTTCTAAAAATTTATTATAAATCTTTAGACTGATAAGTGTTTTTCTTAAATCATCAAGAGTCGAGCTTGAATGATAACCTGTGAACTTATGAGCCCAATCGTTCGACAATTCCCCCGAAAAATCCTGGAATAAACAGATAGGTTTATCCTTTTCGCTGAGAACTTTTTTAAGCGCAATAACTAATCTGCCAATCAAATCATCCAAAAAATCTTCATCCACTCCATACATTGAATTTGGTTTAAATTCAATAAAATCCAACAATCTAATTAATTCTGCATTAAAGCGGAGATACTTATCATCTTCGATGTTTGAATCTGAGATTAGAGAAGCTGCGTATTTATAGAAGCAAAAGTCTAAAAGCTTTTCAAACTCATCTTGATATTTTTTTTCTAATCGACAGAAAGACTTAACATATTTCAAAATATAAACGATATAAGTTTCTCTGTAACGAACATCTTCAACAAAATCGATTTTGGAATACTCACGCATAGAGTCAATAATCGTATCCTTTCCAAAGAAAGACAGTAACACCTTGGCGCTGTAATTAATTTCGTGCTCATTCCGTTGTACTTTTAAAATATTAGACCAAGAAGCTGCCGGAGATGAAACCAAAACATCCTTTAGTTTGTCTACTAGGATTTTTTCAAGCCCTGAAATATCATCCGAGTCGATGATAGAATCAATCGATTGAAATTTAGTAACATATTCAATATAATTAGTTTCATAACTGAGAGCTAGATACTGATTATTCAAACCTTCGTTTTTAAATTTTGTATCATCATCATAAACATTTGATAATTCATCAATCAAAATATTTTTTAATTTTACAATTCGATTTTCCTTGTTATTATCGCCCGATAAATCAGCAATGACTCTAAGACCAGTAGATATAGATTCTAAACTATCTGGTTTATACTTATTATTATAAAATTTGTTTTGTTGGGTGTTTGCAATTTCAATTTTTTTTGATTTTTCATTAATGAAATACAACTTTGTCTTGTTTCCATTATCAATAACATCGATATCGCCAATGACAAACTCCCAATCGCTAGGATTACCTAACATCACAACCAAATCTCTAATATGCTGGAGATATAGAGATAAAACGCTGTTTTTACTTTGTTTCATTATTACCTTCTTTCTGTAACTTTTAAAGTTATTATTTTTTCTTTAATTATAACAGTCTTGTTTATTCTTCTATAATTTTAAAAATATTGATATTGAGTGTATACCGCACTCTAGAAAGAGGGAATAAAATGGTAAAAACAAAGAAAGTATTTTCAAAAACTTTAGCTGCACTTGACATCCTTGGAGTTCCGTATATTGTAAAAGGACGAAATGCTCAGTTAGTTGATCACGATTCGCTTCAAATCACTCTTGAGGGCGAATATAAAGACGCTTGGTTTCGCTGGTCAACAAAAGAAGGTGGCCGTGGGGTCGATACTCTTGTAACCTATTTGATGAAACAGGGAATCGTTGACAAAAAAGCAGCGCTTAATTTTTTGGGCGGAAAGACAAACGGAAAGTCTTACAAACTTAAAGAGGTTGATCTAAAAATTGCAGAAGATTCCAACTTCGAAGAAATTGTGTATGACCCAAACGCTTGGCAAACCAAAGAGTATCTGATTGATGAACGTAAACTGAATGAAATGTTAGTAGATGTTGTATTCAAACGGGGACTTATTTTAGAAAACGCCTCTGGAAACTTAGTATTTTTGCAACTGGATAAGGACGGACATCGTATCGGAGCTGAAGTTATCGGAACACATCCTGACAAAGATGGCAATCGTATTCGATTAAATATGCCAGGATCTAAAGGGTTCTTTTATATCCTTGGAAAGGACTGTGATTCTCTTAAAGATGTAGAGCGGATTGTCTTTTGCGAGGGTGTTATCGATCTCTTATCATACGTGGAACTAATCGGTTATTCTGATTCTGTACGAGATAAGATTCCTTACAACATTCCAAAATCCGAATCTAAGACTATGTATGTTGCAATTGGTGGATCATTAACAAAGGTTGAGCGAATCATCGAACAACTAACTACTAGATTCGGTTTGAATCTCAAGAAGTTACAACTTATCATCGCAACTGACAACGATGAGGCGGGAAATAAAGCTTATGACTTATTTAAGGAACATTTTCCTAACTCTATCAGAGAAAAACCGGATTCACGGACTGTACCTGTAAAAGATTGGAATGATTTGCTTAAACTGATTAAGAAGGGAAGTGATTCTGATGAGTAAAACAGAAGAAAAGAAACTATCCCAGAACATTAAGAAAGAAATCAATCGATACACGGTTAAAAAGATTTTTACAACTGAAACTGCAAAGGATTTGGCTGAAAAGTTGTTTATTCTTGCCGGTGGTGACCAGGAACCTTATAAACTGAAAACTGGAAAGAATAAGGGTCTGTTTCGGATTCCTAAAGCTAAAGCATACGATATCATTATCGAACATTGGGACTATAATATTGCACTCCAGTTCGCACGAAATGAACTGATGACAGTATTGCCCAACGGTAAGTACAAGTATGACAAGTACAATCAGTATCGAACGGCAGAGCGAAATTATCGTTTGGAATCGCAACAGGATAATTTCTGGGCCAATCGTCAAGGTAACTTGGATCAAACCATTCAGCAAATTAATCGTCGTTACTGTATTTCTCGCCGAACACGTGAGAAACTAGTAGTGGATATGGCACTTAATCAACTTAGCGTAACACACTTCAACGCACTACGAAATGATTTTATCGAGTATGAGATTTTTAAAAACAATTCGGAAGTGTTCCCAACGCTGAAGCATAGTGCTGGTTTGGACTATTTTGTTGATGGCGTACCATACGACCAAAAGGTTTCCCGTAGCCTCGGAGCTATGTTTGAAAAGGATTATGAATCGCACGATGAGGCTGTGAAGGCTGCACGTAAAAATCCAAATAAACTTGCACAAAGTCTATTTGAAAATCAAGATGTTTACCGACTTGAAAAGGGTGATATCTGTAACCGACTTTACGTCGTTTACTTAGATGAGAGTAGCTTTGAAAATATCAAGTTTAGCACACGAAGGATTACAAACAAGGAGGTGTCGCTAGTTCGCTTCCCGGACAAACCGGATTGCTACAAGGCGATGGTGGTATTTGTCTGAAACACAAAAAAGAAAAGAGGTTTTGCCCCTTTTCTTTTTTTATTTTAATTTTATTAAAGCCTCGATTGCCTTGATAATCTTATCGTAATTCTCATCTTTAACAATTAAAGAATCGTAATCAAGAATTGCTGTATAAAATTCAGAGATGAAATCGAATAAGCGGTTTGTACCTTCAATCAAATCAAAAAACTTTTTGCTTTCAAGTTGAATCAATGTATCTGTTGCTTTTATTAATCCAATCATAAATTTAGTTCTACTATTTTTTGATTTTGCTTTGGATAATTCTCTAAACTCTACGGTATCAAGATCAACTTGCTTTTTAACTCCAAATTCATTTTCAATATCGACAATCAAATAAACGAAATCATCTTTATTTTCAGAATTTGCATAGTAAAAGTCGTGAATAAAAGTGTGTTGTCGTTTCGTTTGGAAATTTTTCCAAAATTCATCCGGTGCACATTCGAATCCGTGATACTTATATATCAACTGAACTAATCCGTAATCCAATTGAAGCTTGGAAGCATATTCGGGCTTTAGAATATTATCTCGAATATAATCTTTTGGTAGATTTTTGATTCCATTTTCGTAATCCATCCAATCAGTCGGATAGTAAGATTTTGGAGTAATAATCGTTTTAGAAATTTCGTACTCAAAATTCTTAATCGAATTATTTTTAACCCAATCAAGATAGTCTGTATCAATAAATAGATTGTTTTTTTCAAAACGTTCAGATTTTGATAGCAGATTTAAATAGCTGGATAATTTACAGTGTTTACTGTCACTAAGACTCCTCAACCATTCCAAAAATCGACCGTTAGATTTCAAAATTTCATCCACAAATTCATCATCCTCAAGATCCACTGACCTATCAGTTCTTTTTCGAACAACGAATTGTAAATCATCCTTGTCTGCTTCAAGACAGATGGTATCAACAACATCCTTTGTTAACTGATTTAAAGTGAAATATTTCAAAGTCTTCTTTAAAAAGTTATTTAGAATTGTCTTTTTTTTGTCGATAGGATGATTGACATAAAACTCGATATCCAAATATAAACCCAAAGGTGTACAATCTGAATTTAATCTGTTGATATATTTATCGATTGGGTCACTACTATTTTTATAGCTGTTTTCATTTTTAAACAAATAGGAGTTTAGAACTCGAGAGTAGTGGACTGAAATGAGATCTTCGCCCCCACCGTCTTTCAAAACCTCTAAGTCGCCAAAAACAAACTTGCAATCATCAATGGCTTTTTCAGCTTGATTTAGGATAAAAAAATTGTTATCCTTTGTGTTTTTTACCATTATTTTCCTTCTTTCTAAAAGTATTAAACTTATTTTCTTCAATTATAAGAGAAAAAAGAGAACCCGTTTGGATTCTCTTTTTTCTACTATTCTGAAACAACTTCAGGAGTTGCTGGAACTTCTTCAACTGTTGCAGACTTGATTTGTCGACCAATTGCGTTTCCGGTGATGTTTACTCCTACCAATCCACTAAACAGCTGGCGAACATCCATACCAGAACCTTCGTTGATGGTACTGATACTTCTCATAATATCACCAATCATCTTAGAGCTGTTGTCATCTCCGTACATTGTGATACTATCAACGTTAGCAAGTGGTTGCGCAGCCGCTGCAACAACTTGAGGAAGAACCTCGAAATACATTTGAGCGATACCAGCTTTATCCATTTTAGCAAGAGCTTCTGCTTTCTTCTCCAAACCTTCAGCTTCTGCTTCTAGGCGAAGACGAATTGCTTCAGCTTCTGCACGACCCTTAGCTTCAATACCTTTGGCTTCTTCTTCAGCTTGACGTCGTTTAGATTCAGCAAGGCGTTCTTGAGCTTCAGCGTCTTTTTGTACACGGTACAATTCAGCTTCCGCTTCACGTTGGCTAAGTGCAAGTTGAGCTTCCGCTTCACGTTCTTTTTTGTACTTCTCTGCGTCAGCTTTCGCTTTAACATCGGCTTCCAAATGTTGACGTTCAACTTCAACGGATTTTTTCACAACAAGGGCTTCTTGTTCTTGTTTGGTGATATCAGCTTGTGAACGTTCATATTCGATAGTCTTACGTTGACGCTCAGTTTCAATCTCAAGAACCGCACTACTTTTAGCGATTTCTGCGTCAGCTTTCGCTTGAAGTTCTGCTTGCTTAATTGTGAGGTCGGTTTGACGTTGAGAAATTTCAAGGTCTGCCTTAACACGAGCCTCGTTAGCAAGACGATCCTGTTCAGCTTTAGTTTCTTTTTCTTCACGTTCTGCAATAGCACGAGCAATCGCAGCGTCTTTCTTGATTGCAACGATGTTATCAACACCAAGGTCAATAATTACGTTATTTTGATCCTCGAAACTTTGAACAGTGAAGGCAATAACCTCGATACCCATTTTAGCAAGGTCAGGACTAACGTTCTCTTGAACTTTACCAGCAAATTCTTGGCGGTTATTCACCATTTCACGCAAGTTCATCTGACCGATAATTTCACGAAGATTACCTTCAAGAACGTCTGTTACTTGTGCAGAGATATCATCTGTATTCCAGTTCAAGAAGTTTTCAGCAGCTGCTCGAAGCATTTCTTCTGAAGTTCCGATCTTAAGAGTTACGGCAGCGTCAGCTTTAACGTTGATAAAGTCTTTCGTAGGAACAAAGTTCGATGTTTTTACATCAGTTTTAAATTGCTCTACTGAGATGTAGTTTCGTGTTGATAGAAACGGAACCATCCACCCGGCTTCACCAAGAAGTACCCGTTGTTTTCCTCCACCGGTAATAACGACAGCTTGGTTAGGTGGTGCAATTACGTACCCTGCGTAAAATAGCGATAAGAGTACCAGGAATCCAACTAATCCTCCGACAATCCAAAAAATGATACTTAAGTCCAAATATGACTTCCTCCTATATTTGTGATAGGAACATTATATCAAACAAAACAATTAAAAGCAATAGTTTTTTATAAAAAAAAGAAGAATTTTTTCAAATCCTTTTTTTAAATATTTTTTATTTAAGAAAATCTATCATCATAGTAAACTTCATCGACTTTTTTTAGCAAATCGAATACTTCATCTTCGCCGCAATATTCAAAGCAACATTCCATCGCCCTATGGTTATTAGACCAATATTTCAGATCTACGAGTAGATCTAGAGTTTCGATTATATCTGTATTTTTCATCCGCTTAAACCACAAATAAAAAGTTGGATATTCATCATCTTCGTCTTTTACAAATAAAATATTTTTGTCATTTTTTTTAACCGCCTTTTTAAAAAGTCGAAGCGACTCTTCTTTTTCACATTGAACAACGAAATTCTTCAAAAACTCATCTCGGTCAAATGGCTCGATTCCTGCGGATTTCATCTTATTATAATCAAAAACAATTTGTTTTCCATTTGTAAAGAAGAAAATGTTGTCGAAAAATTCAAACAAATCCATCAATCCATCTATACCCTCTTCTTCGTAAATTTCCAGGGCTTCATCTTCGCTAAAGGCTGGACAACAAGAAGGATCGAACTTTCCAGAATTAAATTCTCTGACGAAATCCAGAGCGTCATCTTCTTCACCAAACAACAAAACAGAACCGGTAAGTCCATCCCAATAAACATCAAGATTTTTGTATTTCACAATTAAAACCTTCTTTCTTTTTTATATCTTATATTAAATATTATAACAAATAAAGGCGTTTTTGTCAAAGTTATTCGATAGAATAATATAAACAAAGAAAAAGCACTGCAATTATCTCAGCGGTGCTTTTTCTTTGTTTATTTCAGCAATTCAAGAATCTTCTCTGCATTAACTTCAGGATCGTCAAATCCGGATAGGATTAGAAAATCACAAGGGAAGTCTTCTGAGAGATTCAAGAACTCATCTCGAATTTGATAATGAAACTCAAGTGGTTTCGAATCGATAGCGTCACGCTCCCGGCCATTTTCAGCTAGTCGTTCTTGAACGGCACGAGGATCAGCGTCGATCAATACACACAAATCCGGTAGTGCCATATTCTCATCTTCTTCCAAATTGATATCGATGATTTCATTACGAGTTAGATGTGTACCTGTCAATTGATAAACCAAGTTTGAAATGATAGAACGGTCAAAAATAACAACTTTTCCATCATTGATTGCCGGAATAACAACCTGATTGTTTAGCTCCGCACGTGATTTTGCCATAAGTTCAGTCTGTTCAATTTCATCCAAATCCAATTCACCCTTTCGCCAACGAATGATGTCACCAGCGACTGAGGACTTCTCGTAAGGTTCCTTCACAAATAGAGTCGTTTCCGGGTCAAGATTTTTCTTGAGGATGTTTAAGACCGTTGATTTACCAACGCCTTCTCCCCCTTCAATTGCAATACGATTGTATTTTTTCATTAATATAATACCTTCTTTCTTAATATAAAATATCTTTCTAAAATTATAAAAGAAAACAAAACATTCTGTTATAATTTTAGAGAAGACAAAAACTAAATGAATTTAAGAAGGGGAAAGAAGGAGAAATAATGATTAAAATTGTAAATAATTCTAATGAATTTATTGGTTTAGAATCACTATTAAAAGATATTGATTCTATTTCAGAAGAGACTATTTTTAGTATTGATTCGGATGAATCATCGTTTTTGTATTATGATTCGTCAAGTAACATTGATGGAATCGAAAACTTAAAACTTCCAACTGATGACACATTAGATCTTTATTACATCCCGAGTAAAAGATGTTTCGTCATCAAGAATAAATATTCTGTATTGAAAACAGAGAGTTCCGATTTATTGTTCAGAACCGGTATCTCTTTTTCGGTGCCAGGATTTGATGGTGGGGATAGTTCCTTGCTTTTTAAAAATATGAGAGTTGCCTCACAAATCTTGATAAAGAAGTTTATTAAGGGTGATTTATCTCAGGCTGATGTTGAAACTGTACGAACATTGCTGTTTGTGATCAACTACGATGAATGTGGCGTTATCAACAACACACTCTCTAATACAAAAATTCTATTTGATGAACTTCAATCTGAATCATTTATAGAGGAAATTAAATCTTATTAATTACAGGATGATAAACTTTAGAAAAGTAAAAAGACCTATGTGGTCTTTTTTGTTTACATTCTTTATTAGATTAGAATATATATAACAAAAAAGAGGTTACTAATATAATAACCTCCTTAATATAAATGTAAGAGACCGGGTGATGTATGGTATTCATCACCACTTTACTAGAAAAACCCTTTTTGATTTTTTGTAGCGAAGGGCGTTTTATCGCTACTATTAGTTTATCAAACCTTTAACTGTTTGTCAATTATTTTCTTTTAGATTTAAACTTAGCGACTCCTAGAAGGGCAACAGAAGCTCCTAATGCACCAATTGGAAGTAACATTGATCCAGCTGAAGCTCCAGTTTCTACTGGTTTTTTCTTCTCATCAGCTTTTTTAGCCTTGTAGTGATGAACCACGTCACCGTTGTCTAATTTTTCGGTTTTTTCGAAGATGTAGCCCTTGAAGTCTTTCTTGTCCTTAGTTCCGTCGACTTTTTCTAAAACAACTTCCTTGCCGTTTTCGTCAACACCCTTGTAAGTTGTAATGAGTTTATGATAGTGGTGAGTTGTCACTACGTTTAGTTTATCGGAATTATCAGACTCGGTTTTAACATACTTGTAACCTTCGAACTCTGACTTTTCAGCTGCGGTATTCTCTTCTTTAAGAACCTTACCATCGTCACCTTTGTGGATTGTTTTGTAAGTTACTTTTTCGTCTACTTTAGTACCGACAAGAACCACTTCATCAACCGGTTCTTTTGTAACTTTTGTATCAACTTTTGGGTCTCCCACACGTTTACCGTTCACCATATTATAAGTTTTGGTTGTGGTTTTCTTACCAATTTCACCTTTAACTTTAACTTTACGTTCTCCTAGCGGGAGTGTAGGATCCTTTTCTTCAATAGTTTTAAAAGGAATATCCTCTTCTGAATTATCTACAGAACTTGACTTGTTCGGTTCAATTGTGTCAACCGCTTTTGCAACTTCTTTATTTGAGACTTGTACAGTACCTGTAATTGTTTTAGTTTCTGAAGGAGTTCCTGTAAACTTGTAGTTTAGAGTGTATTCACCGTCTTCCTCAAATTTACCTTTCCAAGACCAAAATGTTGCTTCACCGGAGTTTTTTTCTAATTTTTTCTTCACTCCAGTAGGAGATACTAGCTCAACTTCAGTTAAATCTACACCATCTTCTGCTTTAACAGACACAACCCCGTCAGGAGAAATACGATCCTTAGTAACAGTTGTTTTTAAGCCAGAGCTTTTGAATTTTTCAATAATATCTTTTTGTCGTACTGCGTCAGTTTTTCCACGAGCGTTGTAAATGTTAGGATGTCCGATTTTTTTCATCTGCTCTTCAGACTTTGTAGTTCCACTGATTTTTGTGTAAATCACACTCATAAATGTTTTAGCATTCTTCTTAGACCACTCAGCAAAAGAAGTGTCGATGTCTTCGTTCTGAATCCACTCATCCGTGAATTGAACAACAGATACGTATTTGTTCTTTTTAGCTGTGCTCTTTTCGTATGCTTCTTCGTATGGAAGAGTTTCAGAATTTTTATTGTAAATTTTTGAATCTACAGTCTTAAGATAATTTTCCCAAGTTGTATACCAGTCAAAATCAGACAGTTTTGATTTATCCTTAACATCATTAAGGACTTTAATAGCGTCAGCCTTTGGAATCAAATTACTAACGCCTTTTGCAGCATAAGAATCTGTTGTGTTCCAAGTGTAAGAGGCAATCATAACTTGCGATCCTTCAGGAAGAGATTCTACAAGCTTCAAAGCGTCACTTAATGCAACGTTTACTTTTTGTCTATGTGGATTATCTCCACTGTCGAAAGGAACAACAAAAGACCCTGATCCGTCGATAATCATAATTAAATCAACTGGTTCAGCTACAGTCTCAGTTTTCGTATTCACCTTTTCTTCAGCCTTAACATTAAATTTTAGCGTTCTTGATCCAGTAGATCCAGCTTTAAAGGCTTCTGCGTGTACGATATTATTGCCAACCTGAACAAAAGTTCCAAGTGCTGGTGATACAGTAACCATCAATGCACCAGTAGCCAAGATAGATGATAATTTTTTATTCAAAATAAGTACCAATCCTTTTTTATTTCTTTATCTATTATAGGTTAACGTATCAAGATATTTTTGGCGATTTTGAAAAATAAAAAAGATATCCAATTTGGATACCTTTTCATAACTTAAACTTAGTTTTTATTTTCTTTTAGATTTAAACTTAGCGATACCAACAAGAGCAACAGAGGCTCCTAATGCACCAATTGGAAGTAACATTGATCTAGCCGAAGCTCCAGTTTCTACCGGTTTTTTCTTCTCATCAGCTTTTTTAGCTTTGTAGTGATGAACCACGTCACCATTGTCTAATTTTTCTGTCTTTTCGAAGATGTAACCCTTGAAGTCTTTCTTATCCTTAGTTCCGTCAACTTTTTCTAAAACAACTTCCTTGCCGTTTTCATCTACACCTTTGTAGGTTGTAATAAGTTTATGGTAGTAATGAGTTGTCACCACGTTTAGTTTGTCAGAATTATCAGCTTCGGTTTTAACGTACTTGTACCCTTCAAACTCTGACTTTTCAGCTGCGGTATTCTCTTCTTTAAGAACCTTGCCATCATCACCCTTGTGGATAGTTTTGTAAGTTACTTTTTCGTCTACCTTGGTACCAACGAGAACTACTTCATCAACTGGTTCTTTTGTAACTTTTGTATCAACTTTAGGATCTCCTACACGTTTTCCATTAAGAACATCGTATGTCTTTGTAATCGTGCGTTCTCCAAGAACACCCTTAACTTTAACCTTACGCTCACCAAATGGAAGTGTTGGATCCTTCTCTTCAATCGTTTTAAAAGGAATGTCCTCTTTAGCGGTATCGACAGCAGAAGATTTGTTTGGTTCAATTGTATCAACAGCTTTCGCTACCTCTTTATTTGAGACTTGAACAGTACCAGTAATTGATTTTGTTTCTGATGGTGTACCAGTAAATTTGTAGTTTAGAGTATATTCTCCATCTTCAGAAAATTTACCCTTCCAAGACCAAGAGATTGCGTCACCTGGTTGTTTTTCAAGTTTTTCTTTTACACCTTTAGGAGATACTAATTCAACTTCCTGAATATCGATACCCTTTTCAGCCTTAACTGTTACAACACCATCTGGTGAAACTCGATTTTTAATAACTGTTGTTTTTAAACCTGATGTTTTGAATTTTTCGATAATATCTTTTTGACGTTGATCATCAGTTTTTCCACGTGCGTTATAAATATTTGGGTGTCCGATTTTCTTCATCTGAGCTTCAGAAATTGCAGGATTATCAGTCTTGTTGTAAATTACACTCATAAATGTTTTTGCATTTTTCTTAGACCACTCAGCAAAAGAAGTGTCGATATCCTCATTCGCTACCCACTCATCAGTAAATTGGACTACTGAAACGTACTTGTTTTTCTTGGCAGCACTCTTCTCGTATGCTTCTTCGTATGGTAATTTTTCGTAAGAGCTGTAAATCTTTTTATCCACATCAGATAAGTATCTCTCCCAAGTTGTATACCAGTCCAAATCAGATGGTTTGTTTAGGATATCTTTCAAAATTCTAGCAGCGTCAGCTTTGGGAATCAAATTTGTAATTCTATTAGATGTGTATGATTCTGTCGTATTCCAAGTATAGGAAGCAATCATAACCTGAGAACCTTCTGGTAGAGATTCAACTAACTTCGCAGCGTCTATAAGAGCAGCTTGGAATTTTCTTCGAGATGGGTTTTTACCATCATTAAAAGGCTCAGTAAAAGATCCTGATCCGTCTACAACGAGAATCAAATCAACAGGTTCTGCAACAGTTTCAGTCTTTGAACTTACTGTTTCATCAGCTTTCACATTAAATTTAATTGCTCTTGTTCCAGTTGTACCAGCTTTAAAAGCCTCTGCGTGTACAACATTCGTTCCTATATTTGTAACAGTTCCGATTGCAGGGGCAACCGTGACCATAAGAGCTCCAGTTGCCAAAATAGATGATAATTTTTTATTCAAGATAAAATACCATTCCTTTTTTTATTTCTTTATCTATTATAAGTTAGTTATGGGTTTCATTTTATATAAAAAAGGCTATCACCTAACAATTCGTTGGCGATAACCTTTTTATTTTTTTATTTTAGATTGTTATCTAACAATATTTATTTTTTACGTTTTTTAGCAACGTAGACTGCGGCACCGATAGCACCAGTACCACCTGCAATTCCAAGAAGAGGTGCGATAGTAGCAGAAGCGTTAGCTCCTGTCTTCACAGCGTCTTTCTTGTCAGGTGTTTTAACGTCAGCAGTTTTAGCAACAGCCTTGTAGTTGTGAGTTACGTCACCAGTTTCAGAATCAACTTTTGTATCAACGTACTCGTAACCTGTAAAGGATGATTTAGGTTTGTTACCTTCCTCTTCTTTAAGAACGATATCCTTACCGTCTTTATTACCAACGTGTTTTGTCACAATCTTGTGATAGATGTGGACAGTGTTACCATCCTTATCTTTTTCTGTACGAAGGTATTTGTATCCTGGAATATCTTCCTTATCCTTAGTTCCTTTCTCTGTCTTGATGATGTTACCCTTATCATCTTTGAAGATTGTGGTAACTTCTTTTGGATCAGTCTTAGGTTCTTCAGTTGTTTTAGGTTGTTCTGGTTTTTTAGGCTCTTCGGTCTTAGGAGCGTCTGGCTTTTTAGGTTCTTCTGCTTTCTTGAAGAAGTGAGTTGTTACATCACCTTTTACATCAGATTTAACGAAAGTATAACCAGAGATTGTACCAGCCTCTACAAACTTATCACCTTTTTGTTCAGGTTTAAGAACCTTGTTTGTTCCTTCCTCAAGGAATTTAGTAACCTTAGATTCCTTAACATCATCACGTGTTCCAGTATCACCATCCTTCTTGAAGAAGTGGATTACGTTACCAGTATTTTGATCTGTATCTGTACGAACAAAGGTGTAACCTTCGATTTTATCAGCTGGGTAAGTCTTAGTGTCTACCTTAGAAGCCTTGAGGTTTTTGTTTGTGTCAACATCACGCCATTGTGTTGTTTTGAACTCAAGTTTCACTCCAGTAGAAGAAAGGCTTGTTCCACGGATTGGAATGTAAGCGTCTTTTGATTCGCTTGTTGCATTTAAAGTTGGATCCAATTTGGATTCAAATGAACCCTTGAATTTAACATTAACACGATTATTTGCTTGATCAACTTTACTTACGTCTGTTGCAACGACTTCCAATGGAAGGTTAACATCTTCGTAATAGAACTCAGGTTGATCAATCACTTCAAAAACAGCCTTATCAGCACTCATTTCTACAACTTTAACTTTAATTTGATTTTGTTGTGTAAGTACAACACCATTGGAATTTACAGTTGTAACTTCTTCTCTCAAAAGTCTACCGTGACTTAATGTAAGAACCTCTCCAACTTTTTTGGCACGATTCACATCAATCTTCACCCCAGCGTCATTTGGTAGTTCCACTGTAAATTTATCACCAGTTTTGAACCCTTTGTTTTTTGCTGGTACTGAAACGAAGAATGCAACTCCACCACCTAAACCTTTGTCTGTGTTGTAGATATTTGAAATTTCATTAACAGGCCAAAGAGAACTTTTAGTTGTGTTGTTTGGAACAATTTTAGCGGCAGAAACCTTATTTTCTTTTTCTACTAAAGTTTTTTCACCAAGTTTGATATTGATTTTCTCTACTTTATCCTTTACTGGAACTGAAATAGCAGTACGGTTGTTATTTGATCCAATTTTAAAAGATAGGTTTTGGAAATCTTCCGCTTTCTTGTTGAATACAACTTGAATTTCAGACATTTCTTGGTCTGTAGGTTTAAAGTCTTTATTTTCTTTTGAAAGATTGTTTTTATCCTTGTAGTAAACATAAGTCCAATAATTAGGACCAGTTGGGGAACCAACACCAACCTTAGTCTTAAGAACACCGATAACAGTTCCATCAGCAGCTTTAACTTCCTGGTTGTTCAAACTTGCAGCATTAATACCCTGTGCTGTAAATGTTACAGTATCTCCATCCTTTACTGGTTGTTTTACTTCAGCACTGATTTCAAATTTGTCGGTACGACCAAAATTGCTATTTTCTTGAATACCTAATTCAAGAGTGGCTGTCGCAGTAACATTCTTAGTTTCTTCGGCAAATGCTGTGCTCATAATTCCAGGAATTTGAGTCGCTACTGCACCTGCTCCAGAACCCAAAGCTGTAATAACGATAGCTGATGATCCTGCCAAACGATTAATAAATTTTTTCTTATTCGTCAAAATTAACTCTCCTCAATTCATTTTCTTTACTCTTTTTTAGTATATAACAAGTTTTTATATACTTATATATATAATATAAAGAAAAAGGCAGTAGCCACAAGATTGTAGCAACTGTCCTTTTATTTTTTATCTATTATTTACGTTTTTTAGCAACGTAGACTGCGGCACCGATAGCGCCTACACCACCAGCAATTCCAAGAAGTGGTGCAAAGGCAACTGAAGCGTTAGCTCCTGTCTTCACGGCTTCTTTTTTATCAGGTGTTTTAACGTCAGCGGTTTTAGGTTTTTCTACCTTTTTAGGTTCTTCAGTTTTAGGAGCTTCAGTTGTCTTGGGCTCTTCTACTTTAGGAGTTTCCGGTTTTTTAGGCTCTTCAGTTTTTGGAGTTTCGGTTGTCTTAGGAGTTTCCGGCTTCTTAGGTTCTTCCTTTTTAGGCTCTTCTACTTTAGGAGGAAGTGCCGGCTTCTTAGGTTCTTCTGCTTTCTTAAAGTAGTGAGTTGTGACATCACCCTTCACGTCAGATTTAACGAAAGTATAACCATCGATTATTCCAGCTTCTAAGAATTTATCACCTTTTTGTTCAGGTTTAAGAACCTTGTTTGTTCCTTCTTCGAGGAATCGTGTAGTCTTAATATCCTTCACATCATCACGAGGTTTCTCGTCTTGGTTTTTCTTGAATAGAAGTGTAACTGTTTGTGTACCTTCGATAATCTTACCTGAAACTGGTGCAGATCCTTGTTTAAGTCCAGAGTAAGTGTATCCTTCAACTTTGTTGTATTTAGATTCATCAACCTTGTAGTCTGTACCAACTTTTTCGTTATTTACAGCAACAACCGCCTTAAATAGGTTCTTACCTTGTTCGTCAACACCTGTAACAACTACAGATCCACGTTTAACTAAATTAGCGTTAGCACCGATTGCTACTCCTGAAATTTGAGGAGTGAAGTTTTTGTTTTGCTCTGCTAGAACTTTTCCGTTGCGGATTAGTTTTGTGTTGATTGCGACTGGTGGCGCAACCATCTTGGTTAAATCCACACCCTTTGTTGATGTAATTTCAGCCTTAAAATTATTACCAAAGTTTGAGATTGTACCAGGAGCTCCCGCACGAATAACTTGAACTACAATTTTATTCTTACCAGCTTCTACAAGTTTAAATTTTACATTATTGTCATCAACAAGAATAGCGCCAGTGTTTTTATTCACCTTGTAAGAAGTTAAGTTGAAGTTGTCTAGTGTATCAACGTTATTTAATGTATCACCAAGTTTCACGTTATCTTTTGGCGTAACAACGAAGTTATCACTTCCTTCACCAAAGTTCCACTCAATTAAATCACCAACTTCAAAGTTCGGTTGTCCCGGTTCGTTTAGTGGTGTTGTAACTGCCATCGGGAAGAAGTTGTCAGTGACAAGTTTTCCTGTAGAGTCCAACTTTGTTGTCCACCAACCTTCACCACTACCAAAGAAAGTTCCATTTTTTTCTTTTGGTTTTTCCAAACCTTCGACCTTAACAGTTTCATTGATTAGTACCTTATCACCAAATTTCATTGAAAGCGTGACGTCAGATCCGCCGTTGGGTTTGTAATTTTTGTGACCTTCAATACGTTTATTTTTAATATCAATTTTGATTTTTGGATTTTGGAACTTTTCAATTTCCTTATTAAATACAATCTTCCAATGCTGTGTTCCTAGAAGTTTGTGTGTTGAGTCGTTTATATTTTCTTCGCTTGCATACCAATTTCCTGATTTTGGAAGATTTAAGTCTGTTTTGATATAAACTAACTTACCAACAACTGTTTCACCAACTCGAACATCGTCAGCTAATAAGTTTAGTCCTTCTCCTTGAATCGGGATGTAATCCCCCTCTTTAAGATTACTGTCGTTTACTGTAAAATCATAACTTTGATTGGTATCAAATTGAGGTGTTTTGTAAATTTTTGTACCTTCAACTTTTGGTTTTGTAAGGATCTCCAATTTACCAGTACCTTCTATATTTGTTACAGCTCTACCTTCTGCCGCAAATACAGTACTAGACAAGTTCGGGGCTTGAGTTAATACAGCACCAGCCCCTGAACCTAATGCAGTGACCAGGATTGCAGATGAACCAGCAATACGATTCATTAATTTTTTCTTATTTGTCAATATTTATTCCCTCACGAAATTTTTATTGTTTATTTTTCTTTACTCTTTTGTATTATAGAATCTCGACATCTATATTCTTATATATATATATATATAAGAAAAGACCGCCACGAATGGGTTTTCGTAACGATCTTAGTTGTATTTTTTATTTAAATTTATTATTTTTTACGTTTTTTAGCAACGTATACTGCCGCACCGATAGCGCCAGCACCACCTGCAATTCCAAGAAGTGGTGCGATTGCAGCAGAAGCGTTAGCTCCGGTCTTCACAGCGTCTTTCTTGTCAGGTGTTTTAACGTCAGCAGTTTTACCAACTGCTTTGTAATTATGAGTTACGTCACCAGTTTCAGAATCAACTTTTGTATCAACGTATTCGTAACCTGTAAAGGATGATTTAGGTTTGTTACCTTCCTCTTCTTTAAGGACGATATCCTTACCGTCTTTATTACCCACGTGTTTTGTCACAATTTTGTGATAGATGTGGACAGTGTTTCCATCCTTATCTTTTTCTGTACGAAGGTATTTGTATCCTGGAATATCTTCCTTATCCTTAGTTCCTTTCTCTGTCTTGATGATGTTACCCTTATCATCTTTGTAGATTGTGGTAACTTCTTTAGGATCAGTTTTAGGTTCTTCAGTTGTCTTGGGTTCTTCAGTTTTAGGTGTTTCGGTTGTTTTTGGAGTTTCTGTTTTCTTAGGTTCTTCAGTTTTAGGAGTCTCAGTTGTCTTAGGAGTTTCTGGTTTCTTAGGCTCTTCTGTTTTAGGAGTTTCAGTTGTTTTTGGAGTTTCTGGTTTCTTAGGCTCTTCTGCTTTCTTGAAGTAGTGAGTTGTTACATCGCCTTTTACTTCGGAGCGAACAAAAGTATATCCTGCAATTGTTCCAGCTTCTACAAATTTATCTCCTCGTTCTTGATCTTTAAGAGCTTTGTTTGTACCTTCCTCTAAGAAACGAGTTACCTTAGAATCACTAAGATCATCACGTGTTTTTACAACACCAGTAGGACGGTAGAAGTGAATCACGTTACCAGTTTTTGGATCTGTATCTGTACGAACGAAAGAATAATTTTCAATCTTATCGGCTGGATAAGTCTTAGTATCTACTTTAGAAGCCTTTAAGTTCTTGTTTGTATCGATATCACGCCATTGTGTTGTTTTAAACTCAAGTTTAACTCCAGTTGAAGAAAGACTTGTTCCACGAATAGGAATATAAGCGTCTTTTGACTCAGCCTTATTGTTTAGTGTTGAATCTGTCTTAGATTCGAACGTACTAACATATTTAACATTGACAAGGTTCTTAGCTTGATCCACTTTGCTTACATCAGTAGCAACTACTGGAACTTGAATCTGAACATCTTCGTAATAGTAGTTTGGTTGGTCAAGCACTTCATAAACAACTTTATCCGCAGTAGCTTCAACAACCTTTAATTTTAGTGGTGTTTGTTGTGTTAGGATAACTCCGTTTGCATTTACTGTTGTAACCTCATCACGTAAAAGTCGACCGTGTTCAGATTTAATAATATCACCGACTTTACTCATTCGGCTAACATCAAACTTAATTCCAGCGTCGTTAGGTAAATCAACTGTGAACGTATCTCCGGTTTTAAAACCTTTGTCTTTAGCTGGTGCAGCTGCAAATGTTGCAACACCACCGCCTAAACCTTTTTCACTGTTATAGATATTCGAAGTTTCGTTAACATTGCCAAACCAGTTTTTAGTTCCTTTAGTAGGGGCTGTTTTAGCAGCAGAAACATTATTTTCTTTTTCAACTAAAGTTTTTTCACCAAGTTTAATGTTAATCTTTTCAACTTTATCTTTTACTGGTACAGTGATAATAGTTCTGTTGTTGTTTGATCCAATTTTAAAGGAAAGGTTTTGGAAATTTTCCGCTTTTTTGTTGAATACAACTTGAATTTCAGAAACCTCTTGATCAGATGGTTTTAAGTTTTTATTAGCTTCAGAAAGATTATTTTTATCTTTGTAGTAAACTACAGACCAGTAATTGGGCCCTGTTGGCGAACCAACACCAGTTTTAGTTTTAAGAACACCGATAACAGTTCCATCAGCGGTTTTAACTTCTTGATTGTTTAAGGCTGTAGCATTGATACCTTGCGCTGTAAATGTTACAGTATCGCCCTCCTTGACCGGTTGTTTGACTTCGGCGCTGATTTCAAATTTATCTGTTCGTCCAAAATTGCTATTTTCTTGAATACCAATATCAAGGGTAGCTGTCGCAGTTACATTCTTAGTTTCTTCAGCAAAAGCTGTACTCATAATTCCAGGAATTTGAGTAGCAACTGCTCCCGCTCCAGATCCCAATGCTGTAATAACAATCGCAGACGAACCTGCGATTCTATTTAGTATTTTCTTATTGTTTTTCAAAAAACATTTCCCCCGTATTCTTTTCTTTACTCTTTTGTATTATAGAACTCTAATATATATATATATATATAAATTGTATCCAAAAATAGAAAAATAACAAAAAGAGTTCCCTAGAGACACTCTTTTTATCAATTTCATTAAAAGATCTAACAAAAATTTATAGAAAATCAGAAATTGATTTTATTTTTTCTGATTTTAATCTTGATAAGATTTTTCTAAAAAATCCTAAAAAACGATTGTATCCCATTTTCTGGATTTGTTCACCGCACTCCTTCTGAAAATCATCCAGCAACACAATCTTATCTTTAGATGATTCAGATAATAACTCTTTTGTTGTTTTAGCGACATCAATTAAATTACTGTAATACAGGTATTCTTCTTTAATTGAATATTTGTATTCTTTGAAATAATCAACTTCCATTAAGAGAGTTGGTCTGCCTTTGTGTTTATTTATCAACAAAACATTATCAGGAATTGCGCTTATACGATTATTGTATTTCATTACAACTTCAAAACTATCTTCACCCAAAGAACTAATATTTTTCAATAAAGATGAAAAGTTTCTAATAGAAAAGTCGTTCTTTCCTAAAGATGAGTGAATGCCACGAATCTCCTTACTGTAAATAAGATAGCGAATGCAATCAACTCTTATAATTACAGTTCCAAATTCTTCCTTTAATAAATTAAGGAGGTCTTTTGCTGCGATATCATAAGCCGATGTATCAGACTGGTACAAAGCTGATATTTTAGGCGAAAATGTTATTGTATTAAAATACTGATTTTCTTCCACCAAGAATAAAATAGTGGATAATACTATCAAATTATCTCTGTAATTTGAATCCTCTCGACTCAAAACACTCTCCTTAAATAACTGATAGTTTGTTAAAAAGAATTTGAATAGACTAAGTGAATATTTACCGGACTTAGACAAGCTATCCTGATAAAATCTATTATATTGATAGTTATTGTAATCCATTATATCATTGATAAAATCTTTGGTGATGATACCAGGAAAAATTTTCTCAAATTCTTTAAGGTCGTATCCAAATTTGTAAGCTGAATCCTTAATAAGTTTAAGATTCTTTTTGGAATATTCAACAAAATATTTAGTTAAAAGATCTTTTAAAAACAAATCTGAATTTTTAGATAACTTTTCATCTTTCAAATAATCAAGAAGATTAGTGTAAGAATTTAAATCTCGATCTAGAGAAATCTGCTTCCAAAATTCAAATCTATTCTCGATTGTCTTATCGTCTATATAGGCTTCGCAAATCAAATTTAAAAGTTTTTCAATTAAATCCTCAACGTTGATTTTGCTAGATAATGTGTCGGAACCAAGATTATTTAAAATATCACTTTTAAAGGTTGTCTTAAAATTGTATTTTATCCAAAATCGTTTATAAAGGTTCATATCCGGTAGTAAGCAATCATCTTTACCTAAAAGTCCATTAGATGATAACGTTATTGTTTTATTAGTTAGGTCGAAACCAACTAAATTTGTACCAAAGTTCCCGTCTGGAAAGTGTAGTCGATTACCGACAATAACCCCCCAGTTTGACCAATCGTCTTCTTTTAGCACCTTTATTAATTTATTTAAGTATGCCCAAATAACAGAGTTTAATTCGTAACTAATCGGGCTAACTTTAGTTTTGTTAGATTTAGTGTCGATTACCATACTCTTTCCTTCTTTCTACTGGAATAACTCCAGATAAATTTATTTCTTTAATTATAACAGAAAAAGGACTGTCTAGTCCTTTAATTGTTATAGAGTATCTAGCAGGTTGTCATCGAGAGCACCCGCCAGTTGTTCCTGAGCTTCAAGCCCGTAAGAATGTGCAATCTTGCCCATTGCAGCACCACAAATGACACACAGGGCGTCATCTAAGAATGTATTACAGTACTTGGAGTTCTTACCAACCTTGTCAGTAAGACCAATAACTCCAGGTTTTTCTTTGTCAAGATTGTAGGCGTTTGCGATACCGATTGATCCGAACAATTGTGCAGAGTGAATCAAAACTTCGTCTACCCCAAACGTACCCTCATCTTTCCATACCAAACTTTGGAGTGGTTCTAACAATAATCCTTGTTCACATAGAACATCTAGATTAATTGCAGTGATGAGAATTTGTTGGATTTCACGCTTCTTAAGAACCTTTCGGATTGCATTCTCACATTCTTTCTTATCAAGGAAAGAATAGTATGTGTGTTGATGTTCGTAAACGATTCGTGTCAAATCAGACAAGTCCATCCCGAGTTCATCAAACCGCCACTTAACCAAGTCGAGTTGAGACCCGGTTTCAACTAATTCTTTTTTGTAGAAAATATTCTTTTCTAATTCTTTTAATTTTGCCATCAAAGGCACCTTCTTTCTTTTATTTTTATTTTAATTATAATTAATTAAAAAATAAATCCAGTAAAAACTGGTAGAAAGAAGGTTGTTATGAAAGACAACAAAAATAAAAAAGAATATAGTAGTCAGTCTGACACTACTTATGTATTGCTTACGATTGCCTCCCTTGTTATTGCTCTATTTTTTATGGCTAGCCTCTTAAACTCAGTTAATAACAACGAAGATCAATGGCCTCTTGGTGTAAATGGATTTACTGAATATATCTTTGGAAAGTCCTCCACTGATAAACCCAAAATGAATGAAAAAACAAAAGAATTTATTGCAGAAAATAAGGAAAGTATTCCATCTGTATTTTTCAAATCTCCACTACAACAAGAAAAAGAACTTTCTGAATTTGTGGCAAATTATAAAAATAAATTTCCAATCTTGTCTGTAAATAGCTTTGAATACGCAAGGAACATCTTTTATTACAAAAAAGATGGATATTTGGATGTGGTTCCAAATAAATTGTACGTTGATAACGTTAAAGATAACGAAGAAGATATTTTGAAATTCTTAAAAAACAAACAGGAAGATTTTGATCAAGAAAGCAAAATCGTTTTTGAAGAGTTTCAGAAAGGTGACGCAAAAGCAAAGGTAGATTTGTTATCTACTGAACGAGGAAAAGCACACCTGATTTATCGTTATAACGGAAATCCGGGTTATGAGCGCTGGTTGAATGGTGATTATGTAGTTTTGAAAATTTACTACAATCCAAATTCAGAGTCAGATGTAAATACCCTAGCAACCTCTCTGGAAAGATTGAGAAAATACGCAAAGGACAAGGGTAATATTCTTCGTTTAAATTTAATTGACATCAACAAAGAAAACGCTGTTGTTTTGGAGGATATCCGTTACTCTGGAGATGTTATAGCAGTGGCTTATCCTGTACGAATTACAAGCAGATATGGTATGTTTGAAAATAAAGAAGATCGACACCAGATTAGCTTGACGAAAAATCCTGAGCATATTATTGATTTGGTTGATTATTTCAATAAATTCAATATGGAAGAGTTCGTTCAAAAGAACGTGATTCCCAAAGAGGAAAATTAGTTATCATAAAAAGAGTCCGTTTATTTTCGGGCTCTTTTCTTTGCTATAATTTTTTAAAAATTAATAAAATATCGGGAAAAACTATGAATAATTTTAACAGAAAAAATCGATTTTCATTAAACAACAAAATAAGAAAGAACAATCTAAACAAGGAAAATAGAAAAAAGAAGTTATTTTTTATTTTTATATTATTGCACATAATATTTATTCTATCAGTTGCATTCGTCTTCACTTTTGTTATTCCAGCAAAGTTTAGTGAGTATGGTGTCGAAAATACGTCGGTTTATGATAAAATCAAATACGTTTTCACCAGAGAATTGCCAAAAAGTAACAGCGAGTCAAAAGAACACGAGGATAAGGAAGAAGAAATATACAGGACTTATAATGATTCTTCTTTGTTTGATAAGAACTCTTATCAGAAGGAAGAGGATATTAGAAATTTTGTTACAAAATATAAAAATAAATTACCGAACCTGTCGCTCCGCAGCTTAGAATCCTCTAACAATATTATTTATTACAAAAAAGATGGAACGGAATATATAGTTCCCAAGAAATTGTACTTCGAAGATTTAGAATTTAACGAGAATGAGGTTGTAAACTACCTATTAAAACAACAGCCTGAATTTGATCAAGAAAGTAGAACAGTTCTTCAAGAGTTTCAGTCTGGAAGCAATAAGAAAAAGATTGAGCTTCTATCAAGTGATCGTGGAAAAACCCATCTAATATACAGATACAACGGGGATCCGGGTTATGATAGTTGGTTTGATAATGATTATTTAATATTAAAGATATATTATGATCCAAAGAAAAATGAGGGTGTTGTAGTTGAAGTTCTAGATTATGTGATTGAATATGCAAAAGAACGTGGAAATATCCTGACTTTTGAACTTATAGATATTAATAATGAAAACGCAGCAATTTTGGAGGAAGTTCAGTATTCGGGAGATGTTGTTGCTGTTGCCGAAAAAGTTAGAGTTACAAAATCTTACGGGATATACAATGAGTACGGGAAAAGAAGTAAAGTGAAAATCACTGACAATGCAGAAGATATCAATAATATAACCTATTATTTTAATGATTGATTTTGATTTAAAACCAAATGCTCGTTATCAAACGGGCATTTTTTATTTCTTTATAATTTAGAAAAAATAAAAACAGTTGTAACTGTAGAAAGAAGGTTTTTATGAGAAAATTTAATGATGATGTTATTATTCCGATTTTTAGAGTCGCAAGCATACTAGTACCAGTTTTAGCTTTCTTTTTTATGCTTTTTTATGTTTTTGGGCACGACCAGTACCAAAACAAAGAAAACAATTTAAGTAAAGTTAATGAGGTCGAACAAATTGCTCCCAAAACGGGAAGTGATTCTGGTGTCAAATACGAAGATACTCAAGCTGATTTTCTAAAAAAATACAAGGATAAGTATTCTGCTTTAGTTCCTTACAAGGTAAACTCAACTAATCATCTCTTTTATTACAATTCAGAAGGGAAATTAATTTTGCTATCTGAAGGTTCATCTTTCGGTACGGATAAAAACGAGAACGATTTGATCAATATTTTAGAAAACAATCAATCTGAATTTAATAAAGAGACTGCAAATATTCTTAATCAATTTAAGACTGGAGATTCTAAAACTAAGATTGAAATCTTATCTTCAAATGCTGGAAAAACTCATTTGATATATCAGTATCAGAGTAAGAATTTGTCTGAAAATCTATCCGGTTTGTTTTTGAATATTACAATCTATTACAACCCAGGATCTGAGGATGATAAGTTAGCAGAATCTTTGAATTTGATAGTTGATTATTCTGGAAAGAGTGGGAAGGTTTACAGATTAAATCTTGTAGATGTGAGCAAGGCTGATCCTTTAGAACTAGAAGAAATTCGATATTCTGGAGATATTATAGCTATTTCACACCCTGTTCAAATTTCAGAAGGTAGTATCACCAACCACCCAGAGCTTCGTAGTCGTGTCGATTTAAGTGATAATCCTGAAAATATTTTAAAATTAACTGAATATTATAATTAATAAAAAATAACTTTTTTAAAGAAGGAGAAAAATGAAAAATTTATTTTTTAATATAGTATTTTCAGTTTTTGTGGGTGCATTTGCATTTACATTGGTGCTATTTGTAATTGGGGTGAAACTTTATTACAGAAAAGCACAAAAATAAAAGACCCGGGTTGGGTCTTTTTTTATTTTGAATCAATTTGAGATAATCTGAATATTGTACTATTGATGAGGTTATTTAAAACCTTCTTGGATCCTTCATCAAATTCATCTGAAATTTCACTAAAAACATCTAAAGCTAAATTTAGAAGTCCACGATAGTCTTTCTTTTTCTTTAAAAGGCTTAAATCTTCACATTCGTCAAGTTTTATAAATTCATCATTGTATGATAGCGTTACTATTTTAAAAAGATGTTCCACCTTGTGGTCAGTGATAATTTTTATAGCAAAATCAAAGAAATTTAAGAAGTTTTTCAGATAAGGATTGAAAATATCAAACTCTTCATCATCATTTTTTTCTTCCTTGAAAATATCCAAATCACACCCGCTATGAGTTGGAGCGTTGATAAATAAAGTTCTATCAGTATTGCTGTTTTCTTTTAGGTAATCAATCAACATACCGAACGCTTCTTGGAATCGTTCTTTAAAATCATTTAAACGAAAATCAAAAGTAGATTTTTTTTGAGCTACATCAAACATCTGTTGCCATTTTCGATGAAGTGTGTATTCTGAATGTTCATCTTTTTCAAAAAAAACAAACATCAATTCATCAAAAAGAATTTTCTTTTGTGATTCACTGAAATCTCCATCCTTTAAAAATTTCAGAATAGATTTTGCGAAAACAAAATGAGATTTCAATTCACTATTACACAGATGATCATATTCACAATTATTTAGATTATGCTGTTTGCTACTTACCAATTTTTGGATAGCACTCACAAATACATCTTTGCCGAAACATTTCACAATTGTATCAAAGACACTTTCACATCTCGAATTTGAAATACAGAAATAGTTTATGTTCTCATACGTATCCTCATCATCAGAAATATACTCAGAAATCGCATTCGTAACTCGATCAACTAAAACATCTTTCGAGAAGTAATTTTCCAAATCTTCTAGCAAGAACTTACAAAGATCAAGGTCTCTATAAATACCTTCGTTAACATCTTTGTCATCAATGTAGTATTTGATCTCGTGGGAATCATAATTTTTATAACGAGAACCAATGTCCATTAATTTAACATAAATTAACAAAGCAAGTCCTGGTGTTAAATTCTCAATTAAATTCAAAGTTTTATGGTTTGTGAAATCGTTATCTGAGTTTAAATCAGATAATTCATCTAGCAGGGTTTTCCCAATTACCTTTGATAGATTATGACCATAAAACTTGCCATATCTAGTCTCTTCTCTGAGGTATTTCTCGATATTCAAATCTTTAATAACAATCCCTGTAAAAATATTTTCAAAATTACAATAGCTTACATTATTAAAATCTGCCCCTTCATCACCAAAAATGATTAGCTGTCCTCCGTTTCGATTGATTGATACTGATAATCTTTTTTTATTTGTTGAGTTTTTTGATAAATTATCTATTAAATAAGATTCATCAATTTTGACTTCAAATCCGCTATCAACCATCTTCTTCGCAATATTATTCAGCATTCTCAGATATTTTGATTCAAAACTAACATTAGTTTGTTTTACCATTAAATTTTCCTTCTTTCCTTTCTGAAATTAATTCAGATATTTTATAAATTTCTTAAATTATAAAAGAAAAAATGGACTGCCTTTAATAAAAGCAGTCCCGATTAATTACTTAAGTTTCTTTTTTAAAATGTTCAACAGATCCACAATTTGATTGTTCCATACACTGTATTCTTCTAAATCTGATTCAATTTTATCCATTTGTTCCAAAGAGAAGAAATCAGATACATTGTGAGGATTCTTTAGAAAATCTGAGGTGATTTTCCCTTGAAGTACGTAACGTTCACGAGATTTCCCGGTTAGTGATGACAATAGTTCGGCAGCAACTTCTCCACCGAAGAATTTCACTAGATTTGTTTTGTAGAGGAAATTAGTTGCACTTCCCAGGTCAGAGGAATCTTTTTTGAAATTCGCTTCCTTTCGGAGCTCTTTATAGATGTAATTTTTAAAATCTTCTTCGTATCGTTGACCAAAGGTTGCATTAAATTCGATATCGGAGTAAGAAGCTCGAATAGATTTGAAAAGTTCGAACTCTTCATCGATTGAAGAAGTGATAATCGTTAAACTAAGCCAGTTTTTCTTCACAAGATCGATTCGCTGACTCATTTTAGGGTTGTCGTGCAAAAGTGCTTCAATGTGGTCGCAAGCCTTTTTGATGTAATCCTTATAAACATCAACCGGAATCTTTTCTTTCACGTCCTGATCAAATAAGAATAAGTGGTTATAACCAACATTTTTGTCAATTGATTTTTTTAGTTTTGTGTAAAGTTTCAAATCACAAGTGTCAAAATAAACACTTGTTGGGCCCAATTGTGAGCGAGCCTCATCAATACTGATTGATCCATTGTCAATTCCATCCTGTAATCGTTTTAGGACTTGTTTCATAATTAAATACCTCGATTCTTAATTAAAAGAAGGGATCGTTTGCACAATCCCTTCAGTGTGAATGCAAGAGACGTGCGGCGATGGTTGAAGTCGCCACAGTGTTGCTAGAAAGACAAAAACCCTTTTTGAATTTTTTGTAGCGAAGGGCGTTTTATCGCTACTATTATTATAGTTGAAAATAACATATTTGTCAACAATTAGATTTTATTTTTAAATTATTCAATATTTAAAGAATAAACTGAAGAGTTTGCGCTGTCTAGCGATTGAGTTCGCACGATATATTTGACTTTTTCTGGAGTACTTACAGCGTGGTAAATCTTAACAATTGTTGTTGAGTCGAAATATACAACTCTCGATGTTGTGTTAGGATAGTTTTTCGAAAGCAAGTCAGTAACCTCTTCTGGAACTGTTGAAGTTAGATTTTGCCACTGTTTGTTTTTATAAAACTTATCATCCTGAGAGATTATTTGATCCAAGTAAGTTACACTAAAGTCGTCTGGCAATTCAGAGTATGCAAATTCATCTGTTGTTTCAGAAATCTTATCCGATAAGCTCCAACCACCATCAGATTTAACAAATTTATAGCTGATATTCTGGATTGATGAAGTATCATTAAAAACACTAAAAGTAACAATTGGATTCCAACCATCCTTGTCTTGAACAAACCCTGTTACGTGAGACTCTCCCACGAATTGATTTTCAACACCATAAATAGGTTCTAGAATTTTACTCAATTCTTCCTTTCTTGAATCTGTCAAAGGTGCGGAGCTCACGTCTGGTTTTGTTACAGTATCAGAATTGAATAATGATGTCAATCCAGATAATTCCTTTTTGAGAGCCTCGGCGGAACGATTTCCTTCGTTTTTAACCGTCATTTCATTGATTGATTTGTTATTATCGGTTCTAAAAAATTCAAAGGGAACTGACGTGGTGGATAATTTTTTCTCTAACCAACCACTTTTGTAAGAATACCACCCAAGTCCGGAGAAAATTCCAAGAATAACCACAACAAATAATAATCGTTTTAAAAATTTTTTCATTAGAGAATATCAAACTCCTTTCTAAAAATAAGGTAAGGAAATATCCTTACCTTGATTTTACAACAATTTTTGTGTGTACAAAGTACCTTGGTTGATCTGGAATGTTACAGTTTTATAAACCTCACCATCTTCGTTAGGCTCGGACTCATAAAATTGAATACGTTTAGATTCTTCATCAAATTCACAATTAATTTGTCCGTTAACAACAAGAATTGCGTCTCCAACCTTATCAACGTTTAGAATTTTATCGATATCCTGACCACTCTTGAAGGTCATTGTAAATCGCACACGATCTTGTTCTAAGATTTTATCAATCATTTCTTGAGAAAAATTGAGGAAGAAATCTGTTGGCAATTCTGATACATCAAAACTTCCCATTGTGGCACTCCAAAATTGGGCGTTGTCTTTAGACGAAGTAAACATTCGTAGGTTATCCTTATCACTACCACCGAAATTCTTCAAAAATGTACGTGTCACTGAAAATGCAACGGAAGCCTTTTCTGCTGGATCGCCTTTTTTCTCTACATCACGAATCACCAAATCAATCATCTTATCTGAGTCTGACGGTTCTAAGTTAGTAACAATAGGTTTTTTACCAGTATTAAAAGTTACATAACCGAGTGAAATACTTGCACGAGTTTCATCATTATCATCAACACTAAAATATTGATTGTCAAACTTAGCGGTTACAATGATTTGTGAGTTTTCGGCTTCTTTAAGCGCTTCTTTGTATTTAGGGCTTTGTCGGTGATTTTTCACAGTTGCGTTTTCATCGCCAAGATAACGTTCCAACATTGTGATATACTTATCCAATTTAGCACTTTCGTATTTAGTAACCTTTCCACCAAATAGGAAAATGGAAGTCACATCGAAATCTGTGAATTTTTTATCTGGATTATTTTGGGCTGCTTTTCCGAACCAACCATAAAAGTTCAAGCGTTTTTTGACAGAATCTAACCCTTGTTCACAATTAAGAACTCCTAGAAGGTAAGATCCCGATTTGTTAGTTTTCGCACGAGCTTCCTTGTTGCGATACAAGAATCCCAGAGATGATGTGAATGTGATAATTCCGCTATCATCTGGTACATTCTTATCTTTTGCTTGACCAGCACCCTTGTGGTGTCCGGATGGTACAATACTGAAATTTCTGGAGATTTTATTTGCCAAATTTTTAACCTCTTCTCTTTTTATTATTTTTTATTTATATTTAATTCTATCATAAATTAATAAATTAGTCAAGTCTAAAGTAGTTGCAGTTGAATTATCATTTTATCTGCATTTTATCAAAAATAATGATAATTTACCAAATAAATGATAAAAAGGATTCTGATTTCTCAGAAATCCTCTTTATGTTTAGTTATTATTTACTATCACGTTTGCGTTTAACGAAGTATGCTGCTGCACCAATAGCGCCTAAACCGGCAAGAATTGCGATCGGTGTTACGATAGAAGAAGCGTTAGCACCTGTCTTAACAGCGTCTTTCTTATCTGGTGTTTGGCTATTAGCTTTGTAATGATGTGTCACATCGCCATTTTCAGGATTCACTTTTGTTTCTACAAAATCATATCCTTTGAATGCAGATTTAGGTTTGTTAACTTCTTCTTCTTTAAGGACGATGACCTTGCCGTCTTTGTTTTCAACGTGACGAGTTACAATTTTGTGATAAATATGGATAGTATTTCCATCTTTATCCTTTTCTGTACGGAGATACTTGTAACCCGGAATATCTTCCTTATCTTTTGGCCCTTTTTCTGTCTTGATGATATTACCTTTATCATCCTTGAAAGTTGTAGTCACTTCTTTAGGATCTTCTTTAGGAGTTTCTTTTGGCTTTTCAGCTTTATAAAGGTGAGTTACATCTCCAGTTTTAGGATCAACTTTCTTTTCTTGATATTCGTATCCTGGGAATGTGGATTTAGGTTTATCACCGTCTTCTTCTTTCAAGACAACATCCTTACCATCTTTGTTACCAATATGTTTTGTTGTGATTTTGTGGTAAGTGTGGATAGTGTTTCCGTCTTTATCCTTTTCTGTCTTGATATATTTGTAACCCGGAATATCTTCCTTGTCTTTTGTACCTTTTTCTGTCTTGATGATATTACCTTTATCATCCTTGAAAGTTGTGGTTACTTCTTTAGGATCCTTATCTTTAGGATCTGTATCGTCTGTTACTGGTTTTTCAGGAGTAGTTTTTTTGTATTTAAGTGTTACAGTTTGTTCACCTGAACCAACAATAGTTGATAGAGGCCCATCCGCACTAACGTAATTGTAACCAGATATTTGTTTTGGCTTAATTGTTACGCTTTCATACCACAATTTATCTTTTGCTACAATTTCTACAGGATTTCCCGGGATTTCTTCGCCTGTCTTCTCATCAACAAATTTAACCTTAACTGTACCTTTTGAAGATTCACCAAATGCCAAGTTTGTATTTCTTGTAAGTGTTACATTTCTATCAAAACTTCCAAGATCCTTTCCGTCTCTAGAAAGTTTAAGATTGAATCCGAATCCATCTTTAACAGAAAGAGAATCTACTGTACGAGTACTAGTCAAGAAATCTTTTAATCTGTCAGCTCCGTATTCATCTAGCCAGTTTTCACGAAGTTCAACTGACATTCCTGTATTAGTCTTATCAAAAATAAATCTGCTAAAGGTGTTATTTTCCATAGGAACATCTGTCATAATTTCATACTCAATTCCACTTTCTGAAACTTTAGATACTTTGAGTGTTACGGGAACTTCTTTATTTGTTAAAGGGCGGTCTTTTTCATAAATTTCACTGTCAGTAAATCTATTACCATCTTTATTTGGTCTAGAAAAGATTTCAACCTTAGCTCCTTCAACGACATCACCGACTTTTAAGTTAGATTTGATATCAAGGACACGTTTTGATCCGCTTGGAACAGACATAGATAACTTATCACCTTTCTTAAGGAAGAAAGATTGACCATTAACTTTATTTCTTTCGATGACACGCTCAGGTTCAACATCTCCAGCTACAGATTTAATAATAAAACCTGTCCCATAGTTGGCGTCTGCAAGATAAATAGGCAATTTTTTGGTTGAACCAGGATTTGTTGTTAAGTTAAAAATTGCATTAGAAGTATAGGTTGGATTGTCGACTAACTTGGCAGTTGTATCTGCAATAGGATATCTCAACTTGTTGTAGGGTGCGGCAATAGCTTTGTCTGAAACAGATGGAAGGATAACCTTATTTTCATATTTCTTGATGATTGTGTTGTCAGAAAACAGTTTTGCTTTATCCAATCCTTCTACGTAAAGGAATGGTAGGTTTCTTTCATTAAAGGATTCTTCGTAACTTCCAACAACAAACTCAACGTAACGATCTTTATTTAGTTTTTCAAAGTTCTCGTTGAAAATAACCTTCCATTCTGATGTACCAAACACATCAGAGCTCGGAGCCTTTTCTAGTTTATCACGAAAACCAGCCAATGTTGTTTCTGCTTTCAAGCTATCGGCAAATTCTCTTGATGTTCCAGTAACATTCCCGTTTGCTAATCTAGCAACATTCGTTTTTCCCATATAAAGATCAGTTGCATTTGCGAATTGATGAGCACTCTCCATAAAGAAGTGTACGTATCCATCTTTTGGAATTGTGAAACCGTCTTTAAAGTTAATGCGGTATCTAACCTTGTTACCCTCAGTTGAAACAATACTAATATCCTTGATTTGGCTGTTGTAAGAGCCATCAGCGTCAGGGTTGTTACTTCCTGTTTGCGTATTAACAATTTTATCAACTACTGTGCGCCCAGCAAAAGATAAACCATCACCAGCTTGATTTTGAGCTTCAACTGTTTGATTAGCAAAAGCTGACTGAACCGGGGCACCAACACTTAATGCTGTAACTAAGATGGCGGATGATCCTGCTAAACGATTTAAAATTTTCTTTTTGTTTTGCAAAGTATAAATTCTCCTTATTTTATTCTAACTTTACTCTCTTTAATTATAAAGATATATTAAATATTTTTATATATAGAACAAAAATCAGCACCCTATTAAGAGTACTGATTTTATTATATTAATATCCGTCATTATTGAATGATTTACTGTTATAAATCAAGTCAGAGTCAATTTTATCTCCTGGATTTAATTCAGAAAATTGCAGGGCTGTATTCATTAGTATTCGATTAGTTAGTGATTCAACCGAGTATTTTCTATATTTATAAATAAGATTTTCGAAATAAATCTCGTCTTTCGTCAATTTAAAATCTAAATCATATTTTTTAGACATAAAACCCAGCCACGATGGTCGTTTAACATTATCTTTTATCTTAAAGTACGGTTTTGGAAATTTACTATCTATATCAACTATTTTTTTGCTGACGGGAAGACCTTCCTCTGATAAATACCACTCGCAATCGCAAAGCAACAACTCCTTCATTTTCAAATATTCTTGAAAGACAATGTAGGTTAATAGGTTAATTTTAGCTTGACTAACGAATAGCTTTCCGGTTGTTTTTTTATAAATTGAGTATACCCAATTGGATACGTGTTGTACTTCAATAATCATCAACCTCACCTCTCAATCAAATATTTAAAATTTCGCCTTCGATTTCATCGGATAGTTTTCCGTAAAAAATTAGACTTTCATCACGAACGGATCTAGCAACTTTAATCATATTTCGTAAAGTTTCTTGCCCTTTTGGGGATTCACGTAATGCTTTCTTAAAGTCTTCTGCCCAAAACTCAGGATCCATAAATAAAACGATATACAAAACATAGGAGTATCGACCATTCTTTAACTGTTCCAGAGCATATTCTTTCAAATCGAGCTTTTCATCTTCTGACAAAAAGAAATATTTTCTTACAAACCATCCCGGTTTTGCCAACCCAATATTTTCCTGTTCGTAATCAAACCCCTCCTCTGAAAACAAATATTCAAATATAATCCGCCCTGTGAGTGGAGTAATATTTACATTCCCAGATTTGAAAGCCTTGATGGGATCATCATCAATCGAGTTGGTATATGATTGGACTTTCCAATTTTCCAATAACCATTCTTTTGTCATTTTTTTAAATTCATCAAAACAAGGAAATTTCTTGATGGAATAATTATTAAAATTCTTTGTTAAATGGTTTGATAAATCTTTTATTTTTCTAACGATAATAACTGCACGATTACGTGTGTGTAGTTCTCCCATAGAACATAAAAATAATTGTCCCCCTTCAGCCACAATAATCATATCATCTTTATATCTAATATCAGTAGCCTTGGTAAACATACCACAAATGTAACGTTGATAAACCGGGGTATAATCAGATTCCTCGATTAATTTTAAGATTGTTTCTTCCTGTTTTTTTCGAAAATCTTTAAAATGTTTGTTTTCTGAATTTGTTGTCTTTATCATCTATTTCACGTCTTTTCTAATTATTTTATTAACAATTGTATCATTTTTTCATCGAGAAATCAAATAAAAAAAGGAGCTTGTGGCTCCCTTTTTTTATCTTTTATCAGCTTTTCCAGATTCAGAATTGTCTTTGTCTGTTTTACCTGTATCTTTACCCTTATCATCACCTTTCTTTCCTCGAGGAGCTTCAGGTTCTTTAATTGGTAATTCAGGATCTGCTGGTTTAGTTTCTGCTGGTTTAGTTTCAGTAGGCTTTTCTTCCGCTGGTTTAGTTTCAGTAGGTTTATTTTCTTCTGGTTTAGTAGGAGAAATAAGTTCTCTGCTAACAGAATAAATACCGTGTACAAATTTTCCGACACCAGTTCTAGCAAATACCTTATCGTTAAAGGTATTATCTTCAACTTTGATGGTAGAAAGATCTTCAGGAATGCCTATTAGGTGAATTGGATATGCTAATCTAGACGCCCAATTCTTTTCTCCATTTTGACTACCAAATCCGATTGTGTTTTCAAATTTGTTGTTCGTAATTGTGATATTTTTGTAATTTTCAGAGCCTTTTGTATGAGATCCGACCGTAGCACCGAAGTTACGAACGATAGGTTTTGCTGTATTACCATCAGCAATATCTTGACCTGTAAATCCTACATAACTTGTAAAGGTTGAATTGGTGATTGTGATATCACTGGAAGGTTTATTGTCGACTTCCAATCCTGAAAGAATTGAATTTCTCAAGTTGTATACGTGTCCGTATGCTCCAGGAAGGAAGGAATCGATTTGAATTGCTTCTGAGTATACCACGTGAGGATCTTTATTGAATCGACGCTCAACCTCTTCTTCGGATAGGTCTTTACCACCATAACCAGCAGCTGTGATTTTATCGAAAATAATGTGGTCAGATCCTGCCACATCAAACAGATGAGATCCGGCACCGTGCGCATTATTAAAGGTTGCATTTTCAAACTTCATATTTGAAGCTTTAGCGATACGTGCAGAGAATCGACCGTCACCCTCAAAGATATCTTTGTTAAGTGATTTGATGATTACATTACCATCTTTAGCTGTATCTTCTTCGATACTTCCGTAAACAATAAAGTTTTTGATTGTTAAGTAATCAGAATCATCTTTTCCGTGCTTACCTGTTGCGTCGAATCGAAGGATACTCTTAGTACCTACCAAGAATGAAGATCCGTTAAAGTCAAGAGTATGTCCTTCTGGATTTGCTGGGAAGTTAAAGGTTGTTTTTCCTAAGAACTTGTATGTTTCTTTAGGGAACTTAACATCCTCACTCAATAAGAAGTTAACTGTATCTCCCGTAAGGTCACGTCCAGTTTTCTTCAAGTAAGAATTGAGATCTTCTTGAGTGCGGATAGTTGCAGTAACATTCTGCTCTTCTTTATTTATGTCAGTAGGTTTTTCCTCTGCTGGTTTAGTTTCAGTAGGTTTCTTATCTTCTGGTTTAGTTTCAGATGGTTTATCTGCTGGTTTTTCTGCTGGTTTTTCTTCCGGCTTCTTATCCTCTGGCTTAGTTTCAGCAGGCTTAGTTTCTGCTGGTTTAGTTTCAGAAGGTTTATCTTCAGCTGGTTTAGTTGGGGTTTCGATTTCTGACGGTTTAATTTCAGAAGGTCGTTCTTCAACTGGTTTCGAAGGAGTTTCTGGTTCTGCTGGTTTAGTTTCAGCAGGTTTTTCATCTTCAACTGGTGCTGGTGTAACTGGTGCTGGTGTTGGAATAGGAATAACTGGTGTAACACTTGGCACAATCGGAATCACCGGAGCAATTGGCAATGTTGGTACAGTTGGAATTGCTGGTGAAGTCGGAATTGTATTTGTGTTGTCAGTCTTAGGTTTACGTCTAGCCTCGATTTCAGCAAGTCGACGTGCTTCATCTTCCTGTTCTTTAGAAGTTTTTTCTGGAGCAGTAATAGAGTTGCTACCGGTTGTTGATGTTCTGTTAGAAGAGGCTGCTCGATTAATAATATCACGAACTTGTGTGATTGGTGCGATAGAGTTAGCACCTTCCTCACGAGTGTTTGCTACACGAGAAGAGTCAATCGGTGTTGCACCCTCACGTCTATTAGAATGATTCGATTGTGAAGGTGAGCTTGCATTCTCTTTTTTATCATCAGAAGATGATGAGCTTGAAGTTTTTTCTTTATTCTTTTCTTTACTCTTTTCTTTATCTTTGGATGTTGTGCTACCATCGTCAGATGATTCAACAAATTCAACTTCAGATCCATTTGAAGATTCTGTTGTAGTTAGATGTTGAGGTCTATCTCCATTAGATGACGGCTTCGTCATCAAATAAGCTGTTGCTGATACACCCCCTAAAACTAATGCAGAGAATAGGGTGATAACCGCAATTTTCTTTTTATTTTTACTTTTTTCCTGATTCAAGGAGTCGCTTCCTCCGTTTTTTTTATTTTTAAATTAGAAAATTTAAATTCAATCTATTACTATTATATAGTAAAGTTGAGGTATCTTTTTATATATTTAAAAAGAGGCTTTCGCCTCTTTAGTTCGTCTCTATTTAAATATTTAGATATCAAACAGAATTAGGTCAAATTCAACGTGAGATAAAATATCTTTGATAGTTTCAGCATTGATTCCCTTGTAAGAAACCAACATTAGTCGTTCTAGAGAACGCTTAATGTTTTTCTTTTCATCGGGACCGCAATTGATAATAAAATCTTCGTTATTATTAACCAAGTTGATTAGATTGTCATAAAAAGATAGGTCTACATCCTTTGGAATGTTGACGATTTTTACTTCAGATCCAATAACCGCCTTTTTGTCAGAAATTTCATTAAATTTTCGAACAAAATCTTTTGATACATCTTTATTTTGAGATAAGATAGACAACAAGTCTGATTTTGTCAATCTCATTCCTCGATCGATAGAGAAGATATCACGAGCGTCTTCCTCTTCGATTTTAAAGGTTCGAAGATAATTAGGGTTTGAGTTTTTATTAAACTCCTTGCCCATTAACGAACCTAACTTCTCTGCTTTCTCCTTGTCGAGATATCCATTCAACAATTTGGAAAGCAAATCAAGCTCGAACGATAGAACAACTTTATTGTTGCAAGGATCTACCGGAGAGAAAAGACCACGTTTGATTTCATCGTCAACGTACCACTTGATAACCGAATCCATCATATCCCGATTCATCTTTGGTAATTTAATAACTCTCAACAAATTGCCAGAAATGTTTTTCAAAGTCGTTAAATTAGACGAGTCTTTTTCAATAGCTGTTTTCAAGAAATTTAGAACAATTTTGTCATTCACAATAAATTCAGGTGATAGGTCACTTTTTAGAAAAATATCAATGTCAGATACTGCTTTGATATAATCATCGTCACTCATCCCTGGGGTTACAAGAGCCATCAATTCTTCAAGCGGCTTCTCTTTCTCAATTTTATTTAAACGCTCATCAAATTGATTCATCAATAAATTAACCAATTTTTCTTTCGTTTTTGAGATCAGCTTTTCTGTATATTCTTCATCTTCGTTTTCGTCATTCAAGAATCCCCAAACCAAATCCCCGTAGATGTTGAGAAAATTAAATTCAACAATATTTTCAAAAATCCCAGCTTTGAAATCAATTTTTTTGCTATATTTATTTCCAGTAGAATACTCTAGTTGGAGCTCAACGATTCTTTTGTTCATTTTATTGATTGATTCAAAGGAAAATGCAGAACAAAGAAATTCCTCTGCTAACAAATCTGAATCCGAATTGAAAATCATCTTCAACTCTTGAGATAAAAGTTCCTCATTCTTCAAATTAGGGATCCGCTTTTTACCTAACAATTCAAATTCAATCGCTTCTGAAATAATTCCAGTAGGATCTCCATAATTCTTTAAATCATTCAACATTTCTCGTTTGTCTGTCAAATCGACAATAAAATTATTAGCAGAATCACCCGCAAACTCCAATAAGACATCCTTAACTTCTTTTAAATTTGTAATTTTCATCACAAAACCTTCTTTCTAACCTTTTAAGTATTTTTTTTAAAAATTATAAAAGTTTTTACTTGACAAAAAATAAACTTTCTGCTATAATTCGAAAAAATAATATATTATTAATGCTTATATAAAGATAATATATTTTAATATAAAATAGTTATTAAGAAAGAGATTATTTCAAGAAAAAGAAAAAGGTATAAAAAATGTTATTAGATTTATTAGTGATGGCAGTAATCTTTATGGTTTGTTTGGGAGCTGTTGTCATCGGATGGTCGATTGCATTATCGTTAACATTCGGAATCATCAACTGGGTTGTTAGAGCGACTTATGAAACTTTGGCAATCAGAGAAAACGACCGATTAGAACAAAATTTTGGAGGTTAATCAGTTTGATTTTAAGAATTGATTACAAATATAGAAATCAAATAAACACAAACCAGGAAGGATCTGTGCTTATTGAGGATGTCCCGCAATACTCTGACGTAGTAGATGAAATTAGTCGGTTATTTGAGGGCAGCACCTTCGGTTTGAAAATTTTAAGCGACAAAGATTTCTTTGACTTTATCAACTTCAGCAACACCTCAAAGCCTTTACTTGTTATAGTAAGAGGTTCTGGAATTGTTTCAGATAAGGTTATTGAAAGATTGGAAAATTTATCCTTCAGAAAGGATCTTAAAGTGGTTTATTTATCGCACTAAATTCAAAATAAAAAAGACTGAGTTTTATCAGTCTTTTTTATTGTTATTATCCGTGGAATAGGTAAGAGATTAAATCAACAATAGGATTGTTTGTTGCAGAAATGCTAACTCCTAAGAATGACATACATCCGTAAAACACAAACAATGAAGCGATAGCTCCTGATAGCCATTTCCAAGTAGACATCTTCTTAACGAACAAACTAATAACAGTTGCGATGAATCCAACCATCATACCCCAGAATGTAGCGTAATAAACAATTCGAATCAACCAACCTAAACCAGTAGTTCCAGCTTCATCGATAACATTGTTAACTCTATTTTTAAAGCCATCTACACTTGGGATATTTGTATAAGATACTCCATCGCCAGCGGCATTGTTTGCGGAATTTCTAACATTTCCTGCAATATTTTCAACAGATTCGATTGCAGAACCAGCGTTATTGCTTGCAAATTCTCGATTTGATTTCACGATATTACCAGCAGTCTGGTCTGCTTTATTACCAATATAGTCTCCAGTTTGCTTTGCAGTTTGAGAACTATCATTAGCTTTATTTGCAGCAGCACCACCCAACCCTTGATTTGTTGAAATATTTGGAGATTGGATGGTATTTGATGTTTCTGCACTAACGGATCCGGCACCTAATAGAGCAAAGCTCGCAACAAGTGCCACACCGCCGGCTAGAATTTTTTTCAAATATTTTTTCAATTTCGTCACCTTTTTAATTTATTTCCGGTTTTTCCGGTTTTTTCAATTATAGTATCATTTTAAGGTTTAATTTAGAAAAAAAACAAGACCGCATAAAATGCAGTCTTACTAAAATAAATTTATATTAAAATCAATACTTTAAGTCTGATTGTCAAAGGATGGAATGATTTCAATTTTATGGCTATTCTTTAAATTGATAATAATTATATTTTTTAAAGTGCCAACCTCTGTATACTCCCAATCAGACCAATCTTCAATGTAATTACAAACCAAATTGATAATTTCTCTAGAACCAAACGGTTTTCCTGTCAATGGTAAGTTCTTTACAAAATTAGAATATTTAAACCCTTCGAGCTTGGACGCTTTAGACGCTTCTTGGCTATCAAAATAATTGTCGTATGCAAAAAACTTTCTATCCTTATATTCTTCTCCTGATAACAATTCTGTCAAATGTTTTTTTAATTTTTTAATATTAGATTTTTTCATCCTTTTGTTCCTTAATATATATCCTTCTGTTTTATTTCAAACTAATTATATCAAAAATAAAAGATTTTTTCAACTGTAATTGTTACAGGAATGTTAAAATTCTCCAATAATTTTAGAGAAAGGCAATATAATAGATATAAGGCTGAGGATGAATTTTTTCATCCCAATCAAAACTATAAAGACCTTGGAGGTTAAGTTCAAAAAATGAACAGAAAAATTAAAGATCGTGCCTTTCGATTTACAAAAGAAAATTGGGGCTCATTATTAGTGGCTATGTTGCCTATTATTATTATCGCAATCATTTCAAACCTTTCCGTGCGTTACGTTGGAACTGGAAGTATAGATGGATCAACCGTTACAACTAGTACATCATATTCAACTAATTATGGTAATTTTTTATCTGCAATCGGAGCTATTTTTGCTGTTAACCTTGTACAAGTTGCGATACCTTTGGCAAACAAATATAATTGGGGGAAAATCAACCCGGATTCTGAAGATGATAAATTAACAATTCTATCTTCTTTTAAAAATTTAGGAGAAACATTCTTCCCTATTCTTTTCACAACAATTGCTATGCAGGCTTCTGTATTCTTGTTGGCAGCTTTTGTCGGTGTGTTTGTTGCTGTATCATTCTTCTATCCAATAGCAATCTTCCTAATCTTTGTTCTTCTATTTTTATTCATCTGGGCACTCATCCGTTTATCTATGGCCGAATACATCGTTGTCGATATGGTCACTGATCTTACCGGAGTATACTCTCAATATAAAAATAAAAATCTATTTTACAAAGCAGTATCAGCACTAAAAGAATCTTGGAACTTAACAAGAGGAAAATCTGCCGAAATTATCATTTTAGGGTTGAGTTTGATCGGCTGGGTGTTCTTGCTTTTAGTTACGTTTGGTTTAGCAATATTCTTTATTCAACCATACTTCTTAATGGTTCAATATAGCTTATATCAAGAACTAGTTGCGGAAGCATATCCTAATCAAACAAAGCTACCTTAATTATTTGATAAAAAAAAGAGATTGATTTTTCAATCTCTTTTATAATTTTAGAAATAAATTTAAACTGGAAAAAATCCAGTAGAAAGAAGGTATTTAAATATGGCAATGTTTTACGAGGTTTCCGACGTTAAGTTGGAAATTGATAATCGTTCAGAAGGATATAATGATCTTAACGAATGGGCTCGCAATGTAGCTACAAAAGAAGATCTTGATGTAATCAAAAAGACAATGAAAGACGCAATGTTGGGTGTTCGTACATCACTAACAAACCGTATGGCATTTCACGGAACTTTCAGTATGTCTATGAAAACATACATTACGTTTGAGATGGAAGCTCCTATGGGAGTTAACGTTACAACAAAAGGATTGTCTGTCACACCAAACCTATTTATCAATCCACTTTGGTTGATTTACAAACTTGGTCGAAAAACCGAAAGTTTGCCTGGGCTCGGTGATGGTGGCGAATTTGTCGACTCAACAACTTTTGTAGATACAGCGGTTATTTTGTATCACGAAATGTGTCACATTTTGTGGGAACATCCGAATGTATACAAACAACATTCTGAAAATGGTTATCACGAAATTGTTAACTTAGCAACCGACACTCAAATCAACCAAGACCCACTAATTGCGGCAAACAAAAATGTGACAGACTATGGTGTTACTCTTGAAAAAATGAAGAAGAGATTTGGTCTTCCTAATTTGAAAGCAAACCAACCATCAAGTTATTATTTTGAAGAATTTATGAAGGTTTGGAAGCAACAACAAAAACAACGTCAACAAAAATGCGCTTACTGTCAACAGCAAGAGCAGCAGCAACAGCAACAACAGCAACAAAACGGTCAAGGTCAAGATCAAGGACAAAATAGTCAAGGTCAAGATCAAGGGCAAAATGGTCAAGGTCAAGATCAAGGGCAAAACGGTCAAGGTCAAGGCCAAGGGCAAAACGGTCAAGGTCAAGGCCAAGGACATTGTACTTGTGGTCGTCAACACGGTCACGGTCAAGGCAATGGCCAAGGGCAAGGTACTGGATTAGACGATCATAACACTTGGTATAAAACCCCTTCTGATGTTACAACCGATGATGGTGATTCTATTGGGAAGATTGCTTCACCGAAAGATACACGAACGTCGATCGCTGATATCGTCAAGCGTGTATCTCAAGACCCTGTTGTTCGTGATAAGGTTGATAGTCAAAAAATGCGTGGCCTGATGGCCGGCGGGTTGTATGATCAGGCTATTGAAGGTAAATCTGAAAAAGGAAAACTTCCTTTAAAAACAGTTCTCCAACAAGGTATTGGTCGTCTTCGTGCCGGTGTCCGAAGCACATATTCTAGAATCTACAAACACCAAGGTAATCGTCCCGTAATTAAAAAAGGGAAAAAGAAACTTTGGAATAAGAATATTCGTGTATTCCTTGACAATTCCGGATCTATGGGCACATTCGAAATCAGTTGGGCTACTATGGAAGTAGCTGCGATTGCTAAGGCTATCAAAGCAAATTTGAGTATCATTCCTTTCGATACGGTGGTTTACAGCGAGAACGAACAAGTGATTCCAAAGAGTGGTAAGTTTAAATTTGTCCCTACTGGTCGTGGTGGTACAAGTTTCCAACCAGTTTTCGATTATATGAAACAAGTTGGTGTAACAAACCAAAACGATGTTGTCATCATCATCTCAGATGGTTATGGTGAGTCGCAAATTGAAAACTACGGTTTCCGTAACGTTATTTGGGTTATGGTTGAGTCAAAAACAAACACTCTCAGTGTTCGTGAACAAGACATCCGTGGTCACCTTGTTGCATATCTAGAAGATGATTATCGATACAAAATCGAGAAAATCGGCGCATAATAAAAAGCAGGTTCATCCTGCTTTTTATTTTATTTAAGTTTAAGGTTCAGTTCTTTTCACTTTACCTTTTTTTAGTGTTACAATATCAAACCCCATAACATCAATCTGAGTGCTACCATATCCAAATAAACGTGCCCGATTTCTACCCATACTTATAGCTCTACCACTTGGTAATAGATAAACATCGAAAACCACATCTCCTTTAACAATTAAAGCAGCAAATTCAATCTCTGAATTTTTCAGAACAGAAAGAATATAACTAAGATCAGCACCATAAAAATTAGGGTGTTCATCCAGGAGAGATTTTAGTTCAGTATCGGCGGCAATAAATGGAAGATCAACACGAGTTTGGGCTTTTCCGTTATCAAGTATCTGTGTAAATGTTATCTGCTTTGCCTCTGTATCAACCTGATTAACATAAAACCTTCCGCAAAAATCAACCCTTGTATAGTCTAAATCAAACGCTGTAATTGTATAAGGACGTTCACTCCACATAGAGCGCTCCTCCAGCGTTGAAAGGATCAACAATCCAATCGTGATAACACTAATTAAAATAAAAGCAATCCCTGCTATAATAACGTGATTGAAATTCACTGTTTTTTCACCATCACTTTCGCTAATTTCTTAATCTTTTCTGGTTGGAACCCCACAATAAAATCTTCGTCGTTACCGTAAAAAATAACCGGTGCCGAAGCGATTCCCTTCTCCTTTAAAAATGGAATATAATCCGGATTCTTGTCGATATTAATTTCTTCGTATTCGACACCCGAACGATCCATAATCTTCTTAGCCATTTTACACTGAGTGCAATTGTTTTTTGTATAAATTGTAATCAACTCAATTCTCCTTTTTTTAAAACTCTTTTTTTTATTTAAATGCAAAGTTATTCTTCATCTATTATATCAGAACGAAGAATAAAAATCAATAATCTATATTTTATATTTTACATCAGAAGTTTGTTTTTTTATAAAAGTAAAAGTAGACTCTTAAAAGAATCTACTTATAAATTTTCCAGTTCATTCTTCTCGTACTTGACTGCGTTTAAGAATCCACAAACTCCGATAACAACAGCAGTTCCACAAGAAATTAATGATCCCCAAAATAACATACTACCCTCTTTTCTACTGCATTTATTAAAGTGCAGAAAACCATTTTCTTAAATTATATAAAAAGCCGGTAAATAACCGGCTTTAAAATACGACTTCATTCTCTCTTTCACGTTCAACCAGATATTCTAATACGGTATTACGAGATTTATTCTCGAATACACGAACTTTTTGTCTGATTGTTCGGAATGAACCAAATAGATAACAACGTTCCTTAAAACGTGTGATACCGGTATATAGAAGATTGGCATTAAGTGAGTAATTGTGTTGACTCGCTGCAATCATAATACCATACTTTGATTCACTACCTTGAGATTTGTGAATTGTATAAGAATAACCCAGTCGTAGTTCATCACTGAGATCCTCTGCAAACACTTGAACTCGTTCTTTCGTAACAAGGTTCTCAACGATAACGCCGTAACCAGAAATATCAATAATTTTACCAACATCACCATTGTTTACAGGAATTGCTTCCAAATCCTCTGCGGTAAAACTTTCGACTGTATTGTTAACATCAATACCTTTAGGAAAACGACGGTTATTTTGGAAAAGAACCAAATCGTCTTTATAGAACTTAACTTCGACCCCAAAAACTTTTGATTCTAGATAAAGATCCAGTGGATTCTTTTCTTGATAATCACGAATCAATGTTTGGATGTGATTGTTTAAGTTCAACTGTCCCAATAGATTTTTATTTACTGGTGTTAAAACCATAATATCTTCAGGAATAACATCATTCGTCAACATCTTATTGTATGCGTTTAGAACTTGCGCTAAAATCATATCCTGATCGTTGATGTTTTGAGCGATAAGATCCTTTGCTAAAACAAAAGGTTTATTTCCATTATCTTTGGGAGAAAAATACCCTGAACGAAACTCTTCTGAGAGTTGTGCGATACCACCGTTACCGGATTTAACACGAAAACTTTTCGTTAGACGTGTAGTTTTTAGGAGACCTTTTTTAATAAAAAGGTGTAATAAATTACCCGGGCCAACCGATGGTAATTGGAACTCATCTCCGATAAACATCCAACGAGTTTTTGAAAACTTCGCCACATCCTTCTGGATCAATTGCATAATTGCTCCGAATAAAGCTGAATCAACCATTGAAAATTCATCAATGAATACAATGTCTGGAGTTGATTTTTTAAACTTTTCCTCTAGAGCAGTTACAGAAATGTTATAAGCTCCATTCTTATTTGGATTTAACATATACTCGTGGTGAATTGTTGAAGCTTCAAATCCAGCATAACTAGATAGCGTTTGCGCCGCTTTACCAGTTGGAGCAATCAATTGAACCTTTAACTTTTCTTGTTTCAGAAAGTTAATCAACTCTGAAACAGTTTTAGTTTTACCTGTACCACCGGGTCCGACCAAAAGTGAGAATTTTGAATTTTTCACTGAATGAAATGCTTCTAATTGCTCATCGCTTGGTTCAAAATCAGTTGTTTCAAGGAATTTTTTAAGTTTACCATCGAAATTACGGATAATATAACGCTCTTCTACACCACTTGAATTTGAAAGGATCTTGTAGATTAAATTCTCGCAATTCCAATAATCTACTGTTGTAACAAAATTATCAACGGTAACAATCCCCAAAGAAGTTTCTTTTAAATAACTTAATTTTGGATCGATACGATGTTTTTCAACTTCTGCTTCAATAATATCAGCCGGTAAATCAAGATCCGAGATAGCGATTTTCATAAATTCGGAAATAGCAATAAGAGTATTACCACTCTTAGTAATTTCTTGTTGAATAATGAATTGTACTCCGTAGAAAACACGTTTTTCAGAGTCTTTAAAATAAACAGGGTTTTCCGGGTAGAGTTGAGATAATTTATCACGGAACGTATCAACAATTTTAAATCCAAACCCATCAATTTCAATCATATTAAACGGGTTATTCATCATAATGCTGAAAGCGTCATTTGGTGTTGGATACTGATTAACAATTTTTTCGATTTGTAAATCGGTAAAACATTCTCCTGCTTCTCCCAAAAGAGAAATCAACTGAGAAGATTTTTGTTTGTCGTTAAGACATTTAAAAAGACGCTTGTATTTCTCCAAAGAAATGTTAGGATTTTCTTCTGAAAGAATTTCAGATAAAACTTTTCCGTTTTCACTAAAGACAACATCCCCTTCTTCTGAGATAGCATAAATTGAATTTGTGATTTTGTTCAGAGGCAAGGTTTTATCGTCAAGAAACCCTTCGTTCTTGAGGTGTTTCACAAGTCCCTTAAAATGTTCGTTAGCGGCAATACGATCCAAGTAATTCCACTGATCATCAATTGTTTCCGGAAATTTAAAGTAAACTTTTTTGACGTAAAAGTTGGTACCTTTACCGGTTCGCTTAGGCTCCAGATCAACAGTAATTGTATCACCAACTAAAAGGTTTGTTTGGGAAAATACAGAGTACGAGTTGTAAACTGGATGTTTTTCTAGAATAGTGTTGTGGATATCTTGTGGATGAACTTGATAAATATACAAGTCCTTGTTACTAGACTCCCAACTCTTTCTTAGTATTGTAATAGTTTCTGACATTGTTGTCAGTCCTCCTTCTTTCTTAATTAAAAAATTTTTATCTGTTTAAATTATATCACAAAAAGTTAAAAACTTCAAAAGTAACAGGATAAATAAAAAGCTGCATTTAATGCAGCTTTTGTTAATTAGAATGTTTGCATAAGAGCTTGGTTTTCACGAATTGTGAACAAGATGTTCTTGTCATCGTCACCAAGAATATGCTTGAAATCTTTCAAAGCTGAGGCGTTAGAACCTGCTGGAGCTTTTTGAAGACGATAAGCCAACGCTGAAGATGTTTCAGTAGGTGTGCTGATCTCGTCAGAGCTTAAAAGTTCAACAAGTTTACGAACGTTGTTTTCAACTTTGAATTTGATTGGAGAAGTGTCCTCCGTAGCCTTCAATAGCAAGTAGTATTGCTGGAATGCGTCCAAACTGTTGTACTTATTGATAGCTGTTTTTTTGAGTTTAGCGTCTTTTTCATCACCAAACAACTCTTCTAGTGTCATCAGTTTATCGAGCTGTTCCATCGTAGCAATGATTGTAGCCCCACATTCGTCACCAAAGAATGACTTGATAGACATTTGAGACCACTCTGCCTTCATACCATTTTGTTGCATTTCTTCAACTGCATAAAGGTAGTTAGAACATTTCTCGATGGTACGGTTTGTTGCCAAACGGATATCATCGTCTACCTTCTTGAAGTAGAGGCCCGGATTTTGCTTGAAAGCACTGAACAAGTAAGGGTGGATATTTGACAATCCCTTTTCGTTAACTCCCTTAGCCCATTCCATAAACCCATTGTAGTCTTCTGCAAGAATGAAAACTGCACATCGGGTGATAACGGCTTCTTCAATCGGATGTGTTGGACTGTCAGAATCCTCAAATCCAGGAATGTCCGGACCAGGGTTACCTGCAAGGATAAAGAACACACGACTCTTATCGAACATAACACCGTTTGGTGTACGTCCAGCTTGAATGAAGTTCATCCAGGTACGTTGGTCCCCTTGGTTGAATGAACTGATTTCGTCAATCAAGAAGAAATAGTCCAATCCATTGTTTTTCGGATCATCCAAGAAACGCTGCATTTTTTTGATTTCAGGCAAGTTGTCGATCTTCAAGTGATCTCCATCTGTTTCACCAGCCATAGTATCAATGTAAGGCATTGACAATGTTTCTTCAGGAGTTCCAGAACCGTCTACGATTGAGTAACATTCCTTCCAGTTACGTCCGTGACCTTTCTTCAAAACTTTATCAAGTTGCATTTCTGCAAGCTCTTTAAGTTTCTTCTCAATAACTACGGTTTTACCGATAGCGGGACGACCGAGGATCATCATAGGTTCCTTAGCGAAAAACATTTTTGGAATTTCTGTCACGAGTTCTTCAATAGTAATAATTTGCATTTAAATACCTTCTTTCTTTGCTGCTTTAGCAGCGGTTTTTTTATTTTTCAAAATTATATAATCTTTCTAAAATTGAGAAACAAAAAAAGAGGATTAATAATCCCCTTTATTTATCAAAGACAAGACAGATGTTGTCCATATCTTTGTATTTTTGTTGAAATTGATCCAGAATAACATTCAAGTTATTATCAAGATCATTTTCAACAAGGAGAACAAGCATTGTCTCCTTATTTACTGGATAGTTGAACTCTTTGGCTAACTTATCCAATTTTTGGCGGAAGTATAATGATAATTCCCGGTCTAATCCGTAGTACGGAATATCATAAGATACTTCTCCCAACTCAAATTCCAACAATGATTTCGAGATATCCTCGATTCTGGTGCGTCGACCTTCCCAGCCAAACTTATCCAAAACATTGTTAATATCCATTTCAGTATATAAAATCATATTTTTCCTTCTTCCCGAGCTAAAAGCTCTTTTTATTTTTATTTTTAAAATTATATAATCAACTTTTAAAACAAAAACAAAAAAGAGGATTAATAATCCCCTTTTTATTTAGTAGTTTTTGCTGTGGCTTGAGCTTTTTGCTCTTGAGCGATAAGCAAGGCTACTTGTTCTAACGGTGTTGCCATCTCAGAAACTGCTGGACGAGATAGCAAAGCGATCATTGCTTCATTCATTTTAATCCTTCTTTCCCTGACATTATTTCAGTCAGATTTTTTTAAAATTCTGTATTAATTATAGAATAAAAATATCACTAAAGAAAAAACAGAGGAGTAGATCCTCTGTTATAGATTTAGCTTTTCAGAAACTTTTCTGAAGATGTTCCAGCCTTGGACGTTCTCTTTTACTTGTTCCAGAATACTCTGTCTAATATTCGGACTCAAATCGTATAGACTTTCAATGAAATCATCCACCTCATCTTCTGTATCTTTTAAAGGAAATGGAATCTTCCCTTTACTATTAATGATTGAATCAGAGATTGCGTTTTGCAGAATTTCCTCCACACCTTTATTTCTGAAAATATCGCTAAGTTCAACGCCGTTCATCTCAAGTATGATGTCCACATCATACAATGCTTTTGGTATTTTTTTAACACCGGAACGACCAGCTAAAAATCCTGAGTCGATATCAACCAGCGTTAATTGGTTAGATATTAAGTTATATCTAAAATTAACTACAAAAGACTCGCCGATTCTGTACTCTGGGATCGTTTGCCCCTTTTCCATCACACATTCAAGTGTGTTATTCATCGCCAAAGAACGACAGGAAACGTTGATATAGTTAACAAATTCCTTTTGTATTTGAGGAATATCATTCTTGGACATCAACATCCCCATTAATTTCTTATAATCGGATAGTTTGGAATCACTACCTCTACTTACTGTAATTACCACAGCAACCCTCTTTCTACTAGATAAAATCCAGATTAATTATTTTCTTAAATTATAAGAGGAGCTTTACGCCCCTCATTTTATTTAATTTCTTCTCCAATAAAATAAAGTTCATCCTCAGATAAAACGAAGAACATATTCTTGTCTGAAAATTTAATAATGACTGATAAGGAAATATTATTAGAATCCATCAGTTTGCTATATCTCTTAAAAATCTCTTTTAAGAAATCCTTGTCAAATTCCGTGCTATTAGAATCATCCTTGTTTATTACTAACAAATCCGAGAAGTTTTTCAATAGGATAGAATCGTGATCGTCTGAAATGAATAATTCTTTCGTATCTGAAACTAATAAAGAAATGAATTTATCAATATCTTTTTTAATAACAGGAGAATCCTCATCATTTGAACAAGAAACAGTTGGTGCTCCATCTTCTCTAATAATTACAGTTAGGAAATCACAACCGGAACATAATTCGAATCCATTCTCCTCTCCAAAAGTCTCAATCAGTAACTCTGACAAGTGAGCACCGGCTCCTTTATTTTTAAAAGGAATTTTTAAAATAACCTCGCCAGTTTCTGGTTTATTTTCCTGTAGAACGGACAACAATTTATCATCTTTTTCTGATTGATTCCCGGAATAGATGGAAAGCTGTGATAACACTCTATTGTAATTTTCAATCAGAGAAAATACACGGTTCAACAGGCTTTTTTCGTCCAGTTTTTCGTGGTTGTCATCGATGTTAGATTTGAGAGAGTTATCCAAAAAATTATCACCGGAATTAACCGGTACTTTGACAATTTTAGATTCTTTATTTTTGTCTGAATCAAATTCAGATCCATCAATTGTTTTTTGCAGGATATCTTTTGCTTTTTCAATATCAATAGACAAACTATCTGAAATCAGTTGTGCCGTTTCATCAAAGTTTTCCCTTACCCAATCTAACATCTCCTGATTTAATTCTCCGTCAAACAGAATAACCACATCAGTTTCTGAAATTTCGTCGTAAAGTCTTTCAATTTCTTTCTTTACATCTTTATCTAAAATGAAAATCACATCCGGATTTTTCATTTTTTCCCACAAACCAACTAACTTATCGACACCCTTTTTATTCGGGTGATTTTCAACTAAAAACTTAAGTTTTTTAATTAATTCTTTATAATCGTCTTTTCTCATTATTTCCACATCCAAAATTAAAGTTCTGTTACACGTGAGATACCGTCAGCACCTTGCTCAACATAATACACGTGTTCAATTAAATTAGGTAGGTATTCTCGCTCGTGTGTGATGATCAAACTAGCCTTACCTAAATATTCTGTCAAAATAGAAATCGCTTCCGCAACTGATTCGGCGTGGGCTTTTGAAACCGCAGATGTCGGTTCATCCATAACAACAATGCCGGCATTTTCTTGCCCAACCAATCTGCTTACAGCAACGAAAAATGCTAGGGATATAATATCGGTTAATCCCCCACCTTCATTATTCAAGTCAATTAGTTCTTGATTCAATCCGATACGTTTTTCCACGTAAACATCTGCTGAAGGCGTTCCTGCACGAACCGTAGTTTCGATTCGGATTTTGTAAATATCACCAAAAACAATTTGCAAAATCTTTGTTACAGCCTCTTCAAGAATGGATTGCCCTTTAATGCGAGCTTCCTGGGATGATTTTTCCAAAAGGTCTCTCGCAAGAATGGTATTTTCCTCGTTCAACTGAACTTCCTTCAGATGATCCAATTTCTCCTGTTTTTGTTTAAGAAGTAAATCTCTTTCTGTTTTTTGTTTGAGAATAGAAGTCTTTTCTTTATTAAGTAAAGAATACAATTCATCAATTTCTAAATTTGTTAAAGACAATGGATACCTCCTTATTGAATCTCATTGTAAAGATACGGTTCAGTGAAAGCCTTTTTCAAAAAAGTATCAAACATTTTTTCTGTGTTTCCGCTACCAGCGAACGTGATTGAGTTTGAAACGATAGAAACATAACTTGGAACACCTTTTGCATTAAAGTAATACTCGGCAATACCTAGAAGATCTGGTTGTGTCGCAGTTTTTTGATTGTCAGTTAAGGTTGCCACCTTGAATTTGTCAGTATTCAATTTTGTTTCTTCCACGAATTTTGCAATTTTATCGTTGGTTTCACTCGGAAAAATAACAAGGTAATTTACACCTTCCAAAGTTTCCACTTTATTTAGTTGTTCAACAAAACTTTTAGACTTGTCACCTGTGTTCAAAATGACAAGGATAGTTTTCTTGTTCAATGTTACACTTTGTTCATCAAAAGTCTTGATGGTGGTTGTAGGAATAACCTTTCCAATTAAAGTCAAGGCGTAATCACGACTTTTATCAGCTCCCTCAAACAATTTGTTGATTTCAGATTGCGCTTGTGGTTTGTACTTAGAAAGGATTTCCGCAGCACTCAAGTCACTAAGTTGATCGTTAGTGAGTCGCTTATTGATTGCAATTACTTCCTGATCCGCAACTTTACTTAAAGTATCTTGTGCTTTTTTAAGTTCAACAACGCTTTCTTCTTTACTTTGATTGAGAGGACTAACGTAATATCCAACACCACAACCAAGAACCAATGTTGCAATTAAGCTGTAAAAAACTTTTTTATTTTTAATAATTTCTTTAATTTCCATCAATATAAATCTCACTTAATTTTATTCTTCTATTTATTTTAACAAAAAAAACGGTTTGCGTCAACTGGGTGAAAATAAAAATGCAGAAGGCGGTGAATCATCACCGCCTTCGCTTTATGTATTAAATTTTTATTTATTTTATTAATTAGAACGGAAGATCATCTTCGCTCATATTGAAATTTGGAGCTGAACCTGTTGATTCCGCACCTGCACCACTACCGTCAGCTTCTGGGGCTTTGATGGTTGTGATATTTGAAGGATCAACAGTGAGATTCAATCGTGTATGAGTCTCGTTGTCCTTTGTGTAAGTGTTTGTTTCCAAACGACCCAACATCATAGGGATAAGAGATCCCTTTTCCAATCGGCTAAGAACCCAATCTTTGAATTTAGAGTTCTCGTCAATGAACATCACAACGTTAACCGTAATTCGGCCGTTGTACTCTGGAAGAACCATACCGTTCATAGCATAACGGAGTGCTTTTTTCTTATATTCATCAGCCGAAATGTTAGCCGGGAAACTGATAGCTACACGTCCGCCTTTTACAGCACGAACGTTAGGGTTGCTATTTGCCCGCATAGAGCGAAGCGCAACAATAGCAGCCGGTTTCCCATCTTCACGTTGTTGGCGTTCGATACCAACGATGTTATTAAACACTTGTTTTTGTTCTGTCATAATTAAACCTTCTTTCTAATTAACCGGTGACAAACCCGGTTAACAAAGTTTTTTTTATTTTTAACAATTATATAGTGAATAAAAAAACAAGGAATAAAAATTCCTTGTTTTAATCGTTTTTTGTAAGAGTTGGTTTATCCGTTTCGATGAATAATGTTGATTTTCCATCTGTATAAATTCGATAATAAGGAGTTGCTTCTCCAATTTTATTCAACTGATCAATCGTAGAGTCTAATGATTTCAAAAGCTCACTTGTATCAGAGCCGTTTTTGTTGGCAGTCTCAATCTGTTCTTTAAGTGAGATTATTTGATTTTTCAATTCTGCAATTTTTCCAGAGTTGTTCTGATCCGCTGCATTTCTTGCAGCCTCAACCTCTTTACTAAGTTCTCGATTTTCAGATTCCTTATATAGCTTAATTAAATAAGTATATTGATTGGTAACCTCTGATCGCAAACTTTGTATTTTGGATTGAAACTCGGCTTTTTTAGCTGAATTTTTAATATTGGTCAATCCAGCTTGAGCTTCTGCTAGTTGTTTCTGGAATTTTCCGTAATCAGCAATTTTGGTAAAATCATTAAGATTGATTTTGTTGATTAAGTCTTCCAACTTAGACTCACGAGCTTCCTCGTCTTCCTTAGTTAATCCGTATACGATTCGATAATCAGAAGCCTCAAGACGAGCTTTATTTTTAGCCTTTGAAGCCTCCTGTTTTTTCGACGCTTCCGCAGAGAAGTTTGTTTGATTTACAACCTTGCTCTTGGAAATATCTTCTTGACTTGTAAAAGTGATTGTATTTCCTGATTTATTTACAGTAGAAGGCTTTTCAAAGTCAACAGGTGTTTTCCCGGCTAATATTGTATTATTGACAATACGACTGATGATCTTAGCTTCTTTACGCTCGTAATCTCCAAGGGTTCGTGGCTGGTCTGCCCCCACCCATACGGTTGTTGTGTAATAATGACTAACGCTAGCAAAGTAAACATCACGGTAATCATCGGTCGTCCCAGTCTTACCACCTTGATATTCCTGTGGGTAGTTATCTGCAAGAGCAGCAGCGTCAGTTACGGTATGCCCTGAACCAGCAGTTTTGAGGACATCTAACATTGCGTATGAAGATTCTTGAGTATAAACCTTTTTACCTTGATGGTTATTTTGGTATAAAACCGAATCATCGTATGCAGAAGTAATCTTCTCCACATTGGACGGTTGGTAAAACACTCCTTTATTTGTTAGAGCAGAGTATGCTCCAGCCATTTCAGTGGTTGTAACACCGTATGTGAACCCACCGATAGCAATAATATTATTATTGTCGTAAGGGTGTAAAGTGTGAAATTCCATATCAGCCAATTTATTCGTCACTTCATCAATATTAGTCATCAAACTAGCCTTCAAAGCGATCGTGTTAAATGACCAGTTTACAGCTTCACGAACCGTGTAATCTATATTGTAATAAATTCCGGCAGCGTTTCTAACTGTTGGATACTCTGGCAATTGAGAGTCACGTACTAAACTCTGAGGCAACAAACTGCCATTCTCAAAAGCAGGTGTATAAGCAATGATTGGTTTAGCTGTTGATCCGGGTTGTCTAGGAAATTGATATGCACGATTCACATAGTCGTTCTCGGTTCCACGTCCACCGATGATTGCAACAACATTGTGCGTCTGATTATCTAAAACGGTTATAGATGTTTGTAAATCATATTTACCAGTACTTTCATTAACAGCACCGTATTTAGAAAGTTCAGCATAAACCTTATTTTCTAAATCAGATTGCAGTGCTGGATTAATAGAAGTGTAAATCTTGTATCCACCAGCAATAATCTGCTCCATTTTATCCTGAATAGTCTGGTTATAAACTTTGTGGTATTCCTTATATTCTTCATCAGAACTAAATTTATACTTCAATTCGAAACCATCTGCAACGGCAAGATCTTCTGCCGCTCTATTCATAGCAAAACTGATAGCATAATTATCGGTGTAATCTTTTTCGTTAACAAGAGGTGTTATTGCGAGTTCAGTCTTTTGTTTGATGGCTTCATCGTATTCTTCCTGTTTAATAACCTTGTTTCTCAACATCTTACCAAGAATTTCTTTAACTTTTTTGTCAGATTCTTCTGGGTTAATTGTTGGATCGTACAGTGTTGGGTTGTTTGTCAAACCGATAATTACAGCAGACTCACGAACCGTCAAGTCCTTCTGATCCTTATTGAAGTAATATTTGGCAGCCATACCAACACCGTTTGCTCCGTGACCGAAGTAGATGTAGTTCAAATATGCTGTCAAAATATCATCTTTTGAGAATTTTTTCTCAAGTTCTTGGGCGACAACCTGCTCTGTAATCTTACGACTTGATGTTTGAGCTGAGTTTTTCAAGATTTTATTCTTAACCAATTGTTGTGTAATGGTAGATCCACCTTGAAGACTCCCGCCTTTAGCATAAGTTGCAATAGCCCGAAGTGTTGCCCACAAGTCAACCCCGTGGTGTTGGTAAAAACGCTCATCTTCTGTTGCGACAAAACCTTGTCTGAGGTATTTATTAAAATCCTCTGTTTTTACCTGATAATCCGCCTGGGTATTTAAACGCTTTATCTCGTTACCTTGATAATCGTAAATCGTCGTTGGTTGATCGCTACGAAGAACGTTCTTATCTAATGATTCTGCAATTTGGAATCCGGTATTGGTTGCTTCCGTAACCATTTTTCCGTATTTATTCCAACCTACATATCCGCCACCGGCAATTCCCAAAGTAAAAATAATTAGAATCCAAAACCAAACCTTTTGGTAGAATCGTTTTTGTTTAAAAACTCTAATCTTTTTACTTTTATTTTTTTTATTTTTTGAGTCACTTCTTTTAGGAAGTTTCTCATTATCTTTCGTTTCTTTAATTTCTTCAGTCAAGATATGTCCCCCTTTTTAACGAAGTGAATTTTTCAAAGTCTCAAAGCCATTGTTACTGATAACAACATCATTACTTTGTTGTGTGCCGATAGTATAGTTGTCTGCATTAATACTTGAACTAAAAACGTTGAAATTAGAAAAAACCTGTGGAGTAGAAATTCTAGCTGTTGTATACTCAACGGTTACAATTTCTTTAACTGAAACAATTCCAGAATTTAGTTCAGTTGCGTAAACAACAACTTTCCCATCTTCTACACCAAGAAATTTATGACCAGCCAAAGAATTATTTGTTAATACTTTGTTGAAAATTTGGTACTCGTTTGCTTTCATTTTTGTTGAAGTGGAAGACCCCTTTGTAAAAGAATATGTGCTTCCTTTTTGAGCTTCTTGGATAGCAGCGTTTTTCTTCGCTGTTTTTTGTTCATCAGTGCTAGACTTTTCTTTGTCGATTTCTTTCTTAGCTTTTTCTAACAATTTATCAACTTCTTTTTTTGTTTCAGAGTAAGCTACTGATTCATTAAGCCCATCAACCGTGTAGTAGAGTCCCGGGTTGTCACCGGTCATTTTCTGCGCTTCAGCCAAAGTGTAAGTAGCATACTCAACCTTATCTAAAATATCATTACCATCTTTAATAAGGTTATTTCTAACCTTAACGTTAAGGATACCTTGAGCTTGAGAGATCGCATTTTTTAAATCTTCTAAACTTACATCTTCTAACCTCTCAGCCTCAGAGAATTTTTTAATTTGTGCTTTTAAATCAGACTGCAATTTAGCTTGAGTAACGATAGCCTGTACTTTATTTTGAAGTCTAATCTTCTTTGAGTTGTCACTGATGTTATCAATATCTTTTTGGATGTCTGATACCTGATCAACAGTCACACCATCTTTGATAGCGTTGGTGTATTTATTCTCGATAAAACTATCAACTCTATTTTCGATACTTGCAATCTTTTGATTTTCAAAGTATGTTCTGCCGACGGTCCCGTAAAGCAGACCGCCAACAAAAACAGAACATATAAGCACACCCGCAAGGATCATTTTATTTTTTTTTGATAAATATAACAAATTTTATTTTGCCTCCTTGAGCAAGAATTTGTAAAGTTCACCAGCAATAATACAGTCATTAAGGGAGTTGTGTGAATCAAGTGCTGCAATATCTTCAGGTAAAAATTTTTTCTTCAATACTTCCAGCTTGTAATTTCCACGTCCAAGGTGAGGGAATTTTCGCTTAGTCATTGTTAAGGTATCTGCATAGGTGTATTCACCAAATTCTTTTTCTGCACGATTACACTCAGAACTAAGCATACGCAAGTCGAAAATTAAGTTTTGTCCAACGAGTTGTTCGCCTTTGTAAAATTCTTTGAACTTATCCCAAGCCTCCGAGAACTCGGGGGCGTCTTCTACATCTGACGGCTTGATTCCGGTCAACTCAGTAATTTCCTCTGAAATAATCGTATCATTCGATGGAGCCACGAAAGTATCAAACTCTGCAACTTTTTGAAAGTTTTCGTATTTGACTGCTGATAATTGAATGATAGAATGAATCTCAGGATTCAAGCCAGTAGTTTCAACGTCTAGAGAAATGAAAGTTCCACTCATCTCAGCGTCAACCTTAATCTCTTCGTAAGGCAGGTTATTTCCAACTTTCTTCTGACCAAGAAATTTAAAGCTACGATTTTGTTCATTCCAATAAATATCATCAATGATTTCGAAATCTTTTTCTACTCTTTTAGCATAAGATAAAAAAATACTCAACCACTGTTGATAAGGATGGTAATTCAAGTTTCGATCTTTTAACTTGAATAACAATTCATCAACATTTTCGTGGTTCTGGACAATCTTTTTATCCTTGCTAGTTAATGTTTTTTGCAATAGGTTTGTATCAATTAATAAATTTTCACCGGATTTAACAACTAAGAAAAAGTAATCTGGGTGAACTTTTGAAAAAATTTTATATTCCAATTTAGAATCCAACTTTCTAATATAATATTCTATCTCAATTTTACCACAAAATTAAATCTATTTCAACCTTTTAAATATCACTCAAATGTAAACGTTATCAATTTATAGTTGATTATTTTCAGAAAATGCGTTACAATAGATATATAAGGTAAAAAAAAGATTTTGAGAGGTATCAGCGTATGGCTGGAAGAACAAGAAAATCAAGACGACTTGCTGCAACTAGAAATGCTATCGTTAAAAAAGCGAAGATTATGGAAGAGTTGACCGGAAAAGAAGTTAAACCAACACATAAATATAGCAAATACACATTCTCTTGTGAGTGTTCTGCTTGTACCTGTGCGAGATATTACGGAAAGAGAGAGAAGAGAGAGTTCGAAGAACGAATTTCCAAAGATCGCCTGCGTAGTCAAGGGTTTGATGGTGTAGATTCACACGTGGACGCTAGTTGGAAATCTTGTAAGTCTGAATTAATATAAGATTTTACCTAGATAAAAAATAAAAAGAGCCAGTTTTTCTGGTTCTTTTTTTACTCTTTTTTGTTGACCCAGTAAAGTGTCTTTTTATTTCCGAAAAGAACATCAACTCTTCCGGGATCAACGGCGTATGCACTAGAGGCAGTCTTTGGCTTACCAACTTCCTCTTCTGAAATAATTTCAACACCTTTATTCACTGAATCTATTACAGCCTGATCTACACCACCTCCAAAAAATACAGCAGGTTGTGGGTTCTTATCGTTTTGTGTAACGATTACCGTCTCATCAAAAAGTGTATTGGTTTTTATACCTGATTTTTTAGGTGTAAATTCATAAGTTATAATAAAAGCCTCTTGTCTCGAACCGTCCGGATGATATGATACACCGTTTAATATTTTAATATCTGTTATTTTTAATCGTCCAAGTTCAGTTTCTATTGTCTGATCTACTTTATTTAAAACTTTTTGTGGTAAAGATAATTTTTCTATTCTTTCAAAATTATTTCCAGCTATAAGGTTATCAACGATATTATTTCCAGATATTTTTATATATAAAGCGAGACCGGCGAGTGTGAAGATTATTAATAGATAGGCAATTTTAATTACTTTAAAAAAATTCTTTATGATCTCCAATCAAAGTCACCTGCCTTTTCAAAACCATCCACGGCTTCTTTTGGTAATTTATTTTTATTGAAATCGTAAGTTGCTGTCAAATCAGCATATTCCGTTATACGTTTATCTCCTGTAATATCACAAGAGATCATCGTTAACATTGGAACCCCGGGTGTATGTCCATTCTCTTCCGAGTCCACTTTGGATTGTCTCACGATATCGGTGTCTGTCTCTTCCACAAATTTCACGTTAGTGACCGTGTATTCATAAACCTTATCCAAATCGGTTAAGTAGATTTTTTGTCCAGGTTTTCCAAAATAATAGATTCCGGAAAAAAGAGCCCACTCTGATTTCGGTACGTGGTGTCCTACTAACACGTAATTGCCTTCTCCTAACTTTTGATCAGCTGAAATAGTTCCAGCAGAAAGATTCAGCTGATATTTATCCAGACCTGCAACTACTGTTGTAGCAACTTTTGCCTCCGGTTGCGTCAATATCGCAATAGGATTAGACTTGCTTTGCATTTTAGCTGATAATGAGTCGAGAACGTTTGAGTTTGATACGTTCGACCAATCATAATCGGCTTTTTCGTTTTCTTTTTTTAGATCATCTTGAGAAATTTTCTTTACAACCGTATGTTGCGTTGTGCTACGTGCAATGTGGGCAGTTATCTGATTTCCGAAAATGATCAAAATGGAGCCTATCAAAATGCCTATATAAAAAATATGCTCCAATATTGAAAGTATTATTCTTTTAAACAATAAAAAACTCCTTTTTAGTCTTTATCTTATTTTAGACTAAAAAAGAGAATAATTTTTTATTGACGTTTCGCTTTGCGTTTAGCAACTGCTACAACACCAGCACCGATGAATGAAGCACCAAGAAGACCCGCACCAATAGTTTCGAAACCGGCTTCTGGAAGCTTTTCTGGAACTTTCTCAGCAGGTTTTTCCTGTGGTTTAGCTTCTTCTTTCTTTGGAGCCTCTGTAGTCTCAGGAGCTTTAGCTTCTTCTTTTTTAAGAACTGTTGTGTTCTTATCGGATTCCTTATCCTTGCTCTTGGAATTATCAGTAAGGGCCTGATCACCCTTGCTTACTTTAGCTTCCTTATCTGAATCTTTTCCAGCAGTTAGCTCTACCGCAGGATCAGTTGTAGTACTGCTAGACTCTTCTGCAAAAACAGGAGCGGCAATTAGTGCTGGGAGTGTAGTCGCAAATACGCTAGCGATTGCTGTGATTTTTCTTAAGTTCACAACGTTACCTCCTACCAAAACGTTTTAATAGGCTAAATTTATTTGCCTACATTTATTATAGCGTGGTTTACTTATCTATTTATTATAATTAAATTAGAAAGAAAATTAAATCAGATTTAAAATCTGATAGAAAGAAGGAAAAAATGATTAACACAAACATAGAAAGTCCAATTCAACAATTGAAGGGTGTCAATGAGATATTGAAGGACGAATCCTTTCTATATCCTTATAAAAAGAAAATAAAAAAATTCTTTTCTGATCGTTCAAATATGTCACGAAAAAAAGGGTGGCATTCATCTTACCCTCAAGAGTCTTATACTTCGACAAAAATATTGAAGGGCTCTCGTTATTTGATGATAACTTACAATCTTGTCACACGAAAAATTGATTTGTTCGATACAATTTATGATAATGAAGCCATCTACAAATCAAAAGTTTTTGATACCGTTTTGATAGGTATTTTGAAGTTTGAAGATTTCGTTTCAGCTTTTAACAAAGATGAGGATCTTATCTACTTTAACAAGGATTATAATCAATTCAAAGATATTGAAGATTATTTTTGCGTTAATGTAGAAAAGGTAATATCGAAAATCTACGAGAAAGTCTCGAGAGATTATAAAAGAAATTTAAAAACCTTGTTAGTTGATAAACCTATTTTTTTGAAATATTCGTCGAAATTTAAAAATACGGATGTTTTTCCATTTCAATTTTTAGGTAATTTGGATTATCAACTAAATTACTTTGAAAATAATTGCTATTATTTACTAGATGATAATGGTGATTTGAGAGAAAATGGTGAACATCTTCGGTTTATTTACGAAAAATATAAAGAAAAAGGTTTGAACGATTTGATGGACGGATCATCATCCTTTGAAGATTTATATAGATATTGCAAAAGATTTTCTTTGGATTTAAACTCATCTGTAGAAAACTACTCTGAATCTGTTTTTAGAAAAGATGTCGATGATTTCAAAAACGAAAAAAACACTTTCAATAACGCTCGTTTATTTCAAATTGTATCATCTGCATTTAAGTACACAACCTTAACAACGGATGATAAAACTCCTCTAAAAATCTTAATCAAAAAATCTTTTGATTATATCAAAAAATGTCAATCAAAGGATACAGATATTGATTTAATTGGTAATAAGGACTTTGATAATAGCAATTATCTGAGAAGAAAACAGTTGTCTGAAATTTTATCAGAATGTTTTGATGATGATTTTTGCTTGAACGTATCGCTTTTTGAAGCAAATTATCGAAACCTGGATAAAAACCAAGTTTTCGAACATCTGGATGATAGTATCGGAAATTTATTGGGCTCCGGTGCGATGATAAAAATCCGCTTATTAACCAAAAGAGACGTTTCATACGGCGGTGAGTTTAAGAGTTTGGTGTCAACCACTGATCAATCAGGTTATATCTTTGAGTGGTTGAGAAACTTACCAGATAATAAAAAAGAATTAATATCATTTCACGAAAACGAAGTTGATTCGATCGAGGTTCTTTTAGATAATAGGATCCTAGAAACACACATACCAGATGTTGTTGAATTTTTAAAATCATTTAATTGAAAAAAAGGCTCTCACTAAAGAGAGTCTTTTATAATTATTAAAAATAAATAGGCTATTATAGCCGGAAAGAAGGAGAAAATGAGCTTAGTATCATTTATCGTTTTATTTGCCGCAGTATTTACTGCATTGTTTTTCGTGGGGGCACAATTGCTTCCAAAAACTGACAACTTTTTAGAAAAAAGTGGTCGCATAAGTGGATACTTGTTATTCACATTATTCTTCGTTGCCATTATCCCTATGGGATCTGGCTGGTATGATGGTGTTACATTGTCAGAACACAAAGAGGTACAAATCTATCGCACTTTTAAGGTGGATTTTGTATCAGATAAAATGGTGGTAACATCTGGTGATGATGTTATCTACGACGGGAAACGTGAGCTTCTAGCTGATCGTAACCTTTACTTTGGGTCAGTCAAAGGTCCAACAAATTTGAGTCTTAACGAAGACTCTTACGCTTCTGGTGAAACTGAATACACCAAGAGCCTAAAAAATTCTGAGCTCGTAGTTACACGAGTTGTTAGAGAAAAATTTTATATTGAACCTGGTAAAGGTTTCAATGTAAAAAAAGAGAAACATACAGAAAGCTTTTTCGCTGAAGAAGTTGTTCCACGTGTTTCATTCAGCAATAAATAGATAGGGTTTTATTGCTAATAAAAAAGAGGTGGTATGAACAGGAACCATCTCTTTTTATTTTCTGTAATTATGATAGATGATTAAAGATCCTATTATAATTTAAGAAAAAATAAAAACTGAATTTATTTCAGGAGAAGAAAGAAGGAAACTAAATGGTTATAAATAATAACAAAAATAAAAATCAGTTGTTCAAAATAACTGATATCTCAAAAGCATTTTCTGAAGGAAATGTTATGAAACAGTTTGAAGTTGAAGTTAAACTTTTCTTTGAGGATATTGATGTTCTTGAACGCAAGAAAAATTATTATTCTTTGCAATCAAAAAATGGAAATTCTGAAAAATCTCCAGTTCTGTATAAATCTCGCAATAGTATGGATCTTTACTATGATTTATTGGATGGTAAATTTTATCTCTCGATTACTGAAAGTTACAAAAATCCAGTAGAAAATTCACTTACAACTGTTTTAGTCGGGTCTGAAACGTTTGAAGGATTTATTAAAAAATATTATTCTTACAATAATAAATTTTTAGAGTATTCCAGCGACAATGAACATAGAAATTACCGCAATCGAAGAGAATATCCTAAAATTTTTGAAGTTGTGGATATGGATACCATCCTTGAATTACTGAACAGTCTGTTCGAAAAACAATACAGCAAGAACTTAAAGAATTTTTTACTATACGAGAGTGAGTATGATATGAAGTTCTCGGCAAACAATAATCGCAGAGTGTTCCCGTTCTTTGTTGGAAACAATCTAGATTATAAGTTATCTAAATTTGAGGAAAATTACAATGTTTTTTGCGAAGATTTCAAATTAAAAGAAGAATTTTCGTTTTTAAATAATGTATACAAATTATTCCAACAAAAAACCATCGATGAATTTCATAATGGTCAATTTGATTTACAAATTGCTAAAAATGAACTTAAAAAAGCTGGTACTAGTATTGAAAACGAAATCGGTGCTCTTGCGGAAAGGTTATACCAGGAGGATTGTGAAAATTTCGAGAAAGGACGCATTCAAATCAATGAAAGTAGGTTGATCAAATTCGCTCTAACTGAAACAAGATATTATTCTGAGATGGAGCGTAGATGTTTATTGCACACTGAAGGTTTCTTTTGGGGTAAGGTATTTAAAGAGGTCGGGACACGAATTTCTATGTTTTTAACAAAATATCAAGATGTACCCGAATGGTATTTGGATATCTTTGGAGAACCACACATCAAAAACTATGATGAATTTATCAATGAACTATTTGTTAAGAAATTCTTAGTTAACGAATATTCTGCCAATAAAAAATACAACATTGATATTACCGCCGTTTTGATCGATGTTGATGAGTACTCTGGTAAAAATGTTGATTATTATTTTGAGGCAATTTCAAAATTGTTAAATAATAAAACCTCTATCCAATTAAACGTATTTCACTTTATTGGAACTGCGTTATACTCTCTTTTTTCAGGAGAATATCAATCACGAAAATTATTCGAATATTTATTTTCACTAACCGAGGAACAAAAGAAGCGGATTATTCTAAAAAAATCTGAACTTTTGGTTTTAAAAACTCTGTGTGAAAATAATCTAGCTATCTCACCAGTAAAATTTGACTTTTTCGAACGTGTTGAAGAATTTAAACTTGTTTAATATTTTAAAGGAGTTGCTTAACAGTAACTCTTTTTTTATATAATTTTAAAAATAAAAAACTAATTTTTAGTTAGAAAGAAGGAATAAAAATGGTTATAAAAAGCGATAACAATAAAAAAATGCTTTCGTTATCAGATATCGCCAAAGAAATTTCGAAACCAGGGTTATTGTTTCAGTTTTCTGAAGAAATAAAATCTTTTTTTGAATTAAATAATAATTTCACCAAAAAAGATACATACGAAAACTTGATCGAAAAACACGGATATACTGAAGAATCTCCTTTGTTGTACAAATCAAGAGAAGATCTCTATCTTTATTACGATTTAATTTCTGGGAAATTCAAGTTATACACAAATTGGGGTGACGTTCAAGCCAGACCGTTGCTAGAATATTACACGTCGGTTTTGGTTGGTGTTGACAATTTTAAGAGTTTTATGAAGAAAAATTACAATCCTGAAAATCCATTTGTTATTTATTCAGAGGATAACAAATATAGAAATTGGCAAAACAGAAAGAAACATCCTAAAAGATTCGAGGTTGTAAATCTTGATGAAATTCTTAATTTGTTACAGAAGAAATTTGAATCACAATATAAAAATAATCTTAGAAAATTTTTGATTGAAAATCCAGATTCGTTAAAATTTTCTTCTGAATTAAAAGATGAGGTTTTTCCATTCTTTTTAAAAGCCTCATTAGATTACAAGATTAGTTTCTTTTCGAGAAATTATGATCACTTTTGTAAAGATTATAAATTGAAAGATGAATATTATTTTTTAAAAGATATTTATAACGCTTTTAAAGAATGGAATTTAAGTGAATGTTATTCTGATAAATTTATCTTTGATGATCTTTTATATAACTTGCAAAAATCCGAAACAGATATAGATAAAGAAATTTCTAAAATTGTATCAGGCAAATTAGCTAAAGAACAATATAGGATTGATAATGGCAAATCTAAACTTGAAAAATCGAGTACAATCTACGATTATATGAGCGCTATTGCAGCAAATTATCGTGGTGTCGGACGACCAAACAGTGATTATGTTATCAATTGGGAAAAGGTGCTAAGTGTTTACGGTGAGGCTGCTTCTAGATTGATTTTGGATAACCAAGCTAAAAACAATGGCTATTTTAATATTGGTGAACCTTACAAAGATAGAGGTGAGAGTTTCTCGGCGTTATCAACCTTCACGAATTATCTCTCTTGTGATTACGCAAAAGGTAAAACCTATAAATTTGATCTCTTCTATTTGGTTAACAAAGATATTGATTTGGTTTATATCGAATCCCAAATCAATTCATTAATTAAGATTATCGAGAACGGAACGAACATTGAACTCACAATGTTCCATAAAAGAACTGTAGAGCCGGAAAAAATTCACAATATCACCTTTGATTTTAGAAATAAAACGGAAAACGGAATTTACACTTTATTGTCAAATAAATATAATTCCGAAGTTTTATTCAACTCACTTTTAGGTTTAAATAAGGATAAAAGAAAATCTATAATCTTTAGAAAATCTGAGATTGATGTGATTAGTAGTTTAGTTGAATTTGGTTTGCTCGAAATTCCTATCGATGATTTCTTTGAAAAATTAGAAGAATTTACATTAATTTAAAAGACGTTTTCTAAAACGTCTTTTTCTATATAATTTTAAAAACCAAAAACTACATTGTGGTAATAGAAAGAAGGAATTTATTTAATGACAAAAAATAATGCAAAAAAAATCACACGTAAGGAAATTGTTTCTAACATCAAGGAACAAATTTTGTTAAGTAAAGACAGCAAAAACGATGTGGTATTCGAATACCAAAGTTTGTTTGAACAGATTGAGGATTTCGTAATCGATATGAAATCACAAGGTTTGATCTACAAAGATATTCGTGAGTTTATTGAACTCTTTGTTGAAACACCTAAAGTGACAACCGTATCTCACAACATTCAATATCCTACCTTAACAATTCCAGATTTAGATGTAACTGAAAAAACTGTAGTTCAAGAAGGTAAAGCCGGCAAGTACAATGTTGTAATTACTGAACTTTATAAAGAAGAAATTTCTCGTACTAAAGTTATTGAAGAATCAACAATTACTGAAATTGTTAAAGTTCCGATGTTATCCGAATCAATCGAAACAAAAGGTAATTCTACAAGTGATACAGGTATTGGAACTGGTGGTATTAGTTATGTTGGTGAATCATACGATTTTACAAAAACTAAAAATAATAAGGATTTATCGGTTGGTATTGATATCAATTCATCTTACAAAGATAATAATATCATAACAGCAGTATTCTCAGATCAACGTAGACCTGTAACTTTTGTATGTGAGAAATACAAAAATTACTTGGCTAGTTTAAAAGGAAGTTTGGGTTTTGAACCAACAGATAAAAACTTCAATAACACAACGACAGGTGCTGCTTCAAATTTTTATCGAAAAACTTTGAATTTTACTATTAGTGTTGTTCAAAAATTGAAGGAGTTTGGTGTTACACGTGTTTACTTAGGTAAGTCTGGATGTATGACTCTTAATACAGGAAATCATTTTATGGTGTCTATTTACGCTCAGTTAATCACAGCGTGCAGTATCCACTCTCTAGAAGTAGTTGTCGTTGACGAACATCGAACCTCCTTGGCTGACAGTATTGCTAACGACGATTTCGATAAAGGTCATTTCTCTGGCGAACGAAGTAAATCAAATGTCCACAACTATAAATCGGGAATTGGTGTTGTTGTAGACGCAGATGTGAACGCTGCCTACAATATTTTAAGAAAAGGAACTCAAGGTAGTTTTAAGGTTTCACCTGAACTAATCGGAGTTTCATTCAATAAAAAAACAGTCCAACTTCCAGAAGTGAACTATATGTGATTTAAAAAAATACAAAACAAAAAAGGGGACACTAATATCCCCTTTTCGTCTGCCCTCAGTCTTAAAAGGCAGCTTGCATAACACCCCAGAAAGTGCCTCTCCGCTTTATCGTGTAACTTTACGTCCACTCCCCTGTAATAATTACAGGAAGACTAATTGAGATGTCCAGTGTGTGTTTTACTCACGACAAGACCGGTCAGTGCTGTTACCACTCGATCTTGGAGATCTGGACTCCAAAACCAAAAACCAGAATCTTGTCGGACTGCAAGGATGATTCTCAATCCTTTCCTCACATACAACTTTAGGACGGGTAGTTGGTTTAATTCTACGCTACCCCCTGGTGCTCAAAGTGCTCCTGCTAAGAATCCGGATTTCTATTTAATCTGCAAAATATTCAGCGTTGGGCCAACCCTACTGATATTTTTATAGAACCAGTTGCACTTGTGAAAACTTTAGGCTGATTTCACGATGGAATTTATTAAACCCGTAATATCTGAAGTAAGACTTGTGCGTTAACTCAACAAATCTTGATGACAAATACACTTCGCCATCCGAACCTATTGCCCCTACTGGATTCGAACCAGTGACCCAACGATTAAAAGTCGCTTGCTCTGCCAACTGAGCTAAGAGGCATTAAAGCCACACATCAAAAGAAGGAAAGAATGATGTGTGGTAAGGAGGGAGTGGGATTCGAACCCACGGGTGACCTTACGGCCACCACTCGACTAGCAAACGAGCGCAATCGTCCTGACTCTGCCATCCCTCCAAAAAAAAAGAATTAAGTTTCGATATTCTTATTATAGGTTATTTTTTTTAAGATGTCAACACCTAAATCAATTTTTTTATTATTTTTTTTCGACAAAAATTTCTTTTACTATTTTACGTCATTTTTTATAGGACATTGATGAAAAAAATAATATTTTGTGATATAATCTATATTGTATAAAAAGAAAGGTATAAAAAGAATGGTTATAAAAACTAGTGACATCATAAGAAAAGATTCTTCTGAAAATTATTCAGAGAATATCAATCCTGTAATTGCAAAAGAGTTAGAGCGGATAGAATTTGTAAAGAAATATAAAGGAGCAGGCAAGGACTTTAAAAAATATTTTCTTAAAGAGTTTAGCAATTTTTCGAGAAGAGTTGATAAAATATTATTACAAGAAGATTATGATTTGGAAAAAACAAAAAGTAAGATTTTTGACGAATACAAATACTATGTATTGTTAGATTTTACACATAATGACGTTTCGTTTTATAGAATGGGAGACTACGATTTTCCTAAAAATCTTGCTAATTATGAATATTATCAAATTTTTAAACCAGAGGAATTTGCTGATATAGTTTCCTCTTCTATTACGATTAAATATAAGGGATGGTTTGCTAAGAAACAAGTTCTCGATTTGGAGGCTACCCTTGAAAAAATTAACAATTCTTTTACTGTTGAAGCCGGAAAGTTTTTTTCTGATATTGTTTTAGTTGAGGAATTTTTCAAAGAAAATGACTTTGAAAAAAGAATGAGTTTTAACTTGTTAGTTAATGACGATTTTATGGATTGTGTCGGAAAAAATGGTTTTTTATATTTATTTAAAAATGTATATCGCAAGAGTTTTTCTTACGATGAGTACAATCAGTATTTAACTTTAAAAAAATACTCTATAAAGGATATTGAAGAGATAAAGAAAGAGAATGATAGCTTTGTGGACTTCATCACTTCAGAGTACGAAATGCTACTTTATTATGTAATGCTTTACAATCTTTTTATAAAAAATCAAGATGTGAATTGTGAAGATTTATTAGAAGTGTTTGGTGGGTCATTCTTTTTAATTACTGAAAGAGATGTCAGAGCGTTAGAAATGGTTTACGATTTAGATTTAAAAGCGGTAGAGGAAAAGTTCGAAACTTACGTGTCAGAAATTAATGACTCATTTGCTCAATTGGATAATATTCTTTCTACCAATCAAATTTATAAATCTAAAACCAATAACCCATTAAAAGATGTGTTTGATATTTTAGATGATTACAATGATACAATGCGTAGTCTCGATTTTTTAAAGAATAAATACAAACTTAAAATTGGTGGACACACAACAAGATCCTTACTGAGTAGCCAAGATTTAGGTGGCGTGGATCTTCACTCACTTATATCTTTTTTAAGTAAAGATATTTTTTCAGCAGATTTTGATAGCTCGACTGAAAACAGAGGGGGAAAAGATGTTTTAGTAATTAAAAGTAATTTTATTAGTGCCTTTAGATATTACAGTGATCATTTCGAACAGAATACAATAGAAAACCTTTGTAAATATATACCTGAAGTTTTAGATGATTTGCTCTCATTAAGAGACAAGAACAAATTTCGTCTCGGCGGTATTGAATATCAATTAATTCCCATAAGAATGACATACATATCTAACCAGCCAAATGCAACGATAAGTAGAAATGCACTAGATGTATTACTTAAACAGTTTGATAGAATTGTTCAGGATAAAACCGGGCTTACTGATATCGTTAGTGGTTTCGAGGTTGTAGATCAAGAAAATAAACAAATCAAAATACCTCTCACATCAGATATCAGTTTAGTTTTAAAAAATACAGTTGTAATCTAGATTTTACTATAAATAAAAAAGAGTTGGTTGAAAAATCGACTCTTTTTTGATATAATAGTTTGCGAAGATAATTTAATAAGAAAGAAGGATTTTAGATGGTTATATCTACGGGAAATAATAACCTTAATAAAAATAATAAACCAATTCAAGAAATGATTTTTTTAGATAAATTGAAACGTATTGGTTCAGGTAATTTAGATCTAAAATTCATCTCAAATAAGTTTAATAAACTATCAAGATTTGTTACCTGGAAACTCTTTGATTATCAGGAGTTCAAAGAAAAAATCGATTTCTTGTTCGGGTATTATATCCTGCTAGATATCAAAAACGAATCTCTAGTTTTCGTAACCAAGGATTTGCTTGATGGAAAAAGCAAAAAAAGAACAAAATTTGATGATTGTTATATCCAGCTAATGAATCCAGAGGAACTTCAAGATTTCCTTATTGATCACCTATCACCCTTATTTGAAGATAATATTTTAATATATTTTAAATTAATTATGTTTTTAAAGAGCAGAAGTATTAAAAGAGAATTTCTCTCTAAATTAAATTCAGCTCTTAAGGAAAAAATCGGTCGTGTGATATTTGGATTGCTGGATGATCCGGTTAATTATTTTTTGGAAAATAAGTACATTTTCTCACAACCAATTCTAACATCGATGGAATTTGTTGAGACGTTGGGGTGGAGAGAATGGTTGAGTGAGTTGATTGGTAATGAGTTTACTAGGGATTTTGTTTACTATCATCGATATAGTTATTCACCTATTGAAACAGACGAGTATAAATTCTTGAAGACTCACTTCTCTTTTAATGAATTTATGAAGAGAGATCATAATTACGGAAATATTCAAGATAGGATTAATTATGAATGTGTTATTATTACAAATTGCTTCAATTTATTGGAAAGCAAACTCGACGAAATGAGTCTTCGGGAGATTCTATCTCTTATAAATAAGATAGAAACAATACACTATAATGTAATTCATAGCTTTTACTCCAACTATAAAAGTAGTTTTTCAATTTTTCAGGATAACAGATTCCTTTCAGAAAAAATGTCTTCGAAAGAATTTGACGAATCGCTTGCTGCTTTTTACAATGGATTAAAGGAAGCATTTGCCAATGAAATTAATGAAATGATTGAAAAAGCTCACTATATCGACTCACGATTAAAAAAAGAAGAAGAATTATGTTACATCGGAAGTCTATCAAACGAGCTCTTGAATAGAATGCGAGAAAACAAAGACTTCCTTGTTTCTCAAGGGTTGAATCTTGACTTGATAAATTGTAATTTTGTTCTTGATGAAATAATTGTTGAATTGACAAATAAATACAAAAACTTTAGTCTTTTAGATATCGAACGAGAAAAGAACCTCGATTTCTTGAAAAAAGAATTTTCTCTTAAAAAGTTTTAAAGAAGTAGGATCGATACTATCAATTTCGATCCTTTTTTGATACAATATAAATAAAGAAACAAATTCAAGAAAGGAATTATTTGTTTTGGTTATAAATACAAAAAGCAACAAAAACCGAGAATCCAATTATTTAAAGTTTCCGGAAAAAATAAAGAGCATTATTGAAAATTTCTTATCTGTGGAGAATGAATTGCCGGACTTGGTTGATGTGGTCTCCTATTATTTATCTATGTACAAAGATGATGAGTTTTTTCGTTTTCTTGAAAAAGATTTAAAGCTGTACGTATTGATAGACTTAGATAAAAACAAAATTGTTTTTGTTGAAAAAGGAAAGGATAGCGTAGATAGAATGAATTTCTTACAGATCCTAAACCCGAAGGAATTTGCGATTTTAATCTGTGATTCTATCAAATTAAAACCTAAACGTTTTTTCTCTAAAAAGAAAATATTAGATAAACCTTGCTTTATTGAAAATGTTAATACAAATATTAAAAATTCGGTGAGCAACCTACTCTCTGAAATTATTTTAGGAGGAGAGTCCTTAACATCTGGAACTTTTAGAGACAGAATAACCCCTCTAATTCTAAAAGACGAGGAGTTTCTCGATTCTTTTGACAAAGAAGATATCCTAAAACTTTTATCTTATTTCTCTATTCTTCAAGAAGATGATAGAATGTTATACATTAATTTTTATGGTAAAGGTGAGTCGTTCTACTTTTATGATTTGCTTGATAATCGTCAGACGACAAATATCGGATCTTCTTATTTGGACTTGGTAAAAAATAAAGAAAACGAAATTGACGAAATAAAGTTTAGAATTTTAATCAATAAGATTGACAAATTTTCCGTAGATGATTTGGTAGATCTTTATAGCTCTGAAATAATTTCAGAAAAGAATGTTTCAAATTTCGCAAAAGAAAAGGGGCAAGATCCTATGGAGATTTTAGATAATATTCAACGCTCAATTAATAAAAAATTCGATGAAATATTAGAATCAAAAGGATTACTGTTGCCTGAAAGTATTTATTTACCACCTTTGATTGATAATCAAATTGATCACGTAAAATCCGAGATTCAAAAAACAAATTGGTTAACAACGTGGTTAAATAGAAAAAATTAATAAAATACTTATAAAAAATGTTCTTCTACAGCATTCACAATTGATTTTGTGAATGTTTTTTGATATACTATATATCAGAATATATAAGGCTGGTAAAATAATGGTTATTACTACAAGTAAAAATTTAAAAAGTAAATCGTTAACTATTGAAAATAATCTAAAAAAGCTATTCGAATCTATAAATTATGATTTTATTGAATATGCCTTTAAAAGTGAGGTTGAATCGCCTAACGTATATCACTTCAAAAAAGATGAGTTGGGTGAATATTATTATGATGAACGCACCCTATCTGGATCAATTACAGATAAAAGGATCTTTCTTGATTTAATTTCAGGAGAGATAGTCATTTTAGATAAGAATAACTCCGAGTTTGTATTCTCAGCTGATATGCAACCAGATGTTGGATTTTTTAATATAAATAAAATTTTAAGTAATCCAAAGAGGGTTAGTGACAATTTAGAGCACAGTTATCGTTTTGAACTTTTCACAAACAATGAAGTTGAAGGCTTGATAGTAGATTCGTTGGTTTTTAAAGAAATTAATTTTTTAATATCCAAAAAAAAGTTTCTTAACAAAAAGGAAACGCTAATTAATATACTAGAAGGTATAAAAAACAAGATTCAAGAGTTGTTGCTTATTTTTGTTGGTGCTTCAGAAGAAATAATTTTGAAAAAGAGAAACTTTACTGATAGCGGAATGATAGAGGTAACTTTAGATAATGAAAGCACTCTTATCGATTTTTCTCTAAGGTTGGGGCCGTCGCTCATTTTCCAAGATGAGTTTTACGATTTCTTATCAGCATTCGGGATTTCAATTTTTGAATTTTGTGATTTTCAAAACTTCCTGTTTGATAGTATATCACAGTACTCCTCTAATTACCTTTACTATAAAAAATTCAAATTTTATTATCATTCAAAAGATGATAATACGTGGATGTATTACAGAAGATTGTTTTTAGGAAAGTATATAAATTATTTCATTAATCATTCAAATAAGATTTGTATTGATGATTGTTTTAAACACCTCGAAAAGTTTGTAGTTTTATTAAAAGAATTTTCTGATTATGATATATTTGATAGTTATAGCTTTGAAAGTGATAAGATGGAAGCCTTGAAATTTATCCTGGGAAAAAATCCTGATTTCTATAAAAACCTAGACGAATCTTTTTTATACAATTTTAACAATTTGAAAGAAAAAGAGAAAGTTCCTTTTCTGTCAAGATACGCAAAACTAAACAAAGATCTTCAAAGAAAATTCTTCACTGATTATTCTTATATAAATACAGAAAATTTATTGGAAAATATCTCCTTCTCCTTTGATTCTGATATTTGTGAATTATTGGACGAAATGTTATCTTTAGTTGAATCTGAAAACAAATCGGGAATTAAAGATGTTAATTTTAATATCGAACATCAGATGAGTTCATTATACAAAAATGAATTAAAAGTATATTGTATTCAAGGAATGAAAACAATAGAATTAACTTCAGATTTAGAATACTCAATTTCAGATCTACTTTCAAATTTAAGTGATAGTATTTTAAATCTACAAAAATACAGAATTTTGCCTGAAAATATGAATATCAATATCACTTATGGATCTAAAATGTTAACTCTACAAAAGAGCAAAGAGGTTGATAAAAATTTAATTGAGAGTGTTAAAGATTGTGCAAACGCTCTTGGTATGGAATACGAGGAGTGTAAGTTTAATGGAGAAGATTATTTTTCGATTACGAAAAACTTGCACGGAAACAACTTTAAAATTTCCGCTTCTCTTTTAAGCTAAAAATTTAATCAATAGAGGGGTTGTTACACAATCTCTCTTTTCTGTTATAATAAAAGAGAAATAAAAAACTTAAATAAATAAAGAAAGAAGGAAGTATATTATGAAAAAAAGTGAAAATTACAATTTATCGCAATTTGAAAGTCTTATTTTCGAGATGATGAAATTAAAGAAAATAACAATCCCGAAAAAAGCTAGTTTTTGGAGAGTTGTGATTGAGGATTGTTTTAACGGAAAATCAACCCCACAATCAAACAAAATGGAGTTGACTGTTTATTTGAACCCTTTGAGGAAAGGATTATATTTGTCGATCGGACAATCATACTCTTACCAGGAAGATTCGTTTGAGTTGTTGACAACCGATGAGTTTCGTGGTGTTATGTGCGAAGTATGCGAAAAATATATCTCTAAAACCGGAGATGAGCCCTTTGATTATTTATCTATGAACATCGAACTCTTTTGGTCTTTGGTCAAAGAATCAATTTTCGAAAAATTAGAGGAATTTTCAGCTGATCTAATTTTAAAAGGTGATGATTTTTGGACTGATCAAGATACAGTTACAAGAATGGGATCTCGGTTTATATTTTCGAAATACTGGGATAAATTAAGTCCAGAAATTCAAAAAGAAAATATCAACATATACACAAACAACATCATTTTTGACAAAAAATCAACCACATCATTTTTCAAAGATGGTAGATATGTTTACCGTTTGGAATTGTTTTATAAATCAATCAACGACTATTTCTTTAAAAACTTAAAGAATTTATCTGATGAAACGTTCGATATCATCATAACCGAAATATTGTATCTATCAAATAAAGCTCCAAGAGCTCAGAGTGAGATAGTTGATTCTATAAACCGTTCAACAACACTTGAAGATTTTGCTGTGAAGCTCACTGATCGCATTGTTAAAAGGGCAATCGGACTAAGCGAAAGTCACAACATCTACAATTCTCCAGAAAACTACAACTACAAATATCTATCAGATTATGTAAAACTTGTCAGATTTATCGGTTTGCAATCATACTTTTACGACGGAATCATAACTTTCCCTGAAACTGTTGTAGATAAAATTGTTGATTTTGGATTTACTCCTGTTACTATTGATTATTTTATAGAGTTTTTAAAATTAATCAAAAATTACGATTTGTTACGTCTAAATAAAACCCAAATTAATATTATGCTACTTGATTACTATTGTGAAGAAAAATGGAAGGTCATCAATATTTTATTGAAAACTATTCTTAATGCGACAAACTGTATGTTGCGGGTTTATGACACAAACGAAAAAATTAATACAGACAAAGTTCAATTGAATTTCTCAGTAAATCTGGATTCAAATCAAACCGAAAGTCCGAATCCTGACGATATTGAAATCAAAAAGCTAAGTCAACTTAGTTTTGTAGATAGGGTTGAAATTTTTAAAGATGAAAATCGTATGGTTATTTATCCAAAAAATAGAAACATAAATTCAGTTGTTGTAAATAATATCACTTTTACAAAATAGAGAGTTTAACTCTCTATTTTTGTTGTTTTTAAACAACTTTTTGTTTTAACCTTATATTTTCTGTTATAATTTCAGAAAATATAAGAAATCAGTAAGAATGAGAAAATAAACTGATAGAAAGAAGGTAATTTAAGATGAGTGAAAAACAAAAAACTCAATACGACTTCCGTGGGGAAATCTTTGAGAAACGAAAATGCAAAGGCGAGAAAGAGTATTTTATTATCGACTTTGCTTGTAAACAAAAAGCTCTAGCTGGAAAAGGTAAATCAAAATTCAATGATGGGCCAGTTGTGTCTATCGATGAGAAGAATTTTACCATTTTTGATCTATTGTTTGAGCTTGATAATATCAAACCAACACGGGATGTTATTAAGAATTGGATTTTGGAAAATACATCATACGAAGATGTTCCGGGTATCTACTATGTTGATACTGGAACTCGACGTGCGGTAATTACGACAAAATCTATCGCAGGATCAGTAGCAAAAATCCTATCTGAAGTTATTTCAGTGACAAACAAATCGTCGGATATTTTCCTTAAGCGTGTAGCCCGTAGCCACTCAATGTCGTTCAAGGTTCTGTCTTATCAGCAATCTTATGCTATTGCAGCTACTTATGCAGGAATTTATGATGTGATGGCCCCAAAAGCACTATTGTCAGAACAGACACCAAATTATCGCAGCTATCCTGGATATCGAACTGGGTTGAGCCTTGGTGCTAATTGGCAAACTCTGTTAATTGAGGAATTGCTTGATGAAGGTATTCGCCCTGAAGGCTTTGTTTCTCCTAAAGAACTTAAATTGTGGCGAGACAAAACATTCAAGACGGATAAGATGATCTCCCGTGAAGAATTTCTTCAAAAACTAAAAGTTAAAGTTGAAGAATTTAGCCAATAAAAAAGAGTGATTTTCATCACTCTTTTTTTATTTTTTATGAGCACGAACTGCACTCATTCGTGCTTTGCGAGCCTCGCTGGTTTCGTCCGATGTCTTACCCTTAGTATTTTTGTAAATACGTACAGAAGCTACATCTAAATCAAGAACACCTTGGATACCAACAAGTTTTCCGTTTTCGGCGTAAACCTTTTCGGATCGAACAGACGGGCTACTCTTAATGAATTTCTCATATTTACGAGCAACTGTCGGATTGTTCGTGTAAACAGTACAAATTTCTTCACCGTTGTTTGAATAAACGTTGATCGCAAACTCACGGTCTTCTTTGGGTACAGATTCTTCTTGAGTTGTAACAATGAATCCGTCTTTGTCAATTTTTTCCTCAACCATTGGAATACCCCCCTAATTAAATGCTGCAAAACATTTCTTGATGATCGGCCAGCGAACAAGCAAGAATGTTACAAAGAAAGCAACGGAGCCCATACCAGATAGTACCACACCTAATTGTGATAAGTAAGTTAGGGCAATGAAAGGAGATAGAAGTTGGAAGAGTAAGATTAGATCCTTAAACAACTCATTCGCCTTAATTGGCTGTAGATTCATCAAAATTGTACCTACAAAAATTAATAGGTATGAAATTCCCAATCCAAGCATAAGAAGTGTGTACATACTTCCACTTACAAGGATTTTAATTCCAAGTGTTTGGAAAATCAATGACAAAATTGAAAGTGCTACACTATTAAGCGCCATCCAAACGACATTTCGAACAAATGAACGATTAATTTTCTTGATAAAATCCTTAGCAATAAGTTCTTCTCGTAATTCAGTCTCGATTACATTATCATCTGAGACTTCGCCAGCAAATTCATAAAACTCACGTTTCATAAAATACCTTCTTTCTATCCCGGTTACCGGGCAACAAATTTATTTTTAATAATTATAAGAGAGAATTTCTTCTCTCTTATATTTTTTATCAATTTTTAATTTAGTCTTTTAGTTTTTCAGCCACAGCCTTAACATCTGCAAGATTTGTTGTGATGTTGTTTTTCAACGTTTCAACTTCTTCTTCTAATTTCTTAACTTCATCCTCTACGTTGTCAGGATCAACACCCAACTCACGAAGTTGAGATTCTAGTTCTTCTTTGTTTTTAATCAAAGATTCTTGCGTTGATTCTGAACGAATCATAAGTTCCTTTTGTTCGGCAACAGCCTTGCCTAATTCTTTCAATTCTGTTTCAGTCATTTCCCCTCCAATGCGTTTCAGACCGTATAGCGTAACTCCTGCAATTTCAACAGAAGAATATTGTTTCTCTAATTGTTTCAGTTTAGATTCATCTTCCGATAGTTTAACCCTCATTCCTTCGATTTTGTCATACAAAACCTTCAATTCTGAAATAATTTCAGTTAATTTTCTCGAAAGGACGATAACTTTCTCAAGGTTTGAATTTTTACTTTCTAATTCAGCAAAAAGTTCTTCATTTTCCTTGCTTGAATTTTTGATAATAGAAATAAACTTCGTCATCTTTTTCAAAGAATTTTCGTTATATTTCTTTTCTTCTTGAATAACTTTTAATTTACCCAATTTATCAAAAATTTCTTTTAAAAGTTCATAGTCATCGGTTGCTTTAATTAAATTATCTTTCTTGGAAACAATTGATTTAATATTCTCTAAATCTCTTGTAACTTTAATCAAACTATCACTTGTATTTTTAATGTTATTGGAATTTTTAACCTTTTCTTCTAATAGTGAAAAACTATCAAGAGATTCGTTGACCTTATCCTTTTCTTCTAAATAAGTTTTAAGTTTCGACAAAACTCTTCTAGTCTTGATAAGTTTTTCTTGAATTGATTCAACAAAAATTTGTTTTCTAACCAAAACCTCTAATTCATTGTAATCATCAACCATAGAGCTTACAACAGGTTTCTTTTTTAAAAACTCTGATAAAACCGATTCTTGTTCAGTGATAGACTTTTGTTTCGACATCAAAACAGAAGCACTTCTCAAGATCGTGTTTTTAACTTTCATTTTATCAAATCTTGTTTCCAAGGTGTCCACAACAAACTGTTCTTGATCCAATAAACTTAGTGGTTCTAATTTATCATCAATATTTTTTAGATCGCCAGATACTAGTTTTCGTTCAGAAGCTAAGTTGCGTCGAACTTTTTCCAAATCCTTGATTGCACCAAGGATGTATTGCGTCCCAAATAAAGCACCAATAACCTTTGCACGTTGTTGACCCTTTAAGTTTAAGAAGAAATCCCCTTCCTTTTGTTTTCGGAAATTAATTCCGATTTTATCTTTTTCATCAAGAAATAGATAATTAAACCCAAACAAGTGTTGAATTGTTTCCAATCCTTGCGTGTTAGTTGTGGTTTCAGTTCCGTCTGGGTAAGTAATATGCCAGCCTTGATCTACAATCTTTTGCTTTCCGGTTCTAATTTTCTTCACATTAACAAAACGTGAAGCTACAAGACCATCGGCACGATGTAATATAACCTTACATTCGGTATTTTTGATACCTTTTCGCACAAACGAGAGTGAATTACCTTCGTTTTCAAAGAAGAAATACAAGGCACGAGCGATAGATGATTTACCGTTAGATGATTCACCGATAAACACGTAAGGAACGTTGTCCTTGTCGATATTGATAACTGTGTGTTGGTGTGCTTCAAAATTGACAAGTTCAATTCTTCGAATCCTATAATCGACATCTTCACTCAATGGCTCTGTTTGACGAATGCGATTCTCAACCTCTCGTGTTGTTTCGACCGCAAGTTCTGTTACAACTTTAGGAACAGAATCAATGGAGGCTACGTCAGCAATGATACTTGTCGCCAACCCGTCACCAATCGGCTTGATTTGGTCAATGATCTTAGCCACCGCTTTCGATTGGTTTTCTAAGTTAATCTTCTCATCTTTTTGAGTTAAGTCGAAAATATCACGGCTTCGTGGTGAATCGAGTTTGATATCTTTAATAAAGATTTCACCATCTTCTGACACGTGAATAAGACTGACGTAAATATCCCGATCCAACTCAGCAACTGAAGAACTTTGTTGGGCTAATGCTCCGGGATTTCCGAAGATTTTACCGTCCTTCTCAATCCAACCAAATCCGTGGTGAATGTGACCAGCAATCGTGACATCAGCCTTTGTATCCTTATAAACTTTATCGATTGGCAACCAATTAATTTCCGGACCCAAAGTTGTGTTGTAGAGTGCTTCGTGTACCAAGAAGATGTCAGTATCACCTTTTTTCTCTTGTAGAATAAAATTCTTCTCATCCTTCAACAAATTCAGATCATAAGGTAATCCTGAAATTGCAATAGTTCTACCACCTGGAGTTTTTACAGTAAAAACGTTGTCTTTATCAACAAGATTAACGAAACCAATAGATGATAAGAATCCTAACGTGGTTTTAGGCAAGGTTTTAAGAGATCCACCAAAAATTTCGTGGTTTCCTACCGTACCAACAATAGGGATATAATCCAAAATTGCTTCTGTCATCTCATCTTTGGAAAGGATACCGGCTTCATAATCTTCACGAGCTTTTTTGTACGCAGAAAAACCCCACTCCTCAAGAATGGCTTCTACAAAGTTATTAGGTAAAGTCGGTTTATCTAACAAATCTCCTGGTTGCAAAATAACACGAACGTTGTGTTCTTTCGCAATTTTTCTAACTTGTTTAACCTTGTTTTTTTCTGTTTCCGAAAAATCATCTGTACGATTGGCTGGTTTTTTAAATTGGTAGTGTTTGTCACCAAAGTAAAGAAAATTGACACCAGATGTCAGGTAATTTTCGGGAAATTTCTTTGATAATTTAAGCAAAAAATACTCCTTTCTGATTTTATTTCAGTACCTAGATACTATTATTTTATCAAAAAAAATATTATAAGTCAACAATATAATAAAAAAATAAAAGCACCGAGCGATTCCGGTGCTTAATTCATTCAAATATTATTAATATTCGATTGTTGGGCCTCCATCAGAATTTTGTTTTTCTGTGTATTTGATACCAACCTTGTCTAGCAATTGTTTGAGAATTGTGTTGTATTCTTCATCGTATGCTTTGTCGCCTGAGTTCCATTCGTTATAAATTGAAATTGCGTCAGCTGAGTTATCGACATTGTATGCCTTATTTAAATATTCACGCTGATTATTCAAAGCATTGATAACCAAATTGTTCAACTCATTATCATCACTCTTGATCTTTTCGATGTAAGAAGTACGCTCTTCGTTAACTTGATTAAGAGTTTCCTTAAAGACGTTCAGATCTTGTGTTTTACTATATTCTACAGTTGCAGCACGCCATTTCTTAGAAATATTCCCTTTAGCTTCTTGAGCGTTTACTGCCGTTTGGATACTAGCTTTGAAAAGAGCTCTAGAATCATTGTTTTGTGTTTGAACTTGTGATTGTGTGCTGTTATTATTGGCAACTTTTTTATTGTGGGATAGCAAGAAGAATGATAGCAAAATCAATACAAGAATAACTCCACCGATACCGAGATACGTCAAGATCTTCTTTTTGTCATCAGGGATAAAACTATTAAGTTTACCACTCAAACCCCCACCCTGTTTAACCGGTTTGTTTTGATTCGGATTATAACCTCCTCCTTCGCTTTTCATCTTTTCTAATTCTGCGGTAATATCATACCCGCCAACACCTGAATTTTCTTCTGGCGTGTTGTTGAAACTTGTTTCCACTAAGAAAACCTCCTATCATTTTTTGTCTTTTTCAAAAATTATAACATTAGACTGGTTTGTAAAGTTCAATATTCAAATTTTCCGGTCGATCAAGCTTTAGTTGAATATCATCTGATTTAAACAAAACTGAATTTTTATTAAATGAGACATCCAAATTATCACAATCAGAGAAGATTGATTCGATGATTTTTGCATTAACTTTATCAACAAGGAATTTATCACCCGAAGGATCTCCATCGGAAACCTTTGTTACTTTAACATCAAAGTTATCCAATCGACGAACTTCTCCATTCTGAACATCTACGAATAAAAATTCAGTTTCTGGAGAAAATCCTTTCTTTAATTCCTTTTTTGAACCAGAGATAACGTCAATTGTATTAGACCAGTTTTCTCTATTATAAGTTACAGCTGTTTCTGGAATGAAGATCTGATCGTCCTCCAATACTTTTGTATCAAACAGAGGTAACCCGTTAAACCAAAATGCGTTGTGTTCTTTGACGTATGACAAGTCTAGGACTTCACGTTTCTGAAGAAGTCCAAGTACTGATACTAATTCAGGTAATGAAAAACGAACTGCATTTACTCCAGATAAAGATTCACCTACTGAAATATTCACAGAAGAGAATGTTAGTTTGTTGTCGTAAAAACCAATATCCAATCGTTGTGGTTTGGACAGTTTTAGTTCACAAAATCCCGAACGAGTCGCAACTTTTCCAACCCCGTCAAAAATTTGTTTGAGTTCTGAAATAATATTTTTATTTGTTAAATCAGTCAAAGTGTCACCAACTTTCTATTTTTTATTCATCATCTTCCGGATCGTAATTAGGAATTTTTTCAGGATCCGCAAGGCTCAATCGATTAGTCAATGCGATGATAATAACTCGATGTGTTAAAAAATCAACGTAATCATCGACTGTTAGTTCCCAGTCTGGATTTTCTTTCAGTTTTTGCGTCACATAAACAATAGTTTCAAGAGAGGCTTTCAATTCAGTTAATGAATCAGTCCAACCACGCAATAGATCTGCAAGAGACTCCTCAACTCGTAATTTAAACTTCTTGTTGTCTCCGTTTTTCAAAACAGCATTTTTAGCCGTTGTGAACCATTTTGTTTCGGGAATATCGGTTTCACCCCAAACATTGCTGTTGTAAGTGTGATCGGTAATTGCACGCAAATCACGAATTGTTTGAACATCGTTTAGTAATTTATCAGCTTCACCACGTGAAAGGTTTTTGTTATTGATTTGTTCTTCTTTGTTTGCCATTCAGTAAAGTAAGACTCCTTTTTTCAAAAAATAAACAAGACCTTGTGCGGAAAATTTATCAAGGTCCAAGATACGTTGTATATAAGTTTATCACACTCTCGTATCAATGTCAATCGTTTTTTATTATTTTTTTTAAAAAATACCACTTGACAAAGAAAAAAAATCGTGATAGAGTGGTGTATAATAAAAAACGAACGGACGAAAAAATAATAACGAGAAAATGACCGAAAGTCAATAAATACACGAACGAACATTGAAAATTAAATACTCAATTATTAATTTAAATACATACATAATGGTTGTATTTGGTTGACAGGTTTGCTTACACAAACCTGTGCGAATTATCTTCGATAATCCGCAAGTGTAAAATTTTACGCTAGAATGTACATATCAGACGTTCTTAAAAATAAAATAAAACGACCTATCGACTAGACTAACGTGTTAGAAAAGATAACACAACTATCGAAAGTTGCGAAGCTTTTTTGTAGAATGTGGAGCCAAAGGCGACTTCCAACAAAGCGAAGCCCATCTCTGAAAATTACAAACCTAACATTTTTGTATTTCTAGAGCGAAGCGACATTTTCGAGAATCTTTGATTCGAGAAAATAAATGCTACAACTCTTTAATAATTACAGTATATAATATTCTTTAATAGTTATAGTATATATAATATATATCTTTAATAGTTATAGTATATATTTTATATA
>ERZ773214.25-NODE-25-length-110324-cov-5.287243_pt1 | contig 110324 bp, 98 predicted proteins | sample MGYA00511238_ERZ773214 | MGnify/ENA primary metagenome ERZ773214 (study PRJEB29015, sample SAMEA2738157) | human oral metagenome | biome: human oral; feature: human-associated habitat; material: saliva | place: China | collected 2259 ... | reverse complement strand
TCTACAACGCAGGCAATAGCATCACGGAACTCGGCATAATCAATAAAGTCCTCGTCAGGTCCTGGCCGCCTATAACCCTGAAACCTTTTTTCAAGAAGCACGGCATTATCACGCAGCAATGCATTGACCTGATCTTCTCGCGCCGGATCATTCTTATTGATAATCGCCATCACTCGATCAGAAAGCGAACCAGCCCACTCATGAGCCTCAAGACCATAACGAATCTTGACCCAATCCTGGGGGAACTTCGCCATCCACTCTGACATAGCTGACACAGACATGATACATATTTCCTTTCTCAAAGCGGGTTTTCAACTCATACACCAGTATATCGTACTATCTCTACCATATTGAGATACACCGGCTCATAAAGAGGAAGCGGGTTGCTCCAATCATGAAACAACCCGCTTCCCACGACTGATGACTCACAGCTCGAAGCCATCGTCCTCACTCTCGACAGCAACAGGCGCTGGCACCCGGTACTGAACCGTCGTACCTCTGCTCACATGTACCGTGCCCGTCTTCGAGCGAACAGGAACAGCCCATGACGTCGACTTGCGTCGTCCGATGGTTTCCTCTACCTCAACGCGAGCCACAGTGTCGTCCATCGCGATAACAGGAGCCTCAGCCTGTGTCTCCACATCGGCTTCCAAAACCTCTCGCACGCGAGCAGGCGCAAACTCGGCGTTCCACTTTCCTTCGAACAGGCCTGCTCGCTCATGAGCCAAAGCCTGCATCGTCGTGAAATCACCACCGTAAGCCAGACGATCCATCGGTGAAGCCAACTTTTCGATGACCTTCTCATCTTCCAAGTTGAGCATGAGACCGTTGCTGTCACTCAGAGCCGTGGCAACCTTCTCGATGTTCTCAGCGTTCACGGTAACGCCCAAACCATCGTCACCGTAGAAGCGAGAGAACGTCTCGACCCACTGCTCCTTCGTCGCCTGAACAGGCTTGTGCTCAGCGTCGAGAACGGTGTTCCACACACCATCGTTTCCCTGAGCAATCATCTGACCACGCCACAAGCTTCGAGCAGGCCCCATGAGCAACTCGTAACGGTAACGAGCATCCACCGGATCATGCTTGGCCTGCAAAATACTCTGAGTCACCGGGTAAGTCAGCTCTAAAACAGCTTTCAGCTCGTTGTTTCGCAGTGCTCGCACGCCACGCTGAGAGAAGGTTCCAGCAACCCCTGTACCAAACGACTTCACAGCCGTTGCATACATGGTGCCAAGCTGCTCATTACGTGTCACCTGAGTGACCTTAAGATCCTCTCCCGTCTTGGGGTCGTATCCGATGTACTTGGCGTAATCGAGCATCTTCTTGGGCGAACCCTTTGCTCCAGTCTCGATACATGCCTTCTCAACGGATTCCATATGCTCCTTGACCGAGCCAAAGGACAGTACAGCTTCACCGTACTGATGGCGCAATGCATCGTGATACATCCGAGATATATCAGCACTCACCTCACGGCTTAGATCCAAGAACCCCTCACGCGTTGACTCGCCCTCAATGAAATCGTAATAAACGTCGTTTGCCATTTGGTGAACAGCGGCCATCGCCTCGCCGTGACGGAAATCGTAGTGCTGAGACACTTTGACGTCTAGCGCATCATGCATCGCCAGAGGATAGCAACCCTCGTCATCCATGCCTTGACCCAGATCAAGGAGATTCGCCTCAACGCTCAGCCTCTCCAAGGCTTGCTCATGAGCAGCACCATGACCAAGGTTGACGACTGCCACCGAGTCACCGTCAAAGTCACCGTCGAAGCACTTGACCATGTTCGGGTTCACACTCACCCCCGTAAGCCTCTCATCGATGCTCACGCGCATGTAACGAACACCTGCATCACGAAGCACAGGATCACGCCAGATCAAAGCGTAATCGCCATCGCGTAGGCGCAGTTTCTTCGCCAGCTCTGGGCCAATACCAACCTGATCAATGTCCAAGCGTGGATCACCTGTCCACACGGCTGTAGCCGAGCGCGGCAGGCGAGACGCCATCAAGCCTTCCTTGAAGACATTGTGCTTGCCCGTAAAACGGCGGCGCATGATGTCCTGGGCAATCCCGTCGTAGGCCGTCTGTGCGCGGTGCATAGCCTCAGCCATCGTCTGACGAGCATCGGCCAAGTCCTTACCCGTCAACTCACCCGAGGCAGCGCGGTCAGCCGCGTGCTTGTAACGTAGCGCCCACTCACGGATCGTCAAATACCGATACGTGTAATCGTGGACCGTTGACGACCCATCATCCAGGTCTTGACCCGAGCGCAAGTGCGAGCTGAGCACCGGCACACGCCACGTGGTATCCGTTGCATGAGGTGTACGCTCCCCCGTTGGCATCATGAGTGGGAATGGAATCTCCATATCACCACCAGCGTCACCGATCAGCGCAGCGAAATCGCTCCGAACCTTTCGCACATCAAACGATCCGCGTTCCGTCACAGGAACATCGCCCATCTCGATGAGACGACGCTGCCCACCAACAGCGAGATCATCGTGGCCTTCACACAGCGTTCCATCGGGTTCAATGTCAAGGCCACACACCAGAGCCATCTCTCGAAGCTGAGCAAGGGCTTGCAGGTTACCACCGTAGATCTGCTCCAGAACCTTGTCACAGCCCTGAGACTGCAACGCCCAGGCAAGCTGAGATGAAGCTTTACGTCCTTGACCAGCGCGGATAGCAGCATCGTCATATGCCGCTGTCTTCGCATCAACCGTCATGTGTGTTCCGATAAAGGACACCTGACCGATACCGTTTTCAACGACCTCGCCGTTTGGCAGGTACAAAGGCGCAGTGCTCTGCATTGCTTCACGAGCAGAGCCGCCGTTGAAACGAGACACCGCGCTAAAGGGTGCCATCACGACGTCAAGATCAGGGTTTTGCCTAAACAGATCCATCATATCGGTCGAGCCGTACAGATCTTCGATCTCAGAGGCAGACAAAGACGCATCACGGTCAACAATGAGCGAGATGACACCCTTGTTGCCGTGCATGTCCGAGATCTTGTCACCGACGATGAGATCGCGCATCGCGCCATCGGTTCCACGAACGCGATACGTGCGCGCGAAATCAGCCGAAACAACGATGGAATCTTCCATCGTCCATCCGCCTGCCGTCATAAACGCCGTGCCCACAGGCTTCGTTACAGACGAGGCATTCATGAGGTTGGAGGTCGTCATCTGCTGACGATCGAAAGGATCATAGCTCATAAACTCAGCTTGTTTCGTGAGCATGAGTGGAGCACGGTCACTCTTATCAGAAAGAACAATCGACCCATCGGCGTTCACTTGAGCACCAGAGACGAGATAACGGGTCACGCCTTGGTTGACACCGCTCGATGTCATGATGGGATCAAAATACCCATCAGCTTCCTCACTGAGCAGCGACATATTACGACCACCCGTGAGAACCCACGGATCCATCGTCGTGTCGTTGGCGGGATCGCCGCCAAAACCCTGTTCACGTGCGCGAGATGCACGGAAATCCGCATCAATGGTTGATCCATCACGCAGTGCGTTCGGATAACGCACGCGACGCGCTTCGGTGGCAAGAATCGCATCGAGAATCTCTCGATCCATACCCTCTTCAAGGGCGCGTTCATAGTGATCGGCACGGTGGCGCGTATCAATCAGTCGGCGATACACACCATTAAGGGATGCAGGCTCACCCACACGAGACCGGCCTGTGAGCACGTCAGCTTGAACCCGATAGCGAATCGCATCACTCATCTGCTGTTCATAACCGATCAGCCGAGTGCGCTCTTCGAGAGACTTGTTCTCTCCGGGTTTTTGACTGACAACACGCGCCTCAAAACCAGGCACGATCATGAGATCGTTACCGGAGTTGAAACGAGTGATAATCTCTCCGTTCTCACCGCGAGCAAAGATCTGTCCAATCGTTCCGCTCACCGGCTCTTCACGCCCCGTCTGGGAACGCATGATTGAACCCGTCCACTCGACAACGCCGTTCGCATCGACGCGGATCGATCCAGGGGTTACAGCGCACGATTCGAGCGTGTCTGACACGACTTGAAGCATCGACTTGGTGAACTCATCGTCCACAACGTCTATCGACAGCGCCGTGGACTCATCGAAAGTGATCAGTCGATCCCGGAACGTGTTGGAATAGAACGATTCGCCAACGATCTTTTCCTTCGGCAAGCGTGCAGTGCGCATCGCGGCCACAAGATCATCGTTGTTGCGCCACTGACCGTATTCGCTGGTCATATAACGACCAACACGCACGGGATCAAAGACAAACTCATCCGACTCAATCGGTGCATCGACACCAATTTGGACGTCCAACAGATCACGAAGGTGCGCACGAACGCGCTCTTCTGGCGTACCTGTGTAGGCAACAGAACCTGCCAGCATGTCGTGAACGCCGGACAGGTCGCTCTCCTGATCCATCTCATCGAGCAACCCTGTGGCTTCAGCGTATTCACTCCGAGTTGCATCAGGCTTGAGCAATGTGGTCTCTGCTCCGCGCAGAACGTCCCAATAAGCGCGACCCACTGCTGCAAGGTCAGGATCGCCTGAAAGCACCGGAACATACGTGCCCTCGCGTGCAGCGTCTTCATGATCCTTCAACTGACGGATTAAACCGTCAACATCGAGCTGCTGCTCCACATTTGTGCGAGCACTACGAACAGCATCAGTAATAAACGTCGATGCTTGGGCTTGACCCTCGGGGGTATCAACAAAGAACCGGGACGAGGCGGAGCGCTCCTTCATCTGACGACGAATAACGACCTGCTCACCGTTTGCTCCTGGCATGTCCTTATACGCGCTCGTCAGCGTGTCTGTGGACAAATACGACTCTTGAAGCGTCTTATTCTTGCTTTGACGCTGACCCACGTGACCAACGAGACCCTTACCGTCCTTGCGCTCCACAGGGCGTCCCAGGGCAACGCGCACAAGGTCACACACCTCATCAACAGTGGGTGTGTACGCGACCTGCTTATTATCCCGACGAGCAGTCGTGGAGAAATACAGCGTGGCACCGTTGTCATAGACACGACCCACCCACTGCTCCTTATCTCGGGTGTCAGTCAGGCGAACGGTCATGTTCGTTCCCGTGAGACGGGCGCGGATCTGACCAGGACGCAGATCCTTTTCGATCGTGTAGGGGATACCCTCTTCGGCCAACATATCGAGCACAGCTCGTGAGCGAGCCAACGCATCAGTAGACATGAACTGACGGGCGTTGTAACGACCCGTTTCAGGGTTGCGAGCACCGTCGAGTACCCACTGACGCACGTCATTGTACTCAGCCGTCGTCATGCGACCCATGAGTTCAGTCAGACCCGAGATGTCATCGAGACTGAGTGCCCGGCCTGCTTCCTTCGCATCGCCGTCTTCTGTGAGACGGTAAAGTTTCAGCTCCGAGGACGTGACCTTTTCCAGGCTGCTAGGCTTACCGTCTGCAAACGCAGCAATATCATCGTCGAGAATATACAAAATCGATGAACCGACTTGCTTGACGCTTCGGCGAGTCCCCCACCGAGGATCATAAGGGGAGATCGGAAGGCGCGGTCCAGCAGCTCCAGCAGACCCGCTCAAGCCAATCGTCGCAGTAAAGTCTTTGTACAACGCCTTGTAGCCCTTGCTTGATGTATCAGCGGGCTGGAACAAAGGCTTGTACCCAGGGACGTTCTCACTCATGACGCTCTGAATAGCGTCGAGTGCTTCGGGGACGCCTAAGTCCCCATCATTAAACGAACGTCCGTTTTCATTGAGCTTCTCTTCCATGAGGTCTCGCAAGTGACGACCTTGGGAAACTAGGATCGGCTGACCGATCAGCTCACTCGTTCGATTGATCGTACGGGCGATCATGTACTCATACATGTACCGACGCAAACCGGCATTGCTCGTTTGCATAGCGTTCTCCTTTTCAGGTTCGGCCCAGTCGGACCGATCGGGTGATTACCCTTCTATATTACCTGAAAAACTCACGTTTCTCAACGGAAACACTGTCAAAACACCAGCCAAATACAAGACTTGTTCACGATGGTTTGACTCTGGCTCTCAGGAAGCGTAACGTGGGTTAATACCTCACACAGGGCGCGAGTAGCGGCGGTTCGTATGACACATGTTGTGCGAGCCGCCGCTTCCTTTTACGCCACACCGACAAAGGAGTAACCATGGCTTCCAATCCCGTTCTGGCCGAACAACACCACTACAAACGACACATGCCCTCGGTTGCGACAGTCGTCAAGTACTGGCGTACACATCCTCAGCCGTGGATGAAAGGCGTGGTTATCGGTTGGAACATTCCATTTTGTTTCGCATGTGGATGGATCCCGCCTGTGAAGATTCACGACGGTTTCAAATGGAAAGACGCGAGCCGTTTTCTTGAACGTGCTCACCTGCAAAATCATTGCGTGCGCGGGAACGATAAACCATCGAACATCGTCCTTCTGTGCCCACTATGCCACAGCGCGATGAGCGCGATGCCACGGTTTCAATCACGCAAAGAAGCGCTGCACTGGGTGTCCGAACGGTACTCTCACCGTATGCGAACCACCAGCACAGCGCTCCATGATGCCTCGTGGCAGATCTACACCAACACGCATCCGTGTTGTGATCGAGACGATATCCGCGAGCTGTACAAACTGTTTTTGATCAGCATCATGCTTCAGGCTCAGTCTTATGTTGGATAAAACCTTCTAAAAGATCACCAAATGATCCATAAAAACCAACATTGACACCCATAAATCTGTCTAGCTCTTCAATAGACGATTTAATACGTCCCTCTATACGTGCTAATTCAAGATTGTCAATTGGATCACCATGCTGCCTCATTGTCTCTAATTGTGAAACAACGTCAGACAATTCTTCACGAGCACCTGAAAAACCGTAAACAGCAACCGTGAGTTTTGCAAGCTCCTTATGCAAAGCCACAAGCTTCTCATCGCGATCATCCATTTCAAACACCTTTCCTTTCGTACATCAATGGATACAGAACCAATTTTACCATGACGCCAGACAATAATGGTCAATCACAACGATTGATAAATCGCCTTCCGTAACTCATCATTTCCATATTCATAGCGCAACCATTCCGGTTGAGCCAAGCAAACATACCGGCGACCAGACGCACGATCATGGTCATGATCGCGTAAATACCACATATTATGCTTGACCATAGCCAATTCTTCCTTCGTGAATTGAGCCAGGCTCGCTTCAACTTCTTTTACACCCATCCAATCATCAAGTAAGCTAAACGAACCTTCTCGATCATCATTCCAGCGATTCCATTCAGTCGCTGTATTTGGATCAAGCTTCTTGTAATATAAACCGCCATCAGAAAGGCGCTCAAAGACGGCAAGAACGGGCATCATGCCGCTCAGCGCACTAAGTCTATGACTTTTGCACTCTAAACCTGCAACGTCCCATAACGATTTCGCCAGATCGAACGAACTAGTCGCTGACATAATTGTTCTGCACAATAGCTTCTTTGCTGTAGCTAAACGATCGACGCTATCCATATTTTATCCTTTCGCATAGAGATTCTGCTCGTAACTCAGTCTAACACAATACTACATATAATACATCTATGTTACAATGGATAATATAAACCACTCCTAGTAGAAAGCCGCACACACCATGCCAAGAAAACCCTCTCAAACCCTTGAACAATTCAGCCCCACTCTTGCTGACCAACTCGTGGATCAATCCTTACGCTCCATTGCTCGCGGTTCAGACAAGAAAGTCCAATGGCGTTGCCCCATTGACCCTCGCCATATATGGTGGGCAAGCCCAATGAACCGCACGAATGCGAAAAATCCAACCGGATGCAGCGTATGCAACGGGAAGACCGTCATCCCCGGTGTCAACGACGTTGCCACCACTCACCCTGACGTGGCTGCTCTCATGGTCAACAAGGACTTAACGACAACGCGCACCGCATCGTCGAACAAAAAGGTCGAGTTCTGGTGCGGCAACCCCCGACACGACCACTGGACCGCCCCTCTGAGCAACGTCGCGATCCAGGGAACGCGCTGCCCTCAGTGCTGGGGTCGTGTTCCCGTTGTCGGGATCAACGACCTGGCAACGACCCATCCCGCTCTGGCTAAACAGCTCGTGGATCCATCCCTTGCAACAACCATGAAAGCAGGGTCAGCCACATCCGTGCTCTGGCAATGCTCGGTGAACCCCGATCACACGTGGAAGGCAACGCCATACGCACGTACGACTAAAAAGACCGGGTGTCCGTACTGCTCAGGACGGATCATCGTCCCTGGCGTCAACGATCTTGCCACCACACACCCCGATCTGGCTGTACAGCTCGTGGACCGCTCCCTCGCAACAACTACGAGCAAGGGTGGAACCACGCCTGTGCTCTGGCAATGCACAGTCAATCCCGAGCACACATGGCTTGCTGCTCCGAGCAACCGAGTGAAGCCCTCGGGATGCCCGATCTGCTACCGGCTCCACGCCAACCCATCTCAAACACTCTTGACCGAAATGATCCGCTCTCTAGTTCCAACGAGCACAGTCCTGGGTGACGACCATACAGTTCTCCCCTCGGGTAAAGAACTCGATATCGTCGTGCCTAATCACCATCTCGCCATCGAGTTCAATGGTGTGTTCTGGCACTCTGAGGCAGCGGTTGTCGAAGCGCACGCTCGCGCCTTACCGCATAGCCGCCACGCTGAGAAAACACGCGAAGCACGCGAACAGGGCTACCAGCTCGTTCACGTGTGGGAAGACGACTGGGTACATCGCCGCGAGCTAGTTATGCGCGCTCTTGCACACAGGCTCCACGCCGTGGATCGCTTGCCTGATGTTCTGCCCGACATCAACCCACTGGCCTGTGAACGTCTCTATGCACGCAAGCTGACAATTCGAACCGTTCCAGGAGACGTTGCCCGCCGTTTCTGGCAGGACAACCACCTTCAAGGCTCGGTTAACTGCACTGTGAACATCGGCCTATACGATACGAACGGTATTTTGCGCGCTCTGCTCGGTGTGGGGCACAAGAACCATGGTTCGCGTGTTTCACTGCCAGATGGAACCTGGGATATCCAGCGCTACGCAACACTGGGCACTGTCGTTGGTGGCTTCACCCGTCTCCTGGCCCACGCTGAGACACTTCTGCCCGTCCACACGTGGACGTCATGGAGCGACAATGACATCTCTGATGGTGGAATGTACCAAGCAGCAGGCTTCACTCTGGATAAGCGTCAAGCAGCAAGCTACAGCTACGTCGGACGCAAAACCAGGTGGAAACGTGTTCACCGCTCGACGTACACAAAGCAGCGTTTTATTGACGATCCTGATCTCATTTACGAGCCTGGTCAAACTGAGCATGAAGCTGCTCTAGCCAACAGGCTCTATCGGATCTATGACGCAGGCAAGACTCGGTGGATCAAGCACGTAGAACGCTAGAGTGCAGACAACAAAAGTGAGGTGGTGATCCTTGTGGACCGCCACCTCACTTCGTAGTACCGCCAGCACTGCCGCGCACCGGGGATTACATCATACCATGAGACTCACTCGTTCTCTCGGCGCTCATGAATACGAGCCATAGCTCGATCAAAAGCACCGTTACCAAGATCTTCCCACGATTCAAGGGTGTTCAAGAACTTATAGAACGCATCATGAACCTGCCACGATCCAAGCTCGGCAGCGTTCGTGATCGACTCATCGTCGCCATAGACACCCTGGGTGCTATCCGACGATGCATCTTGAATCGCACGCAGCTCGGAGCTTGACAAGCCCTGGCTAATGTACACACGGCCTTCAAGCGAGCAGAGCGACCCATTCGCATCAACCCTAAAGAACCGGGCGTCTCCTGCAAGTTCACGCTTGGTCTCACGGTACGCAGCGATGATCTCATCATCAAGACTATGGATCACAGATCCGTTGTCACCGATGAAGTCAGATCGGCTAATCTGACCTTCGGCATACCGCTTCTTCTCGCGATCAGTCTTGATCGCTTCATGTGTAGCAATCTCTTGCTGCACATCTTCATTGATCACGTCGTCTTGACTAAAGACGTCATAGCCTGCTCCCACGAAAGCACGGTACGCGTCCTCACTCATCATATCGTACTCTTCGGACTCATCACTTTGGCCCTGGCGTTCTGCCTCAATAGAGGCGATAAGGTCCATAACCTCAGCCGAATATACGTCTGGGTCCAGAATCGAGATGCCATAATCATCCAGGTTATAAGCATCTTGGTACAGATTCATCGCCTCAGCAGCGTTCGCAGCCTGTTCAATACGCTTGTCCAGCATCTTGACAAAATCCGGCTGGTTCAAGCGCACATCGAACTCAAGCGCCGACGAGAGCGTCGGAATCGTCTGGAGCGAATACGTGTGCCCCGGATGCTGAATCGTGTCTTTGAACAAACGCCACGACATCGGCAGGATCTCCGCATTACGGTTCCAGATCGGTGAAATACCAGCAGAGAAAATGATCGAGTTACGCTCGGGCAAGAACGCCAGATCGTTATACCCGATGACGCTCTCTTCTTTCGCACTAATCGTGTACGACACCTTACCTTCGACGTTCAATCCTTCGATCAAACGCTCGGTATCCTGAGTCACGGTCTTCGAGTCTCGCACCGCCCGGTGGCGGGTACCCGACATCTTCGCCAACGTCTCGATCATCGTGTCATCCGTAGACTTCAAGAACACGATATTGGCAACGTTTCCTTGGATGATTTTATCTACCGAGTCGCCATAGACGTCTCTAGCCTGCTGCAACGTTTGAAGAATCAACGTAAATTGCTGCTCTTGGCCCAGACCAATCGACAGCATGGTTTCGAACCCGGCGATACCGTGGCCCTCAGACTGCAAGTTGCCCAACTCGTCAAGCATGAAGCGCGTCTTGTACAAAGGCTTCTGACTCGACTTGGTCATATAGGACTTATCGAAGTTCAAGTCCACCAATTGCTTCACGAGGATCAACACGAGCTTCGCATACTTCATCAAGTGCGGTGGCGTCACCAGGAACACAGCCTTGGGCTGTTCCGAGTAACGCACCGAGGACAAGATGATGGCAGGCACGCTCTCTCGCACCGTCTGAGGCTTCCCAGCCTTGTCGAGTAGACGAGTCGTGGGATAGTTCAAATGACCTGGAACAAGTGTTCCATCCGGCCCCTTCACCATCTCCACGAGAACACCGTTACGGATGATCTTGCTTCCCGTCACAGGGTCTTTGACGAACTTACGACCATTCAGGGACAACTGGTACCCCTTCGTGAACTGAAAGTAGAACGTCTTTAAGAGCACGCCCGTATGCGGATTGAACAAACGCAGTCGCAAGTATGCGACATCGTGAGGGAACTTGCCATCGAAGTAGTATCGCGCCCAGCCCTCTCGCACCACTGTGTCCTCGTGCTCAAAGTCTTTCCCGAGGTTGTGTGTCAACTCGGGATCATCAAAGGCATCCCACTTTGCCTGAGCACCGATAAGTCCGTCTCGCTTGGTGAAGTTTTGTGCGAAACGGACACCGAAACGACGAGGGAACGACAACCCGCCCAAGTCAGTGTTCTGTGAGGGCGTACCGGAGGTCAGTGTCGAGATCGTCGGCTCGGTAAAGAAGCTCATTGCGGTGATTGCGATACCATACACAGACGCAAGCATCTTCTCTGCTCCTGCCATTGCACGAAGCGCGTTGTTCGCGTTGGCAATGAGCGTGCGCATCGTCGACTGAGGTAGAGCCTCGGTCGCGTTAAAGAACAGGGTGAGCAGGTCTAGCTCAGGCTTGTCTTCCCACAAGAACTCAATACGCTCGGCTTGTGCCTGATCGTGATTGATCGCTTCCTGACGTTCGTCCTCGTCCTGAATCTGGTCGTAGTACCCACCCTTGAGGCGCTCGTTCATCTGAGTCATCGGAGACTTGCGTTTCTTAGACGTGAGCTGCACGAACAACTGGTAGCAGTTGTAAAGCGTCACCTTACCCCACATGGCATCGAGTTTTTGTTCCAAAACCTTCTGGTCCATGCCATGTCGCATCGCGTATTGACGGAGCTGATGCTCTTCTTCCAGGTAGTAGTCAATGAGGCCGTATGCTGCACGCTTGAATGCGTTGTTTGCAGCGTTCGGCCACACCGGGTCTTCTGCTCCATCCACTGGGAAGAACACGTCTGCGATGTTTTCAACGTAGAGCGCACACTTGGTCTGGTCACCTTCGCGTGCTGCTTCCGCTGCCATTCCAAGCGGATTGTAAATGTCCGTTTTCATGGCATTGATAAGGTTGAACTGCACGACTTGGAACCCACGCATGGTCGCGCGGACGTAATTCTTCACCAAAAGTTCGCCCTTGGGGTCATTGATGACCATGTTGTCCGGGCGCTTTTGACGCATCCAGATATCAAGCATCGGCTCAATGTACGTCTGACCTTTACCAGCACGAGTCATAGCAAGGATCATCGTATTGGCAGGGGCCGTGTCCACGTAATAGACACCAGCCGGGCGCTGAGGCTCGTACACCGGCAGCTCCCACTCCCCGTTCACCAGATCGGCAAGCGTAGCAAAACCTTTGAGCTTATCTCGGCTCGCGTTCCCAGGGTTGTAGGGAACAGTGCTGGGATCCAGACGTCTGCGCAACTTGTCGTTATCCGGCAAGCCCGACGCGTCCCACAGCGCTGAGCCAAAAGCTTCATCGAACATCGGAACCATATCGGTGATCGGGGTTCCGTGTTCATCGGTGAGAACCTCACCCTTGAACAAAGTCACGTCACCATCGTCATCGAGCACATCTTGCTCAGCACGCTTGGCAAATGCCACCGGCTTAATACCCTTATTCGCCACCATCGAGTGTGAGATGAGCGTTGTCGCACTCACCCCTGTGTGTGCTCCCACATCGGGAACAACGTCGAAACGCTCGCGCACTTCCTCGGGCAACGCCACGTGCTGGTCGTTCTTATACTGGTTGATATCCGTGGTATCACGCATAAGGTTCTGAGCCTTGAGGTTGCGCATGAGCACCAGGCGCAGCGCTCCCCATGCAGCCCCGCCAGCAAAGGCGGAGACAAAGAACTTGATCCAACCAAGTGAGAAGATCCACCCCAGAGCACTTTGTGGTTGATCAGCCATCTGAGCATCCCGCTCGGCCTTTTCTGCTGCCACAGCGCCCTTGTGCCACTGTGGTTCAGGAACGTCCTTGGCTGACTCGTAGCACGTCTCATCGGATGGATCAGGCGACCCATCCTCTAGGACCGGAGAATAACACACCTCGCTGATCACAGAACGGTGCAAAGCTTTGGTAAGATCCCTGTTCTCAACCGAGTAGCTCGGAACAGACGAGTGCCACAGCGAGTCTTTCACCGCTGCAACCCCCATTGAACCAAAAGAAATAATCACCCAGACGGAGATGAAAACGAGTATGCCCACTGCTGCTGAGGCGATCTCACGAGATCGTGGAGAGAGCTTTGCTTCAATCTCACTACGCTCAAGTTGCTGATCCCCGTGAACATCCTGGTACGCCAAGGAGTCCAGCTCGTCTTGCTGACCGAGCTGTGCCCACGCTTGGCTCCCCTTTTCACGAGGGGCTTGCCCTCTGGCCTTTCGACGCCAACCCATATCGTCACCTTCCTTTTAATTCGTTTGGTACACCAAGACAATCATATCAGATACATGCATGTCGTATCAAAGACAAAAAGAAGGGATACGGCCCAGATTTCCCAGACCGTATCCCCCTCTTACGCCACCAAGTGGCGCACGGGTATGTTACACACCCAATGTACCACCACCAGCAGCACTATTCATCACCCATGACATCATCGAAGCAGCGTGCGTGCTCGAACCAGTGGTGTTGTGGACGAGCATTCCAATGATCACGCCCAGTGCGAGGAACGCCAGAGCGACCAAGACAGCCAACGCGATGTAGAGACGGTTAGCTCGCTTAGCAACAAGGTTCTCGCGATCCATCTGATCCATGAGTAGCTGCTTGTCGGTTTGCAGCGACTCGACCTGGCTCTGGAACTGACGTGCGATCTCATCACGAACAACACCCACGCGCTCGGCTTCTTCCTTCACGCGCTCGTTCGCACGCTCGATCTCAGCGCGAGCCTGAGCAAGCTGAGCCTCATTCTCTTGGCGCATACGCTCCAAGACCTTGTTCGCTTCGTCCTGAGCCGCCAGAACGCGCTTGTGAGCCTCATCGCGTTCACGTGCGATCTGCTCGTGCAGCTCCTGTTCACGAGCTGCAAACTCAGCGCTCTTTTCCTCGACAATGTTCTGACGCGAGAGCTGCTCTTGGAGAGTCTGAGTGCGAGCAATGTCTTCCTTACGATTCTCATCAAGGAAGTCACTCATCTCGACGCGGAACTTCTCAATGAGTTCAGCCTCGCGCTGCACCTGCTCAGCGCGCTTTTCAATGAGGTGATCCATCACCTTGGTGATGGCCGCATCGAACGCGCCCTGTGCCGAGGTCTTGCGAGCACGCAGAATCTCATAGCGGCGTGCCTCGTAGTCGGATTCGATGTCCAAGCGAATCGATGCTTCCAAGTCGTCCATCTGGCGAGTCAGAGCGGGCTTGTGACGCTCGTCGTAACGCACGCGCTCTTCCCCGATTCGAGCCTGGATAAAGGCTTCACGATCCTGCTGGTACCGATCGGCGAGTACAGCCTTCTCCTTCTCAGAAATCTCAATCAAATCGGCGAGAGCCTTTGTCTCATTGCCATTGACCTCGGCCATGGTCTTAGCCCACGTGTTGTCGGCGTCTTCGTCAATGCTCATCTGAGCGCTGATCTCATTACCCGTACGCGACACCAGCGAGAAGAACAGGTTACGCAGTTCTTCGATATCACGACGACGCTGGTCAGCAAGGACGGTGTTCGCCTGCTGAGAGAGCATCTTGATCTGACCATCGAGCCAGTTGGTGCTGTCCAGATGATCCAGAGAGAACTGAGCCGGGGTATCAACCTCGTAACCCAGTAGGGTCTCGAAAGGCGTCATATCAACGGCAAAATCCAGGCTGTCATCAAGGAAGCGACGAGCAACAGCTGTGCGAACAGCGTCTTTATTAAAGACACGCTCGTCCACCGGAGCGACCTCAGGAGCAACCTCTACCTCTTCGGTTTGGGTCGGTACATGCGGCGCAGGGGCGGGAGCCTCTTCGATGTCATCGAAGGGGTTCTCATCCTCATCGTCCTCGTCATACAGACCCTCATCCGAGGGCAGCTCATCAACCATCGGTTCATCCGGGATGTCATCGGGATCGAAATGAGGCAGGTTCTCAACAGCCTCAACAGACTCACTCTGAGCAGCGGTAGGCGGAAGCGTAGGAGCAGCCGGTGCTGCTTCCTCATGCACCTCTTCGGGTGCCACTTCTTCTACAGCTTCTGCTTCAACCCCGTCTCCACCGAGACGCTTCCACAGCGTTGGGATGAGCGATGCCAGGGTGACGCTGCCCGATGCGATCTCCTGAGCCTGAGCCAGGGTGACAGTATCGATATCTCCATCGGGAACCTCGATCAAGCCGGTTGCCTCATCGAAATGAACAGGAACGGTTTCCAGGGTTCCATCCGGGCGAGGGGTCACCGACGTAAGCAGGAACTTCGCACGGTCGAAGAGGGTGTACTCCCCCATGCCATCAAGACCAAGGGAAGCAGGGGTTGGAATAACGCCCAGGATATTGTGGCGAAGCATATCCTCTGTCGCGCACACCTGGATCTTATCGTCAGCAATCCGCTGGAGGATCGACCCCTTGTCCTCGTTACCCTTGGACGAGACCTTACCAAGGCCCCCAATGCCACCGTCTTCGATCGAGGCATCGACAGGAAGCGCAAGGATCACGCCAATACCGTTTGGCAAGAGCCACTCGGTGTTCTGGCGAATGATATCGAGTGCAGCGCCGGGTTCAGTCTCGTCAATGACCAGAGTGAGCGAATCTTTCGCAGCCCGTGCATCAACGGCTGATGCCTTCGTTTCAGCCTGGGCAGGAGCGGCTGCCTGAGTCTCTTCGATTGCGCCGCCGCCATCGGCAGCAGCCTTGTCTTTCTTGCCAAACAACATTGAAATCCTTTCGTTTGATCAAATGGGTGATGGAGCCGGTACCACCACCCCACCACGGTAATGAATGGTACCGGCATCGCGAGGTTTACACTCGTGTATCAGCATATCACACTTTTATGCACCGATGTTGATATACGAGCATATTCGCACTATTACGCGAGAACAGCATCATAAGGTTGGACCACAACACGCGCATCCGACTTCAAGATCGACACGTCTTCGCTCCGCAACGTGCCTTCAATGCTGACGGCAATATTACGTTCATGCGGGTGTTCGTTGATGAACGCGGCGATCTCGGTTGTCACAAATCGCTGCATTCGGCGCACCATATCACGAGCACCACCAGAGTCCGAGTCACTTCGCGCCTCATCTTCCACGAGAAACTCCAACACACGCCCATCGACGGTGACATGGATGCCGTGCTTACGCTTGACGTCTGTGATCATTTCGGCGAGCTTCTTCGTCATGATCTTGCGCAGCGTGGCACGAGACAAAGGCTGGAACGGAACGATCGCATCGATACGACCCAAGAGTTCGGGTGGGAACTTTCCACCATCTTCACTCTTAATCGAGGTCTCGATGATCTTCTCGTAATCTCGCATCGTCTCTTCGCTACCGTGGTCATCGGCGTTGTATTCACCAATGGTGCGGTAGATCTCGCTGCCAGCGTTCGTCGTCAACACGATGTACGTATTCAGGAACGACACCTGACGACCATCCTTATCAGACAAACGACCGTCATCGAGCACCTGGAGCAGCAGGCGCACAACGAGCGGTGACGCCTTCTCGATCTCGTCAAAGAGCAGCACGCAGTGGCTCGTCGCCCACACATGACGAGCGAGTTCTTCACGGAAGAGATCAACACTGTCGTCTCGGCCCCATTCCGACATGTCGAAACGCACGAGGTGACGTTGATCGTCACCAAAAAGGATCTTTGCGAGCTGCTTAGTGACCTCCGTGTTGTGCGTCACGATGAAATCACCTGCCTGATACAGGTGCTCATCGTTGTCGACATAAATACAGGTCATGCTCTCTTTCGCGTCGAGCTTTTCGATAGAACGGATACCGACGTAGTCGAACCTCTTCTCTCGCTGTTTCACCACAGACTGAGACTTGATAGCCAGGCTCTTCTTCCGATCGAGACGGAAAAAACGATGCTTATCCGAGTTATGAGCCTTCACATGAACTTCATACTCAACATAAGTATTACCGTCCCTCTCTCGCACATGTTGGTTCACAGAACACGGCACCCCAAGCGAGAACAGAAGAATGCGAACATCCTCAGCAAGCTGCTTCGAAGCTGTCGCATACGAAACGTTGTAACGATCCCCGTCACAAGCCCCGATCGAACCATCGCAATCAAACAAACCTTGGACCAAAGCCCATCGCTGCTCAATCGACGCATGTAGATACTGCTCAGGGATAAATCGCTGAGGCGATTTCACACCAATCAGTTCAGAAAGAGTGCCAACAAACACATCCGCAAGCTGGATCCGTCGCTTCATGGCCCCACCCCATGCTTCTCCCGTACCAAAGTACCAAGAATAGTTATTACTATTCTGATCCCAAGAAGCAGCACCGATAGCTTGACCAACACGGGCAACCGTTTCCTCATCATCCGAAGAAATGGCAAGCACCTTCTCAGTGAGCGAACCGTTAGCGATCAAAGCACCGAGCGCATAAGGATCTACGGGAAGATCAGCCGTAGGCCACTGCACTGGCTTATTCATCGACACAGTGTATTTCATACCCTGTCGACCATTCCTCAAATTCGACACAAGACCCTTATTCATCAAAGTCTTAGTCGAATAAATAGTCGGACCTTCTTCGCGCGATCGCCTATTAGGGTAAACCGCCCACAAGTGGTTGTCGGACACATCGAGGGTACGACCGTCCCCAAACGTCACTCGATACACGTCGCGTTCCCCCTGAGGGAACACTCCGAGAACCTTGGTCGGAGAGCCATCACGGGCAAACACGTAATCACCAACAACGAGGTCACCGTGACGTTTCCACGACACAGAACCATCCTCAGACCACACAGGAACCATCGTGTCATCTGTGCAGGCTTTGCCCGTACCTGTGGCCCCCGTAAACAACAGCGATGCTTGGGGCTTATCCGGGTCGTTCAACCCGGCCACACATAGCTGCAAGCGCCGTGCGATCGACGTGGTGGCAAAGTCTTGGCTAAAGACGCGCTTGTCCAGCTCGGCTTTAATCGCTGTAGCATCGACGTTAATCTCGACTTCGACACCGAACTCGACTTTCAACACTGTTGCGAGCAGCTTCTTATCCATCGGCTCGCCGAGGTAGCGGTGGCGACCCACCATAGCATCAAGCACACGGATCGACTTACGCGGCTGTACAGAGGCAGGCACGTAGCGGTTCGTGTAGTCAAAGATCTGCTCGTAGAGCGACTCGCTGATCATGCCCTGGTCGACGCCATACTTTTGCGCCATGGCCTTCAAAATCTCAATGGTCACCCGACGATTCGTCTGAGGGATATTGATACGTGCCAGACGCTCGACCAGAGGCAGGTTCGAGGCGATATGTGCATCGAACTCGTCATAGGTCGTTGCTGCAATAACCTTGATCCCACGCGAACCAGAGGCCGCAAGCAAAGGCTTGAGCGCTTCCACAGCAGCAGCAGAGAGCTGGACCACCTGGTGGAACTCATCGATGAACAACACGACTTCCCGGCCCTCAGCCTTGGAAAAAGCCTCAGCTTCATCGAACAGAGCCTTGAGACGTGCTGCCATTTCCTCGGGGTTCGACAAGTCAGAGATCATCTTCGCCATATCGACTTCGAGGTAAATACGCGCCGGATCATCTTCCATACACGACTGCACGAGCACAGTGTTGTGCGTGACGATGTGACCCCGGCCCACCTGGTACAAGTGGGTATCCGAGTCCACCATGATGCACGTCATTTCTGTTTCGCGGCCAGTGTCGATCACACACGAGATCATCTCTTCACGTGTTTCAAAGGAACGCTCCAGCTCCGCGAGGTCATGATCAACAGCCCATGGATCACATACCAAGGCGTCTAGTGCCTCTAATACCGATCCGCTAGGTACAGGCACATGAACCATTCGATATGAAACACTTTCACGCAACGCACGTGCCATCTCTTGACGATCATGGATGCTGCTCGTCATATACAGACGCGGGATGCGACGCTCCTTCTCACCCTTCACGATCAGGCTAGTGAACGCCGGATGCGTCATCACTTGTGAACCTTCGACGCGCTTACCCGTTCCCTCGTGGATAAAAATCGACCGAGACTTCTCGCACTGTCGCTTCCATCCCATCCGCTCTTCAATAGCAGCAAACACCTCATCAGAAGCCTCATTCGGCATACTCACGTAGCCACGCTCGTCAATACGCACACCCCAACCAAGGAATGCGCCGCACACATACGGATCAACCGGAAGCAGACGGCTCTGTCGCACGAGCGCTCCAGACGCAGGCAGCTCCCACACAAGACCCCCACGAGCATCATAGAGACCTTGGTTCATGATCTCGCGCAGCGTCAAAGTCTGCCACTGACCACCATCGCGGCGCACGGTCCACAAGTGCTCATCGTTGCAATGCACAGCCCAGTCTTCATTGATCACAACAGCGTAATCACGCTTCAACCCCTGTGGAAACACGCCGGTGACAGTGACAGGATCTCCGTGTTCGTCAAAGACACGATCGCCCACCTTAAGCATCCCGATGCGCACGTAGCCACGTTCGTCTGCAACCGGAATCAGCTCATCGTTTGGATGAGCCTTACCGGTGCCTGGCGGGGCAAGCAGGATCGCATTACACATCTCGGGGCGAGCCAGAGCGCTCATCAATGAGACCTTCTCCTTTTCACGGCCCACAACTTCACGTGCTGGTTTACCCAGACGAGACGCAAAATCTCGCAGCATGGGATAAGCCTCATTCAGGCGATCATTGTCGAACACATTAACTCTCCGTTCCAATCGATTAACTTGGTATACCAGCATTCTAGCACAACCCGGCTGCTGACAAAAATTGCCCCTGCCAGATTTCTCCAGCAGGGGCAAAAGGGAGGTGTAAACCTACCAAACGATCAGAACTCCGGTTCGTCGTTCTCGATCTCAGCGACCTCTTCGACCTGTGCCTCGGCGCTAACCTCGGCTTCGGCATCCTTCTGAGCAGCCTTGCGAGCTTCATTAGCTTCCTTAGCTGCCTTCGAAGCTGCACGCAGCTCATCGAAGATCTTATCGTCGATCGCCAACTCCGAAGGCTCAAGAGTCTTCGTGTTGATAACAAGACCAGTCTGCTTACCAGATGCAGGCATCACGTCTGCCTTCACCGCGTAAACGCGAGGTCCCGGATGACCGTCACGCTCAGGCATCTGAACGAAGTTATCGCCAGCCGCAGCAACAATAGCATCTCGCTGAGACACACTGTAACCGGCCTGGTGATCATACACCGTTCGACCATCAAGCTCGCGCTTCTTCGACACCAAGTGAGGAACTTGCTGAGGAGTCACACCTTCAACAGGTCGCACCTGTGCATCCAAGAAAAAACGAGCGCCGTCCTTCGAGTGTGCGTTGGGGTATTCGACAACCACCAATTCAACACCCGACATCGAACCCTTACCACGTAGAATAGCCATTGCGCCATCCTCCTTCCTAATCCCGCTCCGCAGAGCGTCAGTCGAGGGTTAATCAGCCCTCTCATATACACGGGTCCCTCCCGTGCAACGCTCTTTCATCATAATACGAGAAAACACTGAGTGTCAAGTAGAACGTCAGCCAAGTTCAATATCGTCGGATGCATCCATGGTGTCACTCTCAGGCGTGTCCAAAACAGCCTCAATCTGAGGAACCAAGTCCGCTGTCTCGCGCCATGTGCTTATCCGAACGATGCCAGCCAGACCCTCGTCAAAGCTGACCGTTGCACTCCGTCGCACCCTCTTCTTCATCGGAACAACATCGCTGAGCGCGCTCGTAAGAACCAGGTCGCCGCTCTTAGCGCTCATCTGCTTCTCCAGATCATCAGCCACCTTGTTCATCCGGCGCACGTCACCCAGGGGCAACACGGTATCAACGATGGTGCTCTGTCCTGATTGCTCCAGGTAGGTTCGAGCCTCATCAACCAGACGCTGCCTTCTGCGCGCCCACTGAACAAAGCCCTGAGCCGTGTGGCGTCCCAGCGCCATATCCACCACCGTGTCCGCTCTCACGTCGTGCAGATCCATACCCTTGGTTTCAGACAATGTCCAGCGCTCCCCTGGAACCACGGTAAGAGCGTTCTCGCCACCTGCTGTCTGATCCTTCTGATCCGAGTCCGTCTCATCGCCCACAGCCTTGATGACAAGACCTTGACCCGACAAAGTAGACACCAGATCGTTCATACGGGTTTTGAGCGTCTCACGCGCCTTCTCTAGGCGGCGGCGCAAAGTCTGGCGACCTGCTGAGCCACCGGCCACCAGCAAGCGTCCACCGCTCACGCCGTGAGAGACCTGACCAAGACGCTCGGCTTCATTCGCATCCTTCATCTTCGGGATGGAACGATCCCCCAGCAACCCCTCTAGGCCAAAGACACCCCCGCGTGCTCGATCAACGAGAGACAATGCCTCTTTCCACGTCTCATCGCTACTCTCACCATCGACCCCTGTAGCAAGCGGCCCCAGCAGCGAGCGATACTTACTCACGCACCGGGCGTGGTACTCTTCCTCTTCAACATAGAGCCTGTGCATGGCCTCAGATGTTGACGAAACGATTCCTGCTTGGAAGCCGGACTCCCACTCCGAGGCACGCTGACGCCACATCTCGCGCTGAGCGTTATGTTCCCTCAGCTTCGTTCCATACGAACGCAGTCGCAATGAGAATCCCACGAGATCATCCTCGGCGCTCACGCCCCCAGCTCGCGTCTTGATCTGCTGAGCATGTGTAGCCATCAGGGTCTCCACGTCTTGGCTCATCACGTCCAGAGTTGGTGTGCGTACATGTGTCATCTCTGGTGGCAGTGAGGCAAGAACTTGGTACAAGCCGTTGACACCTCGCTCCATAATGGTCTGATACCCACGCTGCACAAGCGCCTTGCGCGCCTGCTCACTCAAACCTTCTCGCTGTGCCCTACGGCCAGCGTAGGTCTCGACAGCGAGCATGGCAGAGGCCATCGGTGAGCCTTCTTGTTCAAGCAGCTCACTCACCAGCTCTGTGGCAACGCTATTCGCACGTCGCATCTCGCTTCGGTTTGATCCAAAGCGCCACAGAGTCTTATCGGCAGGCAGGCACGCGAGCAATAGCTGTGGGAGTGACTCTTCGAGCACCTTTTTGTGTGCCCATCGCTTAACAAACGCCGCCACATTGAGTCGTTCATACCCTACGGCACTCGACATATGAGCCACATGTTGGTTCTCGTCTAACCACGAGTCCACGCCTCGGCGAAGCACCGAGATATCAGTGCTGGTGAGCTTGCCTTTTTGCTGAACGCCTTTGCCCGTGCGCACTCTCCGACCGCGCCCGGCATCAACCATTGCGAGGTGGCAGTGAACATGCAGGGTGTCCACCTGGATCACGCCCACGTAGCGCAGGTCATCGAAACGATGCCCCATACGCTCCAGGCCATGCATAATCGCCATGCGCAGGCGCATCTGATCGATATGGCCTCGGTAATCGCCTTTGTTCTGTGCCACGAAGCCTTTGGGAACCACGCCCATTTCTTGCAGGTACTCGGGGCTAAAGGACAGCACGGTTTTCATCACCGTGTGACCCTCATCGAACAGACGTTGAATATCAGCGCTTGCTCGGCGTACGCCTTCATCTGAGAGCGAGGGTTGACCATAGCCAAAGGCAACGCCGCCCAGACCAGAGACATGGAGCACGCTCTCTTTAACCTCATAGCGCGAATGAGCCTTCTCCGTTGCGCTCTCACGGGCCATGTAACGAAGGATAAAGTCTTCCGTATCGCGCTTGCGGATCGGCGTCACAGGTTCGGTTGCCCCTTTGCGAGCCATATAGCGCATGACGTAGGTACCAGGAGTGCCACCACGTGATCCACCTTTACCAGACCCTGGGGTGGGCACGCTGAACTCGTTGACGACAACGATGCTGCTCTTAAGGCTCACCATTCAACCTTTCTGTAACGTCTGAATATAAGGGCAGGGGCGGCGCAATTCCACCGCCCCTACCGCATGACGACATCTTAGAACTCGGGTTCCTCGTCCTCGATGTCAAGGTCAAGAGCGTTGATCGTCTTGTCTCCCGCGCTCTGATCCTTCTCGTCGCTCTCATCCAGGGCAGGCATCTTTTCACGAAGACGCGCTTCGATGTCTTCACGGATCGAGTCATCGTTCAAAGCCTCGGTGACAGCAGGGCTGTTCTCGGCAATCTGAGAGGCCACAAAGTCACCGAGCACAGACTTGAACGTCGAGTCCAGTGTGCTCTCCTTGGCAGACTCAACGGTCGGTGCATCCTCGCGCGTCTCTTCTGCTTCAACCTCGGCCTCGCTCTCCTGAGCTGCTGCCTTGTTTTGAGCGTTGCGCATGAGCGCATCGAACAGAGGCGATTCCATAACAGGCAAAGTAGTCACAGAAGCACCGCTCAAAGCCTGAGAAATCGACGCACCTTCCGCCTCATTGGTGTGACCTTCTGAGCCGTCCTCATCGTACTCAGACAGATCCATACCGGCGAACATGTCGTTCACCTGAGAGGTTCGCTCCATGCTCCGATCCGCAGACAAGCTGTTTTCACTCTCACGAGAGCGAATCTCACTGAGGTAGTCCGGGAAGTAGTCGGAAAGGTCAAGACCGGAGTTCTCGGAGTCAATGACAAGTCCATCTCGGTCCACAACGTCAAGGAACACCAGTGGTGCTTCCGTTTCGTTTCGGGGTGCAATTGCAATGCCCTTGTAGTGAGCCGGAAGCTGCCACACTTGGTTGAGCAGGTCGGCAGGGGGTTCGAAACCTTCGTTGAAGAAACCCTTCTGAACAAGGGCGACCAGCTGCTCATCGGAGAATTCATAGAATGCATCGACAGTTGAGTCACCGCCATCCATGTTCCGATCAAAAGTCACCTCGGTCACGCCGTAGGCGATCTCAGGTGTGTCGTAGGGAACCAATCCAACAAGACGACCACGAACATGGAGAACGGGTCGGTAGTTAGAGGCTGGTCCATGGTTGGTGAAATACAAGGTGTCCACAAGAACCTTGATATCGGCTTCGCCTTCCACCTCACGCGTTTCAACGTCTCGCATCGACAGGGCGCGTTGTACCCAGCGATTCGAGCGACGCATTCCGGTAACGGTACTCATAATTCTCTCTTTCTTGAGTAGGGATCAAACGATCGGCTCTTAGCGCCGACGCGACTTCTTCTTCTTTCGGTCTGGTTCAAGGGTTTCGACAAGCTTTGCACGACCCTTTGGTTCAGAGGCATGGTGCACACCTTCTGTCCACTCACCCATGCCCCCTGCTCGATCAACCCATAGTCTCATCGAGTCAAAACCTCGGTTCATGACGCGCCACATCCATGCGCACAGCGCGATCACACCAGCGGAGATCACCAAGGTTGTGAGCAGCATCGGAGCAACCCAGTACGTGATGAACGATTCACTGTTGTGCGCGTTTGCACTCGTCACGCCCAGTGCATTTTGGATCAACGATCCCATGTTTGGAACAACTTTCAGTGCTCCCCACATCGTGATCCACAGGCTGATGAACAGCCATAGGACAAAGCCGATGACGCGGGCGACAACGTAGAGGCCCATACGGGCACTTCGCTTGATTGCCCCCTTTTCATCGTCAGTCATGGGAGTGCGGGACGTCTTAGCCAGGGAAAACAGATTCATGAAAATATCCTTTCGAGAAATTAGAGAAATAGCGGACATGTGGGACTGCACATGCTTAGTACGTCCGATCGTGACCAGGGGAACCGGCCCAACCGATAAGATCAGTAACGTTTCCATCGCTATCCACGGTATAGCTCATCGTGGAGTACGAGGTGCTGGTTGCTTTACCGTCAACGCTTCGTGTCTTAATACCAACCACGGCAAAGTAGGAATACTTCGTGCCGTTAATGTTCGTCACAGCACTCGTGAACGAATCGAGAGTCGAGTTCGCACCTTCATAGGCAAAGTACGTCTTTCCAGACGAGTCTGTGCGCCACGCGCCTGCATCTTCACCCGGCATAAACACCTTGAGGAACTGAGAGTTCTCGTCCAAGTGCCAACGGTCGATGAGTGCCTTTCGTGCATCAATGTACTGCTGCCCGCTTGACCACGTGAGCGCCTGCTTCATGATAGCTTCAACAGTCTCGTCATCCTTGGCCTTACGAGCCGGTGACATGCCGGTCGCTTCAGTCGAAACATTCTCTTGCGCCGTAGTGGTTGATGCCTGAGTCGAGCCAAGCTGAGAGCGCAACTGCTGAACATAGGCTTCCGTGCGTGCGTTCTCAGCGCTCACGGTGTTTCCGTGAACCGCTGCAACGCCAATACCACCGCACAGAATCGCGCCACCTGCAATAAGCGCGCCAAAGCGTACAACCCATGAGGGCTTATTTGCTTGTGTCATCTCAACCAACTCCGTTCGCGTGTGCCGTGTCATCACTAATGAGCAAGCGTGCTCCAGCGCTCGTCACGCCAGTATGCATCTTGGAGAACGTTCCAGACCCGGCGTCATAGGTAGCTATCGTCCATGCGAGCAGTGTGCCGTCGCTCCCCTTGCACAGCCAAGCGATCGGCAGAGCAGACGTGTCTGTCACGTCGTAGGTGACAACCGATTCCCACTTGTACTGATCGGCGGGCATCGGATTTGCCCCGCCAGACCCGTCTTTGACCAAAGGCGAGAACCATCGTCCAGCAGCCTTGCTCGGAACCAATTGAGCCAATGCCTCGTACAGAGCCTTGGACTTTTGTGCATCCTGCTGTGCTTGCGCGGCAGCGGTGCTGGGTTGCCACCCTCGGTACTCGTTTTGGAGATCGGCAACCTTCTGGCTCTTTTCTTGCAGAGCGCTCACGGCCTTCTTTGCCACGTTTGCATCAGGAACAGCCTGCTCGGTGTGCTGTGCGCTAGAGATCTGAGCATTCAGATCGTTAATCTCGGCGCTACGGTCCACAGGCTTCGCCTGCATTCCAAAGGCTGCAATACCGATACCAAGAGCAGCAAGACCCATGCTTGCACCCACCTTGAGGCCAGTGCGAGAGCGAGTGTTCTCCTTGGAACCCTGCTCCTTTTCAGCGCGACGACGCTCCCATTCTTCGGCAACATCGATGCGAGTTGTGCGCTTCGGCTTTTCAGTCGGGGTGCGCGACCATTCGATCAAGTCATCAAGTTTCGACACGGCTATCACTTCCTTTCTGTTCACGCGATTTCACTCGTGTATCAATACAACCATTCTAGCACAAAACCCCGCACTAGATGCAATATCTAGCGCGGGGCCTGTGATCAATCAATGTGGGCAACTCACGGTCCAGGGGTCAGGCGCGTACCCTTATCCCCCTGCCCCTTCTGCATAGAAGACGGAACAGTAACGGACGTGAACTTCGAGGACTGCTCCTTTGTCACGTTACGGAACGCCAAGTAATCCGTATCGAGACCAGTTGAACCAGTGTAGAACTGACCAACTGTTGGCGAACGGTCGTTGAGCGAACCGGAAACGATCTCGCCATGAGACTCGTAGTTCCCTTCGCCCCAAACTTCCTTCACCGAGTCTTCACCTACGTACATGACTGTGTGCGAAACGCCGCCAGTTGTGCGCAAGAGGATATCTCCCGGTTGGAGCTTAGACTTGTCGCCGTTGTAATCAACCGGCTTCCACTTCGAGCTGCCTTCCCCTTGGAGATAGGCAAGCTGGTTCGACACGCCGCCAGCAGGGTAACTATCATCCGTTCCAGACCAGCGCACGGCTGTTGCCACAGTACGGTCACACGAGGCATAGAAATGATCCGATTCACCAAGTACTTCCTTGTGGAGATACTTATACAAGTCTGTACCATCGTTACCCTTGCCCTCATCGTTGTACGGCCATGCGTAGGACAGCGCAGCCTTAACCAGAGACGAGTTATCAACGTGTCCAGCAAAAGACTTACACTGACTTGCCGCCTGAGCAACAGAAGTATTGTTCGCTCCTGTCACTGCACTACCCGACTGAGCAAGAATCGAGTCAGCGAGAGATTGATTCTTCGACCAGCCACCCATCTTGGCAAACCACGTGCCAGCAGCAGCTTCACGGGTTCCCAGCGTTCCATCATTGATACCTTCCCACTTCATGAGGAAGTACGAGGTTGCAGCAGACACGCTGCCACCTTCAGAGTTATTGATGAGCGCCTTCACCTGACCCACGCGGGTTGGATCGTCCTTGGAGACCATGAAACCAAGCTGAGTTTCCAGCGTGTACCAGGGCTTATTAATCGACTTTGCATACTCAGTGAGCAGCGTATTACGACCATTCGTCCATTGCCCCAGGCCAATACCCATGAGGTCAATGGCAGGGAAACGAGCAGCGTAACCAGGATCCACTTGAGCCATCTTAAAGTTCTTGAGTTGAGCATCCGTTTTGCGAGGCCCAATCGTGAACTTCTCGTCGAAGATCGTTTCAACGCTCGTTGGGTCAATACCCGACTCATGCGACCAGTTGCCAAGGATACCGGCGATATTCTCATTCGACATTCCCCATGCCGAGAGCACGGAGTAGATCGTCTTGGCGTTTTCTTCTGTTTGAGCCGAGAAATCGCCCTGAGCGCCCTCAGATGCTTTCACAGCGTTGTTCACTTCAACAGTACATGAGGGGAGCAACCCATCACGAGAAGCGGTGTCGCCATCGCGCATCGCAAGAGCACCACCAACCACGCCGACCGCTCCAACCGCTAGAGCCACAAACGAAGCAACGCCCGCTGTTGCAGCTGAAACCATACCACCCATCGCACTTGAAATCGACGTACCAAGACCCGCAAAGAACCCGACGACCGACTTACCAGCAGCAACGAGAGCGCCTGCTGCCATAGACCACAGTGACTGAGCAGCAGCAACGGCTGTCATCATCACGGTTTTCAACCAGTTGAGGAACGTCGCCAGAGCAGCAGCTTGAGCCGCAACGGGTGCAGCAGCACCAGCAGCCATACCTGCCGCAGCCTTGCCGCCCTTACCCGCGCCAGGAACGCCGCCGATACCAGAGGGCGCTCCACCAGGAGCTGCCCCACCCGATCCCATCACATCAGTACCATTAGCGCCTGTATCAACCTTTTCAGGCGCATCACTTTGAGATGGAGAACGATCAGGCTTATCAATCGTCTCAGGGGTAGAAGCGTCGCCCTTCAATGGATCTAGCCCACCAGCTACGCCTTTACTCACTGTCATCACAAATCTCCTTCTCTCAGTACAGTGTCAAAACGTTCGCGTTCGCGTTCTGAGTCGTATTTGAACGTACATTACGCAACTCAATCTCTAGATTGAGCAAGTCAGAATACGATGTCACCTGATACTCCTTCTTGTGCTCGTAATATGTCTGCCACGAGGCAATAAGATTACTCCGCAAGTCAAGCAATGGCTTGATGAAAGTATCCCGATTGGTATAAACGCTCAGAGGCGTTCCGTTATTCAACGTAAACTCGACTTTATCCCAGACGGGTGCAGGAGCGTTAAGTTTTGACTGAGCCTTCATAAAGTCCACATAGCTCATACCCTTGGGGACGATCCGATCGAGATATCCTTCGCTGACGTTACTATTGCGCCAGTCAAAGTCGTATCCACCGGGAACAACCTTCTTGGACACAAGCGCCAACGTCGATTGTCCCGTCTTGCTGCTTTTAGCGTCTTGACCCGTCACCTGATCGCCCGCAATGATCTCCGGCGCGGGCGGATCGTTCAACTTCAAGATGGACCCACGATCATTGACAGTGGTCGTCGCAATCTGGGAATTGTACTGATCAATCTTCGCCAAGTCAGCTTGCATTTGGAGCAGTTGGCCATCCATCTTGTCACGCAACTTTTGCTCAGCATCGCGGGTCACAGCCTCGTGGTAGACGTTACCGGCGTTGAAATCACTTCCGGCAACACCCAGATTCATCTCGGTAGACCCAGTTGCCACAGGGTTAAACGCGATCCTGATCTGATCGTACCTCTCAAACGACTTACCTTTGGCGTTTGAATTCTGTGTTGAATCCGACGACGGCCCAGCCTGAGCACCAGAACCATCACCCGTGTCCTTATACGAAACCTCACGGTTAATACGCACGATCATATCGAGAATGCGCAGATCGAACTTATTCGGGTTATCAAGCACAACACCCATGTATTTCGCATTATTACCAAAAGTGACATAGCGCGCCGTGATCGGCTGGCCTTTGAGCGAGTGATGGCCCATCTCGGTGTCAGTGCCGGTGAGGAAGACCTGGTAATCATCAGCACTTGAGGGAAGTCGGTTATCATCCTTAACCGACAGCAAGACCATCGTGCGCGTCTTCGACGGATCGGTGTACACGCCCATAACAGAGCCACCTACCTGGGTACGCGAGGTGGTAAACGACTGAGTATAAAGAGCTGTTGCTCCGAGCTTTTCTTGCCCGTTCGCATACGAGGACACACCCGCTCCTGCAAAAAGAGCAATACCAGTGAAGCCAAAGATAGCAACGGCTACACCAAAACGTTCAATCGCATGGTGAGAATCAAACTTATACTTCGTCTGAAATTGTTTGAGTTTGTGGGAAAAACCTGACGGGACTTCCTCGCCACTAATGCTTTCTACTGCGGAGGGCTGGGCGGATTCTCCCTGAGCTTTCTTTCGACGATTCCACGCCATAATAGGATCCTTTCGTAGACATAAATTGAGATCAAGGGACGCACATAAAAACAACAACAGCCGAAGCCGGTTCCCCGGCCCCGGCTGTGTTGATAGGTTGTAACTTGGCCGTGCTTACGGCAAGAATGTCAACGCATAAGGCAAAATCATTCCGCCGCCGAGTTCTTCGAATGATTCCTTTGCACCCTGTGCAATATTCATCACCATCGAAACGCCACCGAACAGGAGCAAGCCACCGAACATGAATGCCAGAAGGATCATGAACCACGAGGTTTGCTGCGAACCCTGAGTCTGCATGAACTTACCAACAAGTTTGAAGATCGACCAGCCGATCAAGACGAGGCCAAAGATTCCAAGAGCCAGACCGAGATAGGTCTTTCCTTCACTGAACATCTTTTCCAAGAGAGTCTTCGCACTCCACCCGGATGCTGGCACCATGAGACGAGTCATCGCCTCAGATGCAAGAACGTTGAGAGACATAATATTAAGTCTCCTTTCTCATCAATTGTACGTACGTATCTTTGACGGCCAGAGCATCATCTGGTTGTCAGATACATCCACTCATGACCTACAACCATTGTACACAAAGCGTCTATAACGAGCAAGCGCAACGCCCTCGATCATGTTGGTTATCCAACACAACCGAGGGCGTTGCGTGTGTCACATCCCTATCCCTTCTTAATCGGTGGAATAGATGGACCACCGCTAGGCTTCATCCCTGTCCCACCTCGTGGAGCAGTCGGAGGCAGGTGGGGTGACGCAGGTGCCTGTGGACTAGATGGCTGAGCCGCCAGACGCGGGACGCGACCACGAGCCGGTGCAGCGCTCTGCGCCGGTGCGGGCCTTGGAGCAGGGGCTTGAGCAGGAGCTTGCACCGGAGCGCTGCTCTGCTGTTGCACCTGTGGCTGCACCCGGCGCACAGGGCGCGGAGCCTCGGCCACTTGACGGTGAGCCTTTGCTTCCTGGCCCTTGGTCTGAGCCTGGCGCAACTCACCAACAGCCTTACTGCCATCTTGTGCCGCACCAGCAGCATCACCAACAGATGCGCGAGCCGCTGCCTTACCACCGTGATACACAGCCTTCACACCCGAGGTCAGCTGAGAGCGACGAGCCTGATCAGCCTTGCTATGAGCATCCATGGTTTCACGGATCGATCCGGTGAACGCGCTGACGCCATCACCTTCACCGTTTGCCACAGTGCTCGATGCAGCAGCGTCCTTTGTATCAGCCTTCGGGCCAGCTTCGAGACGAGGCTCAGACAGACCGCCACGGGTATCCACCTCACGAGCGAGCTGACGATCCGATGCGGAGGTTGTCAGTGCTGTGGAAGCACCCCCAGCAGACAATCCCTCATCACGAGAGGCAATACCACCGCTACCATCACTGAGCAGCAGACCACCGCCGCCGCTTCCGCTCGGGCTGTTTGGTCCAGAACTCAATGCACCCGGTCCTGCTTCATCTGGGTTATCCGTACCGTTGATCGACGAACCACCAGCAGCGGCTCCGCCTGCAACACCCAGGCCACGCGAGATGGCATCGCGAGCAGAATTACCTGATCCCAGGCCACCACGACCGCTCATCAAACGGTTCGCAGCAGCGCTGCCCACGCCTGCTCCAACACCGCTCATCAACGGCATACCCTTGACGCCCCCACCCGGTGGCAAAACGTTCACATCGAGGAACTTATCGACAATCTTCGTTACGGCCTCATTCAGACCCTTGACGAAAGCGCCACGGAAGTGCATCATCTTCACGGTCAAAAGAAGCAGAACAACAGTTGTCACAATCGCTGTAAACAACGTGACATAGCCACTATTGCGCAGATAATCACCGAATCCACCGAGAGAGTTGTACATATGTTCCAACCCACCCTCGAAGATGCTGGGAACCGACACGATGAACTCTTGGACCAGTCGGTAAATGAACATCGTACCGATAATCTCAGTGATCATCGTAAAGGTGTAGATCAACACCTTGGCGATAGCTGCCAAAGAACCGAGGGTAGCAAACGGAACCGCCGTAATGATACGCAACGTGTTCCTCACAGCTCCCGTGAGCATACCCAGGGCGTAGCCCAAACCGAGCACGACGAAGCAGAAAAGCGTCGTCGATGCATTGAGCCAATAGAGCCAGTTCACACCAGAGGATCCCACAAGGTTCACCGATGCGTGATACTCACGAGTTGCTTGTGACACAGTATTGCTCGACGAGTACACAGTCAGTGCGTTCTTATCGAACGAAGTGTTCAGATAGTTGTACATCGACAGAGCTGACAAGTTGGCATTAACGCGCTGCCCACCCTTAACAACATGAGCGCCTGGTGAATCACTCCCCCCTGGGGTCGTAAACGTATAAACACTACCTGTTTCGCCAAGATCCGCCTTAAGACCAGAACCAGGCGCAACCGTCAACACAGGGTTATCAGAAGCCTTAAGCTTGTCACACTTCTGATTATCGCCAGACTCTCCAGCCTTCGTCGAACCATCAGTTTGAACACCAAACCATGTCGTTGCACAACTTTTAACCAGTGTGCCGTTATCCGAATTAGACGCCGCAGCTTGTCCAAGCATACCCTTAACAGCCGTCTCAAAATCCGAGGCTTCATAGCGTTGAGCTGTCGCATATCGCAACAACATACCCATTGTTGCGCCATACGTCTTATAGTTCACACCACTGTCTTGTGATTCATCTGCTTTCGCAGCTTCGATGGTGATTGAACCAAGACTAGAAACACCCAAACTAGAAACATCCTTAAATGCCTCATGTTGTGCAAGACCATTAATAGCAGCCGTCGTCTGACGGAGCTTATTCACAGAATAGCCTGTAGGCGCTTGGGTCAAACCATCCCATGCCAACGTCGCACCTTGGGGTACAGCAAGACGGCTATTCTTCGCCCAATTCTCAAAGTCAACAAACGTTGAAACAACAACACGTGTTGCACCCATACCGGCTCCAGCCGATGCGTCCTTCATAGTTGAAAGCGTCGCTGTGTACAGTGATCCGATGAGAGGTAGGCCGAATGCAAGAAATACCACACGTACCAGTAGCTTCTTCAAACCACTGAGGGCTTGCCCCTTCTTCCACAAAAACGCAGAAGTAACAAACGTGACCAAAAACAGCGGCATGAGTACTGTCCACGACATATTAACGAGAACCTGATACCAGTCGCTTACCCATGTGCTCAGACTTTGCATCCACACGGGAACGCCTTGCCCATCCGTCATCCCATCAGCCAGAGAAGCACTTGATGCAGACACGGCTTGAAAGAACATCCTAAACGGGTTGAGCAGGTCAAGAATCCACACAACAGCCGAGAAGATCGTATCAATGCCGCCAGCGAGAAGATAGAGCAACATCATGACAAAGCCAAATATCATGTTCTCCAAATGGAGTCCAATACCTGTCGATGTTGAATCTAGGCCCATAGCATTAAGCAGCGACCCATACTGAGCATACCCAAGAGCACCTTGAAGTGAAGTCTTGTTACCATCGGAATCGCTACTAATGGCGCGCAATGAATCATAACCGACAGTATTAGATGCACCTGTAGTCTTAGAAACTAACCAACCTGTAAAGCTGGAGATATTATCATCGCCGTAACCAAGAAAATCCCCACCTTCGCTAGGGTTCTTGGCGATCGTTGTCCACCCTTCATTCTCAGATAAACCCGTCTTTGCCCCCGGTTTCACAGCATCGGAGAAATACGCGGTGACATTCGATGACAGGGTATAAAAGTCATACTTTTCCGTATTACCGGAAGAACCAGGAGGAGTAGCCTGAGCACTCCCGCCGATCATTGTCACACCAAAGGCGAGAACAAGAGCGGCAACCATCAGTGTGATCACGCGGGTAAACCCTGTGAGCACACGTACGCTCCCGCGCACGTGTGCGTCCATCCCCTTCCGATGTCCCATCAACAATCCTTTCCTATCCTTTGTTCTCATCATTTTTGACCACCCGCGCGTTTCCTCATCACAGCACCACGGTTACGGCCAGGTGCAACCGATCCATCATACGTAGTCCCTCGCACGTGAGCATTGACTCCGAGTGCAAGATCACGCTTAAACACCACGTTAACAGTTCCACGTCGCAAGAACGTCAGTCCCTCGCCTCGACGAGTGATGACCTTCGTCATATCGACAGGGATCCGCTTGGCAAGCTTCTTCTCGTAAACTGGAACCAGAGCATCACTCATGGCCCCCAGAGCCGTCCAATCAGCTTCGTCAAAGTGGTTGAACTCCGAGTCATCGAGCATCGCCTTCACGCCGTTGTAGCACAAGGCCACACGAGCGTTACGGCGGTACAGTCGCTCGAACTGATCGGTGACGTAGGGCTTGACGCCCTCGTCGATCAGTTCTGCTCCATGAACGATAAGCGTATCACCTTCACCAAGCGCTGAGGCAGCGAAAGCCAACACGTTGACGAGCTGTGCCATCGCCACGCCTTTGCCACGGTTGATCAAAGAGGAAAAGTCATAGATCACGCGACGAGCATGTTGCGCTCCGTCAATCGCATCCTTCGTCACGACGTTGAACAGGTCACCGTTGGCGTCGAGCATGTCCTTGAACACAGCCGAGAGCACCGAGTACGCGTGCAACAGCTCATCGTCACGGTTCGACTTACCAGTCAGCGCCTTATAGCGCTGATCCAGGTACGTGACGAACAGCTTGAGCTGAGGGACTTGGTCATGAGGAATCCCAACCAAGCGCAAGCGATCGACATTGTGCTTCGCATTTCGAACCCACATGTCCTGATCGACGTAGAACTGAGTGAGCGTGTCTTTGAGCGAAGCTCGGATAATTGAACGATCTGCATCGGTTGGTTCATACGCCTGCTCAGTCATGAGCACGAGCTTCTCCAAGTGCGTCGAAAACAGCGACAGCTGATCCTTACGTTCACCAAACACCTCAAAGGGGTTAACATCGCCTTGAGACATATCAATGCGAGCAGTGATCGTCTCCATGCGAGGTCCAAGAACGCCGGTGAGATCAGCGCCATCAAGGATGATATGAACCACGCGCTTGTTATTGATAAGTGCTGCCTGGGAAATCTTCGATGCCCACATATCAGCAACCTGAGCATTCCTCATAGCTTGAGCGCGAGACTTATCATCGTCAGCAACCACAACATGATGCTTGTACATGTCCACGTCCATGAGCACACCGGAGTTATTGACGTCGCCCACCATGTAGCCGACGAACTCACCGCCCCGGTCGTTCAAACCGTTGGTGACGAGGTTGAAAGCGCCAGCCAATTCAGTTGAGGTGAAGTGGAAGCCTTTGCCCTTCTTCGAGGCGTTCGGGGAAAAGAGCGTTGCAAGCTCCTGGCGCTGAAGACCATGGTGCCCCGCGATCGACAAGTTACCCACAGCGTCGATGTACTTACGTCGCAAGTCATCGATCACGTCATCGAGCACCTCGAGGGTGGGGGCTTTGAGCAAGATGCGGTAATGCACGGACAGATACGCCGCACCGTCTTGAATCTCGGCAATCACCTGTTCGATGTCAGCAGAGACCTTCGACGCCTTACGACGCGTTGACTTTGTTCCATTCTCACTCTGCTCTTGGCTATCGAGACGATCAAGACGTTCGGATTCTTTGATCTTGTTCGTCAGCCACGATTCAGTCACGCGAGAGACTTGTTCCAGGAGAATAGCCGTCACGTTCTGAGGCAGGTACGGGATGAGGTTCACGCCCCAAAACGGCGGCAGTTCATCGCGCGCACTCTCGTCATGAAAATAACTGAGGATGCATCCGACCTCGCCATCAATCTCGAAATAGTCGGAATGGAACACGTAGCCCTGTCTGGGCTTAACGGCCAGAAGATGGGCATAGTCCCTCACCTGTCCATTATTTGCTCGTGAAAAGAACGCTCGACGCTCCTTACGCGACATACCCTTCAAGGCACGCTCGCTTGATTCAGCCTTGTCACGTGCCTCGGATGCTGCATGAGTTTCACTCACTTCGCGTACACGCTGTGCGGCCCCGCCCCATACTGAGGTATCAACCGCTTGCGTCTGTACAGCCTGCGCTTTACCCTTCGCCATGCCACTCCTTTCCCTCATGTTGAACAACTCGATTATAGTGGTTACTCAATATATTCTACACGAAAACCAAAAGAAACGCACCCCTGAACACTGTCATTCAGGGGTGCGCCAGGTAACAATTCTCGTGTTTACTTCGTCATCGCCACAGGCCCATAGTGGGTTGCAAGAAGATCGATTGTCTCATCATAGGTAAGCATCGACACCTGCTTAAACATCAGCGACGAGTCTGCCGCTTCTGAGTCGAGCAGGTTGTGCGCCTTACGCAGCTCTTCCTCGTTTCGAGCGATGAGGATCAGGTACTGATGAATGCTGAAAAAGCTCGATCCAACGTATGAGCGTAGCGACTCATACTGTTCATCCATCAGTGCCACCAGCTCAGGATCACGAGCCTCTAGGGGTAGGGCCTGGTTACGCTTTTCAAGCGCAGCCACCTGAGCATACACGCGTTGCGGTTCCTTCGTGGTGATGAACACCCATTCCACGCCCGGTTCCAACTTACGGTAGAACCGATCGTTACGGTTCAAGATCGCGTCCCGATCTTGATCGAAGAGCAGGCGCGAGGCTGATCCAACGACGCTATAGGCTTGTCCAACCATGCCATCAACGTACGTGATGAGGCCGGTGTCCGTGTCAACATCCTTGATGCCGACAATGGACAAAAATGGTCCCGTGCGAGAATCCGACCGAGTGACCACCCGGCGTGACGTCTTCGGGAGATAGTCGAACAAAGCGGAAAGCTGGCTCCCTCGCATCTCCTTCGTCTTCGAGTATGCGGCGAAATAGACTGTCGCCGCAATCCACCACAGGGTGATGAGCGCGAGCAACCCAAAGTTCGCACCCTTAAGCGGTGTACTCGTCAGTACCCACATGAGCACGATCGCGCTTCCCAGGTAGGTGAAAATCACCTTCATGGGCAAGGGTTTGACCTGAAACGACTTGTTCGACAGGTTGATCTCATGATCGAGAATCGACCGATCGAGCGACACGGGTACTGAGTACCGATCTTTCGCCATACGTCGCGCTCTCCTTTCTCACACCTAAATCGACTCACGCATCAAACGAGAACGCAATACCACGCGTCCCATCCGGCTTATCCTCCAAGAACAAGTAGGCATCAAAATTCTTGCCAGACTTCTTGGACTTCATACCCTTGACCTTAACCTTTTCCCCAGCTTCGATCTTTTCTCGCTGTTCGTCGGTGAGCTTGACACCGAGCATCGACTTGGGGGCAACCCCACGCTTAGCAGCCGAGGTCGGCTTGGTGAAATCGGGAATAAAGCCAATGCACTTACGACCTTCGAACTCATATTCTCCGAACGAACCGATAACCGTGAAGTCATCCCCCGTCCTCTTAGATGTCGCAGTGATTTCAATATCCTTACCCGCCAGAAGATCCATGCACTCCTGATCGGTGAAACGGTGACCGCTCCAGGTGCGGTTGAACCGCACATGCGCGCCAGTCTTGTCCCAGGTTCCCTCGAAATATTCCTTTTCCACGTAGTCGCCCATTCCTAAATCCTTTCTCATCGTTTGAGCGTTCGCCGTCATCACGGCAATATCATCGGTTACGAGCCTAGCCACCTCAGCCAGGACATCATCTGCTTGCTTTTCACCTTTCGCCACGGCCTTCATGTCAGAGAACACGCGTTCCGTGATCGCCAGATCACCAATATGCGTACCCGGTAGCAGACGGTAGCTGATCTCGCCTGTTTCGGTCAGGGTAATCCTGCCCTTCGTCTCATCCATCAAAGGGTACCGAACCTTCGAGCTTGACACCTCAGCGAACGTACTCGTGCGCGTTGCGCCTGTACCCACGTCTCGCCTCTCCAGTTGCTTCATGAGCCACTTGACAGTCGGTGCGACAGGTTGAGACGGCACACCTTCATGAACAAACGGCTTCGCCTGAGTACCGAGACCAGTCACGTCGTTCTCATCATCATCATCTGCCATTGATGCATCGCCGAGAACGACCTTCCAGCCCTGCTTCTTAGGAACGGAGCATGATCCGACATATGCGGGGAAATCAGTGACGTGACCCTTCTGGGCCTCGTACTCGTAATCTTCCGCGAGAACGGCTAGAGCGGAACGAGCGAGCAGCTCATAGATCATAGCGCCGGTCTTACCGTACTTGTTCTCCACTTCTGCGAGAGAAGACGGAATGTTCGGACCAGGCCGGTTCGCACCGTGTGCACCTGAGTCCTTCACATGGGTGGAACGAGCGGCGGTGTGCGTAAGCAACGAGGGGTCGATACCAACAGCTCGCGCAATGGCAGGAGCATTGCGAACAAGCTCAGCATATTGCTCCTTAGTGACATGCTTGTCCTCGGTGCGAGGGTACGACACGACCTGAGATTCGTACATTTTTTGATAGATTCCCAGCACTTCAGCCGCCTTCACGCCCTTTGCGCTCAGCAGTGCTGACAGACCTGCAAGATCCAGCATCCGGGGCGGACCAGAACGTTTCATGGTCTTGGAGTCCACCGTCACGCTCGACGCGTGCAAACCACTGAGATCCACGTCACTCTCGTGTGCAAACCTCTGAGCATCGGGATCAATGTACATGACGCCGTTCTCATCGCGGAAACGAGACTCATAGAACGGAACTTTCTTCCATTCGTTATGTGCCTTAAGCTGATCCCCAACGAGCACAATCATGGCCGACTTAAGTCGCCCCTGACGAACGATCGCACGCTTATCAACAAGCTCAGAAGCAATACGTGTCCATTGCATGGAGAGGAAATCCCACCGAGAACGAAGCCACGCCATGCGATACTCGTCGTGATCTTCCATCGAGGTCAAACGCTTGCGAGAGACAAACGCCTTTTTAATCGACGCTGGGGACTCATCAGTGAAGTACATGCGTGAGATCGGCTTACGATCAAGCCCTAATTCAGAAATAATCTCCCAAGCGAGGAGTCCGCCCTCACCTGAAACATCTGAGTCTGTGGCAATCGCCAGTTCATCGCAAGAACCAAGCGTTTTCTTGATATCAGCGAGTAATTTCGAGGTATCCTTCTTCTTTTCACGCTCAAATGCGAAGTCGTTCACATCCCACGGAAGCTCACTCAGTGACCACGAAGCGTACTTTGCACGCTTCGACGGATCCACCTGATCCACAGGTTGTTTCAGCTCAAACAGATGGCCACGTGCAAAAGCGATGACATAACTTTCACCGTTACAGGTACCACTTTGACCACCAAGCGCTTTGGCAAAGTTACGCGCAGCACTCGGTTTCTCAGTCAAAATACCGACTGTCATAAATCCTCCTAATCGTCGAAAACGTTCGTATACGAATATAACAAGTATATCAGAGTCGCTCGAAAACCACCATCGTTTCACCACGGCGCTTCTTGGTTGACTGAGCGCGTTGGAAATGACTATCCGATGTGGATGCATCAATCTCATCTGCGAGTCGCCAGCCTTTACCTAACTCCTGCCCAACAATATCTGTCATACGCTGACGCCATTTCTCACTGATTTGGAAGGCAAAAACATGAGTAGATGGAGCAACACTCATGTGAACAACGCTCCCCCACCACTCTAAGAACGCCGTATCATCAAGATTCTCAGCACCATTCTTGGTGTAAATCTCCGTATCACCATACGGTGGACACGTGAGAACCATCTCATGCGAACCATCTCGCATATCACGAGTGGCGCTGTCGCCAAGCGTCACGTCAGCATGAGTCAAACCCAGACGATCAATCAGGCTCTGGTGAGCCTGAACCACAACCTCAGAGATATCCGTACCTGTGTACGTCACGCCACGCTGAGCGCACGTGAGCATACGCTCACCCCACCCGCTACACGGGTCATACAAACTCGTCGGCTCATATCGATCGAGCACAGCCATCATCGCGGTGTTGGTGAAAGTCGAGTACGACCGGATCTCACCGCTGATCGACAAACCTCGCACCACCTCTAGAGCCGACTCAGGAAGCCTGCCTAGATAGCGCAATCGGTTGGCAAGCAGACGTGCGCGCAAACGTCCCCACTTACGATGATGAACCTCGTCGGCTTCCCACATCTGCAACTCACGGGCATAGAACGTCTCCCATACCGCACTTCGAGCCAGCCAAGAGATCTGCCTCGGGCCAGCGTTCGTCACATCAATATCAGCCCACTGCTGGACCTGCCCCTCTAACCCACTCCTAAGATCATCCAGAGATTCAGGTAGATCAAGCCACGAGTACTCACGTTCCCAATCCCGACCATCTGGTGCGCCTAAAGCAAACCACAGATGGGTATCGGATAGAGTCTCAGAGCCATCCCACAGCGTGACATAGTTCAGCTCAGCCTGGCGAGCAGCTTCACGCTTGCGTACGTCTCGCTTGGTCCATGCCTCTAAAGCATTGATGTAATACTTCGACCGCTTACCTCTGGTGCGCCAGATCTGTACAGTCTTTTGATCCATCTCGCGATCAGCCTCATACCAGTGTCCGCCATGCGACCACGAGCCATTAAGTTCGATAAACAGATCACGCTCAGGGATATAAAAGTCAACAGCAAAAGGATAACGCTTCTCGTCACGATACTGTCGCACAACCGTCATACCATGCTGATCCGCGTACTCAACGAGCAACTCATAAAGTGCATCTTCCGATGAAGACGTAGCTAACGTACCGTTTTCACGTTTTGCAGATAAAATACGACGCTGATGCACCGGATCGCTCATTCGATGCGACTGCTTCAGGCGATGCTCGGGTAGTTGAGTAAAATAAGCCACACCATATCGTTCCTGATTGGTACTCACAGTTTTCGCTCGTATGCGCCGTTGGTTCTCAGGATCAGTCATGTACTGCGACATGCTCTGCTTAAACGACAAACGTTGAGACGGATGATCAACACCATAACGAGATTGCGAGGTCGCAATACGACGTTCATTTGCTACGACCTTTTCCTCATCGGTTAAAGTGCGACGATGGTAACCATGCAGGGCGCGCTCACGTTGACGTTCCTCGCGTTCGCGCTTTTTACGAGCTAGAGTTCGTTCACGCTTAGCTCGACGTATAGGCTCTAACGACTCTTGACCCTTCTTCCGAGCTTCCTCAGCAAACACCGAACCCTCAGCCAGCGTGTAACGAGCACCGTAACGTTCCTCGCGTGTCTGAGCAGCCTTCTCTTGAAAATCCTCTAGCTTAAACGGGTTGTCCGTGCCGTAATGAGCAATCATTCCCGCTTCCATGACACTACGGCGCGAGCGACGATCGGCATCACGGAACTCTTCACCCAAACCCAACCCCGTGAACAAATCAGCGAGCTTAATCAAGTTCACAGCATCGTGCAATCCAAGCTGCTCCAAGACACCAGCCTTGTCCAGCACACATGTTGCAAATCGTTCCACCAAGTCTCGTGCCACCGGCAATCCAACACGCTGTTTCACGTGCTCGATCTTATAGGCGTGTCGATCCACACCTTTCAGCTCAGTCTTCACTGAGGCGTTGTGGTAACCGGGGTCAATGCCGGTGGTCGCGAGGACACGCTCACGCGACCAACCCCGGCACACCAGGTCGAGCACGCTATTCTCATCAAACAGTTTCAATTGGTTCATGAATCAATTCTATCATTGATTCAAGGGTATAGCAACACTCATTCGACGATCTGCCCACGTCCCCGCTGCACCGACTCGGCTCGGTCCAACTCGCGAGCCTTCTCTCGAAGACGCGCCCGTGCATCAAGCACAGTCTTGTTCGTCAGATCGATCGCGGAAGATGTCACCTGGTTGAACAAAAGCGGTTCAGTCTTATCGACGAGCAACCACGTGAGCATGAGTTCCAGCTCATAGAGCTGTTTCTCAGCACTGAGCGCCCGCCTCGTCATCGCATCGAGATCCTTCTGGGCGCGCTGCTGGTTATCCAACACCTGCTCCACTTTCATCTCGATGGCAGCAACACGCCCCTGTCCTGTGCGCAGGACTTCAGCAGCGCGACGAGTGTTCTCGTCCACCCCTGGGATCTCGATATCCAGAGAACTCATTGCGAGCGCCGTGATGAGTGCGCCATACGACAACGTTTTGCTTTGAGTCTTCGGCGTGGGTTCTGCTCCAAGCTCAGGAGCACCGAGTCTCGTAAGTTCATTACGAACAGCTTGCCCGATGACAAACGGCATACCTTGTGGCCGCACCGAGTCACCGTCGAATGTAAAACGAACATCGCCCTCGATCGTCACCGGGATCTCACTGCCATCGCGATGACGCAAAGTCATCGGAACCATCTCATGGCTTGGCTCATCAATCCCCTTCTGAGGCTCACTGGGGGTCTCACTCTCACGAGCAGACGAGTTAACACCGTCTGCTTCCGTGATCACATCCCCTGGCTCATCGCGCTGGGGCTGAGGCGGCGTTGCACCGATACCAGATGTGGCCCCAGGAGCAGCGCTACTGTGACCACCATTCCCACCGTGCTGTCCACGCGCCGAGACCACAACAGGCTGATTGCTACGTTCTCGCTCGCGCAACTGCTTCTTAATGGCAGCGCGAGGATCGAAAATCTCAGGCGCTCTACCGTCGTAATCGTACTCAGGCATCATTCTTCTCCATCCTCGTCATCGAGCAGGTAACTGTCTCCTCGGGTGAGGCCAATGATGGTACCCGCCATTGACTCGACCATCTTGTGAAGATTAGCGACGTTACTCGCAAGAACGACCTGGGCATCGACGAGTTGAGCCAGGCGCGCCTGCTCCAAAGTCGGCAGATCGTAGTCACCGTTTGCACGCGCGATATGCCCCTCGATGCACTCAATGATGAAATCATTGGCACTTAAGTCCTCTTTCTCAGCCCAATACGCAACCTTGTCACGTATGCTGCGCGGCATACGGACATTGAGCCGCATCATCGGCTCGCCTGCCTCGTGTTCACTCACTCGAAAATCTCCTTTCAAAGCCTTGTGGCTCTACGTTTCCATTGATACTTAACTATAACATAGTTCTATGGCACACTGGTGTGTGCCGATAATAATACAGATTCTTATTTCCTTCTTTTTCTTTGGAACACTCCTATGTCACGCTTGCTCATCACAGGTTCTCGCGCTCATCAATGGACACCATACGATTCCCACGCTCTGCTCATCGCCGTGCGAGAAATCCTTGAAAAGACCCATGAACTCCCTGTTCTCGTCCACGGCGGCGCAACAGGAGCAGACACCGAAGCTGTTCGCATGGGACAACAGCTCTTGAACCTACCTACTGAGGTCCATCGAGCCGACTGGAACACCTACGGCAGAGCCGCTGGCCCCATCCGTAACAAAGAGATGGTGAATCTTGGAGCCGACCTCTGCCTGGCCTTCCCCGACCACCCCAAGGGGCAAGGTTCACGCGGCACATGGGGATGCATCGACCTCGCGCACCAAGCCGGTATCCCCGTTTACGTGGTATGGAACCGTCGCATATGGGTCTACAACCCATCGCATCCCGATCATGGGACCGCATACATCCTGTAAAACAGCTCGTAGAAAGGACTCATCTATGGCCCAATCCATCACCGACGTTGCAGCATTTATCCTGAACCGCACCGGAACTATCACGACAATGAAGCTCCACAAACTCGCGTACTACGCCCAGGCAGCACATATCGTCGCGCATGGCGGCACACCGCTGTTCCCAGAGGACTTCTACGCTTGGCGCTCTGGCCCTGTGGCCCCACTTCTGTTCATTCAGCACCGACACGAATTCCTCATCCGTCCCGGTGAACTTCCACAAGGCGACCCCGATCGTTTGAACGATGAGGACAAGAACTGCATCATACAGATATGCACCGCTCTGGGACATATGACCAGCGCTGAGCTAAGTGAGCGCGTGCTCTCAGAAGACCCGTGGCTGGACGCACGAGGTGACCTAAAGCCTCATGATCCAAGTAATACTCTGATCCCCAAGATCACAATGGGTGTCTACTACTTTGAGCACCGCATTCTCCCCTGAAACGGAGTAGAAGTGAGTGTCGCGCACTAATGTGCGCCGAAAACTATAACGACTCTCGCCCCTGACCCTCTCCTACTCTCTGTTACGGAGAGGGTCTCTTTTCTTCCGTCAACAACAAAAGGACTCATCATAACATCGCAACCAAACACGCCACGAGATGAAGAATGTTCATTCGCTATAGTGGAAACACTTGCACTTTGTGGGCTTGTCCCCCCTTGTATGGCTTTTAATAGCGATATGTGCATAGACGACTTATAACGGCTACCCGCCCAAGAGTTTCGCCACAGGACAAGGTGTCATCCTATCTCATGAACGTGACACCAAAAGATCAACTATCGCACCGGAGAAATCTGGAAACGCTAATTCAGAAAGGCCCCGTCACCATGGCTATCGACATCCACTACATCACAGCTGAAAGCGCTCAGAAGGCTTTCATCGATCGAGTGATCTCTCGTAGTGACCAAACCCATCCAAACACTGACCACAACGTCATCCGAACGCTTGTTGGTCAGCTACTGGATCACACACTTGGAGACCTCGATCTGCTTGCAGACATGCTACATGTTGATGTCGAATGGTTGCTCACCGGCCATGGCTGGTGCCCGCCCGTTTCGCACAAATACCGCCACTGATTAAGGACAATACTCATGTCAAAGAAACATCTCGGGTTGATTGGAATCATCACCCTCGCACTTGTCATCTGTGCAGCCATGATTGCCGGATACATTACCTTTGCGTACAAGCTGCACAATACCAATATCCAGCCGCAGCAAACACAATCAACTCAGCCCACGCCGCGCATCACGTACAACGCTGATTACTACCTCCTTGACGGGCAGGCGCAGCGCTCATACAAGGACGCAAAAGCAGGTCAGATTACCTACTGTGATCTCGACTCTCTAGGCAGGCCCACGTGCGCCTACGGCTTGCTCACCACTGATATGCGCAAAGCTGCTAAAGCTCGGGGCCGTCAGCATATCGACGTCAACCCCACAGGTTGGCCGAAACATAACCAGAAGGTCACCATCACTGATGGCTCGCAGTCATACACAGGCTGGTTCTGGAACCGCTCGCACATGATCGCTGACTCCCTGGGTGGCGACCCGGTGAAGGAAAACCTTGTCACCGGAACCCGTACGCAAAACGTCGGTCTGAGCAACGCTCATAACGGCGGCATGGCCTACTCCGAGACCAAGGCACGCTCATACCTGGATAACCAGGCTCATGCGTCCTGCCCGCTCTACTACGCTGTCACGCCCAATTACAACGGTAATGAGCTGATCCCTCGCACCGTGACTGTTGACATCGAATCATGCGACAAGTCGATCTCCGAGCACATCACTGTGCCCAACACTGCCAATGGCTACACCATCGACTACAACACCGCTGAGATCCAACCCTCAAAGTAAGAAAGGAACATTTCATGCTCAGCTACACATCTGAGGACGAAATTCGTAAGTACTTTGATGCCGATGAAACGCTTTCCCCTGAGCAAATCGACGCCATTCGAACCGCATGGAACACCACGATCACCATCATCAACGCTGTCAACCCACAGGACACCACCGAAGCACGCCTTGATGCCCTCTACGTGGCGCAGCGCATCTCGGACAAGATCGTGGACTACATCGACGACACAACCTCGCCCGACACCATATACAACACCATCTACGACCGCAAGAGGTATCTGACGCAAGCGCGCATCGCCTACGAGAACGCACAGATGGACCTCGTTGCAGCCTGCATCGCACAGGCGGCGCTCGATGGAGCTGACCCTATGGAAACACAGGTGGAGAACAAAGAGTTCATTGCTCGCCTGTTTCAACCACAAAACTGAGTCAAACACTGACACACCAAACGTCAGCCCACAGAACCCTTCATGGTCTGTGGGTTGACATATATACCACCACCCACATCTCCAGAAAGAAGGCACCTCACATGAGCGTTCGTGATAATTACGGTTTCCTCACCACGTATATGGAATACGGCGAAGAAGATGAAGAAGAGGTGGACTGGGACTCAGTACCATCCAGCCACTTATATCCAGAAGACGTGGACTGGGAAGACTTCGACTACGATTACTAACCTAAAAGAGACCACCGCATGTCTATCTGGATCATCATCGCACTCCTGACCGCCGTTTGGGGTCTTGCTTCGCTCCCACGAGACATCCGCGATGAAAACACATTGCAGATCACACTCGACGTTGCTCTGATCGTCCTCGGAGCCATGGCTCTAGGCATACACCTCGCATCATAAGGAGAAACCCTCATGTTCTATAGCTGCACGTGCCCCAACTGTGGTTATCACTATACCCCGCCAAGCGTCCCGCTCAATCTTGACTGGACACAGTGGCAAGATATCACCTGGTACAACGACCAAGGTCAACCTATGACCTACCCCAAGTACCAAACATGGTTCGACGATGGAAAATACATTTACCGCGCTCTCTTGGTGGATAGGCTATATAGGGGTAAACATAAGCCATATCTATGGCTTTACAGAACACCGATATCAGAAATCACTGATACTTACGAAAATGGCGTGTGGAAACCCACACCCCTTCTCATCCGCAGTGTTCATTCCTATGTTAACTCTTACTCCGACGAGAGGTCCATGCGTAATAGAACCATCCTCGATCGTCTCTTCGGTTCCAGACAGAACTGGGAAACCATCATTGCCGAATTCGCAGACTACTGTTCACAGTTAGTACCAGAAGATGTTGCCAAAGACTACAGTGATCAGCTAGTACAAAAGTAGAACCAATCCACGACATCTTACATCAACAAAGGAATACATATGCCTAACCATCAAAAATTCATAGGTAACGCAGAAGCTCTCATTGAACTTCTCAACGACATGCTCAACGATGCTTTTTCCGATGAAATCTCTGAAGAAAATGAATCCGACTTCGATGTCAAGAACGATCTCGACTACGCTCTTGATTGCTTCTGCGACATCTTCAACATCGACATTGATAAGTCTCTTATCACCGATAGAGATAATGGGGATAATCCCATTGATACCCCCGAAAAGGCTGAAAAAGCAATCACAGAAGATGAGAGCGAGCCAGAAAAGCTCACTGGCGACATGTTCGAAGCCGAAGGTCCTGATGGTACTCGTCATATCTTCAAGGCGAGTAGTTTCTCCGCCGGTACGATCATTGATCCACCGGGGTGTAATACGTTCTATCACGTCCATCGACCATACAACCCCGATGAACCTTTTTGCGTTTGGGTGGACCCATGGGACAATCATTACACTAATGATGATCTCGCAGAAATTGTTCGACGTTGTAATGCCGCACATAGCCCCGATACTACAATGATCATCTCGCGCGCAAGAGATATAGCGAACAACTGACGCATGGTATATAATACTGATATACCAATCAAAATCCCTCGTGGCGAAACAGGCAGACGCGTCTGATTCAAAATCAGGTGTCCACAAGGACGTATGGGTTCAACTCCCACCGAGGGAACCACCCAGCGGTTGGACAATGCTGGATGATTAGGATCAAAGGGTTACAACCTTTTCCTGCCATTGGTTATCGCGAACCTATAAACCAATGGCTGGACCAACCGCCGTGATCGGGGGATCACGCCTGGGGTCGCACCCCAGACGAGCATATAACTGAATATAGTGTGTTTTGCTTTGTCCGCTCGTCGAACAGCATCCCCCACTACATAGCCCCTCTCTGTACGCAGTGAGGTTTAGCGGAGCGATGGTGAATCACCTTCCCATCGGACGACCGCATCCGGTGTGCTTCCCGGCCTGCCAACAGAGGTGATCTGGGGCCGGAGAGCACACCCGTGGGCAACGGAATGTAGCGCAGGTGGTTAGCGCACCTGGTTTGGGACCAGGGGGTCGCGAGTTCGAGTCTCGCCATTCCGACTAAGGGTCAGTGCGCCGAATTGGTGAAGGCACTCGGCTGTAAACCGAGCACATCAGAAACATTGCTGGTTCGAATCCAGCCTGGCCCACAATATTTTATGCAATAAATTGCATCGGTTTCATCGCTGAAACAGTAAAAACTCTTATTTAGGAGAGACCAATGACAGACACTAAATTCAAATCGTACGGCCTGAACCTGCGTGATTGCAAAGCAACCGAGTATACGGAGTACGACACCACCGACCTCAAAGATGGTACTGTCGTACGCATGGCGCAACATTCTTTCTTCAAAGTGAGTAACCTTGGCGGATGGATTTCTTACACGGGTAATACGCACTCCGATGAAGAGATGGCAAAAATCTTGAAGTCAACCATCGCTCCAATTCACGTATACGTCCATTGATTACCCACCCGGCCAAGTACAACACTTGGCTTCATCCCAGATAGTGTAAAGGCAGCACGCCGGGCTTTGATCCCGGAAATCTAGGTTCGACCCCTAGTCTGGGAGCCTCTCTCAAAACACCACCACAACACAAAAGGAAAACACCACATGCTCGAAAATCATTCCAAAGAACAAGCACCTGAACCAAACTCAGAAACAGACGTGCGCGCCTACTACCTTCTCGAACGAAACGATGCCGAAATCTTCGACACACTGTCGCCTAAGCAGATTCAAGCAATTGCAAACACATGGGACTTCATCGAAGATCTCGCCCTACCTCAAATCGAAGACTTCGAACTACGCACAGAGCTACATATGGCTCTATGTGACACTACTACTCGAATCATCGACGGTACTATGACTCTCAATGCACTCCTAGAACGAAAGCGACATGCGTCACCGGGAACACCTGACTACATCAAGGCAGACGTATATGTCAAAACCGCACGTTTAACATTAGATCGACTCAAGAGTGAAGCCTTTACCACTCCCCGCAGACAAAATCACTACGACCCCAAAGGATACTAATCATGCCTCATCAACCCTTAAACCTCGACTGGGAACAGTGGGATCAAGTCGAGTCCAAATACGGATCATTCGAAGACACGCGCCTGTGGTACGAAACCTACTGTGACGACTACAACCGCAACTACCACGTGTCACTGTGGGAAGACTACAACCGAGAAGACTTTCCTTTCATCTCCCTGCTCGTCACTGAGGTAGAAAACTACGGTGACAGCATCTGGCACCGAACCTCGCGCGTCGTCGGTGATTCTGAGAACCCCCAGATGTGGCCCGTCCTTGACCGCCTGTTTGGATCGCGTCGCACGTGGCAAAACATCATCGAGAACTTCCGCGCCTACCGCATCGACACAGAACCTGAAATCTACCTCTATGAGGACGATGATTTCGGGGATGAGAATTTCGATGAGGAAGACGGCTACATCTACATCGAGGACAGTGGTGGTGTAAGCGGATACGCACCCCTAAATTGACACTACCAACCTGAGCCAAGAAACACCCCTTGTCTCTTGGCTCTTTTCCCAGATGGTGTAATGGCAGCACCGCAGACTCTGAATCTGCTGGTCTAGGTTCGAGTCCTAGTCTGGGAGCAATTCTGCTGAAAAAGCAGAACAAATAGTTTATCTCAGTGCATCACAGATGCACCCAAAGATATACTGATCAAGATCACAAAGATCTACGTGTTACACACAAAGGAGAATAACAATGGCTCGTATCAACACTCGCAACCACGGTATCGCTCTTGGCCGCCTGGCAGCAGACCCTCGCTTCTTCGACAACTCTGACGGTTCTCGCACCGTCCGTTTCACCGTCCTGGTTGACCAGGACTTCACCGATCGTAACGGTGAACGTGGCACCGACGCAGTGCCCGTCGAGCGCTTCATTCCCGCTGACCGCGACAATGGCGTTTTCGACATGATCCACAAGGGTGACCTTGTTGAGGTTGCCTACCGCGTCACCACCGACTCCTACGTCGATCGCGCAGGTGAGCGCCACTTCGCCACCAAGCTGATCGTCTCTGACGTTCAGATGCTGGAGTCGCGCAAGACCACCACTGATCGCCTCGCCAAGCGCGTTGCCGCTCAGGATGCCTACAACCGCGCAGCACAGCTCGCAGCTCCTGCTCCGGTCGCTCAGGCAGCGCCGGTTGCACCCCAGGCTCCCGTCTACGACGACATGCAGTCGCCGTTCGTCGGGATCGCCGATCAGGACAATCCCCCGTTCTGATCGACACTGATAACTGAATATCGAATCTCTTAGGTATGAAACCCCTGTGGTACCAGCTAGACTGGTGCTACAGGGGTTTTTCATGCGAAAAGGTCTCACAACTCAACAGAAAGAGAATATCTATGCACACACAAACAAAGAAGCTCGTCGGCGCGATCGGTGCAACAGCTGCTTTCACAGCGGCTCTGACCGGAGGTATCACTGCCGTGCATCAGTACAGCGAAAACGCCGCCAGCGCTGACACCGTGGCAGGCTTCAACGACTTCCAAAACAGGATCGCTCAAGCCAAGGCAGCAGCGGCTGACAACTCCGACCACTGCAAGATCCACACCGGAGCCTTCGACGAGCTGTCGTATACTCCTGAGCCGGGTGAGTCTGCTCACGTCAATGGCTCATCGTTTGGTCTCATCGGCACCTCGGGAACCTTCAACGCCGTTCCCGCTGACGACGGCATCGCCGCGTACAACTGCCGTTGGGCACTGACCATTAAGACGAACGCTGTCAAGTACGGCATTGATGGTGATGAACTCAAGGACGATGTGACCGTCGCCTCAAACCCCACCTATGGCCGAGACCCTTGGCTCGTCATCAACCATGAAATGGCCCCGGCCACAGTCCACGGTCAGGTGTACTACATGAAGAACAAGCCTGAGCTGACATACACACTCCCATCTGGTGCACAGCTCATTGGAGAAACCGATCTCGACTTTAACGAACCGGGCACCAAGACTGCCTCGATCGCCAAGCCTGCCACCTCTTTGAATAACGGCTACCTCGTATGGGTCTGGAGCGTGGATCGCCAAAAACAGCCCGGCACCTGGGGTAAGTACATGGATGCAAACTTCATCGATGGCTGGGGTGCTGAGGATGAAGTCGTCACGCTCCCCAAGCAGGAAGAGCCTGCTCCAACGCCGACTCCCACGCCGAGTGAGACCACTCCGGCTCCCACCACGGTACCTACGCCTGGTGAAACAACACCCACTCCAAAGCCGACTCCATCTCTGCCTGATCACGATGGAGTAACACCACCGCCAACTCCGGTGCCGACCCCTGCTCCAAGCGAAACGACACCTGCACCGACTCCGGCTCCTGAGCCTACTCCTGGTGAGGTCACTCCTACACCGAAGCCAAGTGAAACTACTCCGGCTCCGATCGTCCCGACTCCAGAGGAAACAACTCCGGCACCCACCCCGGTGCCTGATCCGAGTACAACCACTCCTGCGCCTAGCCCAAGTGAAACCACGCCTGCTCCGGTCATTCCCACCCCTGGTGAGACGACTCCAGCACCGGCTCCTTCCACTCCGGGTGACGCTACCGTAACACCTGCGCCTGCTCCGTCAACAAGTGCGACCACTAAGGCTCCGATTCCTGGTTCTCACGAGAACGAGAACGGAGACAAGAATGGTAAGAACGGCGCAACGAATAGTACTGAGAACGGTAACGGTCAGGGTAACAACCAGGCTGGTTCCAAGGCTCCTGCTGAATCTACCTCTGTGGATCATCAGGGAGCGGCTCTGGCCCACACTGGATCGACAACTCTGCCTCTGCTCGGTGGAGCTACTCTCCTTCTCGCAGCTGGAACGGGTCTTGCTCTGACCAAGCGAGCCAAGGCATAAGCATAGCCTGACGTTTCAGCACATCAGAGTACAAAAGACCTCGTAGCTCAGGTATACTGACGCTACGGGGTCTTTTGTTTACCTTGCGTTACCCCGGCGCAATACTCGATCGAGAAAGAGAACATCTCATGAATGGAATGACACCAGCTAAGAAGCTGGGCGCAACCATCGGCGCAACAGCAGCCTTCACTATGCTTCTCGCAGGTGGAGCGATGGCAGCAGAAGATCACCTCGGCAATACGGACTGCCGGGTCCCAACCGCCGCAGACGATGCACGGCTCTACACCCCTGGAACGAACGCAGGCGTTGCATACGAGAATGGTCTGATCTGTGATGGAGCGGCAAACACCGCTAACACAGCTGCAACCACGAATACGGCAGATACGACTACAGCAGCTCCGGCAGCTACTGAAACTGAGACGGCTCCTGTAGCGCCCGCTACAGACCCTGCTCCTACCACAGAGCCTGGCACACCAGCACCAGCAGATCCGCCCGCAGATCCAGCGCCTGTTACACCCACTCCAGCGACAGATGAGACCGCACCTGTGACGCCTGCTCCAAGCGAGACGACTCCTGCTGTTCCATCTAACGAGACGCCTGGCAGCGAAAACCCCAAGCCTTCCAACGAGAGTGATTCTCCGGTAGCACCTACTCCGACTCCAAGCGAAACGACGCCTGGTGAAACAACGCCTGGTACACCAGGTACAACCACTGAGAATCCGACCCCAGCGCCTAACCCAAGCGACAACGCGGGCGACAACACCGAAAGGCCGAACATCCCAACTCCAGAGGGACCGCTCCCCGATCCGACCCCAACGCCTGGTGGAACCACCGAGACACCTGCGCCTACCCCGGGTGGCACGACAACTGATCCAGCCACCCCCACTCCTGGCGAGGCAACCCCAGCTCCTGGTACAACCACTCCTGGTGAAGTGACTCCTGCTCCAGCACCTACTCCCGGTAACGAGACCACGGACCCCGCTCCGGCTCCTTCCACTGATGGAAGCACTGAGACCCCGACTCCTGGCTCTCAGGACGGTAACAAAGCTGATGATAAGGCTGGAGACAAGGTTGGAGACCAAAGCGGTGCGGGCAATGCTGCTACCGACAATAACAAGTCCGGTGACAAGGGTGGTGACGTTCTCGTCAACGCGAACGGCAACACTCAGTCTGCAACCCAGACTGGTTCCAAGTCTGCTAACGGTTCCACCTCTGTGAACAACCAAGAGGGTCTAGCTCACACCGGAGCGGCAACTCTCCCACTGCTCGGTGGAAGCCTGCTCACCCTCATGGGTGGAGCAATTCTCGCGTTGAGGAAGCGCTTCTCGCTCTAAGAGCGATTCGCATAAAGCAAGACCCCGTAGCCCGGTGAAACACCATCGCTACGGGGTCTTGCTATACCGCCCTGAAAACCCTCAAAATCAGTGCGGAAGCTGCTGCGTGAGCGGCACAGGAACCGCAACCAAGAACACATTCTGTTGGTAGTAGCCCTGAGAATTCACTCGTCCACCACATGTGGTCAATACTAGACGACGCTCTCCCTTCGCGCTGAAATAATCAGCGGGGAACGCCTCATGCTCAGCAGTCCACATACCGTTCACTCGCCACGTGGACAGGGAGCCATCGAAACCTTTCGCCCAGATCAGTTCACCTTTCTTAACATCGGTCGCCATCGTGTAGAGAGCGCCACGATGTTTCTTCGTCCATGCAACATGGGAAGCAATAAACGTTGTTCCTTCTCCAAAATTTGGGGTGTTCTGATTCCCCGTTCCTTGGTTCTCGGAAAGAGAAGAAGCCGAAGAGGAGGCGGGGATAGGAGCAGAGGTTGGAGTATGGCTTGGTACAGGGTCGGAGTGAACAGTGACGTTCGTCAGTACACCTGTATCAGACTGAGTGAGGGGAGCACCATCAGAGTACCAGACCCCACGATGCACGTTTGTTGGCACGTGGATAGTTTGGAGGTCGCCATACTTAGACGGTTCAAACTTGTCGCTGCCTTGCACTTCCATGTAAATACCGGATTCGGGAATAAACACCGATCCCGGAGCCATGCGCGCAATAGACATCGTTTGAATCCGGTGATCCTCAGTGTTGATATCCCAGGTGTTCGATCCCTGATCCGAATCCGCGTTCACAACCGGCCACTCGTGGTTCAACATCTCAGTCGTTGCATCAACAGGACCGTGATCCACCTGAGCATCTTGGTACGTGTCGCTTGGCAAAGACAAAGTGTCTTCGATCTGAGAGTCTGTGTAGGCGCGGTACACGAGGTACCCACCGCCACCCAGCAAAGCTGCAATGAGCACGCTGACAACGCCAGTTACAAGGGTGCTTCGCTTCTTGCGTGCCTTGGCCTGAGCGACTTCCGTTCCACTACTGTGCATGATCTCATCAAAGGTCAGCAATCCAGAGCGAGGCTCTGAGGCGGGGGCATCTTCTGCTACCGCCTCAGAAACCTCATCAGACTCGTCAGGTGGCTGAACGCCATACTGACGAGAAACGTTATCCCAGGGGCTACTCATGCCGACGCCTTCGTCTTACGGCCCGTCACAGCAGACGCCTGAGCGATCGAGTACAGACCCTCACGGTTCAGTGAGCGCGAGTACGAGGCATCGAGGTACAAAACCGGCATTGCATCCGCTGAGTTCATCTCGGCAACCTTCGCCAAGAGCAAGGGGTAGAGCGCGTCCTTCACAGGCCCTGATCCGCCGCCGAACACAAACACGACTTCGGTGGTTGCACCAACGACAGAGAGCACACGTCCGAACTGATCGGAGACAGCACGAGCGAAAAACTCAATCTCACGAGCAACGTATGTGCGTACCTTCTCATAGAAGTTCCGCTTCAAGGGGGACGGCTCATGCTGGAGGAAATCAGCCAGTTGCTTCCGGCTGGTAAACCCGGTGTTAAAGCCTTCGCCGTCCATAGATTCGAGCGCACGGGTGAGCACAGTGCCGTAGCCTTCGCCAAAGGTCACAGAGGCATCAGCGTTGAACTTACCGTTGGTGAACACAGGGAAGTTCACCGTGCCTTCACCAATGTCGATACCAATCGTGTTGCGCGCAGCCAGGACATCTTCGGCTGTGACACCTTCGAGAGCCAGACCGCGAGAGCGCACATCAGCGAGCATAGCCTGCATGAGCGGCACGCCCTTCTCGGTGATTGCCCACTGAGCAGAGGCACCTTCGGCCATCACAACCACGTCATCAAAGGTGATGCGAATAGTCACGGGAGTCTCAAAGTTATGGACAGTCACCAAGTGAACACCGCTCATGAACTGAGCGCTGTAGCTGGTGCGGTGGCGCATGTACTCATCAATGGGCAGTGCAACAGCAACGCGCGCATGTACGCCCAGTTCACTCGTTGGTAGAGCCTTGTTCTCAGCGACGTAATCGCGCAGAGCCTTCGCAGCGAAACAACCCAGGATCAAGACCTTAGACAGTTCTTGCTCAGCCTTCGAGCGTCGGCCCACAACGTTGAACTCATCAAACGCGCCATTAGCGGTGAGAGCACGAGTACCAAACAGATGTCGGTACGAGTTCGAGACCATGGGGGACGAGAACGACACATCGAGGTTGTTGTAGAGGTCGTCGCCGCACTTTTCCTTCGCCTCATTATCAGGATCAGGCAAAGAGTTCGGGCGCGTCATCAACGTGACGCCACTGGGTAGATCGACAGTATCGACAATGGGTTTACCGGCCTTATCGGTGCGGTCGGAGCGAATCAGACCCTTCACATAGCCGTTACCAACATCAATACCACCCACAAGGTTAATAGAAGTCATGAGTATAATCCTTTCGTTATGTCTTACTAGCGCAATGAGCCAAATACGTCTTCAATGTTGGATAAAGCGGGAGCTTCGTCTGAGTGCTCATCATGCACGAGGGCTGGAGCAGGCGCAGAAACCAAAGTCTCATCACGAGGTTCATCCGCAGGCTTGACCGCTACTGCATCGACTGCCTCATCAACAGTTTCATCATCCATGGCCTTAGGAGGACGGCCACGACGAGGCTGTTGCACGACAGGATAACACGTCGCATCACGGTATCCGTTGCGCTCAATCGACTCTCTGATCAATGCTCGCACTGAATTGCTCAGATCACTTTGAGCACCGATCCATGCCAGGACAGACTCATCGGTTTCTGGAACAGAGACACGGAACCGCTTCGGCGTAGGCCGTGGAACAGACCCCATAAAACGCTTGGGCATAGACACCCCTTTCTGTGTGTGGACTACACGGACCAGATGGTTCTTATCTGGTCATCTATAAACCATCATAACACCATTCGGCTCGTGTATCAAGAGAAATGGCGCTTACCCGGTCACATAAAAACCAGATAAGCGCCAGATAAGAGTCGGTGTATATCAGAAGAGATTGCACATCTCTTCATGTAGATCATCAATAGACCCATCGTTATGGATCACGAACCCAGTGCGTAAAAGTAACTCATACACGTTTCGCTCTGACTCATGCTCATCGTTGGGTATACCATCAGAAAACAACATGTCCAGCATTTCCCAAAAGGACGTATCGTCACCTCGCCACACCCCGATCACATCGCCACCAAGACGCGCGATAAGATCAAATTCCTCATGGAAGCGCACATCAGGGATCACAACGGACTCACCATCACTGAGCGCTTGGCGGATCTTACGCTCCATCAAATCAACCCACGCCGTGCCACCAAACGTCCCGCGCACGCAGTCCGTTCCAAGGGTTTGAAGCAGACGTCGCACGTCAGGCACAAGATCCTTCGCCTTCTCCATACCTAGAGCATCAACGACGTAATGGTACTGTGCAAAACTCCCACCGTGGCCCGATGAATCACGCATCACAGGCACAGCAGCGTCCAAATGAACACCTTCGGGCACCTCAACCCATACACCGCGCAGCTTCATAGCCATTTCTTTGAGTGGATCAGCAAACGCCATGCGCGTCCAGCCCTGATCGACAAGTGCCTGAGCAGCGGTGTCTTTACCTGAACGTTTCAGACCGACGATACCGAGAACAGGTACATCTGGGTTAAGACCGGGATCGCGATCAAAAACGGTAATGCCGCCAGATAAAACCATAACAAACCTTTCAACTCATGTAGTTGATTCCATTGGTACATCAACTATTCTATACCATTACAGGTACCAGAACCAGCGCAACACCGGATACAAAAAAGTCACCCCCGCAGCTTTCGCTACAGGGGTGACTTAAGTCAGTTCACATGGCCGAAGCCATGCTCACCATATCAATCAGGCGTTCTGCTTGCGACGAGCAAGAGCAGTCGCACCAGCGCCAGCGCCAGCCAGAACCATCAAGGTACCAGCAGCAGCCAGACCAGCGGTGTTCGCACCAGCGGCCTCACCAGTGACAGCGCCGCGAGGTGCGGGCTTCTCAGGGGCAGGAACGGTTGCGTGCCAGTCATCGGAGTCCGAGACCTTCTTACCGTTGTGGATCGACTTACCCTCAGCGGTAGCGGTATCGGAGTGCATGGTGCCAGTCTGAACACCAGTCAGGAAGCCGGTGCACGTCACAGACTGACCAACCTTGAGCAGACCGATCTTATCGCCTGCAACCTTAACGGTTCCAGAGGTGGTGCCGTTCGCAACACCAGTAGTCGCCTGGTTCGCCTTGGCCTGATCAGCGGGGATCTCACAGGTGATGTCAGTGACGTTACCAGTGGTGCCCTCGTGAGTCTTATCGGTCAAGGTGACATCGACGAGATCAGCGTCGCCAGTGTTCTTCACAAGGAAGCCAATCTTGGTGACGTCCTCGGGAGACTTCAAGGTCAAAGCGTCCTTAGCATCGTCACGATCACCCTTTTCAAGGCCCTCGTCGAGAGTGTACTTCTCAACGTCGATAGCGACCTTGGGGGTCAGAGTGAAGATCGGAGGCTCATTGGTAGCCTTCATCTCGTTATTCCAGGTCACGTGACCCTTGTTGATCAGGGTGCGCAGCGAACCGTCAGTGTCGTAGTCACGACGGAACTCACCGGAAATCACGAGCTTAACTTCACCGGGTTCTGCCAGACGACCAGTCTTGGCGAGGAACTCAGGCTTAGCCTTCGCAGTGGTGACACCCTTTTCGACATCGTTGGTGATCTCGAATTCCTTGGTGACATCCTTACCCTGGAAGAAGACCTTGGGAGCCTTGTCCATTGTGACGTAAGCCAGACCATCCGACCAGTCATCAACGATGGAGTACTCTTCCAGGTTGTACTGCAAGAACGGTGCAATGTGGTCGTTGACCACAGCAGAGACCTTATCTCCAGGCAGGAACGTCTCGCGGTCCACACCCTTAGAGTTGGTCCGGCTGGGATCAGCAGTAGTGCGAGCGTCTGCCTCGTCAGCAGTCCACACCTTGTCGGGATCCGGGGTGACCTTACCGGTCTCAGCGGAGTTACCCTTCAAGCAGTGGTCGCCAGCAGCGGTGTAGCACGCCTTGGAGTCATCGGGGATACGGTAGTCGGCACCAGTGGCCTTCGTGTAGGTCGGAACAGACAGGGTGTAGGTGCCCTGCTTCTCCATGTTCTTCACGGTACCGGAGATGATGACCTTGCCCTCGGTAGAGCGGTCGATCTTCACATCGGCCTTGACGCGCTGACCATCGGGACCAAAGACCTGAACGCGACCAGCGTCATCTGCATCCTTGCCACCGATCGTGACATCAGCGGTGTTCACAGTATCGGTGATGGTCATCTCAGACGAGTAGCCGTTGGAGTGCGCAGTGATGTTCGCGTTGTAGAACATGTTCGCAGCCAGAACGTCCTTTTCGGTCAGCTGGCTACCGTTCTCACCATTCATCAAGTACTTGACGGGGTTCTTGGGGGTCACAGCCCAAGACTCTGCCTCTTCACGGTCAGCGGTATCCACCGCTTCTTCCAGGTTGCCCTGCTTGGCAACGTGGATATCGAACCAGAACTTCTTACCCTCACCCGTTGCAGGCCACGAGGACCAGCCGAAGTCGGCGGGGGTGAACTCAGGCGACTTGGTATCACCGTGGTTGGCGATCTGAGCCTGCTTGGTCACCGACTTGTTTCCCTCGGGGCCTTCGTAGTTCAAAATAATATCGGCGTTCAGATTCTCATCGCCGCCCTTGTTATCGACGCGGGAGGCGTGGATGGTGTCGTAGACAGGATCGGTGCTACCGGCCTCGGTCACGTGCGAGTCATGGTTCGTCGTGACATTCAAACGGTAGGTAACCGGCTTATTGAGACTGAGAGGCTCATGGTTGTTCACAGCAACGCATACAGCTGAAACGCTATCGGCTCCGTCACGAGAACCCTTCCTGATGCCTGCATCGGCCAAATTTGCGATCCATTCCTTGAAAACCGGGGTATCCTTAGAAAGCTCCCAGAAGCCCTGGTACCCATTATTGCGCCAGTGGTTCGTCAACTCATAAAAGAACTGCGCTCCACGAGCGGCCTCAACGTTTGGGTTTTCCTTATAGAGGGCATACATGATGCCCACAACACGGGAATGCGGATTGGGATCACCCTGTGCACGTGCACGATCCGATGCCTCATTCAGCGCATCATTACATGCGAGCTGAATCTTTGCGCCCATCTTCGTGTTCTGGAGATTTCGTTGAGCCAGGAACCAGTTAACCGAGTCCTGACCCTCGCCTTGGGGCGTGTCCGGGTTATTGAAGTCACCCTTAGCGGCATCGAAGAATTGATACGTTGCACTCAGGCCCGCGCTGGAGCCAAAGCCGCCGCCGCCAACACCACCTGTACCACCTTCTGCGAAGGCAGCACCGGCACCGAGCGATCCGGTAAACGCGATCAGTGCCGCTGTCGCAGCAACTGTGCGTGTCCGTGACTTTGCTGTCATCATCTCGTCTCACTTTCTGTTAATAAAAGCCATACTCATCAGCGGGCTATGCCCACGTCCTCTCGCGATGAGTCCTTACGATTCAACGGTTGACTACCGATCCAGGCGATGGTAGTTGCGTCCTCTGAGAGGGAGAAGACCACTAAGATCAATAGTAGCACACATACACGAATGTATGCGACGAATATGTTCAATTGCCAAGAGATCTATTCATGTGTGACTCCAGATACACGAATCGTTAAGTTTTCTCACGGCGCTGCACGCAGCGCCGAAATAGAGATTGACATTGTTCCATTGTCTCATCCCCTCGCTCATCTCAGGGGTAACCTACTCCTTATATATAGAGAGAAAGAAGAACGTCATGTTCATTGATTGCACCGAATGCGGAAAGCACGTTTTTGCTCACGTCTCTGATAAGACCCTCGCCTGCATGGACCTCACCGAAGCCGTGTACTGTGACGAGTGCATGGAGGCGTGACCACAATGGATCACATCTTCGACGCTATAGCGATTAACATTATTGACATACTCGTCTCCAAACCAGGTGTTTTTATCATGTGGACAGCAACCATGCTCACCATCGGATACTGTATCGATCTAACTGACAGGTGCAAGAAAGACACAAACGAGATAGATATGGAGGACTGATGTCGCATCAACCAATTAACTCGTTTGGTCCCCTCATGCACGCCGCACCGCTCTTTTGTGTCACCGCTCTTCTGTTCTTTTTATTTGGTATTGGTCTAGCCTCATTTGTATTTAATGCCTATGCCGAGCAAGAAATCAAGGCCGAAAAAGAACGCAACCAACTTTACATCACAGCATTGCAAACCCGTATCGCCGAGCTAGAAAACAACCCGACAAAAATCGAGGTTACTATGCCGATCGATACCACATGTCAAACTTCTCGCTCATTCACAAGTGGTGCTATTGGGGCTATCACGGCTTTAGTACTCTTTGCTCAAAAGCGACGCAAGTAACCAACATCTCATCACAACGAAAGGACTCGCCCTATGTACACCTCTACCGAAGTTCTCGCCTGGATCGGCATTGCCGGAGGTATCGGTTTCTTCACCGGAATCGCTGTCACGCTCTCCTACGAAGACCTGCTCGACAAGAAGCGTCGCAAGACAATCAAGAAGCTCAAGGCTCGGCTCGCCGAGGCTCAGGCTCAGAATAAGTCTGCTCAGACCAAGTAAACCCGCACCAACCTCTCCAGCGCATAGAAACCCTGTGCGTTGGAGGGGTTTAGCTTATCTACGTATCAACCAAAGGACTCATCATGCAACTTTCGCACATGAGCGATCGCCCTCTCGATCTCAAGACTCAGATGCAAGACCTGGCGCGAAACACGACCGACATACTCCTGTTAGAAATTCCGATGATCGATAATAGCAACGAACTTTACTTCGACGTCAAACGTATCACCGATATGGATTGGGATGACGCCACACACGAAGTACATACAGAGTTCGTTCCAAGACATAGGCTACGTGGCCTCGATCGTACGCTCCTGACTATCCTCGTCAAGAACGATATCAAAGGGGACCTGGACACGCCGAGCAGATCAACACTACTGTCGGCATCTGTACTCCTGGGTCATTACCACACCGAGTACCACACTCGATACATTCCGTTGGAATGGAACCTCGATGTCATCAAAACGATCGATGGCAAGTATGCATGTGATCAACGTGAGTACCACCTCACAGGTGGCGCTGCCATTGCAGTACTCCGCTGCCTCGCGATCCAGCTCGGTGTCCAGCTCGCTACCCGGAGCAACCCACTCATCAATACCGACGTCATGGACAATTACCGCATCGACGGTATGCCAGAACACGCCGAGAAGGAATTCTTGCGCTACGGCATCGACCATCTCATGAAGCTAGTCAAGGACGCTCAGCCCAGCGACTGACCCAACCCCACACCCCTTTGCCCAACGCTCATGCCTGGGTAAAGGGGTGTTGTTACAGAGCGTCTTTCGACGCCCCGATCGTCAAACCGATAGAACACCCTCTATCCCTATCTTACTCAGAAAGAAGAACCACCATGGGAGACCGCTCCTCATTCCTCATCATCACGAACCGCCAGGAACTGCCCGAGTGCCCTGGCTTCGATCTCGTCACCGGACTGTCCATGTACTCCCACTGGGGAGGCGCAGTCGCCATTCTCGACGCATTGACCACCTGCCGCGACGTGGGCTTGAACCGCGTCGATGACCCCGCCTACTTCACCCGTATCCTCGCCCGTGCCTTCACGCGCGGAGACGACGGAGAACTCGGATCAGGGCTGACGCCCTTCTCCTTCCTTATGGAGCACGGCAAGCCGCTGCTTGATGCGAAGCTAGAGATCCACAGCGAGATTTACTCACACGAACAACCCTATGTTCCCGTCATTGATCTCACCGACCACATCAGCCCCAGGTGCCACACGCTCTACGTGGTGCCTTCCGACTTCACCTACCGTGATATCTCGAAGCGCGATGTAGCATACCCGCTCGATAAGGACGGTCTTAACAAGGTCATTTCGCGCCTGAGCGTCATGGGCTGAAGACCTGCTCATCCAACACTCTCTATGCAACCCCCGTGACACCCATGTTACGGGGGTTGCTTCACATCTCTATATAAAAGAGGCCCACACCATGGGACTTGATATGTTCCTCGATTACCGTCGCATCGCAGATAGTATCCCCGAAAAGCCCGCGTTGAATGAACACATGTACTGGCGCAAGGCTAATGCGATCCACAAGTTCTTTGTTGACACCTGCGCGGACGGCGTTGACGAGTGCCAACCGATCCAGGTCTCGATCGATGCTCTAACAGATCTCGTCTGGCGCTGTGAATCGATCCTCATCAGCGGGCCTAATGCCGATGGAACGAGCATCGACAAGAACATTGCCCACGATCTTCTGCCGACGTGCGACGGATTCTTCTTCGGTAGCACTGATTACGACGAATGGTACATTGGGGATCTCAAGGAGACCGTCAAGGCTTTGAAGCCCATCGTTGATCACCCGGAGCTGTACCCCGGACCCTTCATCTACCAGGCATCCTGGTGATATGCCACCAACCCCACGCACCCCTTTGCTGAGCACTCGCTCGGTGAAGAGGTGTTTTTTCAGAGCGTCTTTCGACGCCCCGATAACGGAATTGATAGAACAATTCTCTATCCCCCGCTCCTATCCAAAAGGAACCCATCATGAACTACTCATCCGCAGATTTCAAAGACAAGCACACGCCCATTCTCAAAGAGATCGACGAAGCCGCTTACGAGATCATCAATGATCGACCCGAAGGCATCATCCCTGTGTCGAAGAACTTCACTGTTGTCCGCCACGACAGCACGGTTGGTGATGAACTGATCTGTGAGTACCGAGTGTACTCGTACCGCACCATCGTCGCGTTCGTGACGTTCCACCCCTACTCGGTACGTATCCCCACGATCCGAGTGTGCAAGGACGCGTTTGACCACTCTCGCACGACGAGCAAGCACCTGAATCGCTTCATCACCGCCCTGCTTACGCCCTTCGATCTGCGACCCGACTGGGATGACGCACGCAAATGGTGCTCTAACTCCATGTGGTCAGTCACCAGCGTCCCTGTTACGTCTATCTGAAATACAAAGGACACCACCATGCTCAAACCATGGAACATGGACTGGACCTCATGCCTTGTGCGTACTCACCCAGAGGGCGAACAAGGCTTGGATCACATGCGGCTCAAACACCGCATTGAGGTCATTAACGAAGGGTTCTTCTACCCTCAAGCTCGCGCCATTATCGGTCGCAACGACCCAGACCGAATCAACAGCATCGTTAAAGGCTTACGGCTCAAAGCACGCACCATCGCCACGCGAGAGATGCGAGGCGGTACCCCATGTGAGATGCCGATCATGACGTGGGCACACCTGAGTGATCTTGCACGCGATACGCTCAGCGTATATCCAAGCAAGCATGAGATCGAGGTGTTGCTCAGTAAGTGCCGCGCAGCCCTCGATCTCCGGCACCTTGGTCATCACGGAACACTCAGGAAAAAGAAGTACACCAACCCTGATGAAAGCGTAGAGCAGGAGATTTGCTACACCATTTGGGAACTAGAGCGAACCCTTAAAGAATGGGGTCCAAGTGATGCAAAACCGCTACACTTCTACTCTCGTCAAACCCGCCGTTTCCAAACCTACGAACTCTAAACAATACAAAGGATTATCACCATGACTATGCATTGGACATCATACCTCGTCCGGGTTCACCCCGAGGTGGACAGCATGGACGAGAGGATGGAGCGAGCGCATCGCAGCGAGGTCATCACAGATGGATTCATCCGACCCCAAGCTGACGAGATCGCTCTAGCCTACGAGACCAAAAACGTGTTCCAACGTCTCATCCAAGACATCACCTCATATGGAACAAGAGATCCGAATCGTATCATCTCTCACCTTGCACCTCGCGTGCGCCATATGGCAATTCAGGACCAGCTCGAACAGATCTCATGTGTCGCACCGATCATGATGTGGGACTACCTCTACGAGATAGTACGAGAAACACTCAGTCCCGAGCCAAGCAAAGAAGAAATCAAACAGCTTCGCAAGACCTGCATTGCGCTGCTTGATGATGGTATCGATCGAGATCTTAAAGTCGTCAAAGAGATCTACCGAACCATCGGAGTAACGAATACGGTACTAGAGGAATGGCCTATCAATGAGCATCATCCTCTTCGATTCTATGCGGAAAAACCCACCTGGTTCGACCGCTACAGTATTTAACCCAACCACCCTCTATCTACCCAACCTTCACCCTCACCCTCTCATTAGCACAGAAAAGAGACCATCATGCCTCGTCGCAACAAGCGCTCGCAGATGCACATCGACGAAGATTCCTACACGCTCTCGACCATGGACATCATGATCGGTGACGCCTGCCCGTGCGGTCCCGGTGGCCGTGATTGCACCTGTTGCGGTGACGCACCCGGCAAAGACCGTGTCGTGGCTCGCCGCATGAACAAGCGTCGCAAGCGCCAGGAGTTCAAGCGCTCGCTCCAGGGATACTACCGTAGTGCGCGCGAGTACTACGACGAGTACGAGTACGCACTCTGACACCCACACGATACCCCTTTGCAGGGCTTGAGCCGAGCAAAGGGGTATCGTGTCCTAACAAAAGGAGAAAACAATGGCTGGTTACAACTGGCGCGCTGGCAAATCGAATAATGCAGTTGCCGCCGAAACGCAAGGGCTTGTTGTTAAGTCCAAAATCACCGCTAACTGGCTTAAAGCTCACGGGATCAAAGAGAAGGTCAGCTTTATCAAATTCTTGATCCGAGGCGGCGTCATTGTTGCCGAGGAATGGCACCACACATCAAAATTCTTCAATCGCACTGACTACTACAGTGCTGAGGTGATTACCGAAACCCTGGAAATGATGGAGGAAGAAGGTCGGCTTCAAGTTTGGCGAGACATGTTTAAAGTCCCTGAAATTCGCCGCGAGAGTGATTCGTTTACTTTGTGGAACGAATCTATTCGCCGTTTTAACGGATACGACATGTTTGGCCGCACAGAGCCATTCTACCAGCGAGCCAAGGACAAAGTACAAGCGCCCTGATCCCATCGCAGGTAAAACGAATCATGAAACGCTGCCGCGTTTCGGATATAGTATTGGTATAGCTCATTGCCTTGGCTATGCTATCTCCTGTTGTACTAAGGCAAACAACAACTGAATATTGCAGACATAGTTCACAAACAGACCCCGCTCAAGCCTTGTGCTTGGGCAGGGTTTCGTTTTCTCCGATTCGTCTCTTTTCTCTCAGCAATAGAGCGTCTATCGACGCTCCGAACTATGAATTGATCAACATCTTCTTCTCACAAAGGATGCACCATGCTAAAGAACATCAAGACCAAGCTGAGCGATCTCTACGAATGGACCTACGCTGACACCACGCCTGGACTCAGGCTGTTTGGTGTCACACTCGTCGTGTGGGCAACCATCATGGCAACCGCTCACATCGTCGCTTACTTCGTGGGTTGATCACTCACGCGCCTAAACTTGCTCCCTTTCTTACACAAAGCCCCTACGGGTCGGTACTGCTCAATGCAGTGCTCATCCCGTAGGGGCTTTCTTTTTGATCAACCACTCGCGCATCGCTCGTGATTAAACAATCAACCGATCACCACAGCCACACAGTGATGACCCACTTACGGAAGCCCTGCCAAATGGTAGTAACCCAGTGATACCGCGAGTAGACAATCGTGGTCACTTTCCGCTCGGCGCTAGGCTTCTTCGGCTCAGGCTTGCGAGGTTGGGCAGGTGTTGCGCTCTGCTCTGCTGACTGAGAGGGAGACGGCTGCACAGGGGTAGGAGTTGTAGTCGGAGCCGGAGCCGGTTTTTCTGTCTGCACAGGCGCAGGAGTGACGCTCGGCTCAGGTTGCGTGAGAGTCGGAGTCGGAGTCGGCACAGTAGGCTGAGCAGGTTTATCAGCCTCAGTCTTCGGCTCATACACACGCACGTAGTCAACATACATGGTCGCGCCCGCGCCGTCAGCGCTCTTGTAGTCATCAGCGTACTTGGTCGCATCAACATAGGTCTTATCAGACCAGTTACTCTGCTTCGCCAAGTAGCTGCCACCCACCATCTGGTTGAACATCAACACCAGGTTATTGTCCTTGTCAAGGAACGGGTTGTCACCCTTGATATCGCTCATCTTCACGGTGTGCGTCAGCGTACCATCGAAGTAGAACTCGATCGCGTCGCTCGTCTTGCGCACACCATATGTGTGGAACTCGCTTTGCGACGAGGCGGTGTCACCCTTCATCATGCCCTGATGCTGGGTGGTCTTCTTCGGGTCACCGATCCGAGGCGTGTGCACGTTGCTCATTAAGTGAGTCGGATCGTAACCCTTGGACTCGAACACGTCGATCTCGCCGTTAGCAGGATACGCGCCCTTGGTGCCGGTGCCCCAAAAGGCAGACCACGATGGACGGCCGCTCGGCAGCTTGATGCGCGCCTCAGCATAAAAACCCGTGCCCGGCGCTGCATACAGCACCTTGCCGTCCTTCGTCTTCGTCGTGATCATGCCGGACGTGAACGGCGCATCATAGGTCGTATTACCGTGCTTGCACGTACGCGGAATCTGAGTGCCGTCCCACTTAGTCTTCGTCGGCGAGTACCTGGCAGTCAGGTTCAAATACCCATCTCGCACGGAGACGTTATCTGGGCTATCGGTGTACTGAGCTTGCGACCGTTGAGCCGGATCGAAGCAACCGTACTGATAGCCCCACTTGGTGGTATCGAGCTTGGTACCGTCGAACTCATCGTGGAACGTCATCTTATAGTCACGGGCGACAACAGTGGGTAACCCGGCAGTGCTAGTCGCGCCCGCCGTACTATCTGCACTGGCAGGCGCTGCTGTTGCAGCAGACATGGGCATCACTGCAACAGATGCGCCCATCGTGACAGTCATCACTGCCATGAGTGGCAGACTCAGCTTGCTGGATTGACGAGAGATCCTCATAGGGACCACACCTCTCTTTCTGATCTTTCAATCTTTGGTAATCGGCCCCTACAAGTGTATATGTGGAAACCCCACCGCTCCACCACGAATTCATATGCTACTGAACGGCGGTACACCTGGCGTTTATATGGTCACCAAAGCGCCATTACATGGTCATCATTGACCCATTATCGCGCCATCTTTGACCCACCATTGCAACAGGTTTATACCTGGTCAATAACGCGCCAATATAGACCCATTATTAGACCAGCAAAGAACCACTCTTTGGCCACCATTGCGCCACCATGATGCATGGTCATAGAAAACCCACTATTAGACCATCATTAGGCCATCAAAGAACCCGATAAGAACCACGTAGTACTAGTGGTCATAGAAAGCCCATTAAAAGACCATTTATTGGTCTAATAATGACCAGATAAGAACCACACACGTACCGTGGCGTTTATCTGGTCTAATCGTGACCATATAACGGTCAATGGTGACCATTTTAAGGCCACCATTGCGCCACGAGATGTGATCTCACACGCTATCTATAACCATCAATGGGCGAAGCTGACGAAGGCGCAACACCACCATCGCGCAGCCATGCGCAGGCGGATATCACATACCCGCACAGGCGCGCCAAGAGCGCACATTCCCAGGCGCGCCCCCCAGGCGCACCCCGCCCACATGCACCCCGCGAGTTGACGGCTGTTTTCTGGCACGCAGCAACTCACTATGCAGGCACATGTGCCTGTTTTTTATTCATGCGGAGTGATACATATGCACCTCGCGATGCATCGCGAGGTGACCCAGGCTGATGCAGATATCTGCATCAGGCCAAGCACATACTGGTGCCTCATGTGAGGCACCAAATGTTGGCACACAGGGGTGCGCACACCCCTGTTACAGCCACGTGCGCAACGCCCGTGACAGGGCTTATGCAAGCCCCTGGTCCATGTGGCAATGCAACCCCACCAGATGGGGTCAGAGCAAGCTCTAAAAGCATGTCACGCCGCATGTGCACTGCACATACGTCGCGCCATGCTGATGCCTCATCTGGTGGACCGTTGATGGAGGCTTCGCCGACATGTTCGTCTGTGTACATGAGGACATGCACCCGAAGTGTTCAGACCCGATGGATCCCCACCGGGTGCTATCCACAGCCTCATCCACACTGTGGATAAGTCTGTGTATAAAGGGTCGATGCACAGACGAATAAACGTCTCTGAAACGGCCCCTGTAAGGCCGTCTCAGAGCCTGGAATTATGTCAACGGAGCCTGGCTACACCATGCTCCTTTACGGCGTACACGGGCCTGTACCAGGCCCCACAAGACGGGGTACAGAACAGTGTGCCAAACCTGCGCTCGCTCGGTTCGTCACCCTGTTTCGCGGCTGATGCCGCATGGCGGGACACCGGTGCCAAGCAAGCTCGTCACCGTGTCCTGCCTAAGTCCCGTCTGATCAGGGCAAACAGGCAGGCGTTGTCCCGCGTGTCGGAGGCTGTCCCGCCTCAACGACCCGTGGGACAACCGGGGGTGGTCCCGCCTGTTTTCCCTTTTGTTACGCCACTTTGCCCACCTTACGCTCCCTAGAGGTCGCTGGCGGTGGAGTGGGAATAAAAGGGCATAAGAGGGGCTGGCTCAGTCGTACGCAAAGCGTACTCCTTCGGTCGGCATAGCCGACAGCCCTTCGGTCGTGGTCTCGCTCCGCTTCGACCTCTCCCTCACCTCTCTACGCTATCGCTTCGAGAGGCTCTTACTGCGCCTGTTACGCTATCGCTCCACAGGCTTGCCCTACGCACCCCCACCGGGGCTGCTCCGGGTGCCCTTCTGCGCGTCTGTTCCAGACGCTTGAAACACGACCCAGACTCCCGTCTGTGTCACCGGGTCTCGACAATGAGACCCGCGTACCACGGCGATGGACCACATGTCGTTGCTTTGCGGGGAACACCCACAAAGCTGTGCCCCAATCACCGTGGGTACAGATACCCAAGAGGGTCGCAAAGAGCGAAACACCCTCTTCGGTATCAGACAAATTACGGCCTCATTGCTTCGACCCCGATAACACCGCCTGTTGACGTAAAAAGAACCCATGTTTTTGAGGGTATCAGCTCAAAAACACAGGCTCAGGAAGTAGCAAACAGTCGGATCAGACAATGGCACAACCAGAGGTTGCACCGAATGTCACCACAGGTATCACAAAAGTGATGCTCATAAGAAAAGTGGTGGGGCCACTGGTGGTGCATCCTCTGAAAATACAGAGGGTGCATCACCCATATAAATTCATGTGCCCCGCCAAACAATGTTGGCATAAAACATGGATCAAGACTGTGTACATGCCGCGCTCATCGCGCCGACATGACATACGCACACATCTCGCCATGAGGTTCATAGATCGCTCAAAAGAAAAGCTCCATTGGATGAAAACCAATGGAACAAAACCTTTCTTCATCGCATCAAAAACTGCCACATAAAGGAAGGAGTCGGGTGTCCCTGCCGGAGACACCGGGGTTCTGTTCTGAATCAAAAATGATTTCCATAATGATTTCATCAGGTGAGAGCAGCTCGCCAGGGGCGAGCCGAGCACGCTCATAGAGACATATCGTGGTTTATAGATGACCAAATAAAAACCACGAAAACACCCGATGAAAAGATAGGAATCTCGCATGACTCAGGACCACGATGCCGAAAAGCAACAGATGACCATCATGGTCGTCACGGAAGTAGGCACTCAAACGTTCCAACTCGGAGAAACGATTGCCGATACTATCGAAGAAACGAAGAAGGCAATCTCTTCGCCAGAGAAGGAACAAGACGTCACTATCGTGACAAACAGCCTGTACCTCAACGGCTGGGCAAACAAGCATGGCTACAACGCCACACTCGTCAATAACGAGGAGATGCTCGCGCGCATCGCGCATGAGAGTATTCCTGTTGTCGTGATGGTTCCAGCCATTGAAACTCTGGCAATCAAGCCAGACGAAGGAATCGCTCTCGTTCCTGGCGACGAGAACATTCTCGTCGCTATCCAAGACGAACTCACGCGCCGAGATGACGACGGCCAAGCCGTCCATCCAGACGTGATGATCACACTCATGCTCCCACCCGAGTACCGGATGGTTCGAGCAAACAATGACCCAGACACCTATATCAGGGTCATCGCAACCGCTAAACTTTCCAACTGAGGCCCACAAAAGATCTCAAAGAACACCCTTGATGAGGGTGATCTAACAGCCTCACCCCAACACAGACATCATCATCAAGGAGAACAACCATGAAAACCCCTAAGATTCACTTCACCAACCCCAAGCTGTGGTCTAAGCGAAACAAGATCATTGCAGCCATCGTTGCAGCAGTTCTGGTTCTGGCTAGTATCGCAGGTGCTGTTATCACCTCGCGCATCCAGCACCAGAAGGAATGCCAGGCTCGCTCCGTAACTTTCGCTGACAAGCTGACCCAGCTGGATCAGTCCACTGCCAAGGCTCACGACGCACTTGCTACAGTCGATGAGTCCGTTAAGGAAGGCGAAGGCGCACGTCTTGCACACACTGAAGGTTTCACTCTTGCTCCCGAAGGACAGAGTGCCACCGCTGAACTGAACGACGCGATCACCAAGGCTGAGGGAACTAAGACCTCTGAGGCCGCAAAGGCACACGCAGAAGCAGGCAAGTGCCTGAGCCAGCAGGATGTCACCGATGCAGAAGCAGCTGTTAAGGCTGTTGACGACAAGACTCAGTCGTTCGTGAATGCTCGCGATGCATACCGTCTGACCAAGGCGACCGACGAAGCAAACTCCACTATGGATGCTGCAAAGACAAACCTTGCCGAGGCTCAGAAGAACGCAGACGAGCAGATCAAGGCCGTTGACGACGACTCGCAGATGGCCTCTGATGGAAACGTCAAGGGTGCATACGACGCTTTGAAGAACGTGAACAACGAATCACACTCCCTCTCGACCACGGTAACCACCTCTTCTTACGACGAGGCTGTTGCTTCCATCGCGAAGGCGAAGGAAGTTGACCAAAAGGCCAACGACATCAAGAAGGATCTGGAGTCGTTGAAGGGTGCTGTCAGCACCTACCAGGAAGCCAAGGCTGCTGAGGCGGCTGCTGCTTCTCGCTCCGCTCAGCAGAGCGCATCTAACCGTGGTGGATCGTCCTACAGCTCCGGTTCCTCTAGCTCGGCTCGCTCCTACGGTTCAACCGGCGGATCGCAAGCACGCTCGTACTCTAACGGCGGTGGATCTAGCTCTAGCTCCACTGGCGGATCGTCCTACTCCGGTGGTGGTTCTAACTCTGGCGGCGGTCAGCCCCCAATCAAATCCGACGCCGAATTCGAAAAATGGACCTACGAACACAGCATCGGCAAAGATCAACTCAAGCCTGGCATGAAGTGCTTCGTTGTGGGTAACGGTCGCTACATGTGCTCCTGATCAACTCGCAACAAAACCCCGTAGCTCGGTTCATCACCGCGCTACGGGGTTTTGGTATCACTGAAAGGACAAATACTCATGAACAACACCATCGCATGGATACTGACAACATTTGTCATTGTGACGATCATATTGGATCTCAGCACATTCATCCTGATGAAAACCAATAACAAAGCATATGAACAGAACGGAAACAGCCCTCGTAAGGGAAAAGCGTACTGGGCATATCTCGCAATATCGAGATCAACTTTCGCGATGACAATTGCAGCCGTAGGGTTAATCGGATGTTTTTGCTTTCAAGCATTAGCCAATCTAATGATCCAACACAAAAACGCCGCAATTTACATCATTACAGCCTGTATATGCGTAGCTATTGCAACAGCAACGTGGTATCTAATAAAACGCGACATCAGAGAAGAACAGCAAAAATATGACGTCAATCAAGACTATGAAACACTACCGTTAGAAACTTTCATCGATCCCAAAGATGGAATAACTGTCAATATGATCGGCCTCTGGCTACTCGCCAACATCCTCATGAGCGGCTGCATCATAACATTTGCCGTAATTCTCACACACGTATAGCTATAAAACTCTAGCAACGAAAGGAGACACCCCCGCATGACTTCACAGCAAGACGCACCCCCGCTTGACATCGACGAATCCATGTTCGGCGTGAACGGCGAAGACTTGTTCAACCGTGTGCGCGAACGGATGGGCTGGACGGATCAGTACCTCAAAGAGATCAACGACCCTCACCATCCCCTGCTCAAAGACATTGACCGTATGGTCATGGCTCTAGAAATGATGCGAGCGCAAGATCGGGAGATCACGATCGTTCCAGACTTTGACACAGACGGTATTTGCGCAGGAACCATCCTGTACGCGGGCCTGAGCGAAATGGGCGTGAAAACCAATCTCCACGTCCCGGACTACCACTTGGGCCACGAGATCCAACCCTCGGTCATTGAAACTGTTATGGGGCAGTTCCCGCGCACCGCAGCCATCATCACGTGCGATGCTGGAACTAACAGTCGGGACGCACTCACCTACGCCAACCACATTGGTCTCCTCACCTTCGTGACCGACCACCATGTGGAAGAGGGTAAATCTCTTGCGCATATTCTCATCAATCCCAACCGTGGGGATGAGACATACCCGAACAAAGAGATTTGCGGAGCGCACGTTGCCTACCAGCTCGTCGAACGATACGCGTCCGTCTACCACCCGGATGCTCTCTCGTCGATCACATGGCTGAAAACCTTTGCTGGGATCGGAACAGTAGCTGACGTCATGGGCCTCGTCTATGAAAACCGAGATCTCGTGCGTGAAGCACTCATGTTCACGCGTTTGCTCATTGCAACCCCTGAACCAAGCTACACGCCGAGAAAGAAGTCTCGCTACGAAGAACCAGATGAGTTCGATGGCCTGAGCCTCGACATCGACAGAACACCTACCTTGCTTGCTATGCTCCGCTCTCAAAACCACCATCCGGTGTACATGCGAGCCTTTGAGGGGATGAACCTCTTGCTCCAAGCAATTGGAGCAACGCATGACAGAGTGGATGAGCAACTCTATGGATTCTCAGTGGCTCCAGCGTTCAACGCAACCCGCCGCGTGGACGGAGACTACACGACAGGCTTCGCGGTCTTTACAGCTGACACCCTCGAAGAGCAGAAAGAAGCCGCTGAACGTCTCGTCGAATACAACGAAACACGTAAGCAGCAGGTGCGTGAGATTCTGAGCGACATCATGGACAGTGACCAACCCTGGGCACCGTACGTGTTTGTCACAGACGCTCTACCAGGAATGCTCGGTCTCATCGCACAAAACCTCATGCTCATGCATGGACATCCTGTAGCAGTTGTTCATACCCATGACGACGGATCATGCTCTGGCTCCATGCGCTCCCCCACATGGTTCCCGATCATTGAGCAGCTCGCGTCTGTGGGTAATCCCAAAATGGGTGCTCAGGGCCACGAGTTCGCCTGTGGTGTCCACGCGCCCTCTCCATCCGATCTATGTGACGCTCTGGCCTACCTTGTGCCCAAGCAACGCGATGCAGTGATCGCCGAGCAAGGTATTCTTATCCAAGATGATCCAGCGGCCCTCACACTCGGGTTGAGCGCAGATGCAGACGCACCTCTTGATGAAATCCAGGCGATTACGCAGTACATGGACTACGTCAAGAAACTCGCGCCGTTCGGTCATGGCTTCCCAGCCCCACCCGTCGACATGGTGATCAACCTTGCGATGTGTTCGATCAATACCCTCGGTAACGACAACCAACACCTCAAGATCACAACGCCAGAAGGCGTCGCTCTCTTGTGGTGGAACAGGGCAGACGCCGCACCAGGTCTCATGGAGCGAAAGAACAGCAAGGATATCAAAGACACCACATGTCGCTTCAGGGTGACATTAGGTCTTAATACCTTTGCTGGGCGTACCACGCTACAAGGGATCATCGACCACGAGGTCGAAAACATGGGGTAATAACCCCGCACCACATGCGCAAGGGGGTGGTGAAATGCCACCCCCTTGTGTAAACCCGCAGAAAGGAACCTTATGAGCAACAACCCACAGTCACACACGCAGCCAAACACAATACGTATCCTACTCACGGCTGGCGGAGCTATTGCGGCATACGTCGTGACCATGACGGCGCTCTACGCTCTCACGCACAAAGTAGTTTTCACACTTGCGTTCACCAATGGTCTCGCAGCCACATACGTCATCATCTGGCGGAAGCGACATGCGTCATCACCACTCATCGCGAAGATCCGCAAATCGTGGTGGAGATTATCGTTAGATACCTTAGCCGCAATACTAGAGACCATAGCGATCTATCTGGGTGCATCGACTATCGCTCTATTAGTCAAGAACGCGATGAACGCACCATCACCGATCCAAAACATCACAGACGCGTTATCCATCGCAGCACTTGCAACGCTGAGCATCCTCATCGTGCCAATCGGTGAAGAAGCACTGATGCGTGGGTTTGTCTATCCCGTCATGCGACAGCGATTCTCAGCACCAGTAACGATTGCACTTTCAGCGTGTCTATTCGCGCTTCTGCACGGCAACATCGTGCAGATCATCCTCACGCTACCCCTTGGGATCGCGTGCGGTTACATGTACGAACAAACACACAGCCTGATGCAATGCATTGGGATCCACGTGCTATTCAACGCCTTCACATTTATCACGCATACTCCAACCCTCAGCACATTGCGCGTAGTAGAAGCACTAGCGACAGCTCTCATCGTTTCCGTACTGTGGGTACTGTTGATGCGTCTGGATGACAGTGATATAGACAGACACGGGGTGTTCTGTTCTGAAAAGTAGAACAAAGGGAGGTGAGCCGGTAGAGCAATTGCCCTAACCGGCTCACCGCTCGGTCCGTACACAGTACGAACCGGGGTTTAGAGTGAAGAAACAAAAGTTTCTCACGCAGCCTACATCAAGGCGCGAAAGGAGTTCAGCCATGATCATTCAACACGGCCTCGTGTACGACAACCGGCAAAACGTCGTCGTTCCCACGCTGCCGAAGAATCTTGGTCCGTGGAATCCGCCAGCGCCTGATCAAGGCAGCGAGCCTATGGATGACACGCCGAATGCGATCATCCGCCACGTGCTCTACAGCCGCGATCCCAGCCAGACGAAAGATGAACTGCTCGGTAGTTTGGCGTATTACATGATCAAAGATCGCCTGCGCTACCGCCACGCGATCCTCATCCGTGAACGTGTCGTCTTCCTCAAGCGAGCGCGCGTCTACGCAGTAGAGTTCGTCTATGCAATGCCAGATGTCACCTCAGTTGAATACAAACTGTGGCGAGAACGGCAAGCGAACAATGGCTTCACGCGAGCTGAACTCCAAGCTCAGCGCCAAGCTGACGACGAACGATGGGCCGACTACCATTCCCTACGATGGAATCCCGCCAAGCATCGCGCTAAGAAGCGCGCACGTGCACAAGCTAAAGCTCAGGCACAAATGCGCAAAACCACACGTTGCGCAGATCGTAGCTCACTGTGGCCGTTGCAGGCCCACAGCCATTAGACCCGAGACCCCAAGGGGCCTCTTTCGCGAAAAGAACAAGGGCCATCCCAAACGGGGTGGCCCTTGTTTTATCATCACGTGGATCATTGCCACTGCATCACACATAAAGAAAAACGAACGGGAGCCGTCCCACCAGCTCCCGTTCGTCTGTGCATGTGCAGTCCCACATCGTCCTGAATCTCGGTGTCCCACGAACCCGAATCAACCTGACATACAAAGCATATATGATCGGGCAACACACGGCAACAACAAATCGCATAACCGACAATGAGGCCATTTGTGATGTCTACCACAGAACAGCTCAAAACGACCTAAAATAACGATGAAACCCTCTGTGACGTCGAGCACATTTCATCACACCATGCAACATGTTGATAAAACAACATTTCATGCTCATGTGATGACCGTCACTCCAAAAACCGATAAAAAGCCTGTTGTAGCAGATGTTGCAGATATAGGGTGCTACATGCGACACCCGCGTTTCCCCTGAAATACCAACGAAAAACAAGAAGCGTTGCACAAGCTGCTACACCCTCAAAATATAACTGCTACAGCACTTTTCGTTCCAATTGCAACGAAAGATGACATTTGTAGCAGATGTAGCGCCGATTTGGCCTCATTTTTACAAAGCGCGCATGTGCGCGTGTATGCGCGCGTGATACACCACGCCAAACATCTCTGTCAAGTAACCATCTCAGGATATGAGCAACTTCATCCTCAGTATTGACAAGGACGACTCCATCGAGTATCACGCGTGTGTGCGCACGCACACGTGTAGAGACCCTTAAATATCTGCTACATCTGCTACAAAGTGGGTTTACTGGTGATATATCAATAAAAAGTCTTGTAGCAGTTTTTTAATGAGAATTATTATATATAATAACATTTCCTTGAAATACCGCCAAAAAATCCTGTAGCAGATATTTTTATAAAACTGCTACAAATGAAAGAAAAACTGCTACAAACCCTCTCAAAGGCCCGCCAGCTCCCCCGATATGAGAATAAAGCCCCGACGAAGAAGCCCCACATCCACGAGAAGGCACCTGGAAGCCTCTCTACGGCCCGAACAGAGGCCAAGAGCTATGTGGGTACCTAAGTCTGTTTTCATAGTCCCTAAAGCTCGTTTAGACGCGTTAATGGGTCTATGAGCTATTGCACCTCGCGAATACGCGCTATCGCGCGTCGAGAGGTAGTGCCCGAATACAAAAACAGGTAGCATGATTGATGCTTACCGCCGCCCGCATGAACTTGCGAAGCGGCTCGAAATGATATACGATTCCTTTGGTGTATGAGGAAACTCCGATCATCCCACATGATCAAAGTTCCACGATTTATACCCTGACATTGCGAAAGAAGGTCCCACACATGCTGCTTCCCACGTACACTCTTTCCTCTGTCACCTCAACCGTAAAGGTGGGGTGGCAATGACGGATAATGCAACACCGCATGACACCCCGTCGCAAGCAACCCATCAGGCGATGATCCCACCGATCAACCAACTGATTAGCGATGAGGTTGAACTATTCTTTGCAACCCAAAACCAAGAAGCGCTCAATGCGCAAGATGTGGAATTCCACCTGCTCAACCGGATTAATAACCGTTTGATCTCTGAGAATACGCAATACGGCCTTAAAGGATCGCGCGCCTACCAGACGCTACGCACACTAACACCAGCTGTGATTGCTGGCTGTATGCTCAAGCGAAATCGCATCGTCCGTATCATGCTTTCAGAGAAGAATACCGATCCCAACTACGACGTACTTGCCGTGTACATGGACCACGGTCCAAACACCGGCATCTACGTCACCGATGAGGTTTCGATCCGAGTGCTTGCTCGTGAATACAACTTCTCGATTTCACCCAAAGAACTCGATCATGTGATCGACATGTTGGCCGATAACGCGCCTCGCGTCATGGTCAGTGCCAATCGTGATCTCATTGCTGTGGGCAACGGTATTTTCGACTACAAAACCAAGACACTGCTCCCATTCACCCCTGAGATCGTCTTCACGGCAAAATCAGCGGTTAATTACAATGAGAACGCCGTCAACCCCGTCATCCATAACGACGCTGACGGCACCGACTGGGATATCGAATCCTGGATGGCTGACCTGAACGATGACCCTGAGATCGTCACCCTTTTATGGGAAATTCTCTCCGCCATCATCAGACCAAACGTTGCCTGGGATAAGACCGCGTGGTTCTTATCGGAGGTTGGCAACAACGGTAAAGGTACACTCCTAACCCTCATGCGCAACCTATGCGGTGAGCGCGCCTGGACGTCCATTCCGGTCGCCGACTTTGGCAAAGACTTCCACCTCGAACCTCTCATTCGAACGAACGCTGTTCTTGTCGATGAGAATGACGTGGGCGAATACGTTGATAGAGCGGCAAACCTCAAGGCTGTCATCACTAATGATGTCATCTTGATCAACCGCAAGAACAAAACGCCTATTGCCTATCAGTTCCGAGGCTTCATGGTTCAGTGTGTCAATGACACGCCACGTTTCCGTGATAAGTCTGGCTCACTGTATCGCAGGCAACTCATCATCCCATTTGACAAGAGCTTCACCGGGGCCGAACGCAAGTACATTAAGCAAGACTACATGCATCGCACCGAGGTGCTCGAATACGTCCTTTATCGTGTACTGAGCGGAAACTTCTACGAATTGTCTGAACCAGCAGCCGTCAGAGCAGCTCTGCATCAGTACAAGATCGAGAACGACCCCGTACGAGCTTTTGCCGAGGAGTTCCTCGATCGCGTGGTCTGGGATCTGCTTCCGTGGCGATTCCTCTACGCGCTCTACCGAGCGTGGCTCACTAAGGATCAACCATCCAACCCACCCCTGGGCTACAACAAATTCGTCAAACACCTCACTCTGATTCTCCAAGAAGCTGTCGGTGAGGGCGAAGGCTATGGATGGTTTGTTACCCCAGCAGCTGTACGTACGAAAAACCGTATCCTCGGGGAAGAACCTTTGGCCGTGGAATACAACCTCGATCAATGGTTTGACATCCAGCCTGTGAACGGTTCGATCCGCAAGGTTGGAACCCCGCACAACATGCCGGTCTCAACGCGAGGTCTCTTGCGAGCAAGCGCGTGCAGCGACGATCTCCTAAACGAGATCGAAGAAGACGATGAATCATCCCATGACATGTTGTCTGCATAATCATCACTTCGCGATGCGACCCCTGTCTCATCCACCGAGCAGGGGTCGCTCCCCTATCACACACCCACATATCCAGAAAGGCTCCCGCCATGACTCTTACTCATACTCAGCAATCAGGCTACATCCGTCTCGATGACGTCTACACCGATGATGACGGCGTGGAATACACCGTTTACCAAGACACCGATGCAGAAGACCCGCGCTCATGGCTCACCCATGAAGAAGCCGCGTTGGTTGTCATCGATGCGGATCGACACACACAAACAGACAACATCAATGACTATGACGATAACCCTGTGATCAATGCCCTTCTTCGCGCGATGGAGCGAGACGATATTGAACCGGGTGACATCACCCCCAAGTGGTGGGATGCGTACGTCGATAGCCTTGCCGAGCGTCAACTTCCGTACGACGTTGTGATGACAACGTGTCACACAAGCCAATCCAGCTGGTTCACCGTCATTGCTGCCGTCAAGGACGGCTACGGCTCTGCCATGGGTCACATCGACGTCTTTGAAACCTGGGCACGCGGTGATGTGTGGGTTGTCTCACCCGACCACCCGGACTACGACACCCTCTGTGGTATCTACGCCGATGGCCCTGAAAGTGCTGTGGAAGAGTACATCGACAATTATCGGCCCACGCAACGTCAGCTCACGCTTTTCTAACATTCGAACGAAAGGAGGCGGCTTCTATGAAGCGGACCACCTACAAACGCGCTCGCTTCCAATTCTGGGATATCGAGTCATTAGCCAACGTTTTCACTATCGCTCTTTTCGACCGAGAAACCCGCGCTCTCGACGTGTTCTATCTCGTTGATCGAGGGACCCCTGTTGGTGACGAACTCCGTCAGCACCCCCTTGATCACAAAGCGGTGCTTTCTGCTATCGCCAAGCGGAACCCAGCGTGGGCGAAGCTGTGGAAGCCTGGTGAAATTCCCACGCTCCGGTTGCATAACCTCAGCACGTGGGAAGCGAACCACCTCTTGGCTCGCACCTTTGGACTCAGCGATGCATCCCCTGTCAGCGACCCCGCGTCTCGCAGTACGTACCTGTCCATGTATCGCCCCGTATGCGATACAGACCCACAGTACGATCCCGAGGTCCACCCGTTCCTGTGCGGGTACAACTCGGCGAACTACGACACGACTATGCTGAGCATCTACTTGGCAAGCGTGATGGAACGAACGCAAGACCCCATCCGCAAAGCTCGTGAACTTGCTATGTTGGCATCGACAGACGAAGAAAAGCGTCGTATCGGTGAGGGTTTGTTAAACACCTGCAAACTCGCTTTTGAGCGCTCAACCATTCCTGTGACAGCCGCTGAAATTCGCAGGCACAACGACATGCTGTTTGCCGATGATTACATCCGTCAGATGCCCTCGTATCTGAGGTCAACGAATGTTTCCAAAGGTAAGGGCAGCAAGGGATCGGCGTATCTCATCAGACAAGCCATGATCCAATCAGGTCGCCATCTCGATATCGCGCGCTTCAACGAGAAGCAGCAACGCGTCGGTCTCAAACGTTTGCTTGGAATGCTCGGATTTCAGATTCTCGAATCTGACCGACTGAGCAACAAAACCACCATCGAAACGATGGATGATTTGATTGAACTCATCGCATACAACGTCAGCGATGTTGTCAACCTTGCTCACCTGGCTGATCATCCGACCTACTCGGGCGGATTCGACCTCAAGCACGCCTTGATGATCGATTACCCCGAGACTGTGTACGACGCAGTTCGAGGCTCCAAGTCGAAGCCAGACTGCCAACCCAGCCGCGTGCGATACGACAGGCTCACGCCTGATTCAACGTCGGCGAAGTTCGTTGCGCGCGTTCTCGCACCATATGAGCGATTGAAGGACATCAAAACCGTATCCTTCATGTACCCCTCAAAGCAGCGAGCGCAAGAACTGGGCATTGAGCAGTTCGATGTTCTCGAACTGGCGAAAACCTTCTTCTACGAAAGTATTGAAGACGCCAAGGCTCGCGCAGCTTTCGACGAGGTATACGCCTATTACGCAAGCATTCGTGGGAAGAACTTTAACGGATCGGACGCATATGCATCCGACTACAGTTTCGACCCAGAATGCAACAGCGTTGACGATGATGGTGTTATCACCGCATACAAGCTCAGTGACATTCCTAAGCGACCGACGAATATTCCGTACTTTAGAAAAGACGGAACGCCGACATCATGTTTCGCAACCTTTTCGACAGGCGGGATTCACGGAGCCGAAGCAAACCTGGCCCTTTTCGAGGACCACAATGCTGAGGCTCGTGCGCTACAGGATCTCATCGATACTCTCATTGATACACTCCAAGTTCGCGATCTACCCGAACCAGAGCAAGCTCTGGCGATCCGCAAGCAGATTCGCGTCACCCTGCCGAACGATCAGGTGATCCCATGGCAACAGGTCTTGATGACGAAGTCTTCGCCCAACCCTGAGCGAGGCGCGTTCTTCAAGCCTGTGCGCAACAAGGATCTCTTCGTCATGCGTAGCGACGGGTCAAACAAACTTGATCCCGCCTATGCGATGACATCGATTGCCAAGGCTGTTCACGAGGATTTCTCGTCGTACTACCCACTGTTGCTCACCAACTTGTCCGCGTTCTACAACGAAGCCCTGGGTGAAGACCGTTACGGTAAGCTCTACCAGGACAAAGAGCGTTTCGGACGGTTGATGAAGGATCCCTCGATCACGGCTGAGGAACGAGAGATGTTCGCTTCCAAGCGAAGCGGCGTCAAGCTCTTGCTTAACAGTGCATCGGGTGCGGGTGATACTGAGTTCGAAGGTTCTCCCATCCGCATGAACAACATGATCATCTCTATGCGTTTGATCGGACAGTTGTTCTCGTGGATGATCGGACAGGCTCAAACCCTTGAGGGTGCGCGTATCATCTCGACGAACACCGATGGTTTGTACTCGGCAGACATTGATCTGGAGACAAACAATCGCGTTCTCGATGAGCAATCGCAGCGCATTCACGTCCTGATCGAACCCGAAGAACTCCTTCTCGTCTCAAAGGACTCGAATAACCGAATCGAATTGTCCCTGCCACCCGCGCAGGCAGACGGCAGCGTTCGGCCCCAGGATGCGAAGATTCTCAGTGCATCGGGATCCTCACTGGCGTGCTGGCGCAAGCCAACACCGACGAACTCACTGGCACACCCAGCTGCTCTTGACCGAGCAATGGCTGTGTACTTGCGTTCGATCGCAGTGTCCGACCCTGATGCGATTAACCGCACCGTTGATCCATCTGTGGCCTACGAGATCATGAAGGCAATTGCGCATCAGAAGGACTCGGTGGAAGCCCTGCTCTTGTTCCAAAACGTGATCGCAGCCTCTCCGAGTATGCTCACGTTCCACTACGCCTGTGATCCGATCTCTGATGGAGAAGATGACAGTGCGCAGACTATTCGGGGCCTCAGGGCACTCCAGCACTACAACCGTGTGTTCGTGGTGAAACCCGGTACACCCGGAGCTGTCTCCTTGGGAGCAGCGGGGGCGTGGAAAGTCAGTGCGACAACGGCTGAGTCTCGCCACAAGCGAGGCGACGCACCTGTCGTGCGCACCGATGCGGTAGCTAATGCAATCATGATTGCAAACGGCTATGCACCTGATGCTATGACGGCTCACCGCCACGGCATTCAGTTGGCCCCATCGGATCAAGACATCACCACGCGTAAGATCACGGGTATTGAACCCTCGTGGCACATGCTGATCGTGAACCACGATCTCATGTGCCTGAGCGAGGATCAACGCCGCGCTCTCATCGATCAACTCGATCTTGAGACCTACGCGCAGATGTTCGCCCAATCCTTCGAATCCAATTGGATGAACAAGATTCCAGAAACTGAGACCAGCGATACCGATACACAAGAATCGGACAACACAGAAAGGAGCGACTCATGACCGCCCACAAACAGATGCGCGTGAAGGGTCACACCCTCATCGCAGAAGGGAAGCCTTTCACCAAGTGGAAAGAGCGGATCTACCCCGAGGTCGGACCAGATGACCAGACAACCATTACCGGACGAGCCATGTGCTCGTGCGGAGCGATGTCTGATCCTCTGCCATCTGACCGTGCTCGCATCCGTTGGCACACTGCCCATAAACAGGAAGTAATCGCCAATGGGACGCCCTGAGCACTACGTTGAGGGCTACCTCGTTGACGAGTGTCGACGCCGGGGGTGGTGGACTGCAAAGTTCACTTCCCCCGGTATGCGAGGGGTGCCTGACCAGATCATTGTCACCCCAGCGAGAACCTGTTTCGTCGAAACAAAAAGCGATGTCGGCTCCGTGCGGCGTCAACAAATCAGAGTCATCACACTGATGCGCCGCGCCGGAGCACACGTCTACGTCGCTCATACCAGAGAAGATGTAGACGCTATTATCGAAGAACTATCTACATACAACCAGATTTGAGGTTTTTATATGACTACCGAAACAACTCATGAATCAATCATTGATCACGATGTGATCGTCTTTTCCAAGTCCAATTGCGTACAGTGCGATCAAACCAAGCGACTACTTGCGCGTAACGGCATCACGTTCCACGAAGTGAACCTTGAAGACATGTCAATTCGGCTCACCGACCAGGGCTACAAGACTCCGTATGAGTTTTGCACAACCGTTCTCGAAGCCCAGGCCGCACCTGTCGTCATGGCTCGCGTAAGCGCCGTTTCCGACGATGATCCTGAGCCGCGCTATTGCGACTACACGTTCTGGACGGGCTTTAGGCCCGATCGCATCAAGACGATTTCGCACTGACTGATCGGACACGCATATGCATACACGAGGCCCGCTGTCATACCAAGACGTGATCAATCGTAAGAAATACTTGTCCAAGTACAGCATATTCGTGACCAACATTGACCAAGACCATAAGAACCTTTCGTTCTTTTGGCCGGGTGACCCTCTTGGCCGGGCGAACTTTGCGTTCGAATGTCACCTTGCGCCAACGTCTGTCACTATGTATGGCGACCGTATCCAGACGGTAACTTTTCAATCGCAAGATGCAGACATCATGAACAGCGTCCTTATCCAGCCGAAGGTCTCCTACAGTGAATGTGCGCACTTCCTTGATATGTCTGAGCGCGAAAAGTTTGCACTGATCTACCGATGGAACATCAAACAGTTCCTTCTCGATATCAGGCCAGCTGTGATGCGATGGGTGCTTCTCAATTTTCAAGCCGACATGTGGGAACCCACTATTAAAGACCTGTTGACCCAGATTGCCCACACGGTTTCTCCAGACAAAGAACAGCCACCGTTCACGCAACTGTTGGACATGACCTTTGTTATCGGAGACATGACCGTCCAAGGTTCGACAATTGTTTGTCCCGAAGATCAGCCGCCTTTGGACATCTCTCCTGAGTGGATGTGGACCTGCACAGCTCTTCGCCACGCCGCGAAGATGTATGTTCGTCACAACAATTCGCTGACCAAACAGGAGAAACGTGAGCTGAGACGTCCTCGAAAGTGACGATCCAAAAAATATCACCCCGGCGCTCTCCGCAGGTACGCCGGGGTGATATCAGAAAGGAACAAAAACGAATACGACCAACCAACCCATCCCGAGGTGATAGTTCATATAACGAAATTGTTAACAGCTCTGGAGGACCAGTAAACCAAATCTGTTAACACTCATATTACCACACCAATCATCAATGTCAAATAAGGAGAAACCATGCACAATATGACGAATACAGTCACCTACCTCACCGATACCAACCATGATCCCCATACTCACTACATCCTTGATGAGCACGATCAGAGAGTCGATACCTACTTGAGGTTCTGGTTCGAGGGTGAAGACGTACTTCCCGGGAATGAGATCGCTGATTTCCGTGAAGCCCTGATCCGAGCCGCCATGCGTTTAAACGGTGAAGATCGTGAGTTCCTTGCCAGCAACGGCTTTATCTTAACGACCATTCCTATGATCTGGAACGAAGATAACCTGACGTTCCCGCTTTCGATCAGGCTTGTTGATGTTTTGCGTGAAATGAACAAAGCGTGTCTAAAGTACAAAGTCACCCACAACAACAGACCCTACGACGTACTCTCCGTCCTTGAGCATATGGGCAGCGACATCATCTCTGTCATTAAACCCCTCGGATGCAAAATTAAGGATGAATGACATTACCAATAACCATCGATTATCAGAAAGGACAGACCTAGCATGGCTTTCCCCACTCTCATGGATCAGCAAGCCGCCGCCTCTCAATTCATACAGACGAGGCCCTATGCTGGCGTCTTTCTGGATATGTCAGGTGGCAAGTCACTCGCAACGCTCCATGCGCTCACTCAGATCGGACCGCGTGGTCACACACTGATCGTTGCGCCGATCAAGATCGCGAGGCTGTCATGGATCTCCGAAATCGAAAAGTGGGACGTTCCCGTTCGAGCACGCTCCTTGATCGTCGATGAGAAGGATCATCAACTCTCCCGGGGGCAACGCTTAGAGCGTTATGCCGAAGTCTTGGATCCAGCCACCCCACCAACGTTGTGGTTCATTAACCAAGAACTCGTCTATGATCTCGTCACGTGGCTCCCGCCTCTTGACCCGCGTGATCGCAAGAAGATTCCAACACCGATTTGGCCGTTCCCAACGGTCATCATCGATGAATCCCAGGGCTTCAAAAACCCCACGTCTAGGCGTTTTAAGGCAATTCGCGCTGTGCGACCTCAGATCTCACGGATGATCCTTCTCTCGGGCACTCCTGCTCCCAACGGTCTTGAAGACCTGTGGTCGCAGGTCTATCTGCTCGACCAAGGCGCATCCCTTGGGTCATCAATCACCGACTACCGTGAGGCGTTCTTCCAATCGAACCGCCGTTTAGCAAATGGAACTCCAGTTGATTGGCAACCGCGCCCTGGTGCAAAGGAGGCGATCTACTCGCGTATCGACCATCTGGTGATGAGTGCGCCGACCGTTGCGCGCAAACCAATACCGCCCATGAAAATTCATAATCTCATGGTTGATATGGATGTTGACGCGCGTGAAGCGTACAAGACTCTGGCTCGAACCCTCGTTCTTGATATCGCTCAAGTTCCAGGCGTTGATCCACACGATGATCCGACGCTGAGTTCCGTCTCGGCAACCAATAAAGCAGTTCTGAGAACAAAACTCGTTCAGCTTGCCTCTGGGACCATTTACCTCGATGAAAACGAGGACATGGAAACCGAGGAAGAGCTAGATGAATTCGGCATCCATTTGGACGTATCCATGCTTCCGGCTGCATCGCAATCGCTCACCGCCTATAACGGACGGCAATACGCGATTGTTCACAGCGCAAAGCTCTTCGCACTGCTCGATGTCATCAATCAGCAAACGAGTCCCGTCTTGGTGGCGTACTACTTCACGTGCGATCGAGACATCATCTGGGCGTACCTCAGTGCCCATGGCTACGATACTCGCGTCTTTGACGGTACACGTGACATGTATGAGGCATGGAACCGGGGAGAAATCTCCGTCATGCTCATCCACCCGGCATCTGCTGGACACGGACTCAACCTTCAAGACGGCGGGCATACCTTGATTTGGTACACATTGCCATCGTCATTGGAACACTACATGCAAACGAACAAACGCTTGCATCGAGTAGGACAAAAGTATCCGGTGAACATCTACCAGATTCTCACGGCTAAAACCATTGATGAGAAACTACCGACAGCTCTTGGGAAGAAGGAGCAATTACAACAGTCTCTCATCGACGCCGTGGAGAAAACTGTCGATGACATCATGTCGTAGCACACCATGCAATGCACATACGTAACGGCCCGGATCAAAACCCGGGCCGTTACGCGTAGTTATCAACTAGTTAACTCTTGTGGGCGGGGAGGAATCACCTTCCCTTCCTTTCAATAATCTGTTATTATAATACCCGTTATTGAAACTAATATCAGGTAAGGGAGATGCGACGTGCTTAATACGCTCACCTACGCAGTGCGTGTCGAAACCACTCCCGACCAATCTAAGACACTCTCCGATACGTGCAGGTCAGTTGGGCGTTTTTCCAATTGCGCCAGATGATTGAATACAAGGCCAAGAAAGCCGGGCATTCCGTCATCGCGGTTGACCCGCGTTATACGAGTCAGACCTGCCCGAAATGTGGCACAGTACGCAAAGCGAATAGAAATAAGCGGCTGCACAAATACCAATGCTCGAACTGTGGCTACAGGTCTAACGATGACCGCGTGGCCGCGATGAACATTCAACGGCTCGGGTACCAGAGTCTCGTTGAATCCCAGTCGGACAAGGTCTGACTTGGGCGGGGCGTAGTCAACCGTCCCATGATGTTCCGCCAGCCCTCAAGGGCCATAAAAGCGGGAGGAACCGAAAATATCATTCGGCTCCCACTACCGCCGGGCAGGGACAAACCGCGACGCTCGTCATCGCGGTAGTTGACTAAGTCTATGAGGGGATCCGACCCCGATGCAACGCTCTATTGGCTCGCCAGACTCATTGAAGGCGGCGAAGACCCGCGCTTCATCGCACGGCGTATCGTCATCCACGCAGCTGAGGACGTAGGTCTTGCTGATCCCTCTGTGCTCCCTCTGGCTGTCGCCACGCAACAATGCGTTGCACTGATTGGTATGCCAGAAGCGCGTATCCCGCTTGCTGAGGCAGCCCTCGCTGTCGCAACCGCTCCTAAGTCAAACGCGACATACGTCGCTATTGACCGAGCTATCGACCTTGTGAGACACACAGGATCACTACCTGTACCCAAACACTTGGCCGATGCTCATTACAAAGGAGCAAATACGCTCTACGGCAACGGCGTGGGATACAAGTATCCGCACGACTACCCCCACCACGTGGTGGAACAAACATATCTACCCGATGATCTGCTCGATCACCCGGACGCTCACGTGTTCCAACTCGATGGTTCTGGAATCGGTCACGAGCAGATCATCGCTAAACGGCTTCAAGCTATCGATAACCTCATCAATGCAACCGATGATGCCCTGTAAATAGCAATCAGCACCCGGCTTATCGCCAGGTGCTGATCGTGTTGTCCAACGTGTTTATGGCTGAGGAATCACGAGCGCAGAGCCTCGATAAATAAGGTGAACGTTACGAATACCATTAGCCTCGGCAAGACGGTCAACGCTCACTCCTGTTGCAGCGGAGATACTCGACAGAGTTTCTCCGTCTTGCACAACATATACCTGCTGGCCCGGCGTGGGTGTAGCAGAGGGAGTTGGGGTTGGTTCTGGCTCCGTCACATGTGTATCCCCAAAGGAGGGAGCCGAACTAGATTCTTTCGACGGTGATACCACCGTCTGTCCATTTCCGGGGGCGCTGTCGCGTCCCGAGGGTGACCCAGAAGAAACCTGGTGCCCCACCTCGCTGACGTGAGGTGGCGGCGTTGATGCATAGTGGGGTGCAAAATAACCCCACAGCATCATCGAGACAACAAAGACACATGAACCGATAGCCCCTAATAGTGCAAAAATGCTATTAGGGTTATTCTCAAAGTCTTTGTCTGTTTTCTTCTCTTGTCCACCTAGCATCGTCGCCTTCCTTTCTTCCCAAAGCGTATATGAAATTCCACCACATATTAGTATACACATACCGGGAGAAAGGAAGGTGGATTATACTGGTAACACAGGATAATCCATATCCGCACCCACACATAACATATGAAAAGGAGGCCACTATTATGGCTCACACTCCACGTCAAATTTCCGCATCTCAGATCCGTCCCGGAGCAACCATCATTCTCCGAGGCCAGATCGAGTATGCGCGTGTCCGCTCCCTCTTGGGGCCTGCTGACATCGAAAAGCTCAACCGGGCACGTACCAAGTCCGAACCTCTTGATGTCAACAAGCCGATCACTCGTCTTGCACTCCATCACGCTGAGGTCGTTCCCCAGGATCCGAGTGGTCATATGACCCCCGAGGAATACTACGTCTGGGAGCGTATGTTCGAGACCGAGAATAAGCCCGAGCTTGGTCGTCGCTGGAACATTGACAACAAGGGAACCGTTCTTCCGGTTCTGCTCAAGACTGTCGATGGTACTGCACGCCAGATCACCGATGACGAGATTCCGGCTTCGCCGACGTCGCTGCCCACCGAACCTGAGCGTGATCAGCTGGTCACCGTTGTCCTCAACGTCTATGACACCAAGCGAGTCAACAAGGGTATTGGTATCCAGGCGATTATCTTCAATGAAGAGCCTCGCTGGTACACCGGATCGTCCTCGGTCAATAACACCGCTCTTGCGGCTTTGGGTATTACCCTGTCTGGCCCCATCGTTGCCCACAGCGGCGTTGTCGCAAACGAGCCTGAAACCGCTGCTCCTGCTCAGGTCGCGGCTCCGGTTGCACCCGTTGCACCTGCCGTTCCTGCTGTCCCGGCTGTGCCGCAGGCAGCACCTCAGAACACCGTGGTTGACGCAGCCTCTGGCTTGGCGATGCCCGCGCCTGTCACCCAGCCCGTTGCACCTGCTCCTGCCGCTCAGATTGCAGCGCTTGATCCCCAGGCGCTCCAGGCTCTGAACCCGCAGGCTCTCCAGATCCTGAACGCTATTGCTCAGCAGCAGTCTGGTTCGGCTTTTACCGCACCTGCTGCCCCGGCTTCTCCTGCTGAGGAAGCGGCTTCTTCCCCGTGGTCTATTGACTGACAGTAGTCAATAACCCCTGACCCGTAAACGAGACGGACGTTGTCACCGCACTGAATGCATCAGTGGATGCAGCGTCCGTCTCGTTTTATACCCAATACCACGAAAGGATCTCCATATGACGGTCTCTTTTGATCCACGGTTAGCCTTTCCGCACTTTTACACCAACGAGATCATCACCAAAGTTCTTGGCCCGATGCCGATTTGGACCGTATCGAACCCAACGTCAAAAATGCCGATTGACATCCGTCATTTATTGAACGGATGCAACGGGTGTACCCACCCCGAGCCTGTTCGTGGTGCATGGGCGCGCGATGAGCGCGTTCTCGTCACTCTCGATGAGCTGACAAACGGTCTACCAACAGCAGCCAACTGTGCCATGTTCATTGACGCACCTTCACAAGGATGCGTCGTTCTCGATATCGAGAAAACATGCCCACCTGACGAGCGCGATCGCCTTCTTGCTATCGGTGCTCTCTATACTGAGACCTCGCTCTCCGGCAAGGGTTATCACCTCGTGTTGCCTCTCCCCTCGTCGTTTCCTGAGCTATCGATTGCGGCAAACAAAGCTGTTCTCAAAGGCCCGCATGGGTGGTGGGAGATCCTGCAAAGTAACCACTTTGTGACGTACACACGTAATCCGACCCCTGTGCCCGTCTCGTCTACCGTTGACACCGAGCTATGGGATCAAGTCTGGCGAAGCGTCGCTGAACCAGCCAACAGCAAGCCTGTAGCCGCTCGCGCAGCAAACCTTGACGAAAACACTCGACCACAACACGAGTGGTACGACGCTCTATTGTTCATCTTGATCTCACGCTGCAAATACTTTGGACGCAGCCCCGAGAAGTTCGATAATGATCATTCTCGATACGAGTGGGCGTACGCGCAGTACATCTACGATCGACTCACTCAGCTTCGTCTCAGCCCAGAAACCATTAACCTGCCTTCTGGCCCAACCGCTGTGAACTCCATCGTGATCGACGATACAACAGCGACGTGGTTACTCTACGACACCTTGACGCACTATCTCGACCATCGTTTAAAGCACGATGAGACCCGCGAGGGGGTACCCTTGCTCCTTAACCTTGCTTCTCGTGTTGTTCTCACACGAGAAGCAAGCGAATAAACCATCTCGATACAGAAGGGGCGTATCATGCCTAAAAACCCACACGCATACACGATCGGTACGGTCAACCCTAAACGCAATTATCCGATCCGCTTCAACGAGGACACACCGTTGTATGCGCCAATCGGCGTAGTAATTGTCACTGATGGCCTTGAACATATGCGCATCCCAAACGGTTGGATCAACGCATGTGGCGAAAGGCTCACCAATGATGAGATGAAAGATCTTCTCATTAAAGATCCCACCTATAGCTACGTTGTTCGCAACCCCCATCGCGACATTGCCAGCAGCAAGTAATCTATCCCGACACATACGAAAAGAGGCCCATAATGCCTAAAACACCGCGTTCATACGTCATCGACGTAGACGGCATCACGTCATGCTACCCGATCATTTTTACTGAAGATACTCCGCTGTTCGCCTCATTTGGCACTGTCATCACCGTTGACGAGGTTGAGCATATGCGTACCCAAGACGGCTGGATTGATGCATGGGGCGGAAGGCTCACGAACGAGGAGATGAAAGAATACCTCATCGAACAACTCTCTGAAAACCGTGTCCGTGTCGTTTATAACCCCTATCGCACGCGCGTTTAACACACAGAAAGGACGTCCTATGCTACTCTCGCAGCGACCCAATAAAACGTACATTGTTATCGTTGAACGATACAATTCAAAGCTGGGAATTGACGAAACCAGCAGTTACACCATCGAAGCACCCACACTGGCCGAAGCTGTCATTTACAGCGAACCGGTTCTCCAAGGCGAGCGTATGCGCGGTAAGAACCCCGCACGCATTCTCTCTATCCATGAAACCAAGCCTTACCCGAAGAGCTTCATGAAAGCTACCCAGGCCACCATGATTGACGTGCTCAAAGACCTTGCGATCACTCGTCCCGAAGTCATCAATGAGATCGACGAGATGTGCGAAACCTTTACATCGTACAATGACGGCCTCAGCTTTGACGAGCAAGTACGAGATGCGGGTCATCTTCTCCTGCTCATCCCTGGGTTAGATGACGTGTACATCGACGTTTTCAGCGATGAAGATTATGCAGAAGTACTCCACGATGTTCGCTCTCTTGGCAGCGATATCGCACTATCTACCACATGCGGCCTTCGAAACATCACATACGATCGAAACGCAAGCGGAGCCGAGGGCCTCGCCGCACTCATGTGCGGTATTCGAGACAAGATGGAAGAAATTGCCTAACTCACTCGCGTAAAAGGAAACCCCGGTACCAGAAATCCCAAATGGTACCGGGGTAATCCCAACAGCAAATTGAACAAAATGAACAGTTATCAGTCCGAAAGGAGTTGATACGCAAATAGTATCACAACTCCGTTCGTATGTCAAACCACCACTACTAGGAAGGCTAAATATGGAAAATAAAAACCGATACTGCGTTGAAGTGACATTTCGTGACGACCTTGACGATTTCCATTCCGATAACAATATTTGTAGCGAACTAATGACATTGGAAGATGCGAATCGTGCTCTTGATCAACTCGAATACACAATGAGGAATCACCCAGTGATTAGGATCAACGAACCCACGATTAATCTACATGACGGCACCCAACACGTCAATCCTGTCCTTATCCCAATCTACGCTATCGCATACGCAAAAGTCGTAGAAGTTGGAAATTAGTTGAGAGTGCTTAATAGATGACCCACCGCGATGAAAACTATCGCGGTGGGTCATTCCTACCCCAAGCTCACCACGTGTACCACGTTGCAAGCCCGGCCCCAATAACAAGTACTGCAACGTACATGGGTTCCAACCATGGTTTGCTTTGCTGGTACCGCAAAAGGTTACCTATGATGCTTCGATAGCGAGTGGACACGACAATGCGCGTCTCACCTCGCTCAATCACTTTCCATGTGGATGGAAAAAGTGGGTAGTACCAGATCCACCCGGCCATGCTTCCGGCATCGAGCAGATCATGAGTGATCATGCCCGCGAGCAGCCAGATAAAACCAGGCCACACCCACGCTGTCAGTGCACCGACACCAAGGAGCACCCAGAGAGTGTGTGTCCAGCCTCTATGGTTCAAAGGTGAGGTTGCATCCGCGCGTGACTCAGACGAGCGCCACAGCGTCCCCCAGGGCATGAAACGACCCGCGAGCGAGTGTGGTAGATCGATGTCAGGGAGCAACGTACCAATGACAAACAATGGCAATCCAATTGCCACGCTTGTTAACCACTGGTCATCAGAAGGAATAAACATCTGATGGAGCCATGTGCTCCCGAGCTGCACTACCCCACTCACCGTATCCAACGCATTGCTCATCCATGAGGGTTCACCAGACTCGATCATCGCCTGAGATTGACCCATGCGCTCACCTACGGTGACGCAGGCTCGTCCTAATCCGAGCATCGCCAATCCACCAGCGATATGATACGTTCCCCTCATTATTGATCCTTTCGTGATATGCGTTGCATGATTACTACCATTATATTGGAAAACCAGGGTTTTGTGCAGACTGCACACCTGAGTTTTCCAAAAGCAAGCCGTACAAAGTACGGCCCGAGATCTATTCGACAGAACCAGACAGCCTGACGGCGCTGCCTGGTTCTTTATTCAATTCTATTTATTCAGGAGGACTCCATGAAGTTTGACGAGAATCTCGTTGACAACACTATTTTGTTGCTTGAAGCAGGTTTGGTTCCCGCCCTGATGGGCGAACCCGGTATCGGCAAGTCATCTTTCGTCGAAGACGTTGCCCGCCGAACGAACACCACATGCTTCACCCTTCCGTGTAACTTGCTGGCTGACAAGGCTGACCTGACAGGTGCGCGCCTTGTTCTTAACGAATCTACCGGCGAGTGGTCGCAGAAGTTCTTCCCCCACTCCGTCATCAGCCAGGCAATTCACTACGCTGAGAACAACCCCAATGAACAGCCCATCTTGTTCTTGGATGAAATCAACCGTACGACCTCTGATGTCACCTCGGGTACGTTGACCCTTGTGACATTGCGACGTATCGGTGACAAGGCTCTACCGAAGAACCTTCGCATCATCGTTGCAGGCAACGACAAGGGTAACGTCACTGCTCTTGATGATGCATCCGTTTCACGTTTCGCCATCATCAACGTTGAGCCTGACGCTCATACCCTGATCGATGTCCTGGGAGACAACCTTCACCCGTGGGTCAAGATGGTCTTGGAAAAGCACCCGGAAACCATCTTTGTCAAGAACGTGGATGACCAGCAGGCTGTCGAAGGTTCCGATGACGACGACGAAAACGCCACTGTTTCCGTCTTTGACCTCTTCGATGGATCTGAGGAAATCCGACCTTTCGCCACCCCTCGTACCATCGATGGTGTCTCGCGCTATCTGAGTGCTCTCTCGACCGAGAAGATCATGAGCTTCATGGCGACCGCTGCCACCACTCGCGACGGACGTCATGTGTCCTACCTTCAAGAAACCATTGAAGGTCTGACCGGACACACGTCTTTCACCACGCTCCTGATGGGCGTGATCAGCGAAGAACTGAGCAAGGGCACGAACCAGACCAACGCTCAGCGCGTGGTCAAGCCGCGTATCTACGATACCTTGAAGGCTGCTGCCACCACGAGCATCGACGACGTCACCGAGGTCATCTCCACGATGACCGACAATGACGCATCGGGATGCCTCGTCTTCGCTCTCTACGAGCGCGATGACAACACCGTGATCATTCAGGCCCTGAACGAGCGCTTGAGCCGTCTGGAAAAGAACCACCTGAATGATCTCATCACCTTGTGGTCGTCCGGCGCGCTCAACTCCCATAACTGCCGAGTTTTCACTGGGCTGAGCACTGGCTTTGCCCAGGCCATCACGCCCACTCTCGTGGCTATGGGTCTGGGTGACTGAGTCTTTGTTACGCACCGATCGTATTCGGTGTAACTGCCCTGTTCTCCGACAGTTGCACCGAATACGACACATACCCGATATATTCATAGAAAGGGGCATCAATGGCTACGATCCCCGTTAGCCTCATTGGACAAAAGCCAGGTCATCTTGACCCATACACGGCAATCCCCGCTTTCACCGGAGATTGCGACCCTATGTCTTTGCTCGACGCTATGGTGACCCACACGCTCTTTGAGCCACTGAACGCAAACCAAACGGTTACTTTGGCTGTGAACAATCAGCCGATCGACCGTGATGGTGCAAATGAACTTCTCTTTCGATCTGTCGGTGAGGTTCTGGACCCCGTTGCCCAGGAAGTGATGAACACGCTCTTTGAGCAATCCCTCACCAGGTGGATCCCTTCAGCATCGTCACCTATCGATGAAGCCTTCATCACGCAGGCGGCGGCTACATGCAAACTGCCTGATCCAAGCAAGGCTCTCTACACCACGCAATCTGACGTGATTCCAGCCGTTAAAGACGTGCTCGCAGGAAACGCCGGAACAGACCTTCTCCTGGTGTCCTTGGGTTGGACTTTCCACCCGCACACCGTGGGGTTCTGGTTCCGCACAAACGCCGAGTTCGATGCGTTCAAGGCATGGCTGCAAGGCGAACTTGCCAAGATTGCATCCAATATCAGCGCTGCTGATATGCGGATGTTCCAGCAGTTCGATGCGCTCACGCTCACCGATCTGACCGAGTCTCTGATCTTGCGAGCAGATGACTCACAGGCACTGGATGAGTACACGTTCGCACGTGTGCTCATGTGGGCCTTGATGACGTGGACTGGAGCAAACGCTCCCCAAGCAGGCGCGCCCCAGACATGTGGCGTTCTCCCATTCAGCATCGCTGAAATGGCTCTCCCCAGGACTCTCGTTCTCGTCAACGTGGAAGCTCATGCGCGAGCATCCATGCGCAAGATCATTAACGAGTGGGAACTGATCAACAAGTCGTTGCACACTCCCGTCAAGCTCGTCACCCCAGGACAGTTGAGCAAGCTCACGGCTCTCGCCCGTGCGCAGCAAAAGGCATCAGCCCAAGCTGCAAACAGCTTGTCTAACGCGCACCAACAAAAGGGTCGCAGCGGTCGCGTGGTATTCCACAAGCGCCCAACACGCCCTGTTGACATCTACAAGTCTGTCATGCGCGTGCTCACTCGTATGTCCAAGGTCAATCAATCGCTCAACTCGATTCGCAATGTGACGACAAGCTTCGTTCGAGCCAACAGGCGTCAGCCCAATGACCCGAACAAGCCGGGTAAGGTTATTTCGCGCAAATACCTACCTGACATTCACATTTACCTTGATACGTCAGGCTCGATCTCCACCGAAAATTACGAAGATACAATCAAAATGCTCATCACTTTCGCCAAGAAAATGGGCGTTGATCTGTACTTCACGAGCTTTTCACACATCATGTCCACCCCTGTGCGCCTTCGTATCAAAGACCGCTCGGTGAACCAGGTGTGGAAGCAGTTCGCGGCTGTGCCGAAGGTTTCCGGTGGAACTGACTACGAGCAGATTTACACCTTCATCAATGAACACCCCACTCTGAGACGTCGTTTGAACCTGGTGATCACTGACTTTGAGTGGTGGCCTGGGTCATACCACATCGATGTCCCAGAAAATCTCTACTACGTTCCGATCTCTGTTCCATCTGGGTACTACTCATCGTTACGCAATAGCGCCATGAGCTTTGTCCGTTCGATGGAAAAGATCGATCCGAGTACGGGGTCTCGAATCCTTGGTATGACCAACTGATTCGAACCACACCAATCTGCGCACCCCTTCCTTCTCTGGGCTAATCACCTGGGGAAGGAAGGGCCTATTCATCTCTTATATATTCACACGGAAGGAGGCCCCTATGGGCCTGTCAAACTTTACGCCCACAGACATCGGTGGCAGCGGCTCTGGCTCTTCAGGACCAAGCATCCCGATCTCAGCCTTGCTCAGCCACACCCTCACAGGTGGCTCCGACATTAACGATATGCTCATTAACTACAACGAGACGTACAAGAGCGCCACACCTGCTCTTTTCCGTGATGAGATCGTCACCCAGACCATGAGCATCATCTCGTCCTCTCGCAAGCCGAACGCTCTACTCGTCGGCCCAGCTGGGGTTGGCAAGACAGCGATCGTTGAAGAGATCGCCAGGCGCATCGCTAATAAAGAAGCCTCTGTCCCACCGCAGCTTGCAAACACGACGATCTACGAGCTGCCGATTGCAACTCTCGTTGCAGGCGCAGGGGTTGTCGGTGATCTCGAAAACCGCATCACCGAAATCATCAAGTTCGCACAGGATGCAAACAACGATGCACTGCTGTTCATTGATGAGATCCACCTCATCGCAGACAGCAACAACACGACCTACGCCAAGATCGCACAGATTCTCAAGCCTGCCATGGCCCGAGGATACATCCGCGTGATCGCCGCAACGACCATGGGTGAAGCGAAGAAACTCGATGACGACCCGGCGTTCAAGCGCCGTTTCTCATCCGTCATCGTCGATGAACTCACCCGTGAACAAACCCGTGACATTCTTGACATTGTTCTGCCCGGTATGCTGGGCCACTACCAAAACAAGGTCACGGTTGCCCCCGACGTCCTTGACGAAATCGTCATGACAGCCGACCGTCTCATGAGCACGGGCCATCGCCCTGATACGGCGATTACACTTCTCGACCGAGCACTGAGCCACTCCGTCATTAGCCACCATGCGGCTATCCAAGAGGCTCTCGCCTCTGGAAACACGACAAGCGCACAGATGCTCCAACAGATCACTCATATTCCGTTGACGGCTAAGCGACTGAACACCATCGCCATGCTTCTTGTCACGGGACAATCCCAGCCGCCCCACCTTGATGTGACAGCTCTCCAAACAGAACTATCCAGGCTGAGAGGTCAGGAAGAAGTTCTTCCTCGCATCGTCGACGCTTTGCGTAGACGCGAGCTGAACATCTTCCCGAGCACTCGTCCCACCTCATGGCTTTTCGCCGGGGCATCCGGGGTCGGCAAGTCGGAAACGGCCACAATCATCTCATCTATGGTAACTGGACAAAAGCCCATCATCCTCAACATGGCTGAGTACCACGACTCGGCATCGATCAATCGCATCATCGGCTCCCCGACCGGCTACGTCGGTTCGGACAGTGCCAAGGAACGACCTTTCGATACCTTGGCATCGAACCCCTACCGCGTGATCGTTCTTGATGAGTTTGAGAAGGCCGATATGTCAGTGCAGCGACTTTTCCTCTCTGCTCTCGATACCGGCGAGATTCAGATGGCAAACGGTCCAGCCGTTGATCTGTCGCGCTGCATCGTTATTGCAACGACAAACGCGGGTAGGCAAAAGCTCTCTGGCTCGCAGATGGGCTTCGGGGATCATAAACACTCCATGAGCAAGCAGTCTTTGACCAAAGAACTCCAAAAGAGCTTTGACGCAGAGCTGCTGGGACGCTTCGATGATCTCATCGCGTTCATGCCGCTTGGAGCCGACGACTACGCACAAATCTTGCGCGATGAATACGATCGCCAAGTTACGCGTATCTGTACCGAGAGGCCAGACCTGAGCTTTGACGCAATCGATGATGACACCATCGCTCGATTGGTCGATGAGACATGGCTCGTTGACCAGGGCGCACGCCCGGCCATCCGCGCCATCCGCGCTCTGATCGAAGACATGCTGCTCGCTCAGGCAGCGAACTAACAGAGCGCATACGGTCCGCCCACGTAAATTCACCCTCGTGGGCGGACCACCTATTCATAACATACGTATTCAAGGAGAACACAATGACTACTATGCGCACCGTTCAACATACCCTTCACGAAGCTGATGGATCTTTGACGACCGTCGTTGCTCACTACGGCATCCGAAATGACCGCGTCAGCGTCATGGGAGAGGTCTATTACAACCGTGAAGATGACCAAACCCCGCTTGCCAACTGTGATCCCGACAAGTGCGGGCAGGTATGCGATGAGATTAAGCAGGCGTTTCCGTGGCTAGAGCCTCTCATGGAACTCCATCTTGCTGACGCTTACACAGGCGCACCGATGTACGCCCTCGATAATGGATGGTTCTGGCTTCATGAGGATGAAGCCGATGGCCCGCTCATCACCACCGTCAGCCGTCGTCGCGCAGCCAGGTATCTTCGCACGACACCGGACATGTTAGAGGACGTTCGCACCAAGAACGATCTCTCGGTTCTGATTAACACCACGCTGGCCCCGGCGTGGAAGAGGCAAATGGACGCTGCATTGGCACTCTACGATCTGTCCACCGGCCATAAGCCGCAGATCAACAAAGACCTTGAGTCTCTCCAGATCATCTACACCGATAACAAGGGGTGTCTCTACACCCAACCGCTGAGCGATTTGACCGAGGTGGGAACCCTTGTCGATCCTGACGAGGACACCGATCTCACCATCGTCGGTTACACGATCGCATAACCTTTGAGACAACCCACACCATCGATCAGTCAGTACCATCACTGGCCGATTGATGGCTTATTCATACACTTATTTATATTCAGAAAGGAAGGCTTTCATGCCAATCCTCTTGGAAAGCATTGATACCGCAGCCGCTCAAATCAATACCGTTGCTGAGGCAGGTAAAGCCCGCACGATCAAGGCTGTCACTCCCAAATTCTTTTCCTCGTCTCTGACCGGACAGGGCAAGAAGCAGGGCGTGCTGAACTCTTCCGTTGTCCCCGGCAGGTACCCTATGGGTCTGAGCCGTGCAACGATGGGAAGCACCGACATTCGCTACAAAGAACGTCGCACCTCGAACAACGTCACCAGCCACATTATCCCCATCGGCACTGTCGTTCGGCGCGCCTATGAGCAGGGATACGGCTATATGAAGGTTCCCGTCCCCTCTGAGGCGAACGCATTCTCCGTGCGCTTGACGAGCGATACCGACGACTTCGATATCTACGCATCCTGCCACGTACAGGGCCTCGTCATGCGCGAGGATCGTAGCGGACGAGAAATGGTCAAGGACCTTGCCGTCTCGTACCGCACGATGCTCTACATCGTTCCGCCCGTAAAGGACGAAGACGTTGACGACCTGGAAGCTCAGATGGACACTCTGTGCGACCAGGATCTCGCCTCTTGCGACATCGATGATCCAGACTTCATCGACGCAAGCGACGAGGACATCATGGCTTTGGGCGATGAGTCTGTCGATTCACTCGTCCTGAGCGTAGACGATGACTACCGCACTCGTGCCACCCTGCTGAACATGTCGGCGTCCAACTTCCGTAACCTCTCGTATCGCATGAGTGTCGAAGGCCAAGCCTGGGCCATTGTTGACTGGAGCTATGCTCCCGTCGAAGATTCCATCGACCTACCGTGGAACGACATCCTGTGCGCCGTAGGTATCGATCCTTCGCGCCAGAACGAGTTCCGTGACACTCTGAATCAGTTCTACGCTGATTACAGCGTCTACGAGAACATTACGTACAGTGCGCAGCGGTGGACCAGCAATGGTATCGCTGAGGACATCCGAGACGTTGTTGCCGCTCTTGTACCCAAGACCCGCACCTACAACGACGATCAGTTGGCTCAGATGGTCTACCAGCTTCGCTACATGGAGCAGTACAGCGTTCCACTGCCTGCCTACCGCGAAGTCTACACGGCCATCAACACACTCTGTGACCCTCAGACTGCATCGCGTCTGATGAAGCAGAACATGAACCTGCTGATGAACGAGACCTTGCACGAGCTGGGATCTCACCGCGACGAACTGGAGCGTGCACCTCAGTCGATGGCAACCACTCCGATCCAAGGCCAGCTCTCACCTCAGCAGAAGGCCGCTGTGTGCTCGACTGAGCCTCTCTCCATCACTCAGGCAGGAGCGGGCGCTGGTAAGAGCACGGTGATCCTTGCTCGTATCAACCAGCTCACGCTGTGCGGGGTGGCCCCCTCGGACATCACTGTGCTGTCGTTTACGAACGCGGCAGCGGACAACATCATCAAGAAGAACCCCAACGTTCGCTCGATGACGATTGCCCGCATGATCCATGATCTCTACATGACCTACTTCCCGACTCATGAACTGAGTTCTGTCGAAACGATCGCAAACTCCCTGGGCATCTACATGCCCGGAGACGCTTTCGCGCTTCAATTCGCACAGCGCTTGCACAGGTTGGAAGGTCGTGATGCTCAAGGTGCCTATACCTCGCTGAACAACTTCATCGAGGCACACCTGGAGCAAACCATCGACGCTCTGAATCTCATTAAGCAGACGTCGTTGGAACTAGAGATCATCCTCGCGTATCAGATGATTGACCGGATGCCGCTACCTTCGGGTCTGAACATCCGTCACCTCATCATCGACGAGGTTCAGGACAACTCCGTCTTTGAGTTCATCTACCTGCTCCGACTCGTGAGCAAGCTCAAGGCATCACTTTTCATCGTGGGTAAGCATTGCTCACGTTAAACCCTACTAATTGCGGGAAACTCATGCCCCACACGACAACGACCGCGACTATTGGGAAACCAATAGTGCAGCAGATGAAATAACGTTCATCAGATGGTAATACCGTTGTCGTTAATGACAATCCGCAGCCAGCCACCCCAACGTCAAGCCGTGGGTGGAAGGTTCATCGACTATCGAAAGCGCTGAGACATCTCAGTCATAAACCATGGGTAATCCCATGGTGAAGCAAGTAGAGTAGCGACCACATATGCATCATGTGGCACGCGAAATGATGGGCATGTTTGGTAGACACCACCAAGCATGAAGATATAGTCAACCATCACGGACCGAGGGAATTGATGCGCCCTCACATCACACCAACACGTGCCGTTCAATAATTCGTAGAGTTCTTCACCCGTGAGAAGAGCTAGGGATGCTTCCCAGACGCTCTACGAGTTCCGTTCGGCAAACCCGAAGGCCCTGAATGCTCTTGAAGCATCCGGTGTCTTCACGCCCTACAAGCTGGAAACCAACTATCGGTCGAACCAAGAGGTTCTGGACATGGCTAATGTTCACCTCTTGAGCGAGATCGAAGCCAACCAGCTTGCACAGATCCGCCTTCGTGCAAACTCGCTTGTTCCGGTGACGGCACAATCGTTCCAGGACAAGGTTCATGTTGTCTATGAACACTACACCTCTGATGCTAAGTTCATCACCGATCTTCCTAAGCTGCTCTCCCAGCACACCTACACCTACGTTCAGGACTGCCTGAGCCGTGGTGAGCAAGTGGCATTCTTGGCTTTCACCCGCCGAGAAGCATTCGCTGTTCAAAAGCGCTTGGAAGAGATGTTCCCAGGCCGTTCTGTCATCTCGATGATCTCTGACCGCCGTCGCGCGTCAACGTTCTTCTCGGCGTTCATCAAGATGTACTGGTCTGACATCGAGGCTGTGGATCCCGCAAACGCCGCATACGTGTTTGCAAAGGAGATCATTGCACGAGGCCCCGCCAGAAATGCTCAGGCCCAACAAGCCTTGGCAAAAATGGCGAGCGAGTGGTGGACTGAGTCGGGTTCGGCCATCCAGGGATGGGTCTACGAGTACCAATCCGCCATCATCACCAAGGAGACCTTCTTCGATCGCTTGAAGAAGTGCATCCTTGACTACGAAATCCGATACAACTCGATTCGCGATGCTCTCATGCACCGCAACAACGAGGAGCGCAAGATTCGTAACCTGGAAACCCAGGCTGATCTCATTGTCTCCACTGTTCATGGAGTCAAGGGTCTTGAATTTGACAACGTTGTTGTCATCTACAAGGATCAGTCCGACATGAGCGAGGAAAAGAAGCGACTGTACTACGTCGCGTTCACGCGCGCGAAGAACTCTCTATTCATCCTCTCTCACGGAACAACCCTGTCCTCGCGCATCGTCAGTGATTACAACCTGATTGTTGATTCGCTGACGCAGCCAGGTTCTACAGACAATGAAGACGAGGATACCGCAACCACTGTTACAGTGGTGAATGAAGATGATGTCCCCAGCGAGGAAGATACTCCTTGCGCGGATACCACCGATACCGATGGCTTTGCTGCTACTCGCGCTCTCGTCGCCAGCATCCAGACCGTTCCTGGTCTATCTGCAACTGACGATGAGGACGACGCATAGTCATCGTCTGTAAAATTGCCCCGTTACCTCTGTGTCATTACAGGGGTAACGGGGCACCAACACCACAAAGCTCTATATTATTCTCTTTTCGAAAGGAGTTCTCATGCAAGACATTCGCCGAGGCGACATCTGGTTCATTCAACCCGCACCTGTCCCAGGAGGCGGAACTGTCGGCAACGAGATGTGGTCAGGAAGGCCGGGCGTCATCGTCAGTAACGACACCTTGAACCAACACTCCGGCGTCGTACAGGTTGTGTACCTCACGTCGAGCGACAAGCGACGCGCGTCTGCTACACACGTGGTTGTTCATGTGAACAACCAACGTTCCATCGCCATCTGTAATCAAGTGACCAATATCGACACGTCTCGTCTGACCCAATACATCGGACGTGTATCATCTCTTGATCTCTACAACATCCAAAACAGCATCGCCTTCGCTCTTGGTTTAGGTGGGGCTAAACCGGGTGAAGCTCTGCACAAATGGGAAAAGCAACTTTCGGCGCATGGTATTGATCTGTTCGAACAAGAACTCAGTCTGAACGACGATATCAACTACTCTGAGCGCATCGAAGGTTTGAAGAAGACTATTCTCCAGATCGCACGTGAACGTGACGCTCTTGCAACAGCGATCCGTGCGCACAGCGAGCACTCGTCGATGTATCAGGAACTGACAAAGATTTTTGGTACACCACCGACGCCGCCAGCACAACCCGCTCAGAAAAAGACCAAAAAGAAAAAGAAGAAGGTGCCAAATGGAACCCACACCCACACAGCTCAGGTACATCAAAAGAAGCGCCAGAAAAGCCGCTAGAGATGTCCTTGCCGCATACACCGAACATTCTCGCATTCCCGTCAACCCTGTTGCCATTGCTCGATCAATGGGCCTACGAGTTCTCGAAGCCCCTCTGCCCGGCTACGCCTGGGGAATGATCCTCGGTAACCTCGGTGGGACGGCACACATCTATTTCGACGAGAATCTCCCACCTGTGCGTGCTCGCTACGCGTGTGCACACGAGCTTGGTCATTACGTTGCAAACAACTATGCTCTTCAGCCATGTATGGGATATCAATGCGGTAGTGACGAGCATCAAGACACGGCTGAACTCTATGCCGACGCCTTTGCCAAGGAACTGCTTCTCCCCCCATCCCGAGATCGACGTATGTATTGAAGATGAACTGAGCGTCTTTGAAATCGCACGTATATTTGAAGTGCCTGTTGGTCTCATTACGTATTCGAAGAAGCAAAAGCAGTGAAAGACGGTGACCACAATGACCTCAATTTTTGATGTATCAAAGTATATTCTGACGCATTTTGACCAACCGATCTCCCCACACAAGCTCCAAAAGCTGACTTACCTTTCGCAAGGCTGGTCCCTGGCTCTAACGGATAAACCTATCTTCCCTGAAGATTTTGAAGCATGGAAGCATGGACCTATTAATCGCGAACTATTCAACACTCTTCGAGGAATTCATTCCATCGATGGAACGGATGGATCGTCAACACCGTCACCAGACCGAGCCAAAAGCTTTAGTCTCAGAAACAACGAGTAAAGAGGACTCATACCATGCGTATTCGAAACGGTATAGTTACCACGCTCCATGCGTACAGCACTGATAGTGAGTTCACTAACGTGCTTAAAGGTCGTTACATCACCAATGTGATCGACAATAACGTTATCGTCCTTGACAATGACATGCATCTTCACATCCAAATCGACACTCAACGCACGTTCATTCAATACATTAACGTTTGGGGCAAGCCTGATGCGCGCATCAGATCCGCTTACCTTGAACCTGATGATGAAACAACAGTGAGCCTTACTTCGTCTTCGCTCGAAACTCTACAGACGTACACATTATTCGTTGACATCAACGGCGTAGAATATCCAGTCTTTAAGATCGTTCAAAATGACGAATTGTACACGCCGGATATCTTTACAATCACCGCATATGCCAATCAAGACGTTTATGTGGAAGCATATGTGGATCGTTACTTACGCGGAGCACAATTTCCGTATCCTTCGTAAACAACCTAATCCACCCCCCCCTATTCATCGAAAGGATATTCACCATGGCTAACATTTCTTACGCAGAAGGTGTCATCATCCTCAAAGCTGCCAATAAAGCAGCCCTTGATGCAGTCGTCGATGTATTCAACACCGCCAGCCACTTTGATTACGACACTGTGTTCGATACCGACGAGATTCAGATCTCTGAAAACGACAAGGGTGACACCGTTGGTGTCGTACCATTCTACGGCTCAGGCCGGTGGACATACGCCACTAATGCTGAACGTATGATCCCCTGGATCAGCGACAATCTAGATTCCATCGACACAAAGACCCTCGATACGCTGACAAACACCTGGTTCAACGTCACGCTCACCTGGCGTGAATACGAACTCGGCCAAAACTTCGTGGCAAGCGGCTGCGCCTATTACCACAAGCACGAAGGCCGAGATTTCGACACCACCGCAACAGTTATTGGCGATGAATCATCCGATGATCTCTCGGTCTCATCCCTAGAAGACTACGGTTTCGACGCCACGTTCTACACGGATTTCAGCCGCGAAGGTATCGAGAATTTCATCAATTACTTCTCGTGGAACGACCCCGACGCGATCGGTGACCTAGCTAACTACCCCCTCGACCAGCTCAGTGATGCGATGCGAGGCCACGAGCATGATGTGTTCTCTTCGCTGGAATACCTGAGCGAAGACGAGGACGGTATCAAGGACTACCGCGAGCGTATTCTCAATCGAGTGCGCCAGTAACCCAATCGCATACAACAATACCCCGGGCACATCACGTGCTCGGGGTATTGTTTTTGCCGTATGACTCTATTCGTCTGCATCCTCACCGTGATCATCCGATGCGGTAAGCGAACGATTCAACGTCAGTGAAGCCGAAAACTTCAAAACGTCATAATCAGGTACTCGACCCGAGCCTGACTTCGTGAACTGCACAGCATGTCCATGCTTGTGCAGCCTATAAAAACGCCCGAAACCTGTCAGCATGACAGAACCACCTGATCGAACAGTTTCAATAATCTCATCAATGAGAGCCGAATACACAGCTCGTACCGTCGCTATATCGACATGCGTCCGATGAGAGACGCGATGCAAAAGCTTCGTCTTTGTCAGGCGACCGTCCTCTCGATTCCTGTGTGTCGAAACCATAACCTACCCTCGTTTCAATCCTTCCGTTAAAACTAACAATTACATTCATGTACCAGTATAACATACTCTAATAGCCCCACCATAAAGCTGTAAGCTCCGTGGGGCTATTAGAGTGCGCATCGAGCCTTAGAACCCGAATGTTGGCGAGTCCTGCGCTGCATCCATCTCAGGATCGACGTTATGAGACTGAGTGCGTGTAACAGTCGTCGTTGTCGTCTCCGTTTTCTTACTCATCGTGCCGCGCTGCTCTTCGATATAAGCAGCTCGCATCTGTGAGGTAATGCCTGTCGCGCCAATGTTGTACATGGCGGTGGCTGCACGATTGAGCACCCCAAGCGACGGAGCACTTTGTCGCTGACGCTCCAATCGTCGCTGCCTCTCTTGGTTCCATGCATCACGATCTTCTGGCTTGACACCAAAAAGATCACCCATCAACCCATCATCTGTTGGAAAACCGAGCATTGCCCGCTCCCTTCTCTTACGTTTCTTTCAATTGTCATGCATATCAATCTTAACCGAGTGACGGCTCATCACCGTCCTCTCGCTTGAACTGATCGGACTCACCCATCTCGAACCCATCGTCAACATCGTTGAGTTCAAAATCAGTCTCAGCCTCGAATGCCGACGTCTCATGCTCGTTGTACTCCTGGTTGTCACGAGCACGGTTGTACGCATGACGACGGCGCTCCTTGTCACTGCGCATCCGCTCCGTGTGTGCATCTGCATGAGCATTGTCATGCCCAGGCGACTCACGCGGATCAGAGTAAAACTCACCCCGTTGCCACCTGTTGTAGGTTTCCTCGGGGCTTGCCGCGAAATCCCGCATCTCTGACCTCCACTGGGAGCCATACTGTTGTGCCCAGTGGCGTTCGATGTCAGGATGCGCCTTCGCGACCAATTCCATTGCGTGAACAAACGACGTCGAATAGACATCACGCTGGAGATCTCGACCAAAGCCATCAAACTCCATGACTTCAAGCCCACGCTGAGCGCGACGGATCTTTTCGCCCATTTGACCTGGGATCGCTTGGGTGTCGAGAGCCTTGTCTCGAACAAACCATGCCGAACCATACGCCATCAACGTCTCATTAAGATCGACAAGGTTACCGTTCAAAGCAGCACGTTCCATCTCACGAGCCATAGTCACGCTGAGCGACATCTCATGCTGCATGTCTGTGTACGGGGGTCGCACAGTAAAGGCTCCGCTGATAACAGACTCACCCGCACGCGTCGACCACTTGCCCGACCATGTACGACCCAGCTCACCTGTTCGCGGATCAATCTGCTCGGTCATATCCATATCAACCTCGCCATGAGCCGTCTCGACAAAGCGATAGGCCCACTCAGGCTCATACGCCATACGCTGGCCGACGAACATACGACTGAGTGCACTCACGCGACCTACATCCAACCCGTCGAGCTGAACATCATCCCAGAACCGCTCCATGAGGCGATCGTAGTTTTCTTGCACCTCAGCTGGATCAGCCCCAGGAGCGCGCATTTGTTCAAACGCTGCTTCACTCAGGCCAATATGGGTCAGCGCCGCACTCATCTCGTTAAACGGAAGACGGTCTCCCCGCTCACTCGCCTCGATACGCTCTAAGCGACGCTTGAGCGACCACGGCAGTTCCCCGCCGTGCTTCTCTTTGTGCTCCTGGATATCGCGATTCACCTGCTCACGCTGGTGTTTGCGCCTGGCATTAGCCATGTCTTCAATCGCCATTCGAGCATCGCGCGTAAACGACCCCACCTGCTGGCGGAAATTCGGCGACAGTAGCCACATCGTCACCCCCATACCGAGTGACTCGGCAACAGCCGACATCGACACACCGTCTTTAAGGGGAACCAAGGCGCTGAGCACCATCATGGACGCATACGCCTTGTGCTTGCCTTTCAGGTCGTTCGCACGAGAAGCAAGATCAGCCTTACGCCTCTCACCTTTCAGATTCACTTGCTTCAACGCGTGCAAATACCCATCAGCATGGCTACGCATCTCACGGCGGAGCTGCTGTCCCCAGTCAAGACGCGGAACGCCTTGAACAGGGGTAGGCGCAGGCTCCTGCTCAATCACCGGATCAATGACGATCGTCTCTGTCACGTTCTCGTCAACTGATGGCTTGCGAGGCTCCCCACCGTAACGAGGCGCTGGAAGCTCACGAGGTGGCCGACTCATCTCATTCTCCTTTTCTCACAGCTCGAAACTCGCCTCGTCGTGGCGCGCCTGCTGTGGAGCAGGAGCACCCATGCGACGAGTGGTCGAAGGAACACGCGGAGCAGAGCCAACCTTTATGCTGCTCCCTGGCAGTGCAGCTTGAATCGTCCCTGACGCCTTCTGAGACTCAGGTGACGGAGCAAGAGGTCGGCCATCTGTGCCGCGACCCATTGAAGCCATCCATTGCTTGGCAACATCGCCCACACGCACAGGCTGGCCTGGGCCTCGCTGAGCACGAACGCTTGCCGCTGGCACCGAAGCCTGGGCAGGCTGAGGACTCACGCTTTCACGCTGGCTCTGCTGCATCTGGGCCATGTTCTGGCGATAATACGCGCGTGCATTATTCAGATCATGGAGCTGTGCATAATCTTGTACCAACGTGGGCTTACCAAGCGGACGAACATAGTCACGTTCAATCTTACTGATCTCAGCCATAGCCTCATCGTCGATGAGGATCCCGCTCCAGGCAGCTTCCATAGCAGCGCCATACAAATGATCACATTCGTCGTTCACATAGGGTTCGAGCCATCCTGATCTCTCATAGAAATCTTTCGAGTGCTCAATCTTTTCCCCAACACGGATAGCTCCATCACGAAGCAAAGCATTAACATGTTGATCCCTCTCAGGCTCACCCTTATTGATCACAGTCCTGACCTTATCGGCCAAAGAACCCAACCATTCATCAGGTTCGAGACCATAATGGCGCTTAATCTCATCGTCCGTTGGCTGAGGCATATGCATATCGCGCCTTAAATAGGCAATTTCCCCATCATCAACCTGATGGAGTTCATAGTATGTACTCGCAAGAGAAGTTCCCCCAAATGGGATAACATGCCGATCGTCAGCGTCTTGGATAAGAGCCATTGTCGGGTTGTCAATAATGACACCACCCCAGGTCGCTTGAGAGATCGCGTCGTGCAATTCATCGCCGATATATTCCTCCGGTGCTACATCCAGCATTTCGGCATCACTCATCTGACGCATAAAAGACTTGGTGCCGTCTCGCAACAGAGCATTAGCATATGCATCTCGATCGGGCATGTCCTTACCGACAATCGCTGCCATACTGTTCACCAACGAAGGATCCCACTCGTATGGTTCAAGACCATAACGCTGCCTGATCTCGTCATTTGTCAGATTTCTATCCATCAACATGGTTATCTCCTTCTCATAAAATATGACGGGTATTCCACTTATCAGTATACCGTATGACCGGAACAATAACGAGACGAATCCTCTGAAAACTCACACAAAACGAACATAAAAAGCAGGCCATGTCCCGCCCTCATGACGAGAGTATGAGCATGGCCTGCTTACGTAAGTTGCTACAGAGGCTTACAACTCGAAACCACCATCAGCTTCATGCGAATCCGACCTCTGTGGCGCTGACGTGTGAGACACAGACGTTGACCGTACACGAGGTGCCTGACGACCAACAGTAATACTGCTACCGGGAAGCACCGCCGCAATAGACCCCTGGCGAGAACCTTGGGATGGAGTGGGCGAAGATACAGGTTGACCATCAGTGTCACGCCCCATTGAGCGCGTCCATTGCTCCAAAGCATTAGCGAGCCGAACCTGCTCTTTACCATGAGCACTTCCACCTGTGATTACCGAAAAATCAGCAATTTCCTGAGCCGCTAGTGTCGATAACCCAGGCTTCTTCTCAGCATGAGACGAAACAAGCGATGGTACGGTCTCACGGTAGTGCTTCCGTGCATCATTAAGCTCACACAACTCGTCATATTGGCGCGTCAACAATTCAGGAGCATAGGGAGTCACGTAGGTATGCTCCACCCTCTTAATAGCGTTCATCGTTTCAGCATTGATCAAAATACCATTCTCTACGGCTTCCTTGATTGAATCACGCAGATCATAACCATAGACACAAGCATCCGCTCCCATATCATTATATGTTGCGTTCTCAGCCTCAAGCTTCTCCATACCAATCTCGAAAACAGCTACCTGGTCACGCAAGAAATCATTGACACGCTGCTCCATCCTCGATCCCAACCTCGATGAGCGCTTATTGATGATCGTCCTCACATCAGCTGATGTACCCGTCCATTCGTCACCTCTAAGACCATAAACAGATTTGATATATGAATCATCAGGTTTTTGATAACCTTGCTCGCGCAATTCACGACGATAATAAACCTGTACGTTGGCGTTGGGATATACCTCGTGATAAGGACGTAGCAGCGCCTTTGAAAGAGAACGTACACATGTACTATCCACATAATGGATTCCCGAATAAGTTTCATCGTTGATAGAAACGCCATTTTCTACAACGCAGGCAATAGCATCACGGAACTCGGCATAATCAATAAGGTCCTCGTCAGGTCCTAGTCGCCTGTGACCCTGAAACCTTTCTTCAAGAAGCACGGCATTATCATGCAGCAATGCGTTGACCTGATCTTCTCGTGCGGGGTCATTCTTATTGATAATCGCCATCACTCGATCAGAAAGCGAACCAACCCACTCATGAGCCTCAAGACCATAACGTTCCTTAACTTCGCTTTGTGGAACTGTCGCCATCCACTCTGACATAACCGACACAGACATGATACATATTTCCTCTCTTAAAGCGGGTTTTCGACTCGTATATCAGTATATCGTACTATTGCTACCATATCGAGATACACCTGCTCATAAAGAGGAAGCGGGCTGCTTCAACCACGCGAAACAACCCGCTTCCCACACCTGATGGCTTACTGCTCGAAGCCATCGTCCTCGCTTTCATGAACAACAGGCGCTGGCACCCGGTACTGAGACGTCGTACCTCTGCTCACATGTGCCGTGCCCACCTTCGAGCGAACAGGAACAGCCCATGACGTCGA